>Ga0316628_100002764_pt1 | contig 13202 bp, 14 predicted proteins | sample OWC_Aug_M2_C1_D5_FD_207648 | JGI IMG/M metagenome (GOLD analysis project Ga0316628, IMG submission 207648) | Wetland soil microbial communities from Old Woman Creek delta, Ohio, United States - OWC_Aug_M2_C1_D5_C | ecosystem: Environmental > Terrestrial > Soil > Wetlands | place: USA: Ohio... | reverse complement strand
GCGCAGCGCGAAGAAGGCCAGCACCACCGCGTACGCGCCGATGACGTCGATGGTGTAGTGCAGGTGCGAGAGGAACACCGTCGCCACCACCACCAGGTGCGCCACCAGCGCCGCGGCGCGCAGCCGCCTCGAGCGCCAGGCGTAGAGCAGCAGCAGCAGGGTGGTCGCGGTGTGCCCGGAGAAGAACAGGTCCTTGGTCAGGTACACGTGCGCGCTGCCGGCCGGGTCGAAGAAGCCCAGGTGCAGCGTGAGGTCGAGGAAGGTGCGCCACCGCGCCGCGAGGTCCATGCCCGCGTTCAGGTCGGCGCCGCGCACCGGCCCCAGGCCGGTGACCACGATGCACGCCCCGCGGATCAGCGCGATCCACCCGGCGGAGTACATGTAGCGGATGAAGCGCTCCGGCTGGGTGAAGAGGAAGGCCACGCTCAGCGGCACGTACAGCACCAGCCAGACGAGGTAGTTGTACGCGTCGACCCACGGCACGTACGGCACCCACTCCAGCACCCGGTCGGGCAGGGCGGCCGGCGCCGGCAGCGCCTCGGCCCACAGCGCGAGCCAGAGCATCACCGCGTAGCAGGCGAAGCGGAACGCGAAGCTCAGCGCGAGGCGCCCGGCGAGGCGGCGGATCATCCCGCGCTCAATAGCGGATCGGCGCCCGTGGGGCCTCAACCGAATCCATCAGCCCACCGTCAGCGCCACCGCCGCCGCGTTCACCGTCGCCGCGATGCGCACCGCGTCGTGCACGTGGTCCTCGGTGAGGCCGCCCTCCAGCACCACCGCCTCGTGCGAGCGGGTGCACGCCTCGCAGTTGTTCACCGCGCTCACCGCCAGGCAGAACAGCTCCAGGTCCGGCTGGTTGGTCGCCGCCTGCTTCAGCCGCATCATGCGCAGCCGCGCCGGCTTCTCGGAGTACGACTCCTTCCCGATGATGTGGCGGAACCGGTAGTAGACGTTGTTCATGCCCATCAGCACCGCGGCGGCCTTCGCGTCCTCGAGCACCGGGTCCTCGACGCCGTTGGCCTTCGCGTCGGCGACCAGGGCGGCCGTCAGCTGAGCGTTGCGCGCGGCGTAGGCCACCGCCACCGCCACGCCCCAGGTCTGCGCCGCGTTCAGCGTGCCCGGCTGCAGCACGTTGGAGAGGTTGATCTTGATGTCCCGCGCCACGTCGGGAAAGGCCTCGCGCAGCTTGTCCGTCTGCTCCATCGCCATGGTGCTGCTCCTTCCGTCGAGAGACACGAAGGGCGTGGCGTGAGTCGTCCACACCACGCCCTCGTGAGGAATCACGTCGCGCTAGCCTGCGCGCGCCGGGCTCACCCCGCCTTCTTCAGCTTCTGGCTGAGGGTCTCCTCGCCCTTCTTCCAGTTGCAGGCGCACAGCTCCTCGGTCTGCAGGCCGTCGAGCACGCGCAGCACCTCGTCGACGTTGCGGCCCACCGACAGGTCGTTCGCGGTGGCGAAGCGCACCACGCCCTTGGGGTCGACGATGATCGTCGCGCGCAGGCAGACGCCGGCGCCCGGGTGCAGCAGGCCGATCTGGGTGCCCAGCGCCGCGCTGACGTGGAGCAGCGGGTGGTGGATGCCCTTCAGGTCGGCGTGGTCCTTGCGCCAGGCGAGGTGCGAGTACTCGTTGTCCGTGCTGCCGCCCAGCACCACCGCGCCGCGGTCGCCGAAGTCCTTCAGCTTCTTGTCGAACTCCACGATCTCCGTCGGGCAGACGAAGGTGAAGTCCTTGGGGTAGGTGTAGAAGACCAGCCACTTGCCCGAGTAGTCGGCGTTGGTGACGTCCTTGAACTCCTTGCCCTTCTCGATGCCGACACAGGCCTTGGTCTTGAACTCGGGGAACTTGTCTCCAGGAACCAGCATGGTGTTTCTCCGTTGTGGGGGTTGATGCTGCAGCTGCGTGTTGCGCGTTGCGTGTTGGGTGATGCGGTGACGCTCAGCGACGGCGGGGGCTCCTCGCCCCGGGGCCAGCCTTGCGGGGACCGCTGAGCTTCCGCCCCCGCAACACAACCATGTACTCGCGAATCTCGTAGTCCTTGAGGCGGGTCACATCGCCTACCCGAACGGCCGACCAGGGGATGTCCTCGATGCGGCCGGTGTCCTCGTCGACGAAGTGGTGGTGCGGCTCGAGCTTGGGGTCGAACACCACCTTGCCCTCGGCCAGCACCAGCTGGCGGATCAGCCCCTTCTCCACGAAGAGGTTGAGGGTGTTGTAGACCGTCGCCCGCGAGAGCATCGGGAAGCTCTGCTGCACCCGCTCCAGCACCTGGTCCGCCGAGGGGTGCTCGAGGGTGGTCAGCACGTAGTCGGCCACCGCCAGGCGCTGCGCCGACGGCTGCACGCCGTGGTCCTTCAGCCGGGTGACGAGGTCTGGATTCATTCTCGACTTAGACTTAATCTAAAAAACGACGAAGTCAAGCGAACCGTACGCGCAACGAATCTGGCCGTCGAGCGTCTTGTTGTCGTTGGCAGGCACCCACCACCAGGAGGCAGCACATGGCGAAGAACGAGCGCGGCGCAGTGGCAGTGGACATCGGCATCCCCGAGGGTGATCGCATCGCGGTGGCGGAGGGCCTCAACAGGCTCCTCGCCGACACCTTCTCGCTGTACCTCAAGACCCACGCCTTCCACTGGAACGTGGTGGGCCCGCAGTTCCAGACGCTGCACCTGATGTTCGAGACCCAGTACGACGAGCTGTGGACCGCGCTGGACGCCATCGCCGAGCGCATCCGCGCGGTGGGCCTGCCGGTGCGCGCCACCGCCGGCGAGCTCGCGAAGCTGTCCAGCATCGAGGAGAGCCCCGGCGTCCCGGAGGCGATGGAGATGGTGCGGCTGCTGGTGAAGGGCCACGAGGCGGCGGCCCGCACCGCGCGCGCGGTGTTCCCCGTCGCCGAGAAGGGCGCAGACGAGTCCACCGTGGACCTGCTGACCCAGCGGCTGCAGGTGCACGAGAAGACCGCGTGGATGCTGCGCAGCATGCTGGCGTGAGCGCGGGCGCAGCGGTGATTGCGCTTTCGGCCCGGGGCGTTTGCCAGCAAGCTCGGCCCCGCTGATGGATCGTCTCGAGAACGTCGTGCAGCGGTACGCGTGGGGCAGCCACACCGCGCTGGCGCAGCTCCAGGGCCGGCCGCCGTCCGGCGAGCCCGAGGCGGAGCTGTGGCTCGGCGCGCACCCCAACGCGCCCTCGCTGCTGGCGGCCAGCGGCACGCCGCTGGACCAGGCGGTGCGGCAGGCGCCGGCCGAGCTGCTCGGCGAGCAGGTGGCGGCGCAGTTCGGCCACCTGCCGTTCCTGCTCAAGGTGCTCGCCGCCGCGCAGCCGCTCTCGCTGCAGGCGCACCCCAGCCGCGCCCAGGCGAAGGCCGGCTTCGCCCGCGAGGAGGCCCAGGGCCTCGCCCGCACCGCGCCCGACCGCAACTACAAGGACGACCACCACAAGCCCGAGCTGATCTGCGCGCTCACGCCCTTCGACGCGCTGTGCGGCTTTCGGGCGCCGGCGCAGACCCTGGCCCTCTTCGAGGTGCTCGGCGTGACGCCGCTGCTCGAGGCGCTGCGCGCCAGGGACGTGCGGCGCGCCTTCGAGCAGCTGATGAACCTGCCGCGCCCCTGGCAGACCGCCCTCGCCACCCAGGTGGTGGCGGCCTGCGCCGAGCGGCCGGCGCCGGCCTTCGAGCGGGAGTGCGCCTGGGCGGTGCGCCTGGGCGCCCGGTACCCCGGCGACCCCGGCGTGGTGGGCGCGCTGATGCTCAACCTGGTGCGCCTCGAGCCGGGCCAGGCGCTGTACCTGCCGGCGGGCAACCTCCACGCCTACCTCGAGGGCGTCGGCGTGGAGCTGATGGCCAGCTCGGACAACGTGCTGCGCGGCGGCCTCACCCCCAAGCACGTGGACGTGCCGGAGCTGCTCTCGGTGCTCGACTTCGGCGCCGGCCCGGTGACGGTGCTCACTCCCCGCGGCGCGCCGGAGGCCGTCTACGAGACGCCGGCGCCGGAGTTCCGCCTCTCGCGCTGCCAGGTGCGCGCGCCCTTGACCCTCGAGCGCCGTGGCCCCGACATCCTCCTGTGCACCGAGGGGAAGGTGACGGTGCGCGCCGGCACGTCGCTGGCGCTGGAGCAGGGCGCCTCGGCGTTCGTCGCCTGGGCCGACGGCCCCATCCACCTCGACGGCGCCGGGGTCGTGTTCCGCGCGACGGTGGGCGCATGAAGCTCGCGCACTTCTCCGACATCCACGTCACCCACTTCCCGATGAGCGAGGGCCTCGAGCTCAAGCGCATCGCGGCGGTGGCCAGCTACACCCTGATGGGCCGGGGGCGGCACTTCGCCGGCAGCGACCGGCGCATCGCCAGGCTGCTGGAAGACGTCGACGCCCAGGGCGTGGACCACGCGCTCTGCACCGGCGACCTCAGCGGCGTCACCGGCGAGCGCGAGCTGGCCCGGTGCGCCGAGCTGTTCGGCCCCCGCCTCACCCAGCCGGAGCGCTACTCGCTCATCCCCGGCAACCACGACCGCTACGTGCGCTCGGCGGTGCGCGCGCAGAGCTTCGACCGCCGGTTCGGCGCCCTCTTCGCGCCCGGCAGCTTCCCGGTGGTGAAGGCGCTGCCGGGCGACGTCACCCTGGTGCTCCTCGACACCGCGCGGCCCACCAGCGTCATCGACTCCTCGGGGCTGGTGGGCGCACCGCAGCGCCAGCGGCTGGAGGCGATCGTCACCGACCCCTCGCTGCGCGACCGCTTCGTGGTGGTGGCGCTGCACTACGGGCTGCTGCGCAAGACCGGCCTGCGCGACCGGCGGCACCACGGGCTGCGCGACGACCTCGAGGTGATGGCGCTGCTCGATCGCGACGAGGCGTTCGTGGACCTGGTGGTGCACGGGCACATGCACACCGCCTACCCGGTGCGCACCCGGCGGCGGCAGGTGATCAACGCCGGCAGCGCCACCGACCTGCGCGCCCGCTGCGGCTACAACGTCTACGAGATCGACGCGGCCCGCTTCTCGCTGCGCTCCTCGCGCCGGGAGTGGAGCGCCGCGCAGAACGCCTACCTCGCCGCCCCCGACTCACCGCTCAACTTCGAGGTGACGACGCGCGCCTGAGCTAGTTCTTGGCCTTGCTCAGCCTGGCCAGCAGCGGCTTCGCCTTCGCGCCGCACTCCTCCTCCTTCGGCCCCAGGTCCACCGCCAGCTTGAGCAGCTTGATCGCCTTGTCGGTGTCCGAGTCCTTGTAGGTGTAGCCCTGCAGGTAGAGGTCCTTGCCCACGCGGCACGCGAAGCTCGGGCACCGGGTGGCGTAGGCCTTCACCGCCTGCGCCGCGTCGGCGTCGCCGGCGGCGAACTTGTCGAGCGTCGGCTGATCCGGCGCGCCGTCCGGGCAGCTCACCGGCTGCTTCACCTCGGTCTTCACCGGGTCGGTCTTGGCGGCCTTGTCCTTCTTCTTCGGCTTCGCCCACGCTGGCGCGGCAGCGACCACCAGGAGCACGGCGAGCACGGACAGGCGCATGGGACGGGCCCCAGTATGGCCCCAACCGCCACGGCGCGCACGCGGCTGGTCAGGCGAGGTTGTGGAACACCTGCTGGACGTCGTCGTCCTGCTCCAGCATGTCCACCATCTTCAACACCTCGGTGGCCTGCGCCTCGGGCAGCTCGACGGTCGAGGAGGGGATGTACTCGGACGCGGACCCCACCGGGTGGATGCCGCGGGCCTCGATGGCCGCCTGCAGCTTGCCGAAGTTCGTCAGCTGGCAGCGCAGCACCAGCTGCTTCTCGCCCTTCTCGCCGGTGCCCTCGCCCATCTCCTCGAGGCCGTGGTCGATGAGGTCCAGCTCCAGCGAGTCCTGGTCGAGGCCCTCGGGTGCCAGGCGGAACACGCCCATGCGGTTGAAGTTGAAGGCCACGCTGCCGGTGGCGCCCATGTTGCCGCCGCACTTGGTGAAGGCCGCGCGCACGTTGGCCACCGTGCGCGTCGGGTTGTCGGTGGCCGTCACCACCAGCACCGCCACGCCGTGCGGCGCGTAGCCCTCGTAGATCAGCTCGTCGTAGCTCGCCGTGTCCTTGCCGAGCGCGCGCTTGATGGCGGCGTCGACCTTGTCCTTCGGCATGTTGACGGCGCGCGCGTTCTGGATCGCGCGGCGCAGCGACGGGTTGGTGTCGGCGTTGGGCCCGCCCTGCTTCACCGCCATCGCGATGTCCTTGGCGACGCGGGTGAAGGCCTTCGCCATCTTGTTCCACCGCGCGAACATCGTTGCTTTTCGTGTCTCGAAGATGCGGCCCATGGTCGTCCCGGGAGATGAGGGTGGCGCGGGAGCGTATAGCCCAGAGCGCAGCCGGCGCGGGCTTTCAAAACGGCGCGCGGTGAGACAGGCTGCGCCCCGACGTGCGGCCGGCTTCGGGGAGCGCCACCATGACATCGAGACTTTCGTTGCTGCTGCTGGTGACGGCCGCGCTGACCGCCTGCCAGCCGCCGGAGCCGGATCAGCCGGGCGGCGCGCTGATCAGCGCCAGCCGCACCGCGGTGAGCAGCACCGTCGACCCGGTGCTGCAGCGGCCGAGGCTGCTCTCGGGGCACTTCGAGCAGCGCGCCGCCACCGCCGAGGGCGCGGCGCGGGACTTCCTGGCCACCTTCGCGGCCGAGCTGCGCCTCGACGGCCCCGGCCTCACCCTCGACGCGCCGGTGGTGCGGGTGGGCGCCGCCGGCACCTACCTGCGCTTCGCCCAGCTGCAGCGCGGCGTGCCGGTCTTCGGCGGCGAGGTCATCGTGCTGGTGAAGGGCGCGCCGGGGGCGTGGGTGGTGCTGGCGGCGAACCTCGCGCAGCGGGAGCAGGCGGCCTCGGTGCAGGACGCGGGCGACCTGGGGCCCGCCTCGGCGCTGGCCGTCGCCCTGCGCGCGGTGGGCGCGGCGCCGCCGTTCAGCCTCGAGCCGCAGGCCCTGCGCGGCGTGTACACCTTCGACGACCCGCTGCGCGCGCCCACCTTCGCCTGGCGGCTGCGCGTCTCGACGGAGTCGCCGGCGCACTCCTGGGAGGTCTTCGTGGAGGCGGCCACCGGCGCGGTGCTGGCGAGCCGCGATCGCATCGTGCGGGCGAACGGCAGCGGCATGGTCTTCGACTCCAACCCGGTGGTGACGACCGGCAACACCGCCCTGCGCGACAACAACGACGCCACCAGCGCGGTGCTCGACGCCGCGCGCTTCAACGTGACGCTGCCGCGCCTCGACGGCTCGGGCTTCACCCGCGGCACCTGGGTCGACTCGCGCTCGAAGAACGCCAACAACCGGGTGAACCAGCCGTCGCTGGTCTTCAACTACACCCGCAACCAGACGCCGCAGTTCGAGCAGGTGAACGTCTACTTCCACCTCGATCGCGTGCAGGACCGCATCCAGACCGCGCTCGGCATTCCCAACGCGAACGACCGGCAGCAGGTGGCCATCGCCGACGGGCAGACGGCGGACAACTCGTTCTTCGACCCGGCCACGCTGAACATCAACTACGGCACCGGCGGGGTGGACGACGCGGAGGACGCCGAGGTGGTGGTGCACGAGTACGGCCACGCGGTGCAGGAGAACCAGGTGCCGAACTGGGGCGGCGGCGACGAGGGCTCGATGGGCGAGGGCTTCGGCGACTACCTCGCGGGCTCGATGGAGGACACGCTGATGGCGCAGGCCGGGCGCCCGGCGCTCACCGACGTGCACTGCCTGGCCGACTGGGACGCGGTCAGCTACTCGACCACCACCCCGCCGTGCCTGCGCCGCACCGACGGGCTCAAGCACTACCCCGAGGCGGTGCAGAACGAGGTGCACGCCGACGGCGAGATGTGGTCCGCGGGCCTGTGGGGCGTGCGCACGCTGCTGGGCGCCGACGTCACCGACAAGACGGTCCTCGAGGCGCACTTCCTGCTGTCGACGAGCGAGACCTTCCAGAGCGCCTCCAACGCGCTGGTGACGACCGACCAGACGCTCACCGGCGGCGTGAACCGGCTGACCATCCAGCGGCGGATGATCCAGCAGGGCCTGAGCCGGACGCTCACCGTCGCCGACGCGGGCACGGCGTTCGTGAGCGTGCCGGTCTCCATCGACAACCCGCGGAGCGCCTCGCAACTCTACGCGGCGAACCTCGACGACACGCAGAGCTGGAGCTCGCCCGGCGCCGCCGGCCTGTCGGTGCACTTCTCGCGCATCGACAGCCAGAACGCGGGCAGTTGCTACCAGGGCGGCTGCGACAACCTCTACCTCACCAACGCCGACGGCGACCTCTTCCAGGTGATCCACGGCAGCTACACCAACCTGAGCTCGGCGCAGATCGCCGGCGACACGGTGCACATCCGGCTGGTCACCAACGGCTCGACCAACCTGTTCGGCTACCACGTCGACCGCATCGACGTGTTCGGAGCGCGCGACGGAGGCGTGGACGGCGGCCCGGTGGTGGACGCGGGCATGGTCGTCGATGCGGGCGTTCCGGACTCCGGCGTGGTCGTCGACTCCGGCGTGGTCATCGACTCCGGCGTGACCATCGACTCTGGCGTGGTCATCGACTCCGGCGTGGTCATCGACTCCGGCGTGGTCATCGACTCCGGCGTGGCCATCGACTCTGGCGTGGTCATCGACTCTGGCGTGGTCATCGACTCTGGCGTGGCCATCGACTCCGGCGTGGTCATCGATTCCGGCGTGGTCATCGACTCTGGCGTGGTCATCGACTCTGGCGTCGTCATCGACTCCGACTCTGGCGTGGTCGACGCTGGCGAGGTCGTCGACTCCGGCGTCGAGATCGACTCCGGTGTAGTCGTCGACGCGGGCATGGACGTCGACTCCGGCGTCGATGCGGGCGTGGCCGCGGATGCCGGAGTGGACGGTGATGCCGGTTCACCAGACGCCGGCGCACCGGACAGCGGCGCAGGCCCGCTGACGCTCGACAACGCTGGCGATCAGCTCGGCCACGCGTCCGCGACAGGCGTGGGCTGCGGCTGCGCCACCGCCGACGGCGGCGCGCTGCGGTCCGGCCTGCTGCTCGCGCTCGGGCTCTGGTCGTCCGCGCGGCGTCGCCGCAGCCGCGCTGGCTCGCGCCGCTCGCCCTGAGCCGACTCAGATGCCGTGTGCCAGCACCAGCCAGGTGAGACACACGAGCACGAGGAGCATCACCGCGCGAGGGTGATGGTTCCGAACGCGTCTTCCCCCGCGCAGGCCCACGCCGTCGTGCGCGGCTGCGCGCCCTTGGGCGTGTCGCTGCGCCAGGCGTTGACCTTCACCTCGGCCGGAGGCTTCTCGAACCCCAGCGCCGCCCAGGGCAGCTCCAGCTCCACCAGCCACTCCTCGTCGTAGTCGCTGTCGTCGCCGAAGGTGCCGTCGGCGTCCACCGCGGCGCGGGCGCCGCTCGGCAGCTCGCCACCCACCCGGCTCAGCGCGCCCCGCGCGGTGACGCGGAAGGTGATCGCCCCCTTCGCGCCCTGCACGCGCACCACGAACATGTCGTCGTCACGCAGGTCTTCGTCGGCCGCGTACAGCCCGAGCACCAGCGCCTTCGGGCTCCACACCGCGCGCAGCTCGGAGTGCGGCGAGGCGAAAGCGCCGGTGTGCAAGGCGGTGAAGGCCTTCGAGCTGTCGGTGCTCCGCCAGTCGACCTCGTCGAGCTCACCGTCGATGGTGAGCGGGGTCGTCATGGCGATGGCCTTCATCCGCGGCTCGACGCAGCCGCCCGCGTCCGCGGCCAGGGCGCTCGGCTTCGCGGCGGCCACCGAGGCGTCAGCGGCCGCCGCCGCCGGCTGCGACTTGCAGCCGCCGAGGAGGAGAAGGGCGATGAGCAGGGCTGAGCGGTGCATGGCTGGATTCGAGCGAGGGCATAGCACGAGGTCGGCTACATTCGGCGCATGTCGCAGGAGCGGACCCAGCCCGAGCGGACCTACGGCGAGGACGAGGTCGCGGAGATCCTCCAGCGCGCCGCCGGCCTCGAGAGCCAGCGCAAGCACGAGCGCCCGGCGCTCAGCCTCGCGGAGATCGAGGCCATCGCCAGCGAGTCCGGCATCGACCCGGGCCTGGTGCGCCGCGCGGCCCGCGAGCTCGAGCGCCACCGCGGCGAGAAGAGCCTGGGCGCCCGGCTCGCCGGCGCGCCGCTCCAGCGCGTCATCGAGCGCGAGGTGGAAGGCGAGCTCGGCACCGAGGTGCACGAGCTGCTCGCCGGCGAGCTCCGCTCCGCGTTCGGCGGCACGATGATGATGGGGCAGGTCTCCACCGTCGGCCGCACGCTGACCTGGACCGGCGCCTACACCCGGGGCGGCGTGGTGGAGCTCACCGTCTTCCCGCGCGACGGCAAGACCGTCATCCGCGCGCAGCTCAACAGCGCGGGCGCCGCCGGCGGCCTCTTCGGCGGCCTGATGGGCGGTCTCGGCGGAGGCCTGGGCGCCAACGTCGCGTGGATGGTGCCGAGCCTGCTGCACCTGCCCTGGTACACCGGCGCGGCGGCGGCCGTCGGCGTGGTGGGCTTCGCCTGGGGCCTGGCGCGCACCCTCTTCTCCACCTCGGCGAACGGCATGTACCGCCGGCTGGAGGCCGTGGTGGACACCCTGGAGGCGAGGCTGCGCGCTGCGAAGCGCTGAGGTGGGTTTCTCTGCGCCTGAGACGACCGTCTCCCGGGGCGCACTCCCGGGCCTGCCAACCGCCTGATCTTCGAGCCTCGCCGCCGGGCACGGCCCCTGAACTCTCCCGCTCCGTCCAACAACCACGGAGCCCGCCATGCACAGCCTCAAGTTCTTCGTCGCCCCCGTCGCCGCCATCGCCCTCTGGGCCTTCATGACCGCCAACGTCATCGCGCAGTTCGAGAGCTTCGCGAAGGCCACCGAGAAGGCACCGCGCCTCGAGCAGAAGGTCGGCGCGCCGCAGCACCTGGTCGCCGCGCGCTGACGTCAGGTTTCCACGCTGCGGCGAGAGGGCTCCGGCAAGCGCCGGGGCCCTTCGCGTTTTCGCGGCCGGTCAGGCTCGACGACGCCGCTCGGTGACCGCCGTTGCACACCCGTTCGGGCTCCGGGGTCACAGCTGAGAACCATTGCCACCGAAAGGGAAACCCATGCTGCGCCCGCTCGCCTTCTCGCTGCTCCTCGTGCTCGCCGGCTGCTCCAAGGACAAGGAGCAGTGCCAGGCAATAGCGCTGGCCGCGGGGGACCTCGACAACAGCTTCGCGGAGCTGAGGAGCGCTGCCGAGGTCGGCAACCAGGCCTCGTTCGACGCCGCCAGGGGACAGCTCACCGCCGGGCTGGGGAAGCTCGCCGGGGTCGAGGTGTCCGGCTCCAGCCTGATGGCCGAGGGCCTCCGCGGGGCGAAGAAGGAGATCTCCGAGCAGCTCCCGCCGGCCATCGACGGGTACGCGAAGCTGCTGGCAGCGGTGAAGCAGAACCCCAACCTGGGGCAGGCCTACAGCGGAGGCCGGCCGCCGCTGTCCGCCGCGGGCGTCTCGCTCGACGTCAGCGGCGTTCGCGCCGCCCTGGAGAGCACGCGCAAGAGCTCCTGCAAATGAGGCGCGGTCGAGCCTTCCAGCATCCACTCGCCGATGGCGGTGGGTGTGCACGTTCGACGAGCGCGCGTCCTCCACGCCACACGCCACTCAGGCAGGTGCCACCGCGCTCGGGGTGACGAGTTGCGAGAAGGTAGCGACGGCGGGCCTTTCCTGTCGCATCATCCGGGCAGGCGTATGGCGCACGGCAGACGGCGAGCGGCAGTGCAGGCGGCGGACGGGACGCCCATCGCGTTCCACACCCACGGTGAGGCGACCGGCCCGACGGTGCTGCTCACCAACGGCATCGGCACCACCGAGAACTTCTGGCGGTTCCTGATCGCCGACCTGGTCCACGACCACACGGTGGTGCACTGGGACTACCGCGGGCACGGCTCGACGCCGCTGGCCTTCTCCGGCGACTACTCGATGCGCACCCACGCCGACGACCTCGCACGGGTGACGCGGCAGGTGATGGAGCGCGGCGGGCCGCCGCCGGTGCACGTCGGCTTCTCGATGGGCGTGGCGGTGCTGCTCGAGCTGTACCGCACCCACCCCGAGCTGGTGCGCGCGCTGGTGCTCATCGCCGGCGCCCCCGACGCGCCGGGCACCGGCACCTGGCTCTTCAAGCTGCCCGGCAGCCTCGCCGCCGCGCGCGGCCTCGCGGCGCTGGCCACGCCGGTGGTGCCGCTGCTCGCGCCGGCGCTGCGCGCCTTCATGCGCTCCAGCCTGCCGTACCCCGCCGCGCGGCTGGCGGGCATCATCCAACCGCACGCGCCGAAGCACGACATCGACCAGTTCCTCGAGGGCATGAGCCGCATGGACCCGATGGCCTACTGGCGCACGCTGCGCGCGCTGCTCGCCGCGAAGGGCTCCGACGTGCTCCCGACGATCAACGTGCCGGTGCTGATCATCGCCGCCGCGCAGGACGCGCTGATGCCGCTGGCGCAGGTCCAGGCGATGCGCCGTGGGCTTCCGCAGGCGGGCTACGTGCTGATCCAGCAGGCCGGGCACGCCGGGCTGCTCGAGAAGGGCCCCGAGATGGCGAGCGCGGTGCGCGGCCTGCTGCGCGACGTCGAGGGCTGAGCGCCGGCCAGTCTCCTCAACCAGTTGTATGGCCACCCGCGGGCCGGGTGTAGCGTTCGCAGCGGGGAAGAGCCCACTCCTGTGCACTCCGAGCAGACCGAAAGGCCTGCCCGCCCGTTCGACGGGAACTCGCGTCCCGCGGAGGTATGCCCATGTCAGTGTCGAACCCCGGAGCCACCCGGCGGCTGCTGCTCATCGCCATCGCCGCTCTCGCCGTGCTGGGGGTCGGCGTGCTGCTCGTCGCCACCATCGGCGGACACCCGCCGCAGAAGACGCCGCCCCTGCAGGCGCGCATCGAGCTGGCCGCCGGCGCGGTGAAGGTGGACCTGGGCGAGGGGCCGGTGCCGGTCGTCTCCGGCGCGCCGCTGCGGGTGGACGCGAAGGTCGCCGCCGCCGAGGGCTCGCGGGCGCTGATCCGCCTGTCCGACGGAACCGGGCTGTTCCTGCGCGGCGGCACCTCGCTGCAGCTCGCCGCCGACGGCACCAGGCTCGAGGCCGGCCAGCTGTGGATGGACGCGGCCGCCGCGGACCGCAAGCCGCCGGTGCACCGGGTGGGCGAGGTGACGGTGTCGGCGGCCGGCGCCGGCGTCGAGCTGACGCGCGCCGGAGACCAGGTGACGGTGTACGTCGCGCGCGGCCTGGCCACCGTCGAGGCGCC
>Ga0316628_100002763_pt1 | contig 13204 bp, 13 predicted proteins | sample OWC_Aug_M2_C1_D5_FD_207648 | JGI IMG/M metagenome (GOLD analysis project Ga0316628, IMG submission 207648) | Wetland soil microbial communities from Old Woman Creek delta, Ohio, United States - OWC_Aug_M2_C1_D5_C | ecosystem: Environmental > Terrestrial > Soil > Wetlands | place: USA: Ohio... | reverse complement strand
GGAGCCCGCAACCATGGCGCCCAGATCGAGCGCGAGCAGCTTCCGATCCTTCAGGGATTCGGGCACATCGCCGTTGACGATGCGCAGCGCCAGCCCCTCGACGATGGCGGTCTTGCCGACGCCGGGCTCACCGATCAGCACCGGATTGTTCTTGGTGCGCCGCGCCAGCACCTGGATGGTGCGGCGGATCTCCTCGTCGCGGCCGATGACCGGGTCGAGCTTGCCGTCGCGTGCAACCTTGGTGAGGTCGCGGGTGTATTTCTTCAGCGCCTCGTACTGATCCTCGGCCGTCGCGCTGTCGGCGGTGCGGCCCTTGCGTACCTCGTTGATGGCGGCGTTCAACCCTTGCGCGGTCACGCCGGCGTCGGCGAGCGCCTTGGCCGACGGAGTGCCGGTCGCCAACGCGAGGGCGAGCAGCAGACGCTCGGCGGTGACGTAGGAGTCGCCCGCCTTGTCCGCGACCTGCTCGGCGGAATCGAACAGCCGCGCCGTCTCGGGCGCCATGTAAACCTGGCCGGAGCCACCTTCGACCTTCGGCAGCTTGTCGAGCGCGGCCTCGACCGCCTTGAGCGCGCGCGCGGGATCGCCGCCGCCGGCGCGGATCAGGTTAGCCGCGAGCCCTTCCTTGTCGTCGAGCAGCACCTTCAGGATGTGCTCGGGCGCGAGCTGCTGGTGGTTGGAACGCAATGCGAGTGTCTGGGCCGATTGCAAAAAGCCCTTCACGCGCTCGGTGTACTTTTCGAGATTCATGTCCCCTACTCCTGCCCCCTATAAGGCGGGCAACGTATTTACGGCCCCGTAAGCGGCAGCCGCATGAGATGGATCAAATATGGGCCCGGAAATCGCCGCCGCAAGTCGGGCGGGTCTCTTCCCGGTAACATCCGGTAACATGCGAAACCCTTGATATTGCTTGAGTCCCGGTAACGCTTCGTCTCCTCTCGTCGCCTTCCGGTCTCCTCTCGTCTCCTCTCGTCGCCTATTAAGGAATTGTTTCTATTGGCTTGTCGCCTCAAGAGACCGAAAAAATCCGAGGCGACCAGCCAGCGTCGGGACTCACCACAAACAAGTGGTACACCCCATATCATAAAACAGGAATAAAATCAAGATCGAATGACGGGCGACGGCCTCAAAATATGAAAGTCAGATTCCCGATCGGCATGTCGCGATTAAGCAGCCACATGGTCTTCCTCGCGATGCGCCAGGCGCCGGACTCGTGCCGCAGCCGGTGCTCGCAGCGTGCGGCCAGCAAGCGCTGCTCGCCGAGCTCGTAGTGGCGATAATTGCCGCCGCCGGCGCGGATCTCGGTGACGATCTGGTTGGAGCGCACGACCGCTTCGGGCCAGCCCGCCTCGACCTCCACGTTGGAGACGAGGTGCAGCGTGCGCGAAGCCGGGTCCTGCGAATGGGCGGTGGTGCGGGTAATGCGGAACACGCGCTCCTCGCGGCGCAGCGCGTCGTCGTGGATCAGCGATACCTTGGCGTAGGGATCGGGCGAATCCTCGGCCGGCACCCAGTAGAGCCCGTCGGCGGTAAAGAGCATGAGCCATTCGTCGAAGCGCCGCTCGTCCAGCAGCCGCGCCTCGCGATAAAGGAAGGCTTCGGCTTCATCCTTCGATAGGGCCGCTCGCCCTTCGACAAGCTCAGGGTGAGCGGTCTTTTTCACGCCGCCATCGCCTTCTTCCAGGCGCGGTGGAAGGCGCGCTGGGGCGTCTCATCGGTGACATGGCCGATGCGCACACCGTCGCCGTCCGCCCGCTCGCGCTCGAGCCCGCGCGTCAGCACCAGCCATTCCACCTCCTTCGCCTGGAGCCCGGTCTGGTTGATGGCGAACATCTCGACGTCGTCGGGCGAGCCGAAGGAGGACGGGCCGAAGAACCGCTCATAGCCCTCGAAGCGCTGGCGGTTCACCGCCTCCGGCGCGCCGGCGAGGTCGTAGAGCTGGATCGTCACCTCGGTCCGGTCGGGCGCGATCGGGCGCACAACGCGGATCTGGTCGAGCAGGATGCCGACGTTGGGGAAGATGGTCAGGTTGTACTGCGGCATGATGAGGTCGAGCGCGGCGCGGCCGTGCTTGGCCTCCAGCGCGCGCAGGTAATCGCCCTGCGGCCCCGGCGCCTTGGTGTCGAGCCCGGTTTCCGGCAGCGGGTATTCGAGCATCGCGTGGCCGTTCTCGAAGCCGTAGACGGCGCCCTGCTCGCGTCGCTTCAAAATCTTCCGGATGTCGGTCGCGGCGTAGTTGCCGTGCTGGCCGCCGCGGTTGCCGAATTCGTGCATCAGCTTCCAGAACGACTCATGGACCGTGTTGCCGTGGTAGCCGTCGGTCGAGTTCTCGATCTGGAATTTCCAATTGCCCTGGTACTCCGTGCGGTGCGCGCCGCGGTTGAGCACGATCTCGCCCGCCGGCGAATGGTCGAGCTGGTAATCGAGGAATCGCTTCGCCGCGCCCAGGTAGGACACGAAATCCGGTGCATCCTCGGCCAGCGTAGCGAAGATCAGCCCGCGGTAGTTGGCAACGCGCGCGACCGGCATGAGCCCGAGCCGCGATTTGTCGAACGACTTCGGATAGGCGCCTTCCTGCGGCACGGAGACGAGCGCGCCGTCCGCTCCGTAGGTCCAGCCGTGGTAGCGGCACGAATGGAACCGCGCATTGCCGGTCTCGAAGCGGCACACGACGCTGCCGCGATGGCGGCAACGGTTGAGCAGCACGTGGATGTCGCCGTTCTCGGCGCGGCTGACGATCACCGGGCGCAGCCCGATTGTGGTGGTCTTGAAGTCGAAGGGGTTGGGGATTTCGCTCGCGTGGGCGACGTAGACCCAAGAGCGGCCGAAGATCCGCTCCATCTCGATCTCGAAGATGTGCGGGTCGGTGTACATGAGCCCGTTGACGCGGAAATCGTCGCCCGCGTCGATCACGAGCTCGTCCAGGTCGTAGCGCAGCTCGTCGCGGTTTCTCATCGCCGGCTCCAGGCGCGATCGACGGCGTCGATCGGATGGAAAACCATACCAACTGGGTCCAGGCGCGGCAAACCCGCGGGCCGGCGAGACACGGAAAAAATTTTCGGCGGCGGTGATCCGGTCGCGCGGCGCCCGCGTATCCCCTACGAACCCGGCGACCGAGCGTCCGGGCTCGCCAAGGATAACCCACTCGCAACCGGAGAAGCCGAAATGATCTCACTCAAGCGCACGTTCACAGGCCTCGCGGCCGTCGCCACCATCGTCGCCGCCACCTCCGCCGCCCGCGCGGCCGATATCGTCGACACGGCGGTCGCCGCCGGATCGTTCAACACCTTGGTCGCGGCCGTGAAGGCGGCCGGGCTGGTCGACACGCTGAAGGGGCCGGGGCCGTTCACCGTGTTCGCGCCCAACGACGCGGCGTTCGCCAAGCTGCCGGCCGGCACCGTCGACGACCTGCTCCGGCCCGAGAACCGCGACAAGCTGGTCGCGATCCTCACGTACCACGTGGTGCCGGGCAAGGTGATGTCGGGCGACATCGCCGGCAAAACGATGGAGGTCAAGAGCGTGCAGGGCGGCATGATCGACGTCGACGCCCGCAATGGCGTGATGGTCGATGATGCCAACGTCATCGGCGCCGATGTCGCCGCGTCCAACGGCGTGATCCATGTGATCGACACGGTGATCATGCCGAAGGGCTGAATCGAAGGGCGGGGAGGGAGCGCCGACGTGTACGCCGGCCCCCTCCCCATCCCGAGAGCGCCGACCCCCGGCCCGCTATATGCTGAGCGACACGGTATCGGCATGGCGGCGCGCGACCGGGCGAGAAACGCGACTGTGCAGGAAGAGACGATCTGTAACCTGATCGAGGCGATCGGGGCGCGCGGCGATCGCGACGCCTTCGCGACGCTTTTTCGCCATTTCGCGCCCAGGCTCAAGGGCTACGCCATGCGGCGCGGCGCGGACAGCGCGTCCGCCGAGGAGGTCGCGCAGGAAGCCATGGTCCAGGTGTGGCGCCGCGCGGCGACCTTCGACCCGGCGCGGGCCAACGGATCGAGCTGGATCTTCGCCATCGCGCGCAACAAGCGCATCGACCTGGTGCGGCGCGAGCGCCACCCCGAGATCGAGCCCGAGGAGGAGGCCACCGTTCCCGCCGCCGATAACGACTACGATTTGCGGGAAAACCGGCGCGCGCTGGGACGCGCGTTCGAAAATCTTCCGGCCGACCAATCCGAAATCCTCCGCAAGGCGTATCTGGAAGACATGTCGCACAGCGCCATCGCGGCGGAGACAGGGCTTCCGCTCGGAACGGTGAAGAGCCGCGTCCGTTTAGGCCTCGCCCGTTTACGCGTTCTGATGGCAGGATGGGAACCATGATCCGGCACCACCCGGGCCTCGACCTGCTGACCGAATTCGCCACGGGCGCGCTCGCCGAACCGGTGGCGCTCGTGGTGGCGAGTCACGCGAGCCTGTGCGCGACGTGCCGCGCACAGATCGCTCGACTGGAGGAGGTCGGCGGCGCGATGCTGCACGAGATCGTACCCGCACTGATGTCCCACGACGCTCTGGCCGCCGCGATGGCGCGCATCGAACGGCCGGAGCCCGCGCCGGAGCCCGCGCCGGAACTGGATGCCGCGACGCGCGCGACCGTGCCGGCCCCGGTGCGACGCTATCTCGACCGCGGGTTGGGACAGCTCAAGTGGCGTTGGCGCGGCCCCGCCCTCCGGGAAGCCGCGCTCGAAATCCCCGGCGCCGGCTTTCGCGCCAGCCTGTTCCGCATGAAGCCGGGCATGGCCGCGCCGCGCCATACCCACGCCGGCCATGAATATACGCTGGTGCTGCAGGGTGGCTTCACCGACGCGGGCGAACGCTACGACCGGGGCGATTTCGCATTGGCCGACCCGACGCGGTCCCATGTCCAGGTGGCGGACGAGGACGGCTGCCTCTGCCTGGTCGTGCTCGACGCGCCGGTGCGGATACATGGCCTGCTGGGTGCGGTCGCAAACCGATTCCTTAAGTTCTGACCATGGCGCGCGAGTGGCGGCTCGGTGACGTGGTCCGCGTCAATGACCGCATGCAGTCGGGCTATAGCTACGTCATCGCAGCATTGCCGGGGCGCGACTTCACGGCCGGATTCACGCCCCATCACACACCGAAGGAAATGCTGGCGCTCGGCATCTTCGAGGGCAAGTACTGCAACGATTGCCGCGGCGAGCTGCCGAGCGACTGGTTCGATGGCGCGCGCATCGCCGCCGCGGCCGATCCGGCGCTGAACTGCTTCGGGGTGAAAAGCCGCCAGTCGCTCCGCGTGTGGCGCGAGAAGGGATGGATCGTGGGGCCCGATCCGCGCGGCTGGTTCCAGTGGTATTGCCGCTATTGGCTGGGTCGCCGTCTGCCGGACATCGATGCGATCCAGATCAGGCGCTGGCGCGCCTTCGCTCGACACGCGGCGCAGGTACGCAAGCATTGCGAGCCGGGGAATGTGTTCTGCCGCCCCCGTCAGCGACAGGCGCTGCTGCAGTGGGCCTACGATCCGTTCATTTGACGCGGGCGCCGCGCCGTGCGTGCTCAGCCCTGGTTCGGCGTGCGCGACCCGTTGCCGTTGTTGCCGCCGTTCGGGCCCGGGCCGCCGGAGCGGTCCTGGTTCTGATCCCGGTTCGGGTTGTGCTGTTGATTGTTGTTCTGGTTGTGCTGCTGGGCCTGCTGCGGCACCTGGTGATATTGCGGCTGGCCGTTGTAGCCGTCGTCGTCATCCTCATCGTCCGACATCGGCTGGTCCGAGACCGAGGGCAGCTCCGGCTGCGGGCCGATGCCGGGGAAGCCCGGTCGTCCGCCACCCTGCCCGCCCTGCTGTTGCTGCTGCGCCTGCTGCGCCGCCTGGGCCGAGAGCAGCCGGTAATAGTGCTCGGCGTGTTGGAAGTAGTTTTCCGCCGCGACCCGATCGCCCTGCGAGCTGGCATCGCGCGCCAGCGCGAGGTAGCGCTCCAGTACCTGGTGCGCGTTGCCGCGGATCTTCACCTCGGGGCCGTTGCTCTCGAAGGTCATGTTGCGCGGGTTGCCACCGCCCCCGCCGCCGCCGTGGCGTCTTTGCTGATTGCGGCCTCGTTGACGCTTGGGATTCGGGCCTGGTCTCATGATTTCATCGTCTCACGTTCGTTGAAACGGGCATTCCGATCAAAGGAATCGGGTTTGGCGAACTCAGCCCCCACGGTCGCGTGCGTATCGGTTCTTTTGCGATGTTCGGGGGTATATCCCTGGCCTATTCGGGGCTTCGCCGCGAAAGGCTCGGTCATTCGCCATCCGTAAGCTAGTCGCGAATCGCTTATTGTCCAATGGTTTTTTTGCCCTGCCGCAAAATCAGGCAGCGCTCGCGACCCGCCAAATCGCGCCGAATCGCGGTCTCGAACCCGGCCGAACGCGCTATTTCGCTCACTTTCACGCCCTGGTCCGCGCCGATCTCGAGGGCGGCGATGCCGCCGTCCGCCAAATGACGCCCCAGCGCGGGGATGATCGCGCGATAGGCCTTCAACCCGTCCGCCCCGCCGTCGAGCGCGGCGCGCGGCTCGAACCGCACCACCTCGGGCTCCAGCCGGTCGATCTCGGCGGTCGGGATATAGGGCGGGTTGGAAACGATGACGTCGTAGCGCCCCTCGACGCCCTCGGTCCAATCGCGCTCGGCGAATTGCGCCCGCGCCGACAGGCCGAGCCGATGGGCATTGCCGAGGGCGACGCCGAGGGCCTGTGGGCTCGCGTCCGTTCCCACACCGGTCGCGTTCGGCAGCTCGCTGAGCAGCGCCAGCAGCAGGCAACCCGTTCCGGTGCCGAGATCGAGGATGCGGTAAGGCCGCGCGCGGTCGGGCAGCGCCTCCAGAACCGCCTCGACCACCGTTTCCGAATCCGGGCGCGGATCGAGCACGGCCGGCGTCACCGCGAATTCGAGCGACCAGAATTCGCGCACGCCCAGGATGTGCGACATCGGCTCGCGCGCCGCGCGGCGCGCAACCGCGGCGTCGAATTCGGCCGTTTCGGGGAAATAGCGCTGCAGCAGCCGCGCCTCGCGCTCGGCATCCGCGATGCCGGCGGCCGACAGACGCTGCGCCGCTTCGGCCAGGATCATTCGACCTCCGCGAGCTTCGTTGCCTGATCGTCGGCGATCAGCGCCTCGATGATCTCGTCCAGCGCCTCACCCTCCAGCACCTTGTCGAGCTGGTGGATGGTGAGGTTGATGCGGTGATCGGTGACGCGCGACTGCGGGAAGTTGTAGGTGCGGATGCGCTCCGACCGGTCGCCGGAGCCGACCTGGCTCTTGCGCGACGCGGCGCGCTCGGCAGCCTGACGCTCGCGCTCGGCCTCGTAGATGCGCGCACGCAGGATCTTCATCGCCTTGGCGCGGTTCTTATGCTGCGATTTCTCATCCTGCTGGGTCACCACGACGCCGGTCGGGATATGGGTGATGCGCACGGCGGAGTCGGTCGTGTTGACCGACTGGCCGCCCGGGCCCGACGAGCGGTAGACGTCGATGCGCAGGTCCTTGTCCTCGATCTTGACGTCGACCTCCTCGGCCTCCGGCAGCACGGCGACGGTAGCGGCCGAGGTGTGGATACGCCCACTCGATTCGGTCTGCGGCACGCGCTGCACGCGGTGCACGCCGGATTCGAACTTCAGCCGCGCGAACACGTTGCGCCCGGTGATCATGGCCTGCGCCTCCTTCACCCCGCCGATGCCGGTGTCGGAATACTGCATGACCTCGAACTTCCAGCGGTGGTGTTCGGCGTAGCGCTGGTACATGCGGAACAGATCGGCGGCGAACAGCGCCGCCTCGTCACCGCCGGTGCCGGCACGCACTTCCAGAATGGCGTTGCGCTCGTCGGCCTCGTCCTTGGGGATGAGCATCAGCTTCAGCTTGCCCTCGAGCTCGGGCAGACGCGCACGCAGCTCCTTGTATTCCTGCTCCGCCATCGAACGCATCTCGGCGTCGGCGGCGGAATCGTTCATCAGCGCCTCGAGATCGGCGACCTCGCGCTCGGCCTTACGCAGGGATGCGATCGTTTCCACCACGGGCGACAGCTCGGCGTATTCCTTCGACGCCTTGACGAAGGCCTGCGGGTTGCCCGTCCCGCCCGCTTCCATGGTGCGCGCCAGCTCGGCATGGCGCGAGGTCAGCCGGTCGAGCTTGGTGTTGAGATCGGCAACGCTCACGTGTCTTCGTCCTCCAGTCCGAACAGCCGGCGCACCAGCGCCTCGGCCTCCTTGGCGCCGCCCGCGGCCCCCAGCGCGCGCAGCGCGGCCGAGGGCTCGTGCAGCAGCCGGTTCATCATCAGCCGCGTGGCGCGCTCGGCGTCATTGCCGGCTTCTTTGAGCGCGGCCTCGCGCGCCTCGGCAAACCGTGCGCGCAGCGCCGTCACCGTGGCCGAAGCCGCGCGCCCGGCGCGCTCGCCCAGGAAGGCCTCGACCTCACGCTCCACGATTTCGCGCGCGGCCGCCGCCGCCTCCGAGCGCCCGGCGAGGCCCTGGCGCGCCAGTTCCTCCAGATCGTCGAGACTGTAGAGGAAGGCGCCTTCGAGATCGCCCGCCGCGCGGTCGATGTCGGCGGGCACCGCGGCGTCCACCAGATACATAGGGCGCTGGCGCCGTTTGGCCAGCGCGTCGCGCACGGCTTCCGCGGCAATCAAGGTGGTGCCTGAGGCCTGGGCGGTGACGACGATGTCGGTGTCGGGAAGGATCTGGTCGATGCCTTCGAACGGCGCGTGGTGGCAGGACCATTGGCGCGCCAGCATCTCGGCCCGGCCGCGCGCGCGGCATGCGACGGTGAGGCGGCCCAGCCCCGAGCGCAGCAGCCGCTCGGCGATCAACACGCCCATCTCTCCGCCGCCGGCGAGCACCGCGCTGCACCGCGCGAGGTCGCCGTGCACCCCGCGCGCAATCTCGGCGGCTGCCGCAGCGATCGACACCGCCCCCTCGCCCACCGCGGTCTCGGCGCGCACGCGCTTGGCGGCGGCGTAAGCCGCCTGGAGCACCGCCTCGAGCTCCGATCCGGTCATCCCGGCCTCGCGCGCCATGCGATGGGCGTCCTTGATCTGGCCCGCCACGTTGGGCTCGCCCACCACCTGGCTGTCGAGCGCGGCGGCGACCAGGAACACGTGACGCACCGCCGCCTCGTCGTTAAGAAGGTAAAGCTCGGAGGCGAGCCTGTTGGCGTCGAGCCCGGCTTCGTCCGCCAGCAGCGCGGCGATGCGGCGCGCAGCGGCATCGGGATCGGGCACCGCGGCCTGGACCTCGACCCGATCGCAGGTGGACATGACGACGGCCTGGCCGATGCCTGCGTCGCGCAGCCGGTTCAGGAACAGCGCCGCGCGCGCGTCGGTCATGAACAGCGCCTCGCGCGTCGCAAGTGCGGCGCTGCGATGGTTGGCCCCCACCACAAGGGGCCGGATGGACGGCCCGTTGGTCGGCATGGTCGCTAGCGGAATTGTTGCAGCTGCTGCGCGAGCTGGGCGAATTCGATCTGCTTCTGGTCGCCCGAATCGAAATCGCGCAGGGTGGCGACGCCCTTGGCGAGCTCGTCGTCGCCCAGGATCACCGCCGCGCGGGCGTTGAGCTTGTCGGCGCGCGCCATGCGCCGCTTCAGATTGCCGCGGTAGCCGAGCTCGATGGCGAAGCCCGCGCCGCGCAGCTCGCCCGCGAGCGAAAGCGCCCTCGCCTCCGCCGCCGCGCCGATCGGCACGATGGCGATGGGGCGCGGCGCGGCCGGCGCTTCGATCATCATCGACAGACGCTCGATGCCCGCCGCCCATCCGACGCCGGAAAGCTGCGGCCCGCCCATGGCCGCGATCAGCCCGTCGTAGCGCCCGCCCGCGAGCACCGTGCCCTGCGCGCCCAGCGTGTCGGTCGTGAACTCGAACGCCGTATGGCAGTAGTAGTCGAGGCCGCGCACGAGATGCGGCGAGACCTTGTAGGGGATGGAAAGCGCATCGAGCCCGCCGCGCACCGCCGCGAAGAAATTTTTCGATTCCTCATCGAGGCTCTCGGGCAGCAGCGGTGCATTCGCGATCGCGGCGCGGTCGCCCTCGTCCTTCGAATCCAAAATCCGAAGCGGGTTGCGCTCGAGCCGCTCCTGCGATTCCTTCGACAGCGGCTTATCGCGCAGATAGGCGACGAGCTTCTCCCGATAGGCCGTGCGGCTGGCCGTGTTGCCCAAGGTATTGATCTCGACCGTGTATTTGCCCTTGAGCCCGAGCGCGTCGAGCACCCCGGCACCCATGGCGATGGCCTCGACGTCGCCCGCCGGCTCGGCGACGCCGATCAGCTCGACGCCGATCTGGTGGAACTGGCGCAGCCGGCCCTTCTGCGGCCGCTCGTAGCGAAACATGGGGCCCTGATAGAAGAACTTGAGCGGCGCCTCCTGCGCGAGCCCCCCCGAGATCACCGCGCGCGCAATGCCCGCCGTCCCTTCCGGGCGGAGCGTGACCTTGTCGCCGCCGCGATCCTCGAACTTGTACATCTCCTTGGTGACGATGTCGGAGGTCTCGCCGAGCGTGCGCTCGAACACCTCGGAGAATTCGAAGATCGGGGTCGCGACCTCCTCGTAACCGTAGCGGGCCGCGATGTCGCGCGCGCACTCGATCACGCGGCGGAAGCGCCGCGCCTCCTCCGCCATGATGTCACGGGTGCCTCGAACGGGCTGCAGCGCAGGCATGGCCCGGCGGTTATAGCGGCTTAGGGCGTCGGAGTCGCGGACTGCGGCGGCACGGGTTGCGCCTCAACAGGCGGGGGCGACGGCGGGACCGCCGTGCCGGCGAGCAGCCGGTCGGGATCCATCACGATGTTGCGCTTGACCGCACCCGAGCTACCGAGCGCGGGCACGGCGCGACCGTCGACCAGCACCTCCACCCCGCCGGCGTTGCCGGTCATCATCACGAGGCCCTGGCGCTCCGGCACCTCGTAGCGCTCGTCCTTGCGCAACACGCGCGAATAGACCGACGCGCCGGATGGATCGCGCAGCTCGACCCAGGAATCCGCGCGCGCAATGAGCACGATGCGATGGGCGCCGGACGGCGCTGCGGAGGCGGCGGCGGGTGAAGCCGGAAGCGCGGCCTGCTGTGACACCGCCGAGTTGGACGCGGGCGAAGGCGAAAGTGCCGCCGGAGGCTTCGCCGCGGCCGTCGCGAGGGGCGGCGGCGTCAGCGCGGACGTCGATGTCGCCGCGGGCGCCGGCGGCTTCGACGCCGATCCGCCGGACGCGGCGGCGGAAGCCGGAGCCGGCTTCGGCGGTTGCGCGCTCGGCGGCGGCGGCGGCGTCTCGTTCACAACCTGCTCGGGCGGCGGTGGCGGCGTGTCCTCGTCCTCGTCGATGTCCTGATCCGCTTCGTCGGCCGCCGCCGTGGTGGTGGAAGGCGGCACCGACGCCGCAGGAGGCTGCGTCGATGCGACAGGTGGCGGCGACGGAGAAACCCCCGACGCGGCAGTGGCGGGAGCCGCAGGAGCCGTGGGCGCGGATTCGCCGGTAGGCGCGGCGGGTTCCTCCGCAGCCGGCACCGGGAGCGGCCTAATAGCGACGGCCCCTCGCGGCATCGCCTCCCTCGGCTCGGCCTCGCGCTCCGGCATCGCGTTGCGCACGACATCCGCGACCCTGCCTGGCAGCGTGGCGACCATCGCGCCGGGGTCGTGACCCTCCGTCGACATGACGTACCAAGCACCATAGACGAGCACGGCGAGCGTCGCCGCGACGAGAAGCACCGCCCCTGTCGGCAGGCCGCCGGAGGGCACGGGCGCGGGAAGAATAAGGTTCGGTTGCGGGGTACCGCCGCCAACCGCGGATTTGAATCGCCGCGCCGCATCGGAGGCATCGAAGCCGAGTGTCTCGGCATAGGCCTTCACGAAGCCGAGCGCGTAAGTGGCGCCGGGCAGATCGGAGAAGCGGCCTTCCTCAATCGCTTCGAGGTAGCCGCGACGGATGCGCAGCTCCTCGGCGATATCGTCGAGGTCGCGTTTGAGCGCGAGGCGCATCTCCTTGAGCGTGGCGCCCAGCTCGATCGCCTCGTTGATGCCGTCGTTTGCGCTTTGGGTGGCCGGCTGACCGGTCCCTTCCACGAAACCGCCCCTCTCTCGTCGCTCTCCGCCCGTGGCCTAGTATCCACGCCCGAAGCTCCAAATCAATGTCTTAGCCGTCTTCCAGCACCACGCCGTGATCGGACGCAAAGGCGCGCAGCTTGGGGCGCAGGCTGTGATCGGGCGACCGCATGAGCGAATCGACGTACACGGCCAGCGGCGAGGCAGCAAGCGACAGCACCATGACCTTGATGCGTCCGACGGCCGAAGGGGTCACCGACAGCGAGCGGAAGCCGATGCCAATCAGCGCCATGGCGTCAAGAGGTCGTGCCGCCATCTCGCCGCAGACCGAGACCGTGACCCCGGCTTCGGCGCATTGCCTGACGATGCTGCGCAACATGGCGAGCGCGGCCGGCGCAAGCGAATCGTAACGGTCGGCGAGGCGCGGGTCGCCGCGATCGACTGCGAAGGAAAACTGGAACAGGTCGTTCGAACCTACCGAAAGGAAATCGATCCGCTCGGTCAGCGCCGGCAACTGCCAGATCAGTGACGGCACCTCCAGCATGCAGCCGACGCGCACCGATGTCGGCGGCGCCGCACCGGCGGCGGCCTCGCGTTCCAGCTCGAGATCGAGGATGGCGCGCGCCGCATCGAACTCCGCGACTTCCGTCACCATCGGGAACATCACGCAGAGCTCGTGCCCGGAGGCCGCGCGCACCATCGCGCGAAGCTGCTGGCGCAGCATCATCGGACGGTCGAGCCCCACACGGATCGCGCGCCAGCCGAGAGCCGGATTCTCCGAATCCGCGACCGTCTGGCCGTAGGGCAGCCGCTTGTCGCCGCCGATGTCCAGCGTGCGGAACATCACGGGGCGCGCGCCACAGCGGTTGAGCACTTCGCGATAGATCCGTGTCTGCTCGTCCACGTCGGGAAACTCGGCGCGCACCATGAACGGAATTTCGGTGCGGAACAGGCCGATGCCGTCGACGCCGAGCTCATCGAGGGTGCGCAGGTCGATCAGCAGTCCGGCGTTGATATTGAGCGATACGCGCTCGCCGTCGCGCGTCACCGGCTCGATGTCGCGCATCGCGGCGTAGCGCGCCCGACGCTGCACCTGCATCGCAAGATGCTCGCCGACCGATTGCCTGATGTCCTCGCCCGGCCGCACATAGACGATACCGTTGTCGGCATCGACAATCAGCGG
>Ga0316628_100002762_pt1 | contig 13204 bp, 10 predicted proteins | sample OWC_Aug_M2_C1_D5_FD_207648 | JGI IMG/M metagenome (GOLD analysis project Ga0316628, IMG submission 207648) | Wetland soil microbial communities from Old Woman Creek delta, Ohio, United States - OWC_Aug_M2_C1_D5_C | ecosystem: Environmental > Terrestrial > Soil > Wetlands | place: USA: Ohio... | reverse complement strand
GCGGCGTTTTTTTATCGCCTTTATACACATATAGGGTCCCGGTAAGCGCCCGTACTTGTTGCGCATCAAAGGAAACGCAGGAGCCGCTCCAGAGCGATGGAGAAAGCGTTTTGTTCACGTCAGATATACTGTAATCGATCGGGATGTTTTTCGTGTCCAGCGTGATCTGGTTCCGGTTGTAGGACGTAAGCGTCGGCACGACCATCGTGCCGGAAGAGTCCGTCTTCCCAATCTCTTGGCCGTTATTGAGCACTGTAGCGCCAGATACTGTGTCGGCCATCACGATGCTGAAACTGTCGCTGACCGGCCGCGAAATCCCGTAAAATCCTCCTGCATACACGAACGACCCTGCGACTGATAGATTGTACAACTCGGAAGTGACCCGGGCGGAGTTCAGTATGCTGGAATCGAGAGTATAGGTGCCGTACCTGGCGTTATATTGAACAAAGGGGCTGAAGGAATTTGTGGTCGCTGTTTCTGTGTCAGTCCGATTGAGGGAGGCTCGATACCCGATACCTTCCCCAACGGGTGTGTCTTTTTGCAGTTGCACGGTTTCCGAATTCGTGTCACCGCTGTGGGTGAACTGTACCGAGCCGTGCAGATTCCAATCGAAGTTGATGTTAAGGCCGATAAACACGGCGTTGGTCGTATTAAGTGACCGGGTGGACGAAGCGGTTGCAAAGAGACTCGTTTTTTGTGAGATTACTCGTGAGTAGCTTGCGGAGGTGACGCGCGTATTGGCGCCGCTGTACAGTTCGGTCGATGCATAAGCGAGGGAGAAACTCCCCAGAGGATTCACCAGGAATCCCACTCCGAGGCTCATTTCATATTTGGTGCTGTCGGACAGGAGGGCGTTGCCGATGGTCGCGTAGTCGCGAGAAAATCCTCGCAGGAGCACATTCGTGTTGAAGCTACCGAGCTGATAGGAGTGCTGGAACGAGCCTGCTGATCCCTTTTTGCCGCTTGCCGAGCTTCCGGCGAATGATAGTGTGAACGCGCCGGCCCGGGGGACCAGAAAGGCCGTGGAGATCCCTCCATTATAGACCCCGTCGGAGCTTTCGGCCCGGGCCCCGATGTTCAAGGCGTTCGTGAGGCCGTAGCGATGGAACGCGGAAAGCACTGCCTTGCCGTAATCGTTGCTTTCGACCCCATACTGTTCCCGCAAGAACCCCACGTTGTAACTGTATTCGTGCAGCCCTTCCCGCAGTAATTGAGTGCTAAAATACGCCGGATAGAAAATCCTCTGCATGTTTCCGAAAGGGTCCCTGAGCACAATATCGATGTTATGGGCACCAGTGTAGGAGTAAAGGTTTTTCAACTCGAACGACCCTGGCGCAATGTGCTGTTTCCCCACCAGTGCGCCGTCCAAATAGATTTCAGCCTGCGTTGGAAGAGTGACGGCGCCCTTGAGGTCCATCACAGGCTGGGTGATGAAATAGGGGTCCAGCTTGTAGACCTTCGAAAAACCGATGCCACCCATATTGACGGTGCTGCCCAAGTCCCCGGAGTTCGCGAACTGGTCTCCCAGCACGAGCCACTGGAGGTCACCGCGGCGCTCGTAGGTGGCGCTGCTCTGGAGCCGCACGAAGCTCTTGCTAAGCTCCGTCTTGGTATATTGAGAATCGGAGGTAAAAAAAACGTCCCCGGACCTCATGCCCAGTTTGTTTGTGGCCATAAAGGACTGGAATCCGTCGGTGCTGGTATAGGCATAGGTCAGGCCATAATTGAGAAAGACACTCGTCTCCCGGGGATAGTAGATGTTCTGAGGCGCGGCTTTGAGCGAGAACAGGTCGACGACTGTTTTCTGGACCTCCGTGGTCTTTCCGACGATTGCGACAGTCAGATTCTTTTCGTCGAAGGTGTACTTGACGTCGAGAACAGCGCTCAGGGGAGCGTACTGCTCGTTTCCAATGAGGACAAGCTGGCCTTCGGCGTATTTCAGCTTCAGTGCTTTGAGGTCATCCACCCTAATATACAGGTTTCGCCCATTGTCGAGTTCGACAAAGAAATCGCCCCTGGATTCCGTGTTAATGGTAACGCTCACGACGATTTGGGTGGTCGCTTTCAAGGATGGAGTAGCCGCTGTATCGGTTTCCGGCTTCGCGCGGTCGGGCACAGATGCGGGTGGAGTGGGAGTGGAAGCAGCGATCTTCTCGCCGGCCGAAGACACGGAAATAGCCGGAAAGAGGGTAACCATAGCTATCGCGAGGGCAAAAAAAAATATTCTTTCTCTCAACACGGTTCGTTCTGAACGTGTCTTGAGCAATGCGGCGATGTTATTGTAAGCACATGTTCTTTTGGACATTCAGTGTCCTATGGATATCGATGTTCTCCGTTTGGGCGCTCACATAAATCGCCGCCAGTTTTCCGCACAGTTCTTGTGGGACCGCCGCTTCGTAGGGGAGCGACAGTCCGTGGAGGATATACCAGCCGGCGAATTCCTTAGAATACAGCTCCTTTCCATCGACGGCTTTTCCGCTGAACGTCACGGCGCGCAATTTTATATGGACATTTCCCGTGTTCTTGACGATCGCCCTCACCGCGCCCTTAGACATCTCTATCCCCTCGATGACATAATTCTCCTGGGGCCGGACCGGTTTTACAAAGATCGGCGTCGAGAACCGGAACGCTATCGTGAGCCCTGCCCGTATGTTCCCCTCGAGCTTCATGTCAGGCGTCTTTTTCGGCGATGGTATCTCTTCGACGAAAAGGCGATAAGTTTTTTCCATTTGAGAGGACGGGGCCTTGACACCAATCCTGATGGCACGCTGTCCAAAGGGCTCGACGCTCATGATCTTCGGGAAAAACACGATGTCCTTCGTGTCTTCATAGACGTCTTTACCCGCCGCGTCCTGGCTCCATTCCTTGACGGATATTTGTAAATCTATTTTCTCATTGCCGTTGTTAATCACGGAGAAGGCGCCGCTCTTTACACTGCCGCCAAGGTCCAGAGACGTCGGCTGTATTTGAAAGTCCGCCGCAAATACCAAGGAAACGGAGATTACAATGAATAGCAAGCCTGCCAGCAACCCCATGCCCTTTATTATCGGCGTCGCAAACCCTGCGCAACACTCGGTTGACAACCTGTAGCCATGGCAAACTTTTTTCATTATGCGACTCCTACTATGGGTTTTCAGCAAGTAATGCCGGTGCGAATCGTAACCATTTGACGATCTCCAGAGTTCCCGCAGCTCGGCAGAAGTCCGTCGGTCGCCCGGATTAGTACGTTACCGTGACGGTAATGGTATCGGAATGAGCGCCAGCCTGCGCATCCTGATACGCTGCTTGGAGAATCGAGATACCAATAGGGATCGGGGTTGCCGTCGAGAACCCGCTGCCAGTAATGCTCGTGGGGCAACCCGTGATCGTGTAGGCGATGGGATCGGTCACACCGTCGTTGCCAATCGTCAGCCTGTTGGCATGAGACGATGAGCAGGTGACGGCATGCACGGCGTTCCTGGTACACTTCACGGACGGCGATGTACCGTTGGAGGTCGTATTCGGAGTAAGTGTCCCTGAGCCCGACGGATCTATGCTGAAAGACATCGCGCCGTTTACCGCTGAAGTACATGCGTCATTGACTGTAACTCTCACGCTGTTAATCGGCAACGTAGCACTAATAGGACCTGGAGGCCCGTTCCAATCCACGGTAATGGTTATAGCAGAACCATTCGAATAGGTGCCAGAGGGGGCATCTTGGTAGTTCGCTTGCATTATCTGGCTGGCAGTAGCACCGCTAGGAATCAGCAGATTGACCGCCGCGCCGGCATATGTAGCACTGGGAGTGACGCCAGGCGTATACGCTATGCTGTTCGACCCAGATTGTAATGTCCACCCGCTCGCAGGGGCCACCATAATGGTGTATGCACTGTTCTTAGTGCATATAAATTGCACTTGCGTAGTAACGGTACCATAAACAGGGCCCGCAGTTGAAAGATCGAGAGCGGAAAATGATATGGCGCCGCTATTTCCGCTGACGAAAGAACACGACATCGGAGCGCCATAAGACACATCCACCGCGCTCATCATTATCAAGAAACTCATTGGCAGAATATACCTTATTTTAAAATGTCGTGACGGCATATCTTTCATCCTTGATTATAAGAAAACAAGCAGCCTGTTGCAATCTTAATTTGCATCTTAAAAGGCTTCGTCATCAAGAAGTTGTCGGTTTTCTAAGTTCTAATAAGAGAGCGCCACGGCGGCCTGCGCGTTTGCCGCGGTGGAATATCCCGCGCCCGTAACATGGCCCGCACCGTCGGTCGCCAGCGCACATGAAGGTGTACGCAATCATGTCTCCCGGCGTTCCCGGACTTAAGCGCCATGCTGCTTACGCCGCTCGATGTGCACGCCTGATCGACGGCGGTCCCGTTAGCGCTCGAAACTTTGACCGTGAAGACTGTACCATTTGAGCATTTTAAGTCTCGTCGGAGGTCGGTGAAAATGTCTGATCGAACCCGCCATCGTGTCGATGGTAATAGGATTGGGGAACGAGGCGTGCGAGGTTTCCTGGCACACCGCTGTTATCTGAGCGTTCACCACGATGGTTGTGGAAGCAAATCCCGACGGTGTCGCCGCCGCAGCAATGCCAGCAAAAGCGGTGGGCATCATGATCATGACCGCGGTCAAGAGATACTTTTTCATACATTGCCTCCTCTTGCCGTCAGCATTGAGTCCGAAAGGTGCCGCCGGCAAAAGCCGGTGGCACCATCCGAACCACAATGACTTTATTGACCCTTAAGGCTGCCGCTACTACACCTCACAAACAACTGAGGTTTATTCAGTGACAAAATTAATAGGAGATTGTAAGCGTTATAGTATCCCCATACGTACTTGCCGGAGCGGTTGCATATGCAGTTGAAGAAATGGAACCGCCAAGGCCGAGGGTCTGGTCTTTGCCAGCACCAAACCCCTGGCCGGTGCCAGCACCGGTACCGCAGGTAAATGTGTAGTCCATCAGGTTATTACTTGCATCTTTAAGGGTACCGGTGATTCCGCTCCCACCACAGCTCGCTGGACCGCCGACGTGATTCGCGCTAGAAGCTGTAACAGTAAACGGCGTATTCTTTGTGCAATACACAGTCGCATCCGTTGCTACTGCCGCAAGAATCGGGCCAGATGCTGAAGGATCGACAATTGAAAACGACATGACACCATCTGTACCCGCCTTACATGTGCCGCTTACCGAGCCTGTTACAGTCACCGTTTCTGAAATACTTGCTGCATAAGCACCGCCTACCATAGCAATAACAATCGCTATTGCCACCAATACTATCATATACCTCTTCATAATTCCCTCCTTAAATTGTTGTTTCTTTTTATTCGTCTTGTGCAGGGGAAGACCCCTGCTGAGGCCCACATTATGCATTTATCGTCTTTCAGTCTCTAATTTTCTGTCTCTAAGTCTATTGCCGAGATGTGGTTCTTCATACGCTTCATCCTTTACCAAGGGGAAACCATGGTTTACGTTCTATACACTGAATCCCAATTAATTTTTACCTAATAACCTTTCTTGTTTTGTTTAATCGCGCCTAAAGCGTATAAAATTCAAAACTAATTTCGATAGAAAAATCACCCCCTTATAATGGCAAAATAGAAATATTACATTTTAATCTGCAAACTCAATACCAGGATTTAATTCATTGAAATAATGGGGATTATTGTTTTTGAAGAGGGGTCGGATTGTTTGACCTACTGACAATAACCGCCAAAAGTATGACATTTTCTGTCATGATCACCTTGGCTTATTAAAAGATCCAATTGGCTTTATAACATTATCACTGCAAAACATAAGGTTGCGTTACATCAAATTCCATAAAGTACAGCAATCAGGACCTTGAATGATTCATAACCATGAAACATAAAAATTTTCTACTGATGCTCCAAAATAAAAAAGGGCCTGGATATCCAGGCCCCTGGTTGCACGGAAGAATTCATCGCTTTTTCATTTTCTCCGTACAGAATATACGCGCGTCAATTGTTTCACCTATCTTTTTTCCAGACCCTCATTTTTTATATATCCAACTCCGCAAATTCCGCCCGTTCCTTGATGAACACGAACCGGGCTTTAGGGTCCTTGCCCATGAGGCGTTCGAACACGTCGCCCGTGGCCTTGTGGTCCACCACCTGTACCTTCATCATCGATCGGGTTTTCGGATTCATCGTGGTCTCCTTGAGGGTCTCGGGATTCATCTCGCCTAATCCCTTAAAGCGGCCCACTTCGTACTTTCTACCGTTCAGCTTCGTGAGTATCTTCTCTTTCTCCATCTCGTCCATGGCGTAGAAGACCTCTTTGCCCGCCTCGATCTTGTAGAGCGGCGGCATTGCCAGGAACACATGACCATGAGCAATCAACTCCGGCATGTACCGGTAGATGAAGGTGAGGAGCAGCACACTGATATGCGCACCGTCCACGTCGGCGTCGGTCATCAGGATCACGCGGCTGTAACGCAGCTTGTTGATGTCGAAGTGCTGACCTACGCCGCAGCCGAGCGTGGCCAGGAGGTTCTTGATTTCGTTGTTCATCTGGATCTTTTCGAGCGACGCTACCTGCTCCACGTTCAGTATCTTGCCGCGGAGCGCTAGCACAGCCTGGGTCTTCCGGTCCCGGGCCATCTTCGCGGAGCCACCGGCGGAATCTCCTTCTACGATGAAGAGCTCCGTCTCTTCCACTTTATTTGATGAGCAGTCGGCCAGCTTGCCCGGCAGATTGAGCTTCAGCGAGGAGAGTTTTCTCGTCACGTTCTCTTTAGCGGCACGGGACGCCAAGCGCGCCTCGGCAGCAAGCAGCACCCGCTTCACAACGGCATCTGCCATGGTGGGGTTTGCAAGCAGATAGGCCTCGCAAGCGTTCTTGACCGCGGTCTCGATGGGGGAGGATATTTCAGGGTTGTTCAGTTTCTCCTTGGTCTGACCCTGGAACTGCGGGTTTCTCACGAGCACGCTTACAATGCCGTAGAGCCCCTCGTATACGTCCTCGGGAGCGATGGTCTTGATGTTCTTCGGGATAAGGTTCTTGCGCTCGGCGTAGGAGCGAACCGCCTTGGTGAGCGCTGCCTTGACCGCCTGCTCGTGGGTCCCACCATCGGACGTGTTGATCGAATTTGCGTAGGAGTGGATCTCGGTCTCCGTTGATGTGGTCCAGTGCATGGCGCATTCGATCTTGAAGTCATCCTCTTTCTCTAGGTAAAACGGTTCGGGGTTCACGAGCTGGGTCCCGGAGACGATCCGCTTGATGTAATCCTGGATGCCGTTTTCATACCTGAACGTGACAGACTTCTCCCCGTCACGCACGTTCTCGATGGTGATCTTGAGTCCCTTGTTCAGGAACGCCTTGCTTTCCGACACATCGACGATGGTCTTGAAGTTGAAGTTGGTCTTGGCAAAGATGTCAGGATCGGACCGGAAATAGATGGATGTACCGTGCGCCCTGGTTGGTTTCCCTTTTTTGAGGTTACCCTTGGGCTTGCCACGCGAGAATTCCTGAGTCCACTCATACCCGTCGCGCCAGACCGTGGCGATGAATACCTCGGACAGCGCGTTCACTACGGACGCGCCCACACCGTGAAGGCCGCCCGAGGACCTGTATGCCGTGTGGTCGAACTTGCCGCCTGCGTGGAGCGTGCAGAGAATCGTCTCGATCGCGGGGCGCTTGGTCTTGGGATGGATGTCCACGGGGATGCCGCGGCCATTGTCCGTAACAGTTACCCCGCCATCCTTCTCGATGGTGATTGTGATTGCCGTGCAATAGCCGTTCAGCGCCTCGTCCACGGCGTTGTCCAGCGTCTCCCACACGAGGTGATGAAGGCCGCGCGAGTCCGTGGAGCCGATGTACATGGCCGGCCGCTTGCGGACGGGTTCCAGTCCTTCAAGAACAGTTATATCTTTTGCGGTATAGGTCGCTGCCAAAATGAAACCTCCTCACGTCTTCTAACCGTTATTCCTGCCCCCACTTTCGTGAGGGGAAACATCGTTAAATCCCGTCCGATTCGTCTCACGGGGCGATATCCAGCATGAATCCAGAGGCTCTATAACCGATTTTTATGGAAATGGCACAAGAGAAAAAAATTTAACCTTATTCCTTTTTTCGGTGGGAATTATAAATCATGAAGGATGATAAAGCAACATGAAGTTTTATTTACTCCTTAGAGAAAGCGGTGACTCCTTCCGGCTCTGCATGTCCTTACGTGCGAATACTGTTATAAGGCCTTCATTTGTAATCGTTAGAGAAGGCTGTTCTCTCCCGAGGTGTAATGCGAAGCGTTGGTCGTATCACAGAGAAAATCCTTAAAAAATAATTCCCTTCTCCTGTGTTCTTTGTGATCCGAGTTACCGCATCTGCAATCAGGACATCCGTAGCCTTCGTCGTGTAAGCCGCCTCCGTTTTCTATACCAGTGATAGTAAGAGGCTGACAGCAGCGCTTAAATTGACTTTCTTTCCGATTTCGCGTTATGATGCATAAGAATGTTTTTAAACTGATCTTTGGAGAGGATAAAATCCCATGGACAAAAACTTTTTAAAACAAATCGAGGAATTTACCCGGCTCTGGGGCGGGTTCAGGGCCTCGCGCGTGGTGCTCACCGCGAACAACCTCACGGTTTTTGAACACCTGCGGACACCGGCGAAAGCGAACGACGTGGCTGGAATCGTCGGCATCGACCTGCGGGCAACGGAGATCCTGCTCGATGCCCTTACGGCCCTTGGCCTGCTCAAGAAAACCGGCAATAAATACCGAAACACAGAAATGACAAAGAAGTTTCTCGTTAAGGGCAGCCCTTTATACCAGGGCGACATGCTGCACCATGCAGATTCTCTCTGGAGGTCCTGGTCCGGTCTCGATGAGGTCGTAAGGAGCGGCCTGCCGAATCGGATGGGTGGCCGCGACCATGAATCTTTCATCAGGGCCATGCACAACAATGCGGTGTTCCGCACCACGGACGTCATCAAAGCCATCGACGTCCGCAGTGTGAAAAAGGCGCTCGATTTGGGAGGCGGACCGGGGACCTACAGCATGGAGCTTGCCCGAAAAGGGATCTCCGTTACCCTCTTCGACCTTCCAAACACCGTGGACATCGCCGAAAAGCTTATTGCTGAATCAGGGATCAGAAACATCGATTTCATACGCGGTGATTTTCATTCCAATGGCATCGGTACAGGGTACGATCTTGTGCTCATCAGTCAGATTTTCCATTCACTCTCGGTAGGTGATAACCTCATGCTTATCAAGAAGGCGCGGAACGCGATGAATCCCAACGGGAAGATTGCCATCCATGAATTTCTCCTCGAAAAGAACAGGGCCTTCCCGGTCCCGGGAGCGCTCTTTTCCGTGAACATGCTGGTCAATACATCATCGGGCAGATGCTATACTCCGCAGGAGATGAAAGCATGGCTTAAACAGATGGGGTTCGGGGGCATCAGGACAAAGGTTCTGAACGACACCATTGTGCTGACAGGGACAATATCATGATAGTCGGTAAAGCACTTTGTAGTTTTTTGCAGATACACGACGGCGTCGCCACGCGATCTTATATCAGGTAAGAAGGGCATCCTGTGAGAAAAGTGTCGGGTGGCCACTATAGCGTCATTTCGGAACCGGACAGGCCACAGACCCTGTCCGCCTGCGTACGATCTCCCGCAGCGTTTCCTTCATGGCCGGGGTGAGGCCCAGGCTGTCCAGCTCCTTTGCAAGGGCATCGTATGAGCCCTCGCCCCCCAGATAGCCGTTCAAGCGTGCCGCTGCCGTTGAATCAACAAATTCCCGGTTAGAGGGATAGACCCGCCGGAGCTCCTTCATGAACTCGGGATAATGCTGAAGGCTGTGCTTCTGGTGATAGTCCTCTGCGAGCGTGAAGCCAGAGTACGGAACGATCTCCGTAAAAACGGTGCCGCGAAGGCCCGAGGCAACCCGTTCCCTCGACTTCTCTGCCAAACGTTTCTGCTCCTCGTTGTGATAGAAGATGATGGCGGCATACTGGCGGGACCAGGACCGGTAGGCCGGGTTGTGGCCTTTCCAAAATACATCCAGTAACTCCCCATAGGTTATGCTCTCCGGGTCGTAATCGATCTGGATCGTCTCGGAATTGTCTCCCAAGTCATGGTATGTCGGATTTTTCTTCGTCCCGCCGGCATACCCTACGCGTGTGCGGATGACGCCCGGCAGACTCCCGAACTGGGAGTCTGGTCCCCAGAATCAGCCCAAGGCGAAGGTCGCGGTCTTTGTCCGCGAAGGATCGTTTATATCAATAGGAGGTTTAGATGCAAGACTGCCTGCTGCGTAGATTGGTTTTCCCATATCGGATTCCCCCTTTTTTAGCAAATAGGATGCTCCTTCTTCGGACAGGAAAAGAAGGAGCAGGAGAACAGTGATACTTATGCCCTTTTTTTTTCTCATATGCCTTACTTCGTGTCAGGCACGAATTTCAGGGCAGCCGAATTCATACAATACCGCTTGCCCATAGGTTTCGGCCCGTCATCGAACACGTGGCCCAAATGGGCGTTGCACCGTGCGCATAGCACCTCGACCCGAGTCATGAACCATGACCGGTCCGTCTCCGTCTTGACGTTCTGCTCCGAGATGGGCCCAAAAAAACTCGGCCAGCCAGTGCCGGAGTCGTACTTGGCGTCCGAGCTGAATAGGTCGTTACCACAGCACACGCACTCGTAGATGCCTGTTCCCTTGAGTTCATGGTACTTGTTGTGAAACGCAGGTTCCGTGCCCTTCTTCCGGGTGATCTTAAACTCATCCGGCGTGAGGATCTTCTTCCACTCTTCTTCGGTCTTTACTACTTTCTCCATTTCCTCGAGTTTTCCGGTCCGTGCGTTGTACAGGGTGATCTTTTCAGTATCCTTCATGGCAACAGTATTCATGAAAACCTCCTTCTTGGCATCGGTATCTAGGCCTGGCGTCCGATAAGCGTTCCCATTGCCTCTTCGGCGCTTTTTTGCCACAGCCAGATAAGGAGTGCCGGAAAAATCCTATAGTCAAGTTCTTTCATGCCATACGAGGCCTCTTGCAGCTGATGTTCCCTCCCGTATGTCGTGCGCTTCTTGTTTACAATATAACTCCATGCACAAGATGACAGCTAGTATTTTCTGCTTCTGCTCAGGAGTATCCATCCTCAGTAGCATGCAAAGACAAGACCAAAACCAAGACCGTATTTGTCCCGAATAATCAGGGGATTGCCAAAGTCATTGTGGAGAACGCTTAACGATATGAAGGATTTGCGACAACGAGTGTAGGATTAACATGGAAGAAATACGGACTCTTAAAGGACGGACCACAGCGCTGGAACAAAGCAGCACATCGGAAACGATTCCTGCGTCCCCTCCCCCTTTCACCTAACGTCCGTTTTTTTGAAGCTCCGGTACAACAGCAGGTCGTAGACGATCTTGAGCCCTCCTGCCAGGAGAAAGGGAGCGCTCATCATGACCGGATAGACGAGAAAGACCCCGGATAGGACCGGCGAGATCGACGCTCCAACAGAGCGGGCGATGGTCGTAATCCCGGATGCCGCGGCCCGTTCGTCAGGGGCCACCACGGCCATGGTGTAGGACTGTCGAGTGGGAACGTCCATCTGGGAGATACTAAAGCGGAGAAGCAGCGTGGCAACTGCCAAATTCAGACTGGGCATGAACGGCACGAGGCACAAGAGCACATTCGACGGTATATGGGTAAAGACCATGGTTTTAATCAACCCGATTCGGGAAGCAATGCGGACGGCGAGGAGCGCCGAGGTGCCGGCTAAAATGTTTGCGCCGAAAAAGATGCTTCCTAGAATCCCAGCGTCCACGCCGAACTTGATGTGAAACCAGTAGGCCACCATGCTCTGTATCACGAAACCGCCGGCAAAAGCATCGAGGGCAAAGAGGCCGGAGAGCTTCATCACCACATGCTTCGATGCATGGAGCCCAAGCACGCGACGCGTAGCGGGAACCGCTGCCTCAGCTTCCACAGCCGGAGAGAGGAGGAGGAAAAGGACGATGAGCGCCACTCCACATCCGGCGTAGCCCAGAATAACCGCCTGGTAGGATGCGAGCTCCGAGAGCCCTGCGTGCCTGAGAACCTGGGAAAGGAACCCTCCACACAGGGCGCCGGACGCTGTCGCGAGCGAGCCAGCGAGGTTGTACCAGGCAAAGGCACGGGTGCGCTCTTTGGAAGGTAAAAGTTGTGAAAGGGCTGCTTGCTCGAGTGACAGAAAGGGCCCAATCTCATTTCCGCTCGGGCTTATGACGCCCACGATAGCCGCGGTCATGAGGAGCAGAATATTTCCCGTAATACTGAACACGATCCCGGCAAGGATCATGAGCCCCGCGCCAAGGATAAGCATCCGCTTTCTGCCAATCCGGTCAGCCGTGGTCGTTATCCAGAGGGAGATCCCCGCGTCCCCTGCGAGGGTGAGTGTAAAGATCAGGCCAATTTGCGCCTCGGTCAGACCAGCCTCGGAGAGGTACAGGGCCAGAACCACCGAGAGTGCTCCGTAGGCAAAGAGGCGCACGCTTCTAGCGCCGAAGAGAAGTGCAACATCACGTCGTAAATGCGCCATGGGGTCTTCCTTGCTTTACCATCTCTTTGCAATAGGCATAGAGCGCGTCGTATACGATCCATTCCGCCTTGTTGATGGCATGGTCGTCCGCCAAACCCAGATGCCGGAAACCCTCGGCGATCGCAGAAAGGCCGGGTCCTTCGGGCTGGCTGTAGAGGGTGTTGTCTGTGTCCGCACCGTTCACGATCCTCGCGAGGAGCACCAGCGCCGGGTCATTGAAGAGGCTATATTTCTTCACGATCACCTCGAAGGAGCATTCCTTGTTGTGATGCCCAAGTTCCACTCCCGGCACATCAAAGGGAATTGCGCTCAGGAACGCGGCTTCAGCCTGCACCTGCTCGGCAGGGACGAAAATGAATTCTGCGTCCTTGTCCACAAATTTCTTGATGAGCCAGGGACATGCAACGCGATCCACTTTGACCCTGGCGCGAGTGATCCATTTCATGGTTCCCTCCTCCTAGGCCCGGTGTGTTTGTAGACTTTGCCGGTGACTTGCTCCTATTATAAAATAAAAGAGACCTTAGCAGGGAATTAAATGATCCAGAATGAAGAGCTATGACGAAGATGAATGACGGTGAAGAGGAAGATTCAGCGGAGAAACGAACACATCGGTGAGAAAAGTTATTTGCTGGATAAGGGCAACCTTGTGATTTGACAGGGA
>Ga0316628_100002761_pt1 | contig 13207 bp, 13 predicted proteins | sample OWC_Aug_M2_C1_D5_FD_207648 | JGI IMG/M metagenome (GOLD analysis project Ga0316628, IMG submission 207648) | Wetland soil microbial communities from Old Woman Creek delta, Ohio, United States - OWC_Aug_M2_C1_D5_C | ecosystem: Environmental > Terrestrial > Soil > Wetlands | place: USA: Ohio... | reverse complement strand
TCAGGCGGCGCGCGTGGTGACCGACCTGCCGCGTGCTGTGTGACGCCGGTTATGGTCCGGTGTATACCTGCAGCGGCGCCCAGTAGTAGGGCGCGCTATGCACTCCGGAGTGGAGCATGGCAAGCTTGGCCTCGCGCAGGGCGGCTGATGCGGATTTTCCGCGAACCACTCCTGCGTACAGTCCGCCCATGAGTTGGGGAATGGATTCGTCATCCACATCCCAGAGCCCGGCAACGACTTGGTGAGCGCCCGCAAGCATGAAAGCCCATTGCAGGCCGAGTAGGCCTTCCGCCGATGTCTTGAATTTGCCTGCGCCATAACAGGCGGAGATGGTCACAAGGTCGGCGTTCAACTTCAGCTTGCTATCGATAATCTCACGCGCAGAAAGCTGGAACGAGCCATGGGGCCCGTGCGAGAGAATAATCGCTGATTCCAGGGGATCGGAAGCGCTGGCAGTACCGTGCGCGGCGAATTCAATGTACTTGAATCGGCCCGGATGGTTGGATGTGTACGCTTCGGGAACTGCGGCTGGTCCGGGAAAGCTTCTCACCTCCGTCGCCGAGAATTGCTTTCTCACGCTCTCCATCTCTTCGAGAGCATGGGGCAATAAAGGGAACTCCGGCGTAACTTGGACTGGCGCACCAATCAGGAGCAGCCCCTTACCATTCCGGTGCTTGTTCTGGCCGGCAAGCAACAAATCAATCGAGCTTGCGTTTTCAACCTCGGCGTCTTCAATCCAATAATGAAGAGGGCCCTCATCTGAGATCAGAGACTCGAAGTTGATCCGGTAGAGAGCGCTGTCTGCTACCAGTATCACGTGGCTGCCCTTGGGAATGAGTTCGCGTGCAGGCTTGATCAGGATTTGAAAGAGCTTCTGTTCGGCCGGGCTCGCATCGATCGACGGGTGCTCCGTGATTTCTTGCTGGTAACTGTCGGCCAGTGTCTCAAGCTCGTTCTGACTTACTCCTAGTTTTTTGGACTGCAGGCGAGTTGGAGTAATCGTCCATAAGTATGTTTCGTGTTCAGCTTCGTAATATGCCAGGATCACGGCGTTTCTGGCCCGCAGCATGGCCTGAATCGTGGCCACCCATGCACGCGCATTTTCCTTCCTGAGCTTGAAGCCAAGCTGTTCGGACAGGGTGCGTGCGCGGGCCAGTTGGGCCACCTGTAAAGCGCGTTCCGGCTGCTTTTGCGCATCGAGGAAAGCTATGTAGTCATCGAAGATGGGCCAGTTATCGAGCATGGCGATCTTGAACCTTATCTTCTTCATTTTCGCAGCCGCATCTACCATGGTCGCGATGCTCTTCCTGAACCACGAGTCCGCCAGCGCCGATTTACCTTCCTGGGCCGCATACACGCGGGCAAGTCCTGCCTCTACGCTCCACTTCAGGCGAGGCACATCATTTACCTCAGGTAGAAGCTGAAGGAAAATGGCTTCCGCGCTGGACCATTCCCGTTTTGCTGCCGCGATTCCCGCCTCATCGAGATTTGAGTCACGAAGGTCGTCGCCTTCCAGACGGAAGTTCTTGGTTTGACCGTGGTATCGTTCCGCGTTCGCGAGTTGTCCGCGCGCAAGCTCCATTTGCGTGAGATTGTGCAGACATCGGGCTGCAATCGCATCGTCGCCAAGCTCAACTGCAGCCGTCAGGGATTTTTTGTAGTACTCCTGAGCCAGGCCGGACTGTCCTGTGGCGGCATAAGCGCGTCCGCTGTCAAGTAGCCATTTCGCCTGGTCGCGGGTTTGGCGGAGTTTACTTGCGAGTTCCTCGGCGGCTTTAGAGTTCTCTCCTGCCTTTTGGATGTCGCCTAGTTCGTAATATGCATAGCCCAGGCTTCCCAAAGCGCGTTCTTCAAATGGAGCAGCTTGCAATTCGCGGCTGGACTGCCGCGCTTTCGAATACCAATCAATGGCCCCCTCGAAGTCTGATCTTCGTAGTGCACATAGCCCTAAACTCAATGAGGAATAAAGCCGCGTAAATCGATCGTTTTCTGCGGAGTGCTCGGCCTGGAGAAAGAATTTCTCCGCGACCTCGATTTGCACTGGACTTCGCGTGAATTCGCAACGGCCACGAACCAGAGCAAGTTCGCCTAGAAGCGCAGTATCCCCTCCAGCAATGCGCTCCGCTTCAGCGAAGCGACGGCTGGCCTCCTCATAGTTGTGAAGCTTGCAAAGGGCAAAGCTAAGGCTTAACGCCCGTCTCCAGGAGACTTCGAAGGGCATTCCCGCTGGTAGATCGTTGTTGAGTATCCGAAGAGCGTCGTCAGGCTGTTCTTGCCGAAGAAGAAGATCGGCCAAAAGAATGCGAAATTTCCAATTCAGGTCAGGAGTTTTTGCAGATCGGTCATAGCCCGCTTGGGCTGCTTGACGGGCTTGCTCATCGTATCCACGCTGAAATTGCAGGCGAGCTTCTGCGTATTGCTGCTCCAAACCCGCCCGGCCATGGCGATTGCAGGCCGCATTCCAAACGCAAGCGAACAGCAAAAACGCGACGCCTATGGTCCGACGCCACCGCTTCCCGTCGATGAGCCTCCGCTGGCGGTCCCGTGGCCGGAAGAACACATTTGGACCATGAACATCGTCAGCGTTCGCGAGTGCTTGTGAACCACCATTTCTCCCAGGCGAATCACACCGAACTTGGGAATGCAGATGATTGACCCGTATCCCTTCACTTCCGACGGCGCCGCCTGGCGATTGAAATCGATCTGATTGGCGACCGAGAGCCGGTACATGCCTCCGTCTGCTGCGCGCTTCGACTTGTTCTTCCATCCGTTTACCAACCGGGACATGCCCGACAGGGCATGATACGTCTCTTCAAGATCTTTTAGTTCATCATCTTTCAGGCTGCCGAGCCCGCTGCCTAGCAGCAACGGGTCGGACGTACCCCTCTGATGCGCGTTGGCAAGTTTTGAATAAGTATCGTGCTCGTGCAGCAGGTGAGTGTCTAATTTTACATTGATGGGATAACCAGCGATCCTGAGATTCTCAAAATAACTGCCGGTGATATCGAAGCTGGGCTCATCCTTCCCATGGGCGGGGTAGTATATCGCCATCCGGGATACGACCCGGTCCGCAGTGAGCATGTCGGCCACATTCACGCCTTCCAGCACGCTCCACGCATGCGTTGTGAATGTGTCGTGGCAGTCGTCATAGCTCCCTCCTACTTCGGAATAAGCGCTATCGTAAGAAATGAGCCCGTCGACTTTGTTGCCGGGGATGCGGTGCGTGCCGTGCCCTCCGTGGACAGACAGCACAAGCGCCGCCTGCGGTGGCAAGCTGTGCTTTCTAGGCCGCTCGAACTCAGCGGCTAGCGCATATGCTGAGGCACTATACACATATTGCGAATGGTGGCGCGTACAAGGCATATCACTCTCCCATATGACCTGGATGACTTAAGGTGACTGCTCTCGCGGAATCGGGCGAGACCGGGCATTCGCCCGGGTGGCCAATGCAACGATTGTACTCACGTTGCAAACCCATCGGACAGAGAATGGCAGGAGAAGAGTTTGTGCCGGGAGGCGGAGTGCAAAATGTTCGGTTATTAATCCTTAAACTGCAGCTCGAACGCGCCTCTCCCTACTTCCTTCTCGGTTCCGTCAACCGTTCTTCCCCTGACTACGACCGAATACCTGCCCGGATTAAGCGCCTTGGCCAGTAGAGCGATGGATGCTATGTTTCCAAGCTGGTCGCCGGGTATTGCCACCTTGTACTTCGTATTACCTGACTCGGAAAGTACCTGCGCATCGTATGAAAGATACTCGCCGCTGCGCGCATATTCCACGCCCAGGCCAAGCACGCTCTCTCGAGGCACCTGCAGCAGCTTCGCTTCGCCGGCGCCATGAGCGATTCCCGTCAATACATAACGCGATTCGGGGAAGGCTCCCTTCGGCTGTCGAACAGACTGGTAGGTCGCTACCCCTGAGAGAATCACCACCAGCGCCCACGCCGGCGCCGGGCTTTTCAAGCCTGCCAGCAGCCGGTCGAAGAAATTGCGTTCGCGATCTTTGGCGTCGTCGGTCGCTTCCTCGGCCCGGAGTTGGCGGGCCACCGGCTGGGCCTGTTGCATAAAGTCGTGTCCAAGGTTCACGGCCTCAAAGCACTCGGCACAGGCCAGAAAATGCTCTTCGAACGCGGCGCGATCTTCTTCCTTCATCTCTCCCAGCAGGTAGCGTTCCGCGGCCAGGCGGCTGATGGCTTCTTCATGGTTCATGAGTTGACTGGTCATAGTTTACCTTTCTCTTGCTGAGAGTGTTCTAGCTCGCCGGGCCTTGGCCCAGTTTTTCTCTTGCGCTGCGCAGGGCCCGGTGAAGCAGGACCCGCAGATATTCCCGGCTCACGTTGAAGTCCCGGCAGATATCGTCTTTGTTTTTCTCGTCCAGGAAGACGGCGATCAGGATTTTGCGCTCTTTCTTTGAGACCTGTTCCAGCACCCAGGCAACGGTCTTGCGCATCTCCTCGGCCCGTAGCGCCCCCTCCGGCCCTGTTCCCGGATCAGGAAATTCGAGCGCTTCCTCCTCGTTTCCATTCCAGTGTGTCCGTTCGTTGCGCCACCACTCCTGGGTCACGTTCCGGCAGACGGAGAAGACGAAAGGGCCGAGCCTCTCCGGCTCTTCAACTTTATTTGCCTGCACCGCTTTCAGCACACGCAGAAACGTTTCTTGCCGTATATCATCTCCGCCGCTTACCGGAACTCTGGCGCCTCGCAGTTTGATGGTGAGCAGGCGAGTGAAGTACGTAGCAAAATGCGCGAGGGTCTCCGGATGGCGCGCCCGGAGCCGCGCGAGGTAAGCGGCGTCGAAGTTATACAGGTCCACTGGCTTCTTGGTTGACCAGTATACTTCACGCTGCGCGAGGGTTTTTCCGTTACCCGCAGCCGAATCCGCGGAGGGAAAAGCCAACACCACGGCCCGTTCCCGGTCCTTGGTTCTGGCGCGTTGTCCCCGTGAATGTAGACGTTTCAAACTTACCATCCTTATAACTCACTGAACCTGCGTGGCTGCGGCAGGTCTGACCCAAAATAGTGCCCGGGCTGCGACTCGCCCATCGACAAGGCCGAAATCGCGGTCACGGTGGTAAGAATTTTCTTATCGTCCGTGATCAGGGAATGCGCCTTTTGGCGCACCGCAACCCCCGGCATGGCCGGACCCAGGCCTGCTGAACTGTCCCATGAGCCGTCTTGCAACTGCATATTGCGCAACTTCGCGGCTTCAGGCCAGGCCCGTTGCATGCGCTGGCGCAGAAGACACCGCAGCAACAGAGATTGCTCAAAAGCGTTGTCAGCCGGGTACTGCGCCGTGGAGCGGCTGGCCCTGTTCAGGAGGAACCAGGAAACCATGCCGTCTTCCAACTCCAGCATTTCCGAGCAAAGCTGAAGGCGCGAAGCCAGCCGTCGCCAGGACGGGGCAACTTCGGTCTGCAATCGCGCGGCAAGAAATTCCTCCGCCGCAGGGTTCGGTAATGCCAGCGCTTTCATGGCAATCACCGTCGTATCAGTCGCGCCTAATTTGTACAGCCCTTCCATCTGGCTTGTTTCCGGATATGCCGCAAACCCGCCGTTGGGACGCTGGCAACCCCGAATAAACTCCACGGCAGCCTGCGGCGGCTTCCTGCCGTGCCCCCGCAACGCGATTACCGCCCAGGCGGTGGTATCAGCGTCGGCTTCCAGGTCCCGGCCGGTGCCCCACATTCCGTCAGGCGTGCGCGCATCCATCAGCCAGTCCAGTGATTCTTCCATCCGCAAGCGAAAATCGCGGTGAATAAAATCGCCTGGGACTTCTGCCAGCCGCGCCAGCACATAAGAGTTGACCCAGACTTCCAAGGTGCTTCCCAGAACGCTGAAGTCCGTCCAGTGACCGTCCTCCCGGCCGGCAGAGATGAATTCCAGGCCAGCCAGAACCGCCTCTCCATTTGTGCGCCGCGGCAATTCCGCGTGGCGGAACATCATCTTCGGTTTGGAAGTCTCTGCGGGTTTCGATTGCTGCTCGGTCACTTCATCTCCTCTGTCAGATAGTGAGAACGGAGCAGAAACCGTTTCACCCTTTCAGGGGCGGCTTGCCTAGGGGAAAATCCCTGAAATTAAGAGAGAGTTCATGAGAATTTTTAATATTTGGCGCCTTTGTCGTCTTACTCTGGTGAGACCGGGCACCGTAAGAGTCCTACGCGAACGAATAACCAGCCACCAATTGGCGATATATGCCATTAGTTATTAATACTTTAGTATGGTTTGCATAATATTATTCTGGGCCGTTACTGGCCCCAGCATGAAACCATATTAAAGTTCTTAATTTTGTAGATTCCCTCTATTTTCTGGGCTAGTTTTTACTCGCTTTCAGCCTTCTTCCGGAAAAAGATCAGGCTGAAAAAATCAACGAAAGCGCCACTCAGGCGCAGATAGCAGACCCGACGGATTCCTACCGGCTCTTGCCTGTCACGCCTGAAGTGTCTCCATACAAGGAGCTATTCCCTCATGAAAAAGAGTCGACGCGATATCCTGAAATTGGGCGCCATGGCGGGCGCGGGCATGATGATGCCCACTCTGGCCCCAGCCCAATCTGTCAATACACGAGTTTCTACGCAGGGTGGTGTTACTTTTCACGGGCATGTTTCCCGCCCGCTCGGCCAACTGAAGACTGCTGCCGGCACGCTCACGCAGTTTGTTGACCAGCTTCCCATCATGCCCGTGCTTCGTCCTGATCCGAATGGAGTGACGCACATCCGCATGTTGCCTGCTTTGCAGAAGGTCCACCGCGACCTGCCTGCCACCCCAATCTGGGGTTACAACGGCATCTGGCCCGGACCGACCATGGAAGTTCGCAGCGGCGTGCCGGTGAGGATCAAGTATCACAATGATCAACTGCCCACCACGCATCCGCTGCCGGTGGACTTCACCATTCACGGCTCAGAAGCAGATAAGCCGCAGGTCCGCAACGTGGTCCACCTGCACGGCGCCAAGATTCTCCCGGAGAGTGACGGTTATCCTGAGGCCTGGATCTCGCCGGACGGCATCACCGGCCCGGTGCTCTACAACCCTAATCCGTTCGTTTATCCCAACGACCAGCCCTCGACTCTGCTCTGGTATCACGATCACACCCTGGGAATTACCCGGTTGAACATGATCATGGGCCTGGCCGGCGCCTATATCATCCGCGATGCAGTGGAAGACTCGCTCAACCTGCCCAAAGACCAGTTTGAAATTCCGCTGATCATCCAGGACCGGCTATTCAATCTTGACGGCACATTCCTTTATCCCACGGCCATCGGCGGCACGCACCAGTTCTGGATTCCCGAGTTCTTCGGTGACACCATGTGTGTCAACGGCAAGGCCTGGCCTGCGCTCGATGTTGAGCCGCGCCGCTATCGCTTCCGCGTGCTCAACGGCTGCAATGCGCGCTTCCTGAACATGACGCTGGTGCAGACGGACGGCCAGGGCAATCCGCATGGCATGGCCGGCCCCCAGTTCTTCATCATCGGCACGGACGGCGGCTTGCTGCCTGCTCCCGTGGCGCTGACCACGTTGTTGCAGGCGCCCGCTGAGCGCTTTGACGTGATCATCGACTTCACCGGCCTGGGTGGCCAGACCTTTGTGCTGAAGAACAATGGCCCAGCGCCCTTCCCGGGTGGCGGCGAAGTGGTCCCGACGGAAATCATGATGTTCCGCGTCTCCAAGCCGCTCTCATCGCCGGACACCTCCACCATCCCGTCCGTGCTGAATCCCAACCCGATCAACTTCAATCCGGCCTCGATCACCAAGAGCCGCGATCTGGTGATGACCGAGTTGGACCGCGCTTCGGACGGCTTCCCCATCATCGGCCTGCTCGACAACAAGAACTGGGACGATCCGGTCACCGAGGACCCGAAAGCCGGAGCAACGGAAATCTGGAACCTCATCAATGACACCGGTGACGCGCATCCCAAGCACATTCACCTGGTGCAGTTCCAGGTGATCAGCCGCCAGGCCTTCAATCAGAACAAGTTCGATACAACCGGGCAGCTCAATCTTGTGGGATCACCGCAGGCGCCGGCGCCGGAAGAGCAGAGCGCTTACAAAGATGTAGTGAAGTCCTACCCGGGCACGGTCACCAAACTGGCTATGAAGTTTGACCTGCCCACCGGCACGCAAGTAGTTCCGGGACAACGCTACAAGTTCGTATGGCATTGCCACATCTTGGAGCATGAAGATAACGAAATGATGCGCCCAATGGATGTGGTGGGGTAGCCCTAGCCCCAAAGTGGCCGGCTGGTTGCCCAACTGGGCCGGCCACGCTCTCTTTCACCGGGCAGATCCTGGCGTCGGGGGATGGCCGGGAGATGTCCGGGACTGTAGCGGGCAAGGGATGTTTATGGATGAGCCCGCTTCAGGCGGCTCCAGACTTCAGGTTCTGGAGCCGCTTTTTTATGTCGCTTCGCTCCAAACCGCTCAAGGGCCGTCCTGGTTGCTGCTTCCGACAGCCTTCGGTCACAGCAGGCTCAGCTGCGCCTGGCATCGCCGCTCCGTATGCGTTGATCATTGATCATTTACAATTTCTCGTTGCCTATGCGTAGCTTTGAGAGCCTTTCCGAACGCGAAATTCTTGCCCTGGCAATCTCGCTGGAGGAGGAAGACGAGCGGATTTATGCCGACTATGCCGAGGGTCTGCGCCAGGACTTTCCCGCCACCGCGGCCATGTTTGACGGCATGAGGGAAGAGGAGTCCGGGCACCGCCGCAGGCTGATTGAGCTTTACCAGGCCAAGTTTGGCGAGCACATCCCTCTGATCCGCCGCAATGACGTGAGAGGATTCGTCAACCGGCGCCCCATATGGCTCACCAAGCCCTTGCGCCTCGAAGCTGTTCGCAAGGAAGCCGCCACCATGGAAGTGGAAACGCGGCGTTTCTACGAGAAATCCGCGGACCGCACGCAGGATGCGAGCATCCGCCAGCTTCTGAATGACTTGGCGCAGGAAGAGCGCGCCCATGAATACCGCGCCGGCGACCTGGCCGAAAAGATGGATCAAGCCACGCTTGGCCAGGAAGAAGCCGCCAACCGCAAGCTTTTTGTTTTGCAAATCGTCCAGCCCGGCCTGGCCGGCTTGATGGATGGATCCGTCTCCACTCTGGCCCCGGTGTTTGCCGCGGCCTTCGCCACCAAGAGCACCCACACCGCTTTCGCCGTGGGCTTGGCTGCCTCCATCGGCGCCGGCATCAGCATGGGTTTTGCCGAAGCTCTCTCCGATGATGGCAGCCTCACCGGCCGCGGGCATCCCTGGGTGCGCGGTGCGGTTTGCGGACTGATGACCGCCCTCGGCGGTATCGGCCACACCCTGCCGTTTCTGATCGGCAATTTCCAGATTGCGTTTGTTGTGGCTGTGGTCGTGGTTTGGGTGGAATTGCTGGCGATCGCCTGGGTGCGGCATCGCTACATGGAGTCGCCCTGGCTTTCGGCGACCCTGCAAGTCATCCTCGGCGGCATTCTCGTGTTCCTGGCCGGTGTGGTGATCGGCGAATCGTAGAAGCCTAGCCGAGCGCGTCTTCCGGTTCGGGCGTAGCGGCAGGCGCGCGCCGCAGAAACTTCATCATTCCTCGCCCAGTGGCTTTTCCGGCTCGCTTCTTGAAGAATTCAGCTGCAGTCTCCACCACTCCCACTTTTTCCGCTACGGCAACGGCGATCCGCTGGTTCAAGGACACTCCATCTTCTTTGGCAAGCCGTTGCGCAGCCTTTCTGATGGAGAGAGGAAGCTTCAACGGATATGTTCCTTTGCTCATCGCTTCACCTTCTTCAAGAGATCGGCGGGGCGCATAATTGGGATATTAAATCGTTCGCCCGCCAATCGGAAATCTGCAACGTTGTAAGTCACCAGAGCGTCCGCGTGGCCGTTGATGGCCGCCTCGAAGACCATCTCGTCATTGGGATCTTGGACCTGCGGTCGCCATTGGAAATGAGATTCGACTGGCTCAATGAGTGCCGCCAGCTCTGCAAGGAACTCGTCAACCAACTCTGGTGTGAGTCCATGTGCCAACCGCTGTTCTGGCCTCTTCAACACCTCTTCGTACTCTAGGAACAACGGTGGAGTCGCCAAGAGAACAAGCACCCGACTTGCTACGAGTCGTAGAACCGCATTCCCCGCTCCGAACATCAATCCCACAAAACTGACCGGTCAATCTCCGCGATCCTCGTCCTTCCCGTCAGCGCCATGGCCATCTGCAACTCCGTGCGCAGGATCTCGACCACCCGGGCCACTCCGGCGGCACCGCCTACCGCCAAGCCGTGCAGATAAGGGCGCCCGATCATCACCGCCTGGGCCCCCAGCGCAATCGCCTTCAGAACGTCGGTGCCCCGGCGAATCCCGCCATCCACGATGATCGGCAACCTCCCTTGCAGCTTGTCTGAGATTCGTGGCAACGCTTCCGCCGTACTCGGCAGCGTATCAAGATTGCGGCCGCCATGGTTGGACACCATGATCCCGGCCACTCCCGCATCTGCGGCGCGAACAGCATCGTCCGGGTTCATGATGCCTTTCAGAAGCACCGGGAGAGACGTGATGGACCGCAGCCACTCAATGTCTTTCCATGTTAGTGTGGGCGCAAGAAGCTGGTCAGCCACCGCCCGGCCTGTAGCGCGTCCGCCAGCCGGCTCCACCGCCAGGTTGGGAAGTTTGAATTCCGGCGGCAGTTTGAACAAGGAACGGCTCTCGCGATTCCTGGCCCCAAGCACCGGCGTGTCCACGGTGACGCAGAGCGCCTTGCATCCGGCGGCTTCTGCCCGCTGCACCATGTGGCGAGTCAGTTCTCTATCGCTCTGCGCGTACAACTGGAACCACAACGGATGTTTGGCCGCCGCGGCCACTTCTTCCACCGCCACGGTGGAGTAGGAGCTGAGAACAAAGCTGGCATTCGCCTGGTTGGCGCCGGCCACCGTGGCCAGCTCGCCTTCGGGATGGCACAGGCGGTGGAACGCCGCCGGAGCCAGCAGAATAGGAAATCCCAGCTTCTGGTCCAGGAGTTCCGTTCCCAGATCAACATGGGAGACGTCCACCAGGACCGTCGGCTTCAGGCGAATTTGCTTCCAGTCTTCAAGGTTGGCGCGTAGCGTCAGCTCATCCGCTGCGCCTCCGGAAATATAGCTAAGGGCCATGCCGGACATGCGGCCCTGCGCCAGTTCTTCAAATTCTTGCAGGGAAAAAATGCTCTCGACCTGTACGGGAGCGCCTGGAGTTGCCATAGCAGGTTAAGACTACACGAGAAATCACGCCTTGTTCATCAACCGCAATGCTCAAGTGCACGTAAACCTTTTAGACTGCCTCCTTTGAGCCACCGACCAGTTCGGCGGGACGACACGGGATGAACATTCGCCAACACTGCACAATGCTGAGCGAGTCCGAGGGAGCAACGCGACTAAGGACGAGTCGAAGCACCCCGACATGCTATCCCCGGCCACGCGGGCTCAGGGAGTTTCAACGACAGACCGCGGCCTCCTCCCATCCCAGAGAACCTTCGATTACTTTGCCCTTGCTATTTTGTTCACTGGGAGCGGGCCCGAGCTGGAACGAAACTGACATGCTGATGCAGGGAGTTTCAACGAGGAACTGGAGGAATATGGTTCCAGACTCTTCAATAGACCATCCGCTTCGCGCTCCGGTGAAGATCATCCAGACTCCCCATCGGATACGTTGAAACACGATGAATAAACTAGGTCTTCAGCCGTGCCGCAAACCTACTCTGACCCAAGTTCCCAGCCGTCTTGCTTCATCTCCGAGCGCAGCCAGCGCTGCAAAGAGGTGCGCAGCGAAGCCGGCATGTCATCGAACTGAACGCCTTGATGACCTTCTTTATTTGCCCATGCGACCTGGCCGTTCACATCCGCCTGGATTTTGGTTCCAGGTATGGAAAACGCGAGCGAGACCGGCAATCCGAACTTCAGCACTTTGTCCGTCTTCAGGCCTGCGCCGCCCATACTCAGGTTGAGCAGAACACCCGCGAACTCTTCCTTGCCATAGCGGATCCGTACCGGGACCTCCAGGCGGGCACGGTAATACTGCTGCTGGCCCGGGCTAAGGGTCCCGGCGGGAGCATCCGCGCCGGATTGCCGGTAGATCTTCAGCTTGCGGATCAGCGTCCGCCGTGAAATTCCCAATGTCTCCGCGGCCCGGCCCTGATTGCCGCCGCTCTTCTCCAGGGCTTGCAGAATGGTTTGCCGTTCCACCTGATCGAGATTGCCGATCAGGAGAGCGGTGTTCTTCGCCGCTGGCGGCGGCTCGGGAAGTTCCAGATCGTCCGCGGTGATCTCAACGTTGGCGTTGGCGGCCTGAAGCACGGCCCGGAAAACCGCGTTCCGCAACTCGCGCACGTTCCCCGTCCATGCGCAGGAGAGAAGAGCTTCGATTGCATCGTCGCTAAACCTGGATTCAGGATAGTGTTCGTGCAGCACCTGCTCGGCGATGCCCAGCACGTCTTCGGGACGGTCGCGCAACGGCGGGATGTCCAGTCGAAACTGGGCCAGGCGATGATACAAATCGCCGCGGAAGCGACCCGTGCGCACCAGGTCTTCAAGATCGCGATTGGTCGCGGCCACAACGCGCACGTCCACGCTGACTTTCTTGCTGCCGCCCAGGCGATAGTAGGGCATTCCATCCAGCACGCGCAGCAGCTTCACCTGGATTTTCAGGTCCAGATCTCCAATCTCATCTAAAAACAAGGTGCCTTTGTCCGCCAGCTCGAAGAAGCCCGGTTTGGTTGCCTCAGCGCCGCTGAAAGCCCCGCGCTCGTAGCCGAACAGTTCGCTTTCCACCAGGTGCTCGGGGATGGCGGCACAGTTTACGTCAACCAACGCGTTGTTCGAACGCAGGGAATGCTGGTGGATGTTGCGCGCCACCATCTCTTTGCCCGTGCCCGTCTCACCCACCACGAGCACGGCGGCCGGATGGCGCGCTACTTTTTCCGCCAGCCTCATCACCCGCTTCAACGATTCGCTGCGAATAATAAGGGCGCTGGGGGCCCAAGGGGCCTTGCTGGTCGCGACTGAGGTTTCTCCGTGAGACACGTCTATTGGCGCCTAATGCGGGGATGGCAGCGCTTGGATCGCGCTGGTTGGCGCTAATAATGTAGCAACTCGCCGGTGAACGCAATATGTAAATTATTGTTAAGGCAATTACTTTCGTCGGTGGCGTCCGTCTACACCGACGCCGACCGCTTGCCACGCCGCCGTTTACAGACTGCAGCTTTCGGCATAAACTTT
>Ga0316628_100002760_pt1 | contig 13208 bp, 5 predicted proteins | sample OWC_Aug_M2_C1_D5_FD_207648 | JGI IMG/M metagenome (GOLD analysis project Ga0316628, IMG submission 207648) | Wetland soil microbial communities from Old Woman Creek delta, Ohio, United States - OWC_Aug_M2_C1_D5_C | ecosystem: Environmental > Terrestrial > Soil > Wetlands | place: USA: Ohio... | reverse complement strand
CGGCAACAGCTGGTTGACGGCGGCGAGGTAGCGACGCGCCTTGATCCGCGCGAGCTCGTTGCTGAGCCGGCGATCCGGCCATCGCGTCAGATCGGCATCGAGGACACGGCGAAGCGTGGTCTCGAACAACGTCCGATCCCCGCGCGCGACGGCGGTGCCGCGCGCGAACATCACGTCGATCATGAGCAGGCCATCCCCCTCGAGCTTGCGGGCACGCTGGAACAGCTCGGCGCCGTCGGAGCCCGGGATGAACCGGGCGCGGGCGGCGGTCAGCGTGCCGAGCAGGATCTCGGCGTCGGCGTCGTGCGCTCCCGGTGCGAGCTTGGCGCTGCGCTCGAGCGCGGCCATGATCCCGCCGAGCTTGCCGAGGTTGTGCAGCGGATCGAGGGCGAGCGACACCGAGTCCGCCGTCGCGAGCCACAGCAATGCCGGCGCGTCGGCGGCCGTCGCGTTCGCGATCGTCGTGGTCCACGCGTCGCCGCCTCGTACATACGCTGCGCGCCACGCCGGCGGCAGCGTCGCGAGGTTCGCGTCGGTGCACTGAGGAAGCAGCGTCGCCAGCCGCGCGGCGAGGCGCGCCTGCTCGTCGGAACGGTTGCCGAGCTGCGCGTCTTCCCAGTCGTCGAACACGAACGCGACCGTGTACTCGCACAGCGACTCGGCGTACAGCCGCCGGAACTCCGGGTGGTCGGGGTATGCGAGCGCGAACGCCTCGAGCTGGACGACGCCGCCCGGCAGCGACGCGCGCGCGAGCTCGAGATCGCCCTGGCGGCGGGACGCGGCGAACGACTTCTCGAGGATGCGGTACGTGCTCGACGCAGCCTGATTGTCGATGAACGAGCGGCAGCTGGACACCAGCACGAGCGCGAGCAGGACCGGCCAGCGAGTCATGGGCGGAGTTATTCGGGCGAGCGGCGGGCGCGTCAAGCCGCCGCCGGCAATGCCCGGGCGATCTGCGTGCGCCGCGCGACCAGCGCCTCGATCAGCGCGGCCGCCTCCGCGGGGGCGTCGTGGCGTGCCATGTCGAGCGCGATCTGCTGCGCACGCGCGCGAAAGCTCGCGTCCGAGAGCACGCGCTGGACCGCCGCGCGCACCTTCGCCGGCCGAGGACTCCCGGTGCGCAGATCGATGCCGGTGCGCGACCACTTCGCGCGCGCCGCGATCTCGGGCTTCTCCTCGCTCCCGCCCGCGACGATCAGCGGCACGCCGTGGCGGAGCGCCATCTGCACGCCGCCGTAGCCTCCGTTCGTGACCATCACCGCCGCGTGAGGCAGCAGCGCCTGATACGGAACGAACGCCTCGACCCGCGCGTTGGCAGGGACCTCACCGACGAGGGCCCGATCGCCGGTGCCGAGGGTCGCGACGACGAGCACCGGCTCGTCCGCGAGGGCACGCAGCGTCGGCACGATCAGCTCGCGGGGATCGGTCGCGAGCGTGCCCTGGGTGACCAGCACGATCGGGCGGCCGCGCCGGCGCGCGTCGTCCAGATCTTGCCACCACGCCGGCAGGCTCGCCGGTGCGTCGCCGGGCACGAGGGGACCGATGAAGTGGACCTGCGGCGGCAGATCGCGGCGCGGATACTCGAATGCCTCGACGGTCGGCTGCAGGAACAGCTGCGGCGACCACACGTCGAAGTAGGTCCCGGCGCCCGCAGGCAAGCCCGCCGCGGCGCGGGCGCGGCGATACGCACGGTTCACCTCGCCGAACACGACGCGGAAGATCAGCCAGTTCAAGAACCGGCTGCCACGCTCGGGCGGGAGCGCCGATCCGAACGGCGCGACGTCGGGACTGGGCATCATCAGTGCGCTGATCCCCAAGCTCGCCCACGGGAGCTGCCTCCGCTCGTGGAGCAGCGCGGCGCCGAGGTGCGCCGAGTCGGCGAGGATCGCGTCGGCCGGCTCGGCGTCGACGAGCTCCTCGAGATCGCGCAGCTGATCGGCCATCGGCGCGATGAACATCTCGCGAAGCTGCAGCTTGACGCGCGCGAGCCCGCGGGTGCCGCGCAGCGCGGGCAGCGCCTCCTCGACGACCGCGTCGTCCCAGTCGGGCGCCGCGCGCATCGCGGCGAACCGCGCGCCGGTTGCCTCGATCAAGGGAGCGAACTTGCGCGCGCCATACCAGCGCACGTCGTGGCCGCGAGCGACGAGCTCGCGAACGACGAGCCGCATCGGCTGCACATGCCCGGTCAAAGGTACGGTCGCGACGAGCAAGCGCGCCATGGTGCCGAAGGCTACCCGGCGCGGTCAGGTGCGCCACCGCTCGTGACAACAATCGCGGAAGTGCCAGCCACCGCGCGGCTCCCGGAAGGCGCTGCGATGGGCCGTGCTACACCCCACGACGATCATGAAGGGCATCCTGCTCGCCGGCGGCAGCGGTACGCGCCTGTACCCGCTGACCGCGGTGATGTCGAAGCAGCTCCTCCGGTCTACGACAAGCCTGTCGTCTACTACCGGCTGTCGACGCTGATGCTCGGCGGGATCGCGAGGTACCGGCCTTGGCCGATGTCGCAAGCTCGCTCGGAGATCCCCTGCGCAACCCGCGGCCTGCTTGGGTGGTGCGAACCAGGTGGTCGCCGCTGCAACTGGCTGCCATGCGCGCCGAGCATCGCGAGCACGCGAGGGCGCGGTTGTCGAGGCTGGTGAGCTAAGGTAGCTCCGTGTCAGGACGTTACGAGCAACTCGGCCGCCAGCTCCGCAAGGTGCGTACCTCCCTCGCCAAGCACGACACCAGAGCCACCTCCGTGGCGCTGCGCCGTGCGACGCACCTCGCGAGCGACCTGGTGCTCGAGCAGGTCGAGGTTGACGACCTTGCGGCCGGGCTCGCCGAGCTGGTGACGCGGCACGTCGTCGATGCCACGCTGGCAGAGCGCCTCGTGCGCCGGTTCACGGCGGATGAGGATCGGGAGCACGAGCCCGACGCGACCGAGGTCACCGAGCTCGGCCGCGACCTCGATCGCCTGCTGCGGAGTCTCGAGCACGGAGCCATGATGCCGGAGCTGCCGTTCGTGGCGCTCGTCGCGACCGAGCTGCCGGCGGCGGAGTCGCGCGCGGCGCTCACGATCTCCGGACGTCACATCGTGATCGCCGGGCGCGGCGGCGAAGGCCTCGTGTTCGTCGATGACCGGCCGGTCGGCCGTCCGTTCGCGATGCACTCGCCGCCGACCAGCAAGGCCGAGCTCCACCGCCATCCTTCCGGAAGCACGCGGATCACCTGGGAGTCCGAGGGGCTCGCCGTCGAGCTCGGGGCCGACTTCGCCACCGCCACACGCTTGCTCTGAGGCCGGCTAGGTCACTGCGGTGGGCCGGCGGCAGCGGTCACGAGATGGAGGCCGCCGCTCCACGACGCGACGTTCACCAGGACATGACCGCTATCGTCGACGGCGAGCGAGGCCGCCGTTTGTCACCGGGCACTGGCCGATCGGTCCAAGGCCACGCGACTCACGTGAGCTTCGTGTCGTCTCGGCAGGGTTCGAGTCCCCGGCAGAAGGTGGGCGCGAATCGGTGGACGAACACTGAACCCAGCGGCGCAGCGACGCCCGTGCGGTTCGGCTACTTCCAGAGGCCGCACTTGTTAACGTCGATACGCGTCTTGTCTTTCGTCGCCGAGGTGACGATCGCGTCGATGATCGGGGCTAGCGCGGGATCGCCGCGCCCGCAGTCGACGACGCCGACGATCGGCCGCCCGCCGGTGTGCTCCATCGGATGGTCGCGCAGCGATTCGAGCTGCTGGCGCGACGCCCACGCGGGGATGTTGATCGTGCGGTGACGCGAGTAGTACGCGATCTCGGACGACCAATCGAAGCCGAGCACCAGGATCACGCCATCGGATGGCAGGTGGTGGAGCTGGCGGCACAAGAGGATCGTGTCGGAATGCGACTGGTCTCGCGTCATCTCCGGCCACTCGACGCGCGCGAGCTCGAGGACCTGGAAAATGACGACAGCCGCGACGAGCGCGTACGACACCCAGCGGCGCCAACCGTCGGTCGCGTGCGCGACGACGAACGCGACCGCGCAGACGAGGAAGATCGCATTCGCGTACTGGTAGTAGTGGTGCACCCAGTTCACGTTCGTGAACACCAGGAACGGCACGAGGTAGAGCAGGACGAGCGTCGCGAGCCAGGCGAGCGCGCGACGCCCGAACGCGATGGCGGCCGCGACGCACGAAGCGAGCGCGAGCCGCCCGCCGAGTGTCTGGATGACGGTGCGGCCGAAGATCGTGCCGGTCCACAGCGCCGGATCCTTGCGCTGCGCCCATGTCCCGTAATTCCAGCGGTCGAGATTCGCAGCCGTGAGGTTCTTGCCGAACAGGTTCTCGGACTTGAGATTGTCGGAGTAGCGGACCCACAGCGCGATCACCACGAGGGCCACGATGCCGGCGAGCATCACGGGCGCGTAAGCGACGAGCCACCTGCGGGTGTCGCGCCAGCTCCTCGTCGCGCACAGATCCCAGACCACGAGCAGGCCGCCAGCGAGACCGAACGCCACGAACGTCGTGACTTTCGCGAGCGTCGCAAGGGTGGCAGCGGCAACCATCGCCGCAGCTGTCCACCGGCGAGGGCGCTTGAGGTGGGCCGCGCATGCGCTGACGAACGCGACCGAGAAGAACAGCGCGGTCGACTCCATCATGAACGTGCGCGACCAGAACACGTAGAGCGGAGACAGCATGAGCACGCCGCCGGCGAGGACGCCCAGATCGCGCGAGCCGCCGAGCGAGCGAACGAGGACCGACAGCTGCCAGACGGTCCCCGCGAAGAACATCCAGCTCACGAGCCGTCCTGCGCCGTCGAACTGCAGCCGCGTGACGAGGTGCACCGCCGCGACAACAAGCTGATAGAGCGGGAACTCGAACGGCAGCGCCCACGGCGCGCCGAGGACCGGCGTCTCGTACGCGAAGATCGGACCGCCGTGCGCGATCCAGTACGCGCTGACCGCCGTCTGCGTCTGGCGGAAGCTGTTGGACTCGAGGATCGGGTGGCGCCACGTCTGCTGGAGCGCGAACAGCGACACGACGACGCCGGCCGCGAGCAGCACGAACGCGATCCGGCGCAGCACCAACGTAGTGGAGCCTGGCAGCAGCTCGCCGACGGGAAGCACTGGCGACGGAGTCTAGGGTTGGGCGATGACCAAGTCACCCGAGTCCGTCTGATTTCTCTCTGCGAGAGGGTCAGACACAAGTTCACAAGCTCGCGGTACCCCGGGTGGCTTCCGGCTATCTCCATGTCGCGCAGCTCGACGTGCTCGCGATCCATCTGGAGCTACTCGAGCCACGACGGCCCGGCGATTACATGGTCTTAGGGGGCACGCTAGGCACGCTCGTAGATGGAGACGTTCCCACCGCTGCCGGTGTACGGGCCGCGAACAGCTCGGTCCTAGAGCGGCATCTACCTGGTGTACTGGCCAGGCAGTGGGCTACCGAAGTGCGGCTCTGCCGCCGCAACGCGCGCTCGTCGATCGAGACCCGCGAGGCATCAGCCCCGCGCCGGCAGCGCGGCTCGCAACGCGGCGGCGAGCTCACCCGCCGTCGCGAAACGGTCGGCTGGCGCCTTGGCGAGCGCGCGCAGGATCGCCGCGGACGCAGAGGCCGGGAGCTCCGGCGCGGCGGTGCGCGGATCATCGGGGGGCTGGCCGAGGTGGGCGAGCACCATCCCGAGCGACGTCTGCTCGCGAAACGGCGAGTGACCGGTGACGAGCTTGTAGATCGTGGCGCCGAGCGAGTACACGTCGGCGCGGCCGTCGACCTGATTCGGCGTCTGGATCTGTTCGGGGGACATGTACGGAAGGCTGCCGATGAGCGCGTCGCGGGGAGCCTGGCGGGCGTCGTCCTCGGGCAGCCGCGCGACGCCGAAGTCGCAGAGCAACGGACGCCGGGCGGCGACCGGCTCGCTCGCGCTGCCTTCGAGGAGGATGTTCGCCGGCTTGACATCGCGATGCACCACGCCGCGGCGATGCGCGAGGTCGAGCGCGCTCGCGATTGCTTCGACGAGCGGCACGATGTCCGCGAGCGCCATCGGCCCGGTTCGTTCGGCCACCGTGGCCAGGTCCTCGCCCTCGATGTACTCCATCGCGACGAACTCGAGGCCGCACTCGTGCCCCGCGGCGACGAACGGGATCACGTTCGGGTGGCGCAGGCGTGCGAGGATCTCGGCCTCGCGGCGGAACCGATCGCGTGCCGCCGGCCGCGTCGCAAGCGTCGGGGACATCACCTTGAGCGCGATCGGTACCGCGAGCTCGGGGTGACGTGCGCGATAGACCGCCCCCATGCCGCCGCGCCCGAGCAACACGAGGCTGCCGTAGCCCGCGATCGGAACGTCGCTGCGCGGCAGCTCGAGCGACGCTGCGTACACCGCCTCGACCGCGATCGCATCGTAGTTGATGCCGATGCCGTAGAACGTACGATCGATCCAGCGTGCGATCAGCCGGCGCGCCGGTGCGAACGCCGCGAGAGCGAGGGCGAGCGAGAGCGCTGTGGCGAGCGGGGCGGCGAACGCACCGCTCAGCACGCCGTCGAGCGCGAAGAACGTCACCGCAGCCGTCCCGGCGAGCGCCATCGTGACCAGCACGTAGACCGCGGTACGATTGATGACGCGGTCGATCTGCCATAGCCGATAGCGCGCCGCGGAGAACAGGATTGTCGCGAGGCCGATCAGGTACGCGGCGGCGAGCAACAGCTCGTAGAGCACCTTCAGCAACGGGAACGCCGCCCGCGTCGTGTTCGCCAGCAGCGGCAGGACGCCGGCGACGGCGACCGCCTGGAACGTCATGAACACGCCGCACGCGTACGACAGCCACTTGATGCGATGACGATCGCGCGGCGTCGCGTGGCGGCGATAGCGGTGGATCTGGAACCCGAGGAACGCGACCGTCGCGACGAGCTCACCGTCGCCGAGCGCGAACGAGAACTCGTGTGCACGGAGCATCGACACCCCTTGCAGCACGAACGGGATGATGCCGACCGGCACCGCGTACACGCTCCACCGCGGCACCGGGCGCCCGGTCGGATACACGGCGAGCACGACGAGCATCACGGCGGGTAACACGCAGTACACGGCCGCCGCGACCACGCGCACCGCGACGATGGTCTCCGTCGACGTCAAGACCGTCACCGCCATCGAGTACAGGCCGGCGAGCGCGCCGACCGCTCCGAGGAGCCGCGCCAGTGGCTCGCGGGTCCGGCTCGACAGCCAGATCGTGGTGCCGGTGTACACGACGCCGATCAGGAGATCGCGCGCGTTCGTGAGCAGTGCCCCGTCGAACATGCCAGCGGAGGCGAACGCCTGCGCGTGCGACGAGCCGCGGAAGATCTCGGTCAGCCGCGGTGGAGTGGCCGCGACCAGGAAGCGGATCGCGTAGTAGGCCAGGGACACCACCGCGAGCGCGACGGAGCCGTAGAGAGCGGCGTCGGCGATGCGCGGCGAGACGCGGATCGTCTCGGCGGGCGGCTCGACCGGGTCGGCAGCGGGCGCCGCGGCCGCGGACTCCTGCGGCCGGCCCGATCCGATCGCAAACTGCTCGGGGGCGGTCGCGTCGACCACGGTCGTGGTCCGGGCGGACGGCGCCGGCGGCGGCGGTGGCCCGGGCTCGATGCGATCCTCCACTCGCCGAAGATACGCGACGAGCGCTCGGCGAGGGCGAGGCCCTCCGCACCCGGCGATTCCCTCGAGATGGTTGACGAATTCGCGTACGCGTTCGGGCTGCATACGGCCTGCCGCCGGGTGCAGCGCCTCGAACGCGGGATGCAACAGCCCGGTGATCGCGGCCGCTCGGACCGGATAAGATCGTGGGGTTTTGCTGGGGCGGCAGGTTCGAGACGCGGGCATTCCGCCTCGCTACGCGGTGAAGTCCGTGCTCGGCGAAGGCGGCATGGGCGTCGTCTACGAGGCGTTCGACCAGCAGCGCGGGCACCGGGTCGCGCTCAAGACCGTGCGCGAGCCGGGTCCCGAGACGATCTACCGGCTGAAGCGCGAGTTCCGCACGCTCGCGGACATCAGTCATCCCAACATCGTCCAGCTGTTCGATCTCGTCGTCGGCGAGGGGAGCGTCTCGTACAGCATGGAGGTCGTCGACGGTGTCGACCTGGTGTCGTACTGCCGGCGCGGCGGCGCGCTGCACGCGGGAACCTCGCTCGCATACGACGGCGACCTCGACGCGACCCCCGTGCCGACGCGTTGCTTCGACGAGGCGAGGCTGCGCGCGTGCCTGCGCCAGCTCGCGAGTGGGCTGTGCCGGCTGCACGCGGCGGGGCTCGTGCACCGCGACATCAAGCCGTCGAACGCGCTGGTCACGCGCGAGGGCCGCGTCGTGGTGCTCGACCTCGGCCTCGCGGCCAGCCGCATCGCGAGCGACAAGGACAGCATGCAGGGGCTCGTCGGTACGATCGCCTACATGGCTCCCGAGCAGGCCGCGGAGATCGCCGACGTCGGCCCGGCCGCCGACTGGTACTCGGTCGGAGCGATGCTGTACGAGGTGCTCACGGGCCAGCTGCCCCACGACGGCGGCCTGATGGAGGTGCTCGTCGCGAAGCGATCGGTGGACCCGCCCAGGCCCTCGACGATCGCGCTCGGGGTCCCCGCGGACCTCGACGATCTGTGCATGGCGCTGCTCGCACGCGCGCCGGCGGATCGCCCCGACGACGCCGCCGTCGTCGCGCGCGTCGAAGGTGCGGTCGTGAGGCGTTCGGATCGCGATCTTCCGTCGACCTCGAACTTCACCGGCCGGGCCGCCGAGCTGGAGGCGCTCGACGCCGCGGTCGCCACGGTGGTCTCGGGCACGCCGACGCTCGTGTGGGCGCGCGGGCCATCGGGCATCGGCAAGAGCGCGCTGATCGGCGAGGCGCTGTCGCGGATCTCGGCGCGCACCCCCGACGCCGTGATCCTGCGCGGCCGGTGCTACGAGCAGGAGCTCGTCCCGTTCAAGGCCATCGACGGCCTGATCGACGGGCTGTCCCGCCTGTGGCGGCGGATGAATGACGGCGACGCCGCCGCGATCCTCCCGCGCAACGTCGGTGCATTGCAGCGGCTGTTTCCGGTGCTCGCTCGCGTCCCGGTGGTCGCGGAGGCGCCGTCGGGTGCGGAGTCTCGCGACCCGCTCGAGATGCGTGCCCGTGCGTTCGCCGCGCTGCGCGAGCTCCTGCAACGGCTCGCCGATCGCCGGCTCGTCGTGCTGTTCCTCGACGACCTGCAGTGGGTGGACGCCGACACGCTGCTCCTCCTCGAGGAGCTGCTACGACCGCCCGAGCCACCGCGCGTGCTCGTGGTCGTGTCGACGCGCTCCGAGAGCCCGAACCCGGGCCTCGAGGCGGTGATCGGGCGCATGGGCGTCGCGGTGACCCGGCTCGACCTCGAGCCGCTCACGGATGCCGACGCTCGCCAGCTCGTGATCCGGCTGCTCGGCGACCGCGGCGCCGGTCTCGCCGAGCGCGTCGTGCGCGAGGCGGCGGGCATCCCGTTCTTCCTCGGCGAGCTCGTCCGCTACCTGCAGACCGCCGGCGACGACATCGGGGCGCTGGCGATCGGCGACGTCGTTCGCCGCCGCATCTCGCTCCTGCCGGCCTCGGCTCGTCGCTTGCTCGAGCTGATCGCGGTCGCCGGTGAGCCGCTGACGCTGCGCGAGCTCGCCGCCGCGGCCCGGCTCGCGGCCGAGCAGGTCGGACGCGACGTGCGCGCGCTCCGCGTCGATCACCTGGTCCGCGCACCGGGCGGTCACGGCGACGAGCGCGTCGAGTGCTATCACGACCGGATCCGCAGCGCGATCCTCGAGTCGATGGACGCCGCCGCGCGCCGGAACGATCACCGCGCGCTGGCGACGGCGCTCGGCAACGACGCCTCTCCGTTCCGGCTCGCCCGGCACTGGGCCGGCGCCGGCGATGCCCCGCGTGCAGCCGTGGCGGCGTGGCGTGCCGCGGATCGCGCGATGTCGACGTTCGAGTTCGAGACGGCGTGCGAGCTGTACCGGATGTCGCTCGAGCTCGGCGAGCACGGAGATGCCGAGCGGCGCGAGCTGCAGGTGGCGCTCGCCGGTGCGCTGCTCAACGCCGGCCGCAGCGCGCAGGCCGCCGAGATGTTCCTGGCGGCCGCCGACGGGCCCGATCCGATGCAGCGCCTCGAGCTCCGCCGGCGGTCGGCCGAGCACTTCCTGAATGCAGGGCTCATCGAGCGCGGCGTGGAGGTGCTGCGCGGCGTGCTCGCGGAGATCGACGAGGATCTGCCGCGCTCGCCCCGCCGCGTGGTCGCGCTGTTCGCGTGGAACCACCTGCGCCTGCTCGTGGGCGGCCTCGGCTGGCGGTCTCGCGACCCGAGCCAGATCCCACCGCGCGAGCTGTTGCGGCTCGACTGTTACATCAGCATCGGCCTCAGCCTCGGCGTGGTCGACACGATGACCGCGGCGATGTACCAGGCAAAGGGGCTGGTCACCGCGCTTCGCCTGGGCGAGCCCGCCCGCGTGTTCCGGATCCTGACGCTCTACACGATCTTCCTGCTGTCGCTCGGCGGACGCAGCGCGCGGCGCGGCCAGCACGGCATCGCGCGCTGTGCGGAGGTCGCCGCCGCGACGGGTGACCCGTTCCAGCTCGCGTACGTCGACACGGTGCGCGGCTTCGGCGAGTACTTCGCAGGCCGCTACGAGAGCGCCGACCGCCACCTCGCCGACGCCGAGCGGCGGTACCAGGAGGAGACGACGGGCACCACCGCGGAGCTCAACCACGCGCGCGTGTTCCGCTGTCACGTGCTGCGCGCTCAGGGCCGGTTCAAGGATCTCCGCGCGCGCTGCGACGAGTACATGCGCGACGCCCATCGGCGCGGCGACCAGTACGTCAAGAGCACGCTGCACCGCGCATTCGCGCTGATCTTCCTCGCCGACGACGACGTCGATGGCGCACGCCAGGCGCTCGCCGCGGCGTGGTGGTCGCCGCCGGAGAAGGGGTTTCACCTGCAGCACTGGTACGCGGTGCGCGCCCAGGTGGAGGTCGCGCTGTACACCGGCGCGATCGACGTCGCGGAGCTCGTGCCGCAGCTCGCGCAGCTGCGGGGGTCGCGGCTCGTCCGCGTCCAGACCGTGCGCGTCGAGGCGGAGTGGCTGCAGATGCGGATCGCGCTCGCCGCCGGCGAGGGCGGAACGCCATGGAGCGCGGCGCGCACGAGCGCGCAGCTCCGCAGCGAGGGCCTGCCGAACAGCGAGGTGCTCGCCGATCTCGGCAGCGCCGCGCTCGCGGCGGGCCAGGAGCGCATCGATCTGCTCGACCGTGTGGCACGCCGGGCGGAAGAGCTCGCGATGTACGGGTGCGCGCTCGCGGCGCGGTGGCGGCTCGCCGAGGCGCGCAACGACGCGGCCGCGCTCGAGGCCGCGCGGACGCAGTTCGCCGCGCACGGAGTCATCCGCCCCGAGCGGATGGTCGAGGTGCTCGCGCCCGGCTTCGGATCCGAGTACCCACGGAGCCATGCGCGCCGTTAGGCCTGCAGCGTGGATCGCCGCGGCGTCGCAGGATGCAGCCCCGTCGGGAAGTAGCCAGTCGTGCGCCTCGTTGAGGTTGTTGGACCGAACCGGCCGCACGACCATCACGACACCGTCCGGAGATGACGCGGTATCGTCGGACCGATGTTCGATGGAGTCGCGCCCGCGGCGAACTGAAAAGAGGTTGCCTTCGCAACCTGACCGGCCGCCGCGGCGCCCGCTCTAACGCAGCCGTTGCGCGTCAAACGCGCGGATTGGATTTGCCACGTGGGCCCGCTCCGCGGTACCCCATCATGTCCGCTGCTCGCCCGTGTGGATAGGGGATCGGCTCCGGGCGGATCGCGAGCTAGCAATGGCAACGGAGCCCCCCGACAAGCCCGAACCTTCGACGACGCCTCCCGAGGCGCCGTCGCAACCCGCGCCCGCGACCACGCCCGAGGCCACCGCGGAACCCGAGCTCGTGCCGGCGCAGGCCGCGGAGAGCGCGAGGTTTCCGATCGTCGGCATCGGCGCCTCGGCGGGTGGCCTCGAGGCGCTCGAGTCGCTGACCCGGCGGCTGACCAGCGACGGCATGGCCTACGTCGTGCTGCAGCACCTCGCGCCCGCGCACGAGAGCATCCTGACCGAGATCCTCGCCCGCGGGACGTCGCTCAAGGTCGTCACGGCCCAGGATGGCACCACCGTCGTGCCGAACACGATCTACGTGACCCCGCCGGACGTCGAGCTCGCGCTCGCGGGGGGGATCGTGCGCTTCCAGCCGGTGTCGGAGCGCTTGCCGCGGCAATCGATCGACACCCTGCTGCGGAGCCTGGCCGCCGATCTCGGCCCGTGGGCGATCGGCGTGCTCCTGTCCGGTGCCGGCACCGACGGCGCGCTCGGCCTGCGCGCGATCAAGGAAGAAGGCGGTATCACGTTCGCGCAGGATCCGCAGACCGCCAGCCAGGCGAGCATGCCGCAGGCTGCGATCGATCTCGGGGTCGCCGACTACTGTCTCAGCCCTGCCGAGATCGGCGACGAGCTGATGCGGCTGTCCGCCCATCCGTTCGTCGCGCGCAAGCGCCCCGCGCACTTCCTCAGCCGAGCTTCGCTCGGCCGGCTGCTGGAGATGGTGCGCCGCGCGTTCGGCGTCGACTTCTCGGCGTACAAGCTCAACACGGTGGAGCGGCGGATCGCGCGGCGGATGGCGCTCCAGAAGATCGACAAGCTCGACGATTACATCCGGTTCCTCGACTCGAACGGCCCCGAGCTCGCGGTGCTCTACGCCGACCTGCTGATCGGCGTGACCAACTTCTTCCGCGACCACGAGCCGTTCGACGCGCTCAAGACCGTGGTGTTCCCGCGCCTGTTCGAGAAGCGCGGCCTCGCCACCCCGATCCGGATCTGGGTCCCGGGCTGCGCCTCGGGCGAAGAGGCCTACTCGATCGCGATCTGCCTGGTCGAGTACCTCGACAGCTTGCCCGGCGCTCACCGGGTCCAGATCTTCGCTTCCGACATCGACGAGCGGGCGCTCGCTCGCGCGCGCCAGGCCTTGTATCCCCAGAGCATCGAGGTCGACGTCTCGCCCGAGCGGCTGCAGCGGTTCTTCATCCGCCACGACAAGGGCTACGAGGTGTCGCGCCAGATCCGCGACATGGTCGTGTTCGCGCGGCACAACCTCGGCAAGGATCCGCCGTTCTCGCGGCTGGACCTCGTCAGCTGCCGCAACGTGCTCATCTACATGACCACGCCGCTGCAGCGCAAGGTGCTGCGCGTGTTCCACTACGC
>Ga0316628_100002758_pt1 | contig 13212 bp, 11 predicted proteins | sample OWC_Aug_M2_C1_D5_FD_207648 | JGI IMG/M metagenome (GOLD analysis project Ga0316628, IMG submission 207648) | Wetland soil microbial communities from Old Woman Creek delta, Ohio, United States - OWC_Aug_M2_C1_D5_C | ecosystem: Environmental > Terrestrial > Soil > Wetlands | place: USA: Ohio... | reverse complement strand
AAAACGAGAATGGCGCGGCTTCCGGCCCGTTACCGGCGGCCACGGCTGACAATGGAATTGAATCTCGCGATTCCGCAGGAGAATCCCCATGACAAACGCTAAAACATTTTTTCGAGCATTTCTCGGGACCGCCGCATTGGCTGCCCTGATCGTCCTCCCCGCCTCCGCCCAAGCCCAGGCCACGTCGGCTGAAAATCCGGGCCGGGCCGTCGACGCCGGAACCCGCGCGGCGGTCATCGAGAAAGTCGTCCAGCAGTTGAATGCCTTCTACATCGATCTCGACCTGGCCGGGCAAATGGAAAAATCACTGAGAGAGAAGCTTCGGCAGGGCGCCTATGACGCTTTGACCGAACAGGCGGCCTTTCTCAGCCAGGTGACCCGGGATCTGCGTGCCGTTTCCCATGATCTTCACCTGGGCGTCTGGCCGATCGAAAGGGCGCTCGACGCCGGGGAAAACTCGTCGGAAGAGGAAAAGCAAAGATTGAAAGCTGTGGCCCGCTACAACAACAACGGTTTCATGCAGGTGGCCCGGCTCCACGGGAACGTCGGCTACCTGGAATTGTCCTACTTCGAGGATGTCGGGCCGGGAGGGGAAACGGCCGTCGCCGCCATGAACTGGCTGGCCGACTCCGACGCCCTGATCATCGATGTCCGCCGGAACGGCGGCGGGAGCGACGTGGTCAGACTCGTGGAAAGTTATCTCTTCCCCGGGCCGGTGCATGTTATGGACTCTTATTCCCGGGTTTCCAAGACGACCACCCAGCAATGGACGATGGACTACGTACCCGGCCGCCGCCTGGCCGACATCCCGGTTTATATCCTCCAAAGCCGGAGAACCGCTTCCGCGGCCGAGCGCCTGGCTTATTCCCTTAAAAACCTCCGCCGGGCGACGCTCGTGGGAGAGGTTTCGCGCGGCGCGGCCAATCCGGTCGAAGAATTCTCCTTCCCCGAGCTTAAGATCTGCATGGCCGTTTCCGCCTACAAGGTCCAAAGCCCCGTCACCGGAACGAGTTGGGAGGGCGTGGGGGTCGTCCCGGACATCGATGTTCCCGCCGAAAAAGCCCTGGACGCCGCCTGCGTCGAAGCGATGAAGACACTTCTTAAAGAGAAGGCCGGCGAGGACATCACCCAATGGCGGACCTGGGCCTTGGAAATGTATCAAGCCCTCTTCGAACCGGTGACGCTGGGAAAGGAAATGCTCGCCGGATATTTAGGCTCCTACGGTCCGGTGTATTCCGTCACGGCTGCGGACGGACACCTGAATTTGAAGAATAATTACGCCATGCCCATGACCTTGATTCCGTTGGGCGAGGACAGGTTCGCCTTTAAAGAAGAAGAAGGGGTCGGCCGGTTTACGCGCGATCAGAAGGGGGTCGTGATCGGGCTGGAGATCCGTCTTGCCGATGGTTATCAGACATCCCTGAACAAGGGCTTCAAGTCATAGCCGTTCGAAGTCTCCTTGCCGTCCGGAAAACGGAACTATCGGGACATGGTCGCCGTCGCCGTCGCCGTTTTCGCCGGGTCGCTTTCGGACGCCGCTTTCAGGGTCACTTTCGCTGATGCGGCCGCTCCATCCTCGCGGAAAACATAAACGGCCGCCTGGCCGGATTCCCCGGCTTTGACCGCGGCCAAGGCGTTGCCGAGCTTCACCGTCCAGCCTTTTCCTTCGACCGAAACGGATAGCCGGTAGATGTCGGAACCGAAAGCTGGATTCGCCCCGGCCGGGGCCGCCTCGCCGCTATTGCCCAAGACGAAGTTGATCACGGTGTACGGTTCGACGGCTTTTTGGCTCTTGGGCGCGGTCATCGAGACGCCCCGGTGGGCCGGGCCCGAACCGTCAAGAGAACGGACGGCCAGCTTGTAGACGAGAATGCCGTCCTTGTCCTTTCTCAAGTCGATCACGTAGAAATGCAGACGGTTGGGCGCGTCTTCCCATTCGAAAGCGCTGCCCGAATCCAAGCCGGCGTGGAACAGCGCGTCGTTGAGCTGGCGGTAGTCGGCGACCGTCCGCATCACCTTGGTCCCGTTGGGCTTGACGTAGTCGACCATATTGATGTCTTCGGGGTGGGCGTCGATCACCCAGATGTAGCTGTTGAATTCGTTGGGTCCGCCGTTCCGGCCGCGCAAGCTCGCCTTGTTCTTGGCGATCAGGACACCGTTGTCCGGGGAAAAGGAATCGTAGCCGATCCGCTGGACGACCTCGAGGCTGTAATACGCATAATTAGGTGTACCCGGGGAAAGCGGATTCGTCGCCGGATTGTCGGGCGGGGTCAGGTCGCCCGGTTTCGCTCCATCGAACTTGACGAAAATGCCCGTGACCGTTCCGGGAAGCGGCGCCACCGCCCGGGCCGTTACTTCGGCCACGGCCGGTCCCGTTTCAGCCAGCTCGGCCCGTCCCAGGATGAGCAGATCCGACTCGGTGATGAACTTGTTTTCCAGACGGTTCCTGACCATCAGCCCGGCGGGCATGGCCGCGCCCTGCATCGGAGGAACGACCCAGCGCCGGTGGGGACCGCCGGGGCCGTTGAAGCTTCCCCGATCCATCATGTCCCAAGGCCCGGCGGCGACCCGCCGGTAAGGCTTGATGTAGGGATTGTTGTTGAGGTCGGGAAGGCTGAAGGAAAAATGACCCAGCTCGTGGGTGATGGTCCCCGAGTTTTCCCCCTGGCGCATCGAAGACAGGCCCCACTGCTGGGCGCCGGCCAGCCAACTGGTCCACTCGACGTACCGGGTCGGGCTCCAGCGGGGCTTGGCCGGATTGGGATTCCCCCATTCCGGCGGAATATCATCCTTGGAGTTGAACTTCATCTCGCCAAATTCCTGCCAAACGCCGGTTTCGTCATAGCTGGCGTAGAGACGAAGGATGGCGTCGAATTTCTTGGGGACATCTTTGCCCATCGCGGCCGTCCAGATCTCGTCGCAATCCCGCTCCATGCGGCTGTCGGCTTTGGTACCGTCGGGAGTCTGATCGTTCTGGCCCCATTCGCTCAAACCGTAGGCCCAGATCGGCTTGGGCATGCGGTAAGGGCCGAAGACCTCGACCTCGGTGATCCCAAATTTCCCGCGCGATTGTTCCATCCAGTAGCCATTGATCGTCTGGCCGTGATTGACGGCCGACGGCTTCATAAAAAAGTCGGCGTAGAATCGGGGAACCTGATCGCGGGAAATGGGATCGATCTGGGGATTGCCGAACGGATCCGATCCTTTCGGCAGGGTGATGACGAAGGGCTGGTTGGGAAAATCGATGCCGACCACGGCCAGGCGGAATCCTTTTTCCGGCTTGAGGGAGGGATCGGCCCAGTTGCGGCCGGGGATGGGCCGGTAATCCGCCCAAGTCATCGTGTCCTGGTCCTGAACTTGCTGGGGATCGATCGGCGGCGGCGCAAGGAGCTTGTTCTTCCCCTGTCCGGTCAAGCCCGGAATCGTTATCGCTGTTAAGGTTAAAACCAATCCAAGGAGAACTGCCCGGCGAAATTTCTGGATTTTTCTCATATTGTCATCCTCACGAATCAACTTGAATGCAAGATACATCAAATATCAGATTAAGTAAACCGGCCTTCTACTTTATTGTGCTAGAATATGCGAAATGTCCATCTGGCTACAGCTCGCGCTGTTGTTTGTCCCGGCCGTTTTCTGGATCGGATATGCCTACTATCATGACCGGTTCACGCCGGAGCCGCCGATTCTGACGCTCTTTTCTTATTTCTTAGGCTTCGCGGCCGGCTGGTTATGTCTTCGGGCCTATCATCTCCTTCTGCCGGCGCTGGGCCTTCCGATCGACCTGGAGCCGATCCGCGGTTTGAGCCTGGGATTTTTCCTGTACTGCGTCCTGGTCGTGGGTTTGGCGGAAGAAATATTCAAGTTCCTTCCCTTCCTGATCATCATCCGTTTCGGCCATTTCAACGAGGAAACAGACGGGCTTTTCTATGCCGCGACGATCGCCCTCGGCTTCGCGTCCTTCGAAAACATGCAATATCTTCCCTGCCTCTCCGGATTCGAATTGTTCGGCCGGGCCATCGCCTCGCCCTTGAGCCATTCCGCGTTCGCCGTGATCTGGGGCTATCTCGTCGGCCTCGCCCGCATCCGCAAAACGAAAATGGCTCCGGCGATCCTGATCGGCGTCGGCCTGGCCGCCTTGGCTCACGGCCTTTTCGATTTCCTTAATTTTTCTCCCGCCCTGCGGTTTTTCTCGGCTTTGCTCATCCTGGTTCTCTGGCTCTGGCGGATCCGGACGTCGGAAAAGCTGGCCGCGAAAAGCCGGGAGTCGTAATCAGCCCCTCCTCGTTTGACTCCCCGCACATGCTGGCTTATGATCACGGCAGAGCTTCATCGAAAGGAGGAATCATGAAACGCGAATACACCGATCTTTACGCGGAATATGCCGAAGGCCGGACGGATCGCCGCGAATTTCTCCGGCGGCTGGCTCTTTTGGCCGGCGGTACGGCGGCCGCGACCGGCATCCTTCCTTTTCTGGAAGGCGGGCGCGCTTTTGCCCAAATCGTCCCCGCGGACGATTCCCGTCTTCTCGCCGAAAGAATCACATATCCGGCCGGCGACGGGGGCATGAAGGCCTATTTCGCCCGGCCCAAAGGCGACGGCCGGTTCCCGGGCGTCATCGTCATTCATGAAAATCGCGGTTTGAATCCCCACATCGAGGACGTGGCCCGGCGGGTCGCCTTGGAGGGATATCTGGCCGTCGCCCCGGACGCTCTTTCCCCGTTCGGAGGCACCCCGGCCAATCCGGATGAAGCCCGGCCTCTGTTCCAGAAGCTTGATCCGGCGGCCAACATCAAGAATTTCACCGCTGCCGTCGCGTACCTGAAAACGCATCCCCAATCGACCGGCAAGGTCGGCTGCATGGGCTTTTGCTGGGGCGGCGGAGTGACCAACCAAGTCGCCGTGAACGCGCCGGACCTCAAGGCCGCAGCGCCGTTCTACGGCATCCAACCGGCCCTGGAAGACGTCCCGAAAATCAAGGCCGCGATGCTCCTTCACTACGCCCAAAACGACGAGCGGATCAACGCCGGGATCGCCGCCTATGAAGAAGCCTTGAAGAAAGCCGGCGTCGAATTCCACGCCTACATCTACGAGGGCTCCGGCCACGCCTTCTTTAACGACACCGGAACACGCTACGACAAGGAGGCCGCCGCTTTAGCCTGGGAGCGGACCAAAGCCTTCTTCAAGGAGAAGCTGGGGGGATAGATTTTTCTGAAAAATCGGCCTTGACGCCGGACGACAGGACGCGGGGAAGCGCCCTAAAAATGCGAGAACGCGGTCCCGTTCGGGCCATGGATCCGGAAAGCAAGCATCGTTGCGTCATCCTCCAAGTCGCCGCGGCAATGCGCTAGGAGGGCGTTCCAAAGGCGGTTCTTGGCTTCCGCCAAAGGCGCTCCCTTGATTTCGCCCAACAGGGCGGCAAGATGCGCGGCCCCAAACTCCGCTTCGAAGGGATCACGCGCTTCCAGGATGCCGTCCGTGAATAGCCAAAGCGTGTCCCCCTCCTCGAGGGGCATGGCTTCCTGCCGATAGGTCAAAGACGGGAAAAATCCGACGATTCCCCCGGTTCCGCCCAATTCCAAGCGCCGGCCGTCGGCCTTATGGATGATCAAGGGCGGGTGTCCGGCGTTGACATACGTCAACTCGAGCCGGCCCAGGTCGAGGATTCCATAGAAGAGAGTCACAAACTTATTAGTCAAATGATTGGTGCACAGGAGCTGGTTCACCCGCGAGACGACTTCGGCCGGCGGCATGGACGCCGTGGCGAAGGACCGCAGGCCGGCTTGCAGATTAGACATGAGCAGGGCGGCGGGAACGCCTTTTCCCGAAACATCGGCGACACAGAACCCCACCCTCCGCGAATCCAGGAGGAAGATGTCATAGTAGTCGCCTCCGATACGCCTCCGCGGACGCCACTGGACGGCCATTTCGCAACCTTCCACCTCGGGCAGGGACGGAGGGAGGAAGGCCCGCTGGAGGGCTTCGGCATCGTCGAACTCGAGCTTTTCCGCCGCCAGCTCCCGCTCGACCTGGCGCCGGGTCCGGCCGCGCTCGATCTGTTCCCGAACGACTTCGAGAAGACGCCGGTTATCCCACGGTTTTTGGATGAAATTGGCCGCCCCCAGGCGCATCGCCTCGACCGCAAGGTCGATGGATCCCCAGGCGGTCATGACCACGACGGGCAAAAGCGGCTCCAGACGCTGGACCTGGGCCAAGAGCTCGAGGCCTTCCCGTCCGGATGTCGGTCCGGCGGTATAATTCAAATCCATCAGGAAAAGATCGAATCGATTCCCGCGCAAGGCTTCCAGGGCCGCGGCCGGAGACCGCGCCGACCGAATTTCATAGCCCTGGCTGTTCAACAGCAATTCCAAGGCCGTCAGGATATCGGCCTGATCGTCGGCGATCAGGATCCTGGGTTTATCGATTCTTTGAGTCGCGGTCTCCACGATGCTTTGGTCCTCGCAATTCGAATTGCAAGATTAATGCCAATTCATGGCCGGACGATAAGTTATCTCGAGAATCTCCAAGACCTTAAAAGATAAGGATTTCGCCGGCGCTTTTTGTAAAATGTTTCGAAATCACCCGTTCCGCAAAAAAGGGGATTTCACGAAAAATCTTTCTCGGTGTCCGATATCGAACAGATGGCTGATGTTTTCAGAAATTTGAATTCTTACCGCCGGCCTATGAGAGTCCGTTCTGCCGGCGCCATTCGGAGGACACGGCTTCGACGAAGGGCCGGACGCGGTTAAAGAACCGCCGGTATCCCGAACAGAGATAGTTCCCGCCTGCCTCCCCGTCCGCCGTCCGGACGAAGCGATTCTTGGGACACTCGCCGTTGCACATCGCCAAAACCTCGCAGGACCCGCACAAGCGGGGGAGGGCGTCCTTCTTCCGGCGGCCGAAAGCTCGTTGAGTCGTGCTTTCCAGAAGCTCGACGAGAGGCGTCTCCCGGATATTCCCGATCCGGAGATCCGTATCGACGAAATGGTCGCAGGAATAAAAACCGCCGTCGTGCTCGACGACCGGGATGTCTCCGCATTCCGGCCGGAAGATGCAAAGGGAATGGTCCTGCCCAAAGGCGACCCGGACCGCTTCCTCGATGATCTGGATTTTGATCCGCCCGATATCCTTGTCGACCCATTCGTCGAAAATCGCACAAAGAAAATCGCCCCATCCCTCCGCTGGGACGGACATCGGATCGACGCCGCCCGGAAGGTCCGGGCGCCGGATCACCAGCGGCAGGAAGCTTATGTATAGGGCCCCGATTTCCTTGAAAAAGCCATAGACTTGGCCGGGACGGCCGGCGTTTCCGGCGCTGACGACGCATATGATGTCCGTCGAGACGCCGTGACGCCTGAGGATCTCATACCCCCGCATCGTCCGCTCGAAGGTCGGCCGCCCGTCCGGAGTCCGCCGGTAAAGATCATGAATATCCTTCGGACCGTCAAGGCTGAGCCCGACCGAGAATCCCTCGCCCGCCAGAAACCGTCCCCATTCATCGTCGAGAAGAAAACCGTTGGTCTGGAGGCCGTTGGCGATCCGGCGTCCCGCCGGCCGATGCTTTTTCTGCAAGGCGACGATGCTTCGAAAATACTCCAGGCCGAGGACGGTCGGCTCCCCGCCGTGCCAGGAGAACCGGACGATCTCGTCGGGAGAGGCCTGAAGGTGCTGGACAATATATGCCTCCAGAAGATCGCCCGCCATGCGGAAAGCCGGACCGTCTTCATACAGGCGGCTTTTCTCCAGGTAATAGCAATACCGGCAGGCGAGGTTGCAGGCCGGACCGGCCGGCTTGGCGAAAATCTGGAAACCGCGGGATGCCCGCGAAGGAGGACGGGTCAAATCAGCTCGAGCTCTTCTTTCCGGCCGGGACGCACGTACTCTTCTCCCTCGGGGCCGAAGATCTTCTCCCGAACCCGAGGCACGGTCAGCCGGGCGACTTCCTTGAGCGTCTCGAAGACGCCGACGCCGGAAATGGCCGCCGCCTCCACGAATGGGGCGCCTTGGGGATTGAGGAGCTTGTTGAGCGTTTCGACCGGAATGAGGTTGCTCAGGTCCCGCTTGTTGTATTGGTAGACCACAGGAAACTGGGCTAGGTCGGTTTTCTGTTCCTTGAAGTTCCGGCGGAGGCTTTCCAGGCTTTCAAGGTTGGCGTCGAGGAGGGGAATCTGCGAATCGGCGACGAAGACCAGGCCGTCCGTGCCGACGAGGACGTTCTTCCGCGAGGCCTCGTAATATACCTGGCCGGGAACGGTCATGAGCTGGAAGGTCGCCTTGAAATGGCCGATATACCCCGCCCGGATCGGGAGGAGGTCGAAAAAATAGGTCCGCTCGGTCTCGGTCTCCAGGCAGATCAATTCGCTCCTCGAGGCCGGGTCGATTTTCTCCTGGATGTAGCGGAGGTTGGTCGTTTTCCCGGACAAACCCGTCCCGTAATAGACGATCTTCACGGTCAGCTGGTTTGTCGTATAGTTGATAAAAGCCATTGTTTACGATGCCCCGTCCCCGGACACCTCCGCGAGAAGTATATCATATTTTCGCAAAACGCAATCCCAGGTATATTGTTTTTTCACGTATTGGAGGCCGTTTTCCCCAAGAACCGCCCTCAAGCGGGGGTCCCCCCTGAGGAGGCCCAGGGCGGCCGCGAATTCCGCCCCTCCCGTAAAATAAAGCCCGCCGTGGCTGTCCAGGCAATGCCGCTTGAGGGGATCGGAGCCTTCCTGGACGAGGACGGGGGTCCGGACCGACATCGACTCCAGAACGGCCATGCAGAGGCTTTCATAATGCGAGGGGTGGATCGTGGCCAGGGCCCCGGCCATGGCCGCGTTCTTCTCTTCGGGAGACACAAATCCCAGGTACCGGATCCGGGGATTCTCGGGAAGCTTCATCAAGAGCTTCCCGATCAGGACCAGGTTCAAGTCCGGAAAACGCTTCGAAGCGGATAAAAAGTGGCCGAACATTTCCGCGCAGCCCTTGCCCGGCTCGATCCGGCCGGCGTACAAAACGTACGGTTCCAGGGCCTTGAAGCGCGGCCCGAACTCCCGGTACATGGCCGGCTCGGGGATGTCCACGCCGACGCCGACGATGTCCTGGGCTTTCCCCTCGAAGGAAAAGCGGGAGGCGAGCATGTCCATCTCGGCCGCGGTATTGAAGACGAAACCCGCCGGACGGGCGAACACGTCCCGCATCATCTCCAGGCGCAAAGCCGGTTCGTCATGGGCGGTCGGGACGAGGAGTGGTCTCCCCTTCACGGTCTTCAATCCCCAGTAGGTGTTGTAGTACAGATAGGTGAAAAAGATGAACCGGTCGTGAAGCCGTTCCTCCCGCTCCAGGGCCACGAGGAGGTCGAGGCTGAACGGCCCCTGCTTCTCCATCCAGCGAAGCTCGTCGGCCGCCGAGTGCGGATTGTTGAAGATCCAGTCCGAATAGACGTTGAACGAGAGAATATCGCGCGGCCGCTCGACCTTGTAACGCTTGACGACCACCCCGTTGAGGACCGACTCCCCTTCCGGATACTCGTTCTCCCAGGTGACGTAATCCTTGGCCGCGGTCGTGTAGACCGTGCAGTCGTTGCCGCGCCGGGCCATCCGCTCGGCGACCATCCGGCAGTGAAGCTCGGAACCGCCCATCACATCCTTGCCGTAACGCTGGACGACAAAGGCGATTTTCATTTCCGCCTCCGGAGCTCGGCCAGGCGATCGCGGAGGAAGGCTTCCCGGGGAAAGGATTTGAGCCGGCCGAGCTCCCGCCGCCCGCTTTCGACCAGGGCCGAACGCAGGGCCGGATCATGCGCCGCCAGGTGGACGGCCTCCGCCGTCCGGGCGGGGCGGAACTCCCCGAGCAGGAGCCCGGCTTCCCCGAGGGTGTAGGGGACGGCCGCGGCCCCCAGGGCGACGATCGGGAGATCGAAGATCATGCTCTCGACCAGGGGAAGACAAAAACCTTCATGTTCGCTCAGGGAAAGGAAGACGTCCGAAGCCCGGTACAGGGCGAACATCTCCTCGTCCGGAACATGCCCGACGAAGCGGACCTCCCCGGGTTTGAGATAAAACTCGTCCGCCATCCGGGACACGGCCGCGAAATACGACGGGAAGGTCTTGGTCTTTCCGACGACGATCAGCCGGACCAGCGGGGAGATATACTTTTTGTAATAAAAAACCGTTTTGATCAGGTTTTCGATTTTCTTGTTGGGAGCGATCCGGCCGACAAACAGGATGTTCGTCCGGTCGTCGCGGTAGACTTCACGGAGTAGGGCGTTTTCCGGAGCGGCGTATTTCGCGAAATCCACAAACAGGGGGAAAACATGGGTGTTCCGGAAGCCGAGGGCCTCCAATTCCAGCCGGTTGTATTCCGAATCGGCCAGGCTCAGGTCCGTCGCCGAAGCCAGCCCGGCCAGCTCCTCCCGGCCGATCCGGGCGATCCGGGCGAATTCCGGGTTGATGTCCTCGAAGAATCCGGCCGGGGTGATGTTGTGATAGATGATCGCCTTTTTCGAGGGCAGGGCGGCCAGGGCCCCTGACAGCGGCGAAGGCAGGGCGAAATGGAGCATCGTCACGTCGGACGCCGCAGGGGCCGGAAATTCCTCGAACAGCTTCGATTCGCCCTCCAATCCCCGGTCCCGGCCGAGGCAATAGATGTCGCTTTGGAATCCCTCGGCCCGGAAAAACGACCGGAGCTCCCAGGCTTCGTCGCCGATCGCGTCGCCGCGATGGAAGGCCGGGACGAGCTGGTCGACTCTCATCCGGCGGCCACCTTGGTGACTTGCTCGAGGAGAACCCGGCTGACGTTTTCCCGGAGGAAGGGCTTCAGCGCCTTTGTCTGTCCCTCGACCAGTTTCCGCCGGAGCTTCGGATCGCGCTCGATCACGTCGATGGCCGCGGCGATCCGGAGAAAGTCCTTCTTCGCCGCGACCACGCCGCCGCCGTTCATGGTTTCGGCGACCGCGCCGGCCTCGAATCCGATCACCGGGATCCCGAGATGGAAAGCCTCGAGCAACGGTACGCCGAAGCCTTCGTGCTCGCTCATCGAAAGGTAGTAGTCGGCCGACCGGTAACAGGCCAGGAGCTCGGGGAATTCGATGTGCCCGGTTAGATGGATGTCGGTCAGACGGAGCTTGGCGATCAGGGCCTGCAGCCCGGCCAGGTAGCGGTCCTGGCCGCGGTAATCGCCGGCCAGGATCAGCCGCGATTCCGGGTTGAAGTGCTTCTTGTAGAAATAAAAGATCCGGACCACATCCTCGAACTTCTTGTTCGGGATGACCCGCCCGACGAACAGCAGCGTGGTCATCTTCTTCTCGAAAAAGGCGCGGTACACCGGATCGCCCGGGCCCTGGAACTTGTCGAAATTCATCAGGATCGGCAGGACCCCGGTCTTCTTGTACCCGACCTCGGCCAGCTCGCGGCGGTTGAAATCGGAATCGCCCAGGGCCAGGTCGACCTTGTCGACGAACATGTTGATCTCGAGCCGGCCCTTGTAGCATTCCCGGGTCAAGACCCGGTGGGAATCGAGGAAAAACAGGGCCGGGGTGATGTTGTGGTAGATCATGATCTTCCGGTCGGGGATCCGGAGGAACATCTTGGAGACGGGCGAGCCGATCGAGAAATGGAAGATGACGACATTGTCCGGCCGGCTCCAATTCGGGTATTCCCGGTAATCGCGGACGGCCGAGGCCGAGCGTGGATCGAACTGGCGGACGAAGATTTCCGAGCGGTGGCCGTGCTCCCGGAGGATGCCCTGGATCTCGAGCATCTCGTCCGAGATGGCGTCGCCGTAGGAGATGGAAGTGGCGAATTGATGGACGTCCATTAGTGCTCCCCGCCGAGACGGCGAACGGTCTCGAGGTACTTGCCCTCGATGATGTCCCAGGTGTAATGGGTTTCGAAATAGCGGCGCCCGTTGGTCCCGAGGGCCTCGCGGAGCCTGCCCGAGGAAAGCAGCAGCTTCAACCCCTCCCGGAACTCGGCGTAGTTGTCGTAATACAGCCCGCCGTTGCTCCGCCGGCATTGGCCGCGAAGGACCTCGCAACGGCCGTTGGCCAGGACCGGGCGGCCGAGAGCCCAGGCTTCGAGGGTGACCATGGACAGGCTTTCAAAGAACGAGGGCATGATCAAGGCTTCGGCCCCGGCCAGGGCATCGAACTTGTCCTGTTCGGGACGGAAACCGAGCGGGAAAATGTCGGGGTGCTCGGGAATGGGCAGGATGGAATTGCCGATCAGGACCAGGCCGATGTCCGAACCCGTTTCCTTCTTGAAACGGAGGAAAAAGCCGAACAGTTCGGGAAAACCCTTGTTTTCGTCGATCCGTCCGAGATAGAGGACATAGGGCTTATCGATTCCGTGATTCTTCCGGAAACGATCCGGCTCCGCCGCCGCCGGGACCTCGGTCCCGACGCCCACGACGAGGCCGGGAATCGCCTGATTTCCGGAAATCGTCTGGATCATCCCCCGCTCCTCCTCGGAGTTGTAGATGAAGGCCCGGGGGAGGCGAAAAAGGTCCTTGAAGAAAAGAAGATCGACGACCGCGTCACGCTCGGCCGTGGGCACGAGGATGGCCTTGTCCGGGACCGTCCGGATGCCCCAGTAGGAGTGCCAATAGCGATAGCTGAAAAAGATGAAATAATCGTAAACGGACGCGTTGTCCTTGATGAAGCCCAGGAGGTCGGGCGATGCCGGGCCCTCGGATTCGAGCCAAGCCAGCTCATCCGCGAGGGCGTGCTCCTCATTCAAGACGAGCTCCTGCCGGAGGCCGAAGACCTCCGGATCCCGCGGATGGGACACGGAAAATCGGCGGACGGAGATCCCATTGACCGTTTCCGTTCCGGCCGGGTAATGGTCCGCCCACGTCACATAGTCGTGGGCCCGGGTGGTCAGCACTTCGACGTCCCAATGACGCGACATGTGCTCGGCGACCCACCGGCAATGGAGCTCGGCCCCTCCGTTGATGTCGAGGCCGTAACGCTGGACGACGAAAGCGATCTTCATGAAAGAAGGTGTTTTTCCAGAACGCGTTCCCTCTGAACGCCTGTGTCCAGGTCCTTTTCCAGGATCAGGACTTTGCTTCGCAGGGTTTCGAACTCGATCCGGAACTTCGTGAGCTCGACGACGATATTGTGGTCCAGGTGGTGGAGAAGCTTGACGTATTCCATCGTCCGGTCGAGATCGGCCATGCGGGCGTCCAGACGGCTCCGGACTTTCTCCAGCTCGGCGACGACTTCGG
>Ga0316628_100002757_pt1 | contig 13213 bp, 28 predicted proteins | sample OWC_Aug_M2_C1_D5_FD_207648 | JGI IMG/M metagenome (GOLD analysis project Ga0316628, IMG submission 207648) | Wetland soil microbial communities from Old Woman Creek delta, Ohio, United States - OWC_Aug_M2_C1_D5_C | ecosystem: Environmental > Terrestrial > Soil > Wetlands | place: USA: Ohio... | reverse complement strand
CCCGGCTACGGTAGCGCAGACGACGCCTACAGCGCAGGAAAGGCCGAAGGGGACGGGAACCCGGCCGCCATGAAGCTGGCCGTCACGGGCACGGAAGCGGGCTTCCAGGGCCGTTCCTACATCTGGACGGACCGCTTGCAAGCAGCCCAGAACGCCGTCAGCAAGGAAAAGAACGACGCAACCGGCGCAGCCTTCTCGGAAGGCGGAACGCTGGTCCTGCCGCCCGGGGAGCCGACGTCCGGTCTCGCCGACCTCGACGGCCTCGCAGCCCTGACGGCTACGGTCCTGTTCGCTTTCGTGGTCGTATGGCTCGGCTGGTACATGCTCAAGGGGGCGAGCTAATGGTGTTCACACCGGAAGAGCAGCTTGAGATAATATCCCTAATCGAGAACAACCGCGGCCCGGGCCAGATGATACGGCGCTCGGCGTTCTACAGGCTTTACGGGGTAGCTCCCACGGCGGATATTCGCTGGCGCGAGACGGTCGCCGTCGGAGGTGGAGCCGTCCGTTATGGACGAACGGGGATAACCAGCATCACGGATGCGGGGGCGGCGGGCATTATTCCAATCAACTACAACCCGACGACCAACCAGTTGGGTATTGGGACGGCACCCGCCTACAACATCGACATTTACGACCCGACGCAGGCGCGAATACGGGCTTCGAATGTCAGCCTGATGCTATCGGCGGGCCTGCTCTATTACTACGACGGCGCGGGGTATTGGTCGCTGGAGCAGGCCAGAGGGCTGGCCGGCCCCGGCTGGCTCCTCGCGAAAGGGGTCGGGCTCGGGAACGAGAGCTTCGACGACTTCATAGGCATCTCCTACGCCGTCGGGGCCGCTCCCGGCGTCTCGTGGATACTCCAGGCCGTCACAGCGCCCGTCGTAATAGCCGCCAGAGGCGGCATCGTACGGCTCAGCACTGCCAACACGGTCCCGTCCACGCTGGGCGGCCTTTCGGCCGTCTATTCGTCCCAGGACGCTTACCGGGTCTATGCCCGTGTCGCCTGCCAGCAAATCGCCAATACCATGCAGGCTGTGGGCCTCGTTGATGCCGTCCCTGGCGCGGGACCGGGCTCCCTTCCCCACACGGCGGACGGGGCATATTGCGTCCACGACACGGCGATATCGAATAACTGGATACTGAGGACTATCCGGGCGGGAGCCGTCCACGACGAGGTAGGCGGCGGTGCCGCTGCCGTCGGCGGAGCCGCCCACGACGTCCTTGAAATCATCAGCACGACCGCCGGCATCGTAACGGCGTACTTCAACGGCGTCCTCTTCGCTACCTGCGCGGCGGTAAATGCGCCCGTCACGACGACCCTGCTCCGGAAGATGATATACACCAACAACCTGGGCGCGGCCATACTGGCTCAGTTCGACATAGACGCTTACGGCGTGGTATGCTCTCGAAATCCGACTCAGAACGCTTGAGGTGAAAAAGATGAACTACTCTGCAACATTCCCGGACAAGACTTCCAGGGACGCACTCGCGGCCAAGCTCACGGCAAAGGGCGCCGACGTGACCTTGGAGGACAAGAACCGTTTCGCGGTCTACGACGAAGGCGGGAAGCTCCTAGAGCTCAAGGACGACGAACCCGACGAGAAGGGCTACGAGGACATGAACAAGGAGCGGAAGATAGTCGCAGCCGCCGAATATTACAGTCTGACATCGGATAAGGCGCCTTGGGAGGTGTAGAACCATGAAAAACATCGTGAAGTCTCGGACGTTCTGGACGAACCTCGTGGGATTGATAATACTGGCCCTGGAAGCCATAAACGAGCCGTCCTGGCTGGTCTACACGGCCGAAGGGCTGGCGGTCGCCAACGTAACCCTGCGGTTCCTGACGAACGAGGGCGTGGGCCTGGGGCTGGAACCCTGAGCGAGATTTCCGAGATCGCAATGGCCGTCATCGGCGTCTGCGCGTTGCTGGCACCGATTATCACGGCTTACTACGCCCGGCGCATCGACCGGATAGTCGAAAGCCAGGACCGGCTTGAAAAGAAGGCTGCCCAGCTTGCCCGGAAGGTCGGGAAGCTGCCGTGCGTAAAGAAGCCCTAAAGAGGGGGGGAAACGGCACCGGCAGTTACGAAAAGTCCCCCTCTTGGAAACGGTAGCCCTTCATCTCAAACTCCCCTTCATATAGGCTCCCGGGCGGTCGGGCGTCTACTCGCGGTTCATCTTTCCTCTTTATCCGCGTCTGGCGCTCCTCGACCATCGCCCAGAAATCCTTTTCGGTGTGGTCGTTTCCATATTCGTCCTTGATATGCTTCCCCATCAGCCACATACGGAAATCGTCCATATTCTGGTATAGCGTCGGGTGGTAATGGAATAAGAAACGCCAACCGGCGGAGCACTTGCCGATGTGGATGTCGTCGGGCTGCTCCCCACAAGCGTGGCACGGTTCAAATGTTACAAAATAGTTAGTTCCCATCTTTTCCAGCCTCCGTGATGCCGTCCAGCCTCGTCTGCGTCGGCGGGATGGCTCAGGCCTTCCTACGGGCCTTCCGGGGCTTCTTCGTGACCGTCACATGGCATTCCGACAGCGGGCGCTCCAAGTCGTCGAACGTGACCGTACCGGCCCGTCTGAGCCGTGTAATGACCGGCCTGTGCCGCCTGTGCTTGCGAAGTTCCCACGGTTCTTGCAGACCCGCCTTATAGATTTTTACTTCCATCTAATCATCCCTCCCTCTTATCGATATCCTACAATCGTGCGCCTTCCGGCACCCCGGAGCCTTCCGGGGGCATATCGAGCAGAACCACCGGACCTGCTGGCGCATTTCCATGACCTCGAAGCCGGACTTGGATTTAACCACAGAAAGGCCCCCCAGGATACTGAGCTATCTTGCCGGACGGGTACACCCAGACGCGGCCCGGAGGCCCGCCACAGGTCAAGCAATCGTCTCCCATGAAGGTCAGGCCGTTGACGCAGCAGCCGCAAGGTTCCCAGTGGCCTCTGGGCCTGCGGTGGGTCTTGTAGCCGGTCACGGGACCACCAGCTGGCAACGATGCTTCCGCGGCCGCATAAATCCGCCAGCTGTGCGGGTCTTACCCTCCAGCTGGCAACCGAACTGACAGAATTCGTTACGGGGATGCACTTTCGACCTGGCGCAGTGGACGCATTCCTGCCGGCCGGCACCCGGGCAGGCTACGGGTTCACCCATTCCCCAGCCTTCGGCGGCGGCTATCAGGGCTTTAAGGTCCGTCTGCGTCACCTCATCGCCCCCACAACCGGGCATATCTCGCCTATACTATGCTCGCAGCTACAACAGGCCACGCCGGGGCAAGGCTGCGACGGGAGCCGTGTGCAGCCCACCCACCGCAGCGCCCAGGTATTGCGCCACCTTGGGTATATTCCCGTTGTGCAGGAGCATTCCGAGGGCCGGCGCTCGAACGACTGCTCTTCGGGCTCTTCGGCGTCCTCGGGGGCCTCGGAGACGATGCAGTTAGGCATACTGATTACCTCCGGCAGCTCCACCATCGGTTACCGTCGTTATGCCCTCTTTGAGTATACGGGAGAACAGCCTTTCCGGTTCGGGCTTTTTCTTCCGTCGTTCCAGGTCTTTAAGCTCCAACAGCTTTGGTTCATCCATACTCAATCCCCTCCCTCTCCAAGCATACGACCCGCAGCAAGCAGTTATCGCACTTCCGGCCGCAGCGCTGGCAGACCTTCGGGACGCCCGTCGGCCAGGGTCTCGGGCAGCATAGACGGCCGGTCATCACCCCACCCCGTGCGGAGGGTCGATTTCGTGCTTCGGAGCTTCTACGATGCAGAGATCGCAGAGCCAATGACCCCGAAGAAGGTGCAGGATGCTCTGAGGGTTACCGCACCTGTCGCAGGCCCACAGGTTATTGACGGGGGCGGGGCCGTCGATGGCTGCTCTCATTGACGGGCCTCCTGGAAGCCTAAAACGACGCGTAGCCGGGCGTTCTCGGTTTCGAGCGCGGCGATGCGGTGCTTAAGAACAGCAATTATGTGTTTTAGGTCATCTGGGCCGCACTCGTCGCAGTAGTCTATCTCCGCCATCGGCGGTCCATTGATGGCCGACGACCCAGCGGACGGCGGAGCCGTCTGCAAGGCCGCAAGCCGGGCCGGAAGGTCGCCGAGCTTCTCCATCTCGGCATCTACGGCTTCGTAGCGCTCGATTGCCGTAGCAAGCCGGGCCTCTAAGTCGTCGGCCTTCGCTGAGACTTCATCGAAATAGAATTCAGCATGCACGATGTAGCGGTCTGCCGCCCACAAATCGGTTTCGAGTTTCTTGATACGGGCCTCGGCGTCCTCGAAACGGCGCTGCTCCTCGTTCACGCAGTCTATGGCATTGAACAGCGCGGCTTCGGTCGTTTTCAGCCGGGCCTCGGCCTCGGCGAGCTTCGGCGGCGCGGGGTGCTTCTTCTCGCACGGCCAGCACCATATCGCAAAGCCTACTTTGCCACAGATAAAACAGTCTTGGTCAGCCATCACGACCGCCCCCGCTCGTCGTCGTGGACTACGAGGAAAGCGGCGTAGGCGAGGCCGAGGATGCCCAGGAACATCACATCGTAGCCGTCCATCACGGCCCCCTCCCGTCGCATTCGCCGAGACGGCGGATCTGGCAGTATATCCGGTAGTTATGCCGTTCGACGGCCAGGTTGTGCCGTTCGGCTTCCCGCCGCATGCACCACAGGGTGTATAGGTAGTACCAGACCACCGGAACAGCCACAGTCAGGGCGAAGAAGCCGAAGCCGATAAGATCGCCGTGGGGGCTCATTCGACCACCCACGTAGCTGCGGTCCACGGGTCGTTTTCAATCTCATCAGTGGCTGTGTCTTGCTCTCCAAGACCGTCAATCGACCAGTCGAAGAGTGTGCCATCGAAGATAGTTAGTGGTTCGCCGGTTTCTCGATTTACCCACATCCAACGTAGTTCGCTCACGCCCTCACCCCCGTCCGTATATACCGTAGCTGCTCCACGGACAGCCCACGCAGACAGTTTATGCGGTCCGACATCGTGCCAGGGTACTTTATGACCCCCACCGCCTTGAGGCGCTGGAAGAGGCTGTCTGACAGGCTCAGATGCGGGCAGACGACTTCGATGGCTTTAATTTCGGTGTCTTTAAGAGACACGGAGTTGCCCGCTTCATCCTGCCGCCCCTCGTTTCCATCCCTCTCGGGAGATTGTAGAGGCTTCTCGCCAACACCCTTCGTCAGCGGGGCTCCGCCCCGGGATTGCACCGGGGAAACATAAGGTTGGGTATCATGAGTCGTTTTGGGGGCCGGAGGCGTAGCTATGGGCTGGCACGCGCCAGCAACCTCCGGTCCTGTCTTGCCCGCCGAAGGTTCAGCCTGTGAGGGAACAGTTTCGCCAGAAACGGCGGGGGACTGTGACGGTTTGGCTTCGGGGAGTGTTTGGAGCCAGTCGATGATTTGCCGGAGCATCGGATACTCCGGGTGGCTGTCGAGGATGCCGGTGAGGTAGCCACAAGCCTGATGCAGGGCGCAGAAATGGTCCGAGGGCGTCAGGGGGAGGGCGGTCATCAGTCGCAGCCTCCTGGGAAAGCGCAGGCGACGCCGGGCGAGCCCCAACCGTATCTCGTCGCCTCAACCTTTCGCTTTTCACCTAGTGTTAGAGGCACCACAATCTTCCGAAAGAAGTCTCTGTCCTCCCGCGGATAGTAAAGCATAATCTGCCGCCAGTGAGTTGCTTCATTGATGGCGGGGGATTGCACTTTCCACTTCATAGTTTCTCGACGCTCCAGGACTTCACCACAGATAACATAGGAGAACGGCGACAGCCCTAAAGCAAGCTTTTGCATCTCGCAAACGATTCTCCTATCGGCTTTGGTGAGAGGTGCACCCTCGGAAGTGCAGGCTATCGGTATCTGAAAGCCGTGGCCTCCGCAGCCGTCGAGGGCGACCCGTCGTTTCATTTCGCACTCGAATGCCGCTGCGTCGGCGACCGTCACGGTCATGCCCGCCACCCCCGGCGGCTGCCGCGGTACGAAGGGCAGTGCTCGCAGTCGTCGTCGGGGCCGGCGTCGTGGCGCTCGACACACTCTTTCGGTCCCACGCAATGAGGATAGCGCACTGGGATAGTGGGTCCGTTCATTCGACCACCAGAACCCAGACATAACATTCAAACGAGCCGTGCACTGCGAACCAATACACATCATCCTCATTAGATGCCGGTTCATCCAACCGCTGACCCCAAGTATCTGAGTGTTCACATAATGGTTCAAAACCGCCCTTCGCATAGCAAAAGAGCTTCCGATAGTACAATCGCTGGGGTCGGCGAACATTGATGTGAGTCGATGGGCGGGACGCCTCAGCGTCTCGCAAACCGGTGCAGCGCGGGTGACGGACGGGGATTATAGGGTCCATTAGTAATCACTCCTCGGCCGGTTCTCCAAGCACGGCGTATCTTCGACAGGGACGTACACGCAGCCTGCTTCCTCTGGCATCACGCATCCGAATGCTTCCGACCACGCCGCGCAGTTCTTGCAGTTGGGCATGGATTAGACCTCCAAGGGGAGGATTGGACAGTCACCAACATATTCAACCGGACAGAAAGCCTCAGCGTCGGTGTTGGAGGGGCAATACCCGGCATTGTACGGGCAACGCATCCGGTCCTTCAGTCTCGTTATCGGCCCGTCGGGCAACCATAGTCGGAAGGTCTGAGGCTTCTTTGGCTTCACAAGCCCACCCCCATCAGTTCGAGAGACGCCCGGTAGTGTTCGCCGCACAGATAGAACCGCTTGCGGCTGACGGACTTCGCCGTCTTGACCTCTCTGGTGAGGCGCACCTGCGACGGCTTGTCGCACATTTCACACTTGAGCCACTTCGCCATTTCTGTTCCCTCTGGCACGGTGATTGCCTACGGTCTACTTAATACCTCGTTTTTAGCTGTTTTACAATCGTTTTACGATTGTTTTACGCTTCAAAACGACCTATTATATACTCCCAGTTGTATCCACATACAATGACAATTCGGCAAGACGAGTGCCAAATCGCGTTCACCCTCGAACGGTTGAACGAACACCGGGTTGTCAAGCTTATTTGTGGGCTCTCTGCGCTGTGCAGAAGGGAAAAGTGTACCTACCTCTGCTCCGAGCAACAGTACAGAGAACACCAGCGGCGGGAATTGAACCGCCGACCGGAGCTGACGGCTGCCGGCGGGGGACGTTCTCGGGATTGACGACGGGCCTGAGAATGGAGACCGTCGGTCTCGACTGGCGGCCTCTCCTGGCGGGGCGTCGAAAAGCAACCCGCCCGGGGGAGGCTGGACTCCGCCGACGACGGCCGGGCCTGCGGGCCCGGATTGGAGTAGACGCTAATGGTAGCACTGTAATAAGTAAAGACGGTGACTGAAAATGGACGCGAAAGAACTTTACGACCTCATGAAGTGGGGGATAGGGGACCAGTTGACCGGGCCAGCTGACGACGTCGCGGCCGCCCGTCAATCCTGGGCGATCCGCCTTGGGGAACTTTCCCGGGTGGCGCCGGAGCTCGCGATGCAATTGGAGGACGAACTCCAGCGTCGGAAGGTGAAACACCGGAATTGGGTGGAATTTTGGCGCCGGCAACGGTGCGCCCGGGATGAGGACGCCCGGAAGCTTCGGAAATACTGGAAGGAAAATCCGTTGTCCGACTTACAGCCAAAGCTACTCCAATCCAGCCCGCAGGCTGGCCGTCAAAAGGAAGCTTGTATAAATAAGACGGGGGTGCGGTCTTGATGTGGGCGATCTACGTGCGCGTGAGCAAGCGCGACATGAACCCAGAGAACCAATTGAACCAGCTTGAGGAGTACGCCCGGCGTAACGGCTGGCGGTACTGCATCTTCTCGGAGAGCGAAAGCACCCGGAAAACCCGCCCGGTGAAGGCGGCGATCCTAGCCCGGCTCCGAAAGCGCGAGTTCGAGGGCGTCTTGGTCTGGAAGCTCGACCGTTGGGCGCGAAGCCTCGCGGAGCTTATCCTCGAACTGGACGAGTTCCAGGCGAAGGGCATTCAGTTTGTCAGCATGACCCAGAACATCGACACAACCACGGCCTCCGGCCGGCTCATGGTGCAAATCCTGGGAGCCTTTGCCGAGTTCGAGCGGGAGCTTATCAGGGAGCGCACGATGGCCGGCCTCGACCGCGCCCGGGCGCGGGGGAAGCACATCGGGCGGCCCAAGAAAAGGGTACTCGCTAATACAGGGGAGGGTTTACTATCGGAGGCGGTCCAGTGAAAGAAACCGGGCGTTTTCCGCCCCCCGGCACCCTCCGCCTGGCCTACTGCGAGGAATGTAACGGCTTCTACTACGGCTCCGAAGCCGCGCACCGGGCAGCCCACCACGGCGAACCCGACGAAGGCAATCCAAATAGCCCGTAGTAATGTACAAATAGTACAAAGTCTATCTAGTTGTATATGCCCGAACCGTCCGACGAGCCCCCGACGTCTCCGACCTACTCGAAGCGTGAAGTTCTTGCGACGATACCATTTTCGACCGGCAACAAGCCGTACATGGTCGAGGTCATCCGGTACACCTGGCGTCCCGATGTCGCCGAAGCGGCCGGATATCCGACCTGCATCCGCATCCGCCGGAGGTATCGTTACTACGAGGACGGCGTTGTAAAAGCCGAGAGCGCCGGCGTCCCCGAGAAGGATTGGACGGCGCTGTTGGAAGCGTTGACGAAGGTGAAGATATGACCGAAGAGCCCGTAAAGCCCGCAGAGCCCGGCGTGAAGCCCGTAAACCCCGACTTTTTCCAGACCCTGGCAACGAGCCTGTCCGGTGGCGATCCCGCGGCCCTGCTGACCGGCATAGGCATGAAGCCCGAGCAGGTCGAGGCCCTGAAAACGAGCATGGCAAAGGATGATATGCGCTGGCAAAAGATGGGAGCCCAGCTCGACAACATGGCCGGCGTAATCCAGTACCTCGCTGACACAATCGACAAGCAGACCCGGATATTCGGCAACATGGTCCAACAGAACCTACGCCAGACCGACCTTATTCGGCGCACCCTGAAGGGCCTGAGCGGCTTCGAGATAGCCTACGAAAAGGCGGAATCCGACATGAAATCGAAGATTGACGCCGAAAAGGCTGCATACGAGAAGGCGCACCCGAAGCCGGTGGGGTCGTCAACGTCGGCTAAGGTCACGACCTCTCCACAGGAAACGAAGGTCGCTTAGACGGTGGAATACCCATGAAACACGGCCAAAAGGGCGGATTGCACCCGGTAGACTGTACCTGTGGCCGTAACGGCTGCTGGTCGAATACGACCTGGCTCAAAGCCCGGGTCGCCAAGGCGATAGCTGAAAAGAAGCCGCTTCCGTCATCATGGCCCGAAAAGTACCGTAATCTTGTCATTCAGGACGTCACAGGGGAGGACGTCGCCACGTCGAAAGACGGCGAAGTCCCGACGGTCTCCGAGCAGGTCAAAGAGCGCCTCGGCCGCAAGCCGCTTCCGATGCCCTCCGAGGTCCGGCAGCAGACCATCGTGACCGAGCAGGTAGCTCTTGCCGCCGACCTTCCCTGGGGCATGATAGCTGCCACAATCAACAGCCAGCTTCCAGAGGACGCCCCGGCCACGGCACGGCTCGACAGCTCCAAGGAAAAGGAGCGCATCCTGAACGAGGACTTCCACGCAGCCTTTCCGGATATCATGGTCGGCCCGAAGCTCAAGTTCGCAATCGATGTGGTCCTCTGGGCGCTTCCCGCGGTGCTGTTCTGGGTGCCCCGGTGGATAAAGGCGAAGTGGAAGAACTTCAAATGGCCCTGGGACAAGAAAAAGCCAGCCGTCACGCCCGAAGTCCCGCCCCCGTTGCCGACCGACGTTCACCCGGAGGTGAAAGTGTGAAAAACATCAAAATATGTATGGAAATAACCCTGCATCAGGAACGGTTTAGGAAGATAGCCCACCGCTACGCTACGAGAGAGGACATTGAGAATGTTGTAAAGGGGTTCAATACCGGAGCGAAAGTTATGGGCAACATCGTTACAGGAAGGCATCTAAAATGACCTACGAAGTCGATTGCCGGCTCGATAATCAGGAATGCGTCATCATCGAGCCTCGTTTCCCGAAGCTCCGGAAGCTCCTACGGCTCCCGGGCATCCCGACCTGCCGGCACAAAAAGAAGCTGAGCCACAAGCTGAACCTGTACTGCCGGGAGCGAAAGCTCCGGCTTCCGGGACCGAACCCGTATTGAGGAAACATGGATGAAAATAACAAAGTACCCGGTCGGCTTCGGGGCTGCCGCCATCGTCATTGCCCTCATGGCCAAATACAGCGCCTTCACGAGCGTCGGGGGGACTGCCAGCGTTGTGATCTGTTTTTTCCTGCTGATGTTCGGCTGGATGGCTCCGGTCCAGATAATGAGGGATTGAAATGAGGGTAACTGTCGGAGATGACGGTATCTATATCGAGAAATATGACGTTGGTGTAAATCCGACGTGGCGTGATATCCGGGAATTGGAGAAGATACGAAGAGAGGAAAAGAAATGAAGCTCAACACCAAGGGCCATGCCGGCGCGTTCGGCATCAGCGGGTCCGGCAAGACCTGGGGCGCTGTCCGGGACTTCAACGATTGCGATGGCTACGCTATTTTCATAAACACCATGAAAAAGCGCCGGCCGGACGTTGAGATAGACGGCCCGTTCGTCGACGGCAAAGCCCCGAAGCTCCTCGACGACATCACCGAACACCTCAACGGGGAGGGTCGCGTGGTCATTGACACCGACGACGAGCCGACCGTAAAGAAGATACTCGATTACTTCGAGGGCTGGTACGACGATAGCTACGGCCTGCTGTGGTTCTTCGTGGACGAGGTCGACGAGTATTCGTCGTTCCGGACCGGCTTTCAGTCTGCCGTCGAGCGCCTCTTTACGAAGCTTCGAAACACCGGCATCCGGGGCTACGCGATTGCCCAGCGCACAAGCGGCCAGTGTTCCAAGAACATCGTCGGCCAGATACGCGAGTTCTTTTTCTACCAGATGTTCCCGGACGATCTCGACGACGTCGGCCGGCACTACGGCCTCCCGCGCAGCTACGACGAAACGCTAAAGGCGCAGAAATACAAGCAGCCCCCGGAATACTGTTGCTATCACTGGCTCAACAACCGCGTCACCCTCATAGACAAGAACGGCGTCGAGCACGAGATAGACACCGAGGGCGAACCGGACGACGAAGGCGAAGAGGAAGAGGACGAAGACGAAGAGGTAGAAGACGATGGCGTGTCTACTGAGGCTCCGAAGCCTGACGATAATCCATTACCGTCGCCTAAAGAAGTGGGGGAGGCCCCGAAAGATGAAGACGCTCACTGAAGGCGTGAAGCTCCGGCTGTTTTCGACGCGTTGCCCCGCCCACAGCAACGGCCCCATAAGCATCCTAATCTGTCGTGCGTGTCCCCGGTTCGTCGACCAAACCCCCGACGGCGTACATTGCAAGGACTGAGACTATGGCGATTTCCATGCGTAAATTGTCCGGTACTCACTACCGCGGGAGAGGTATGGGGTTCACGGAGAAACTCCGTTGTTCCCTCAATTATCTTCTATTTCCAAATTCGAAGCAGAGCAGAGACACAATATTCACGGTCTCGATAGACTTTCCAGAGGGTCGTATTTCAAAGATGGCGAATGCGGTCTATATGGGAGACGGGTTGACTGTAGCACGAATAGAAGATACGATTTTCGTGCGGGTGGGGTACGAGTGCTGGAGAGAGATTGAACCGCCTTTGTAACTATTTGCACCAATAGTGTCACACTGTTTATCCTTTTCTCATTCCATCTACGTCCGTCAAGTAGGAAGTAGGTGGAAACTATGGGTCTCCCGGACGGTCTCGGCGGAGTAAAGAGTGGTCTTGTCGAATACGGTATTCCCCTCGTGGGCGGCCTCGTCGGCGTCGCCCTCGGTGGCACCGATGTTCTCGGTGTGAACAAGTTCCTGACGGAAACCATCCCGGTGGGCCTCGGGAAGACCGGCGTGACGATACTCAGCGCCGCCGGCTTCGCTATCCTGGGAACCATGCTGTGGGGCCGGTTCGGCGTCATCGGGAAGTTCGCAGGCGCGTTCTGCTGGGGATACGCCCTCGGCAGCCTGTATGTGGCCGCGACGGGGAAGGCTATAAAAATCCCCGGCTTCGGGGAGGCGAGCTAAATGGTCGTCCGCGTCATCAAGTGCGGGCGCAACGCCGTCACCCCCGGCGCTGTCGCAACGGCGCAGGTAGTCTCCTGCCAGGGGAAGACGCAGGGGCCTTGTGACTACGTCACGATGGACCTGTCCTATTTCCTGACCGCGACGACCGTGCTTACCAGCGGCCCGAACTACGCCCTGGACCGCGTGGAAGTCACCATCGACGCCATGTCCGACCCGACGGGCGGGCCGAACAGCTCCGGCGTCGGTAGCACCTTCTACACCCTGTACGGCGGGGGCTTCCTGGCGGCGGCCGGCAACCCGGCGCTCATGACCACGAACGGCGTCCTGAGCACGGTCAACCGCATGCTGTACCAGCTCGAAGTCGAGATGGCCGGCACCCCGTTGGGCACCGTTGCGGTGTACGAGTACGGCTACGTCGCCCGGCTCCCGCTGGGCAAGGCGATGCCGTGCACCTTCACCGCGACCGTGTACCTCGTGGCCACCGCGGGCTACTGCGCCGCCGGCTGGACGTACCTCAACAACATAACCCTAGAGCTCTACAGCCACCTCGTGGACAGCGTCGCGGACCTCAAGGTCCGGCAGACCCGGCTGAACGGCATGGGGCCGCAGGCGGAGGGACCGATATTCGAGATACCCAACGTCCCCTCGTACTGGTTCCTGGGCTACAACCTGGAAATCCGGCCCACCGCCGGCACAACCGCCGTCAACAGGCTCGGCGGAGGCCGCACCGTCGTCGGCGTGACCTCCCAGGGCTGGGCCCGCGTGACGAACGCGGACGGCGTGATCTTCGACCAGGCCACGGGCCAGCAAATAAAATGCGACCAGCTCGCATTCTGCCCGCCCTACAGGCACTGGGCGACGGTGGACCTCTTCAGCAACGACATGTACAACATGGGCGAGTATGCCAGGATGATGGCGGCCCCCATCGAGGCCACGGACCTGCGCATACAGTTCCAGCCGGGCTCTGACGGCCTCGCGACCGACATCTACCTGATATGGTACTGGTACTCGAAGCAGGGCACCCAGGTCAAGAAACAGAACGCCCAGCAGAACGAGAGCGTCGCCTTCGGAGCGAGCGGCCAGAAGTCGAGCCAGAAGAGCTGA
>Ga0316628_100002756_pt1 | contig 13214 bp, 9 predicted proteins | sample OWC_Aug_M2_C1_D5_FD_207648 | JGI IMG/M metagenome (GOLD analysis project Ga0316628, IMG submission 207648) | Wetland soil microbial communities from Old Woman Creek delta, Ohio, United States - OWC_Aug_M2_C1_D5_C | ecosystem: Environmental > Terrestrial > Soil > Wetlands | place: USA: Ohio... | reverse complement strand
TACCAGGGCGCGGGCCACGCCTTTCTCGTCGACGACCTTGGTCAGATCGTCTACTTCCCTGGCATGTCCTTCGAACCCGAGCGGGTGGGGGACCGCCTGACCACCAGGCTCGAGGCGATGGACACCACCTTCGCCGGCAGCTCCGGCTTTGCCGGAGTGGCGCGGAGCATCGCGGACCAGGTCAGCGGGCTGGGCCGGGCGTGCTGGCGCGGCGAGGATGTGATGGTGGTCTGGGCGCCGGTGAGGGCGCGGCGACCAGAGCTGCAGTGGACCCTGGGCCTGATGGTCCCCGACGAGCTGATCACAGCCTCGATCCGGCGGGCCCGGATTCAGGCCCTGGCCGCGGCGCTGGTCGCGGTGCTGGCGATCGCGGGTCTCACCCTCGCCGCCACCAACCGCGTTGTCACCATCCTGCGTGAGCACGACCGGCGTCTGGCCCGCAACCTGGCCCAGGCCAACGTGAGGTTGGAGGAGGCGAGCCGCATGAAGACCCAGTTCCTGGCCACGATGAGCCACGAGCTGCGGACCCCGCTCAACTCCATCATCGGCTTCTCGGACATCCTCCGTCGGCGGCTCGATGCTGATGCCGATCCCCGCTTCCACCGGTTCGCGGACAACATTCACCGCGCCGGCCAGCACCTCCTCGCCCTGATCAGCGAGATCCTCGACCTGTCCAGAATCGAGGCTGGACGACTGGACCTTGACCCGGAGACGTTTGCCGTGGCCCGGACCGTCGATGGGGTGTGCGAGATCGCGCGTGGGGCCGGAAGCGGGCGCGTGGCATCGGTTGAGGTGGACTGCCCCGAGGACGTGGGCGAGCTCGAGGCCGACCCGATCCGCTTCAAGCAGATCCTCTTCAACCTGCTCTCCAACGCCGTCAAGTTCTCTGGCGAGGGCTCGCCCGTGCGAGTTGTGGTGCGCGGGCTGGTCGGGCATGAGTCGCCGCTGGGCGTGGCCTCGGTGCGGGTCGCTGTGGTCGACCGCGGTATCGGCATCGACGCGCGCGATCGGGAGGCGATCTTCGACGAGTTTCGCCAGCTCGAGGCGTGGGGGAGCCGCAAGTACTCCGGCGCCGGCCTCGGGCTGGCCTTGGTCAAGCGGCTCGTCGACCTCCACCGCGGCGCCATCGACGTGGAGAGCAGCCCGGGGGAGGGCAGCACCTTCACCGTGACCCTGCCGCGCAGCTACAGGGGGCCGCTGCCCGAGGGCCAGGACCGACCGCCGGCGACGTGATGGAATGCGGCGTCGCCGACGCAGGCGATCCGACCGGGCGCCAGCGGCGGACGCTGGTCGGGCACCATGCTTGCGTCGACGAGCCCATCTGCGACTCGCGCCGGCGACGAACGATATACTGTGGTGCCAGGCACCTTTCTGTCAGGCACCATTCTGTCTGGGTGCGGATAGTTCAGTGGCTCAAAAGCCCCAGCCGATGCCGCCGGCCGGAAGCCAGCGGGCGCTGCCCTCGTCGCCGTCGAGGCGGTAGAAGATCCCGGCCCGGAAGTTGACCCGGACGACCGTGATCTCGAACTCCCCGCCGAGGAAGGTCTGGTCGCTGGGCGAGTGGCTGCCGTCGCCCCAGGTGCGAAGCAGGGAGCCCTTGAAGCCGAACCCGATGTGGACGTCGGTGAGGAAGGCGCGGTCACGCGGCTTGGGCCCGAGCACGCGAGCCCAGCCGGCGCTCAGGCGTCCCCCGCCGACGCCGGCCTGCAGCTGCAGCAACGGCCCCTGGAAGTGGCAGACCGTGGTGCACGGGTACTCGGCCGGGACCTCGGCGAGCAGGACTCCGATCGAGCCGTTCACGACCTCGGGATGGGCGAGGCCGAGGCCGAGCAGGCCGACGTAACGGTGCTCAAGGTCGGACCCGCGCCGGGCGAGCTGGTCGATGAGCTCCCGGTTGGGACCGGCTGAGGTCGGCGGTCGCTCCGGCTCCGGCGCCTCCGCGCCCGCGTCCGGCACAGCCGCCGCGTCCGGACAGTTGGCGTCGAGCGAGAACTGCTGCGGGTCCTCGAGCCGGCCCTCCGCGACCAGGGCCTCGATCATGGCGTCCACCGGCGTCACGCGGTCGAGGCTGTGGTAGTAGCGTTGACGGGCGACGACCGAGGGCAGGGCGCGGCGCTCGCAGTAGCCGAGCAGGGTGGGTCGCACCCGGCGCCAGCGCGCCCGCGTGTACCACGGCGGCTGGTAGGACTCGTCCCACTCCGGGCTGACCAGGAGGCGGATGTCAAACGGGCGGCGGACACGCCAATAGCCGTCGGTGAGCATGAGCGTGGGGGCGTCGCCCCGGCACAGCTGGTCATAGAAGCGCATGCCCTGGTACCCGGCCTCGAGGTCGCCCTGGGAGGTGACCCCCGAGGCCATGCCGCCGAGGCCGGTGCGCTCCCAGAAGATGCCGTCGCGGATGGTGACCGCCTCGGCCTCGGCCGGGGACAGCCCGCGCTTGAGGGCGCGCAGGTAGTTGTCATGCCAGCGCCAGCCCGAGGAGACCACGTGGGCCAGCTTGTCGGTGCCGAAGCGGATGCCGTTGACCTCGATCGTGGGGACCGTGGGTAGCCAGCTGGCGAAGTCGAGACGGGGGTGGATGTGGTAGAGGTTGCTCGAGCGGTAGCGGGCCTCCTCCTCGGCTGTGGCGGGCAGGCGTGGGAGCAGCTCGGAGTTGAGGGCCCACACCTCGAGGTCCTGGAAGATGACGAAGTGCAGCTGGCGCCGGAGCTGGCGCGCGACGTCCTGGCAGGATGCGCTGCCCGGGTCGGGACGGGCGTTGATCCGTCGCACGGCCAGCTCGAGCTCGAGGTTGAACTTGGCGTTGACAACCTCCGTGGCGTCGGCCAGCTCGTAGCCCCATGCGTAGTGCTGGTCGGTCTCCAGGCCGAACGCCGTAGGCACGGCCAGCAGCAGGGCAGCCGCCGCCGCGGCTGCGATGGCGAGCGCCCTGATGAGCTCCACCGTTTCGTCGCCCTCCGTGTCGCACGCTGGCTGAGAGGACCTGGGCCCGCCAATCCACGGGCAGATCCTGCTACCATTGTGGCACAGGGCAGCCGGATACCCGGCAACCCGACGATCTTCCAAGGAGAACCAGCTTGAACTCCCAACTCACGAGAATCGCGGTGTGGTGTGTGATCGTGGTCGGCGCGGCGACAGGGCTGTCGGCCCAGACCAGCGAGCCGCCGGACACCGAGGCCGGCGGGCAGCAGCTGCCTGCGCCCTTCGGCATCGGCGTGACCCTCTACAGCCAGACCCAGGACTACAACCTGGCCAGTCTCGACCTGGACGTGCCCGGGGCGAACCTGGAGGTGGCCGAGTCCCTGCCGGTCGACAACCGCACGGATACCTATCACCTCAAGTTCGATTACTGGGTGCAGCCCTACCTCAACCTGTTCGCGCTCGCGGGCAGGATCGAGACCCGGACCACGGTGGCGCTGGGCGGGGTCGACCTCGGCCTGCCCTTCCCCCTCTCCGACCTGGTCATCGACAACGATGGCTGGGTCTACGGCGGTGGAGTGACCCTGGCCGTCGGCTACGATGACTTCTTCGGCACCGTCACCGGCTACTACACCGATGCAGACCTCGAGGTCACGACCTCGTCCGTCGAGGCCTGGGTCGTGGCCCCGAAGGTTGGCTACGTCGTCGGCAAGGCGAGCCTGTGGGTCGGGGCCATGTACCAGGACGCCGAGGAGCGACACGCGGGGACGTACGCCATCCCCTTCGTGGGCGAGGTCCCGTTCAGCGTCGAGCTCAATGAGGCCGAGCACTGGAACTACCAGGCCGGCGCTGTCGCCGGCCTCACCCAGCACTGGATGCTCACCCTCGAGGCCGGCTTCGGCGACCGCGACTCGGCGCAGCTGTCCCTGGACTATCGGTTCTAGCTGTCGTTTCTCGCGGCCGTGTTCAGGTTGAGCCGGCTGCCGGGCGGCTGGCGGCCACGCCTCGCGCTCGACCGGGGGACTGCACCGTCCTCGTTGACGACGGCGAAACGTGATACTGTGGTGCCAGGCACCTTTCTGAAGGAGCGGCGCGGGGCGCGGTCGTCGCTGCAACCTCGGCCGCGGCGGCACGTTCTATACTGCGGCGGCAGGAAACACGAGCAGGCAGGAGGCGGCGCCATGGACTGGTTGCCCCGTGTCGCGCTGGCAGCCGTGCTGGTCGCGGCTGCATGTGGCCCCGCGGGGCCGCGCAAGACCCTTCGCGAGCCCGTGACGGACACCTACCACGGGGTCGAGGTGGTCGATGACTACCGCTGGCTGGAGGACTGGGACGACCTCCGTGTGCGCCAATGGAGCGACGAGCAGAACCGGGTGGCGCGAGCCCATCTCGAGGCCCTGCCCGGGGTCGAGACGATCCGGCAGCGGGTGAGCGGGATCCTGCGCGCCGTCTCGGTCGACTACAGCGCCCCGAGCTGGCGACCGGGAGCGCTCTTCGCCCTCAAGCGCGACCCGGCGCTCGACCAGCGCCTGCTGGTGGTCATGCCCGGTCCGGACGCGCCGCAGTCCGAGCGGGTGGTGGTGGACCCCAACGCCCTCGACGCGTCGGGCAGCACCTCCATCGACTGGTACGTGCCGTCACCCGACGGCAGCGTGGTCGCCGTGTCCCTGTCGGTCGGCGGCTCGGAGAGCGGGGATGTCCACTTCTACGACGTCTCCGAAGGCGACGAGGTGGGCGAGGTCGTCCCGCGCGTCAACGGCGGCACGGCCGGCGGCGACCTGGCCTGGGCCAAGGACGGCTCGGGCTTCTACTTCACCCGCTATCCGCGAGCCGGCGAGCGACCGGAGGAGGAGCTCGACTTCTACCAGCAGCTGTGGTTCCAACCCTGGGGCGGGAGCGGCGCAGAGGCCCGCCACGAGCTGGGTGAGGGCATGCCCAAGGTGGCCGAGATCCGCCCCCAAGTGGACCCGGCATCCGGGCGGGTGCTGGCAACGGTCCAGGAGGGCGACAGCGGGCGCTTCGAGCTGTGGCTGCGCGGAGAGGACGGCGCGTGGAGCCGGCTCGCAGCCCAGGAGGACGAGATCGTACAGGCGGTCTTCAGCCCTGACGGCAGCCTGTTCATGGTCTCGCGTCAGGGGGCGCCACGCGGCAAGCTGTTGCGCCTGCTTCCAGGCGCCCGTGACCTCGGCCAGTCCGAAGTCATCGTCGAGCAGGGTGGGGATACGCTGGTCAACGACTTCTACGACGCCTCGCCGCTGGTGGTCACGGACAGCCGGACATACGCCACCTACCAGCTCGGCGGTCCCTCGACCATCCGCGCCTTCGACCACCAGGGCGGACCTCGGCTGGGACCCGACGTACTGCCGGTGTCGAGCGCCGGTCCCATGATCCCGCTCGACGGCGATGCAGTGCTGTTCTCCAACTCCTCGTACATGTCGCCCCGGGGCTGGTACCTGCACGACGAGATCACCCGACCGACCGGCCTCAAAGCGACCTCGCCAGTCGACCTCAGCGGGCTCGAGGCGGTGCGGGAGCTGGTGGTCTCCAAGGACGGTACCCGGGTCCCGCTCAACATCATCCGACCGGCCGGACTGCCGCTCGACGGCTCCCACCCGGTCCTGCTCACAGGCTACGGTGGCTATGCGGTCAGCCTGGAACCGTTTTTCGACCCCCTGCTCGCGGTGTGGCTCGAGCAGGGAGGCGTGGTCGCGGTGGCCAACCTGCGCGGCGGCGGCGAGTTCGGCGAGGAGTGGCACCGCGCCGGGATGCTCACCAAGAAGCAGAACGTGTTCGACGACTTCGCCGCCTGCATGCAGTACCTGATCGACAGCGGCTACACCTCGAGCGAGCGCCTGGCGATCAAGGGCGGCTCCAACGGCGGCCTGCTGATGGGGGCGATGATCACCCAGCACCCCCGACTGTGCCGCGCCGTGGTGTCCACGGTCGGGGTCTACGACATGCTGCGGGTGGAGCTCTCGGCCAACGGCGCCTTCAACATCCCCGAGTACGGGACAGTCACGGACCCGGAGCAGTTCCGCGCCCTCTACGCGTACTCGCCATACCACCACGTGACTGACGGCGAGAAGTACCCTTCGGTACTGTTCATGACCGGGGCCAACGACCCCCGGGTGGACCCCCTGCAGTCGCGCAAGATAGTCGCCAGGCTGCAGGCGGCCACGGCCTCGGGCCGACCTATCCTGCTCCGCACCAGCGCGGAGACCGGCCACGGGGGCGGGACCCCGCTCGGAGAGCGGATCGAGGAGGCGACCTCGGTCTTCGCCTTCTTGTTCCACGAGCTCGGTGTCACTGCGGGCGGGTAGCTCGACCGGCGCTCCTCTGGGAGCGCGTCGAGAGAGGAAGTCCTCGACGGGTTGCGCCGTCGGGTTCGGGCCGTGGACGTGGTCCACACCCGCGTCCAGGTCCAGGTCACCTTCAGGAGGGGTGAGAATGCAGGGTCGGCGCACATCGGGTGAACCCGGCGAATCGCCGTCACGTACCTCCTCCCCGCCGGCGCTATACTCGCCGGCGGTGATCCGCCCATGACCGACTCCGCCATCTCCCTGTCCGGGGTCACCAAGACCTTCGGCGCCACCGTCGCGGTCCAGGACCTCGACCTCGAGGTGCCGCGCGGGGCCATGTACGGTTTCATCGGCCCCAACGGCGCCGGCAAGACCACCACCATCCGCATCGTCATGTCGATCATCTTCCCCGACTGCGGGGAGGTGCGCGTCCTCGGCCGCCGCTCGGCGCTCGAGGCCAAGGACCGCATCGGCTATCTGCCGGAGGAACGCGGCGTCTACCGCAAGATGCGGGTGGCGGCCTTCCTGCGCTACGTGGGCCAGCTCAAGGGGATGAAGGGCGCCGACGCTGGTCGCGAGGTGACGCGCTGGCTGCAGCGGGTCGGCCTCGGCGAGGTCGCGGGCAAGCGCTGCGAGGAGCTGTCCAAGGGCATGCAGCAGAAGGTCCAGTTCGTGGCCACGATCCTCCACCGGCCCGAGCTGCTGATCCTCGACGAGCCCTTCAGCGGCCTGGACCCGGTCAACATGCGGCTGGTGCGCGACCTCATCCGGGAGGAGCACGAGCGCGGCACCACCGTGATCTTCTCGACCCACGTCATGCACCAGGCCGAGGAGCTGTGCGACCACATCGTGATGATCCACGACGGCAGCAAGCGGCTCGACGACGGGTTGCGCACGATCCGCGAGCGTCACGAGGCCCGCCTGCTCGAGGTCGAGCCGATCGACCCGGGTGCCGACCTGGCGCTGGTGGCCGGGCTCGACGGCGTGGCAGGGGTCGAGCGCGACCATGACCGCTTCCACTGGAAGGTGGGGCTGGCGGAGGGCGCCGCAGCCCAGGAGGTCCTGGCGCGCATCGTGGCCGCGCTGCCGGTGGCGCGGGTCGAGCTCCACCGGCCGTCGCTGGAGGACGTGTTCGTGGAGATCGTCACCCGGTCAGGCGGCGGCTCGGCGAGCCAGCTGCGCGATGTGCTGCGCGGCGCCGAGGTGAGGGCGGCCGGATGAGCACCGTCCTGCGCGTGGCGTGGCGCGAGCTGGTGGCCACCGTGATGACCAAGGGCTTCATCCTCGGCATCCTGCTGACGCCGGTCCTGATCGGCATCATGCTCGTGTTCCTGCCCGCGCTGATGAGCACCGAGCCGCCCAAGGTCGACGGCGAGCTGGCCGTCATCGACCCCACCGGCGAGATCACTAACCGGGTGCGCGCGTACCTCGCTCCGGAGGAGATCGCGCGTCGCCACGAGGAGACCGCGGCGGCGGTCAAGGAGGCGATGCCGGACGGGCTCGAGCCGCTGACCGGCGGCGGGATCGCGCCGGGCGCGGGGCCGGACGTGGTCAAGATGGTCCTCGGCACGGTCCCGGAGATCAGCGTTCGCGAGCTCCCGGCCGGCGCCGAGCTCGAGGCCGAGAAGGCGTCGCTGCTGGAAGGTACGCCGCAGGATGGCGGTCGGCTGGCACTGGCGGTGGTGGCACCCAACGCGGTGACTGCCGATGCCAGGGGACGCTTCGGGGCCTACGAGCTGTACGTCCGCGAGAAGCTCGACGACCGCATCATCGGCGAGATCAAGGACGCCCTGCGGGAGGCGATCGTCGAGGCACGGCTGCGCTCCCGGGGCCTCGACCCGGACGACGTCGCCGCCCTCGTCGGGTTGCCTCGGGTCAAGCCCAAGGCGGTGACCCGGGTCGGCGAGCGGGAGGACACCGAGGTCCTCAACGAGCTCCTGCCGATGGCCTTCATGCTCCTGCTCATGATGTCGACCCTGACCAGCGGCCAGTACCTGATGACCACCACCATCGAGGAGAAGTCGAGCCGGGTGGTGGAGCTGCTGCTGTCGGCGGTGTCGCCGATGAAGCTGATGGCGGGCAAGATCACCGGCCAGCTGGCGGTGGGCCTGATCGTGATGGCCCTCTACGGCGGCATGGGCGTCGTGGCCCTGGTGTCGTTCTCGATGGCTGGTCTGGTCAACCCCATGCTGGTGGTCTACCTGCTGATCTTCTACTTCATCGCCTACTTCGTGCTCGGCTCGTTCATGGCCGCCATCGGGGCCGCGGTCAACGACATGCGCGAGGCACAGTCGCTGATGATGCCGGTGATGCTGGTGGTCATGGTCCCCTGGGTCCTCGCCATGCCCATCTCGCGCCACCCCAACTCGCTGTTCGCGACCGTGGCCAGCCTGGTGCCACCGATCAACCCCTTCGTCATGATGCTGCGCCTGACCTCGACCGCGCCACCGCCGGCCTGGCAGGCCTGGCTGTCGATCGCGATCGGCGTGGCGTCGGTCTTCGGCGCGGTGTGGATGGCGGCCAAGGTCTTCCGCATCGGCATCCTGATGCACGGCAAGCCGCCCAACCTCGCCACCTTGGTGCGCTGGCTGCGCCTGGCCTGAGGCGCGCCCCGCACGAGAAGCCAGAGAAAGCTGCCCGCTGCCCTGCTCCCGCAGCTCGCTCGCGCCGGGAGCGGGCCGGGTCGCACGAGCCCCCGTAGGTCCAGAACCCAACTGCTTCGCAGACCGCCGTCGGAGCGTCCGGGCCTGGGGGGCCTGACGACGGGGGAGGGAACGGCTGGCGCCTCGCCCGGACCTCTACGTGGCGAGGTACTGCTGGCGCATCGTGAGCACGTGCTGCTTGAAGTCCGGGAAGCGGCGCCAGAGGTCCTTGTCGCAGGAGTCGAGGGTAGCGCACTCGATGCAGCAATCGAGCTTCTTCTCCTGGACGCAGGCGCGCACGTCGCAGCGCGCGAGCACGATGCCCTGCGGCTTGTCGAGCGCCTTGCAGCCGTGGCAGATGGCCCGCTCGGGGTCGAACGCCACCCCGAAACGCTGCTCGATCTTCCACTCCGTCCAGGCCTGGCGCTTCAGCTCGACGTCGTTGGCGAGCGTGGCGCGGAGGAAGGTGCACTCCTTGGGGCAGGAGTAGCCGCAGTAGCTGAGCTTCTTGGGCTCGGGCCTCTTGGCCGGCTCCTCGTCCGCCGCGAGGGACGCGAGGGCCGGGAGCTGCGCTCCCAGGCAGATGCCGCACAGGGTGACGCAGGTGCGGGTCCCGCTCTCGAGGAAGGCGCGCCGGTCGATCGTGCGGTCGCTCATGAGAGTCACGTCCTTTTCCGCTGGCTGGTCGAACTTGCTGCCCGATCAGCGAGTTAGCTTGTGTGGTGCCTATTCGATTTCTTCGCCCGCGGTGGCGAGCCTCTCCAGCATCGTCTTCCCGTTCTGGTTGTCCGGGTTCATGGCGATGGACTTCTGGTAGAGCTCGACCGCGCGGTCGCGGTCGCCCCTGATCATGTGCGCCTCGGCCAGGCTGTCCCAGACGTTCCACGAAGCGGGGTAGAGCTCGGCGTTGAGCTCGAGCACGGCCAACGCCTGGTCGAGCTTCTGCTGGTTGAGGTACTGGTAGCCGAGGGCGTTGAGCTCGTGCTCGAGGAAGTAGAGGTTGCCCGCGCCGCTGGCGTGGGCGGCCCTGATCTCGGCCATCGCCTGCTCGGTGCCGCGCGCATCGATGGCGCGCGCCAGAGCCGCGGCGGCTGACTCGGCGCCGGTGATCTCGCGCCAGATCTCGAAGATGCTGACTGCATGGTTCTCGGCCGAGAACCCCGGGCTGTCCACCAGCCCGGGGAAGTTGGCCTGGAGCCCGAACCGGGCGTACAGGTCGTCCAGGCGCGTGCCGTTCTCGACCGCCGCGCCGATGCCCTCCCACAGCGTCTTGACGTAGCCATGACGGCGTTCGAACCCCTCGAGGCTGATGTCACCGTTCCAGTGGCCAGGGATGAGGTCCTTGATCTCTCCCTTGCGCGCGAGCAGGCTGGCCCAGCTCTCCAGGAGCAGGGGGAAGTCGTGCGCCACGCCGGGACGGACGCGGAACCCGGCCAGGCAGCCGGGCTGGTCGGTGTACCAGATGTCGGCCATGACGTCGCCGGTGAAGAGCAGTCCCTCCTCCGGCACGAAGACGAAGATGTCGCTCGCCGAGTGGATCCCGCCCGAGTACGAGAGCTCGAGGCTCATGTCGCCCATGTCCAGCGTCAGTCGATCGGAGAAGGTGATGTCTGGCGTGGGCGGCTGAGCACCAGGCTCCAGGCCGGCCAGGCGGGCCCGGGCCGCGAGCAGGTTCTCGGTGCGGACCGCCTTCTCCTCGTCCGAGCCAGCGGTGGCGATCTCCCCTTCCATCTCCTGGATGTGGCGTTGAGTCCACTCGATGACCCCTGGAAGGTCGTCGAGCTGGCTCGTCATGCCCTGGAGCGCACGCTCGTGGGCGACGACCTGGCAGTCGGCCCACACCTTCGCCCCGCGCCAGTGGTCGCCGTGCTCGTGGGTCAGGATGAGGTAGGTGAAGTCGTCCGTTCCTAGCTCCCTGGCAATGATCTCTCGGAAACGGGCGTCGGCCTTCGGCATGTCGGTGGTGTCGATGACGACGACCCCGTCACGGGTGGCCAGCGCCGCCACCGCAGTCGTCGTCGCGTGGTCGCCGAGCCACAGCCTGAGCCCGCGTTCGCCGAGCTTCTGGGTGTGGAGCGTCAGCCCCTCGATCGTCTCCGCCGCCAGCTGTCCGGCGACCAGGAGCGTCAGCACCGCGATCGCCAGGGATGCCTTGTTCATCATGGTGTCCTCCTCCGTTTTCGACCCACGCTTCGCGCTGGCGCCGTCCGGCGACGATGCCTGTGCGCAGGGGAGTGCCGCCGAGCGCTCAGATCGGTTTCCTTTCGCCCTGAGCTTGCCCGTTCAATGGGTACGAATCTCGTGGCGGGATGTTGCAGGGCGCCTCTTCCACCGAGACTCGACGCCGTGATCGCCAGGGAGCCGAGTTGCACCTCCCGCGGGCAGCGGGCTGCTCCGTACCCTCCGCTCCGGCGAGTCGCGCGCCTGGTGGCCTGGGTGTGGGACGATCAGACGGTGGGGCGACAGTCGCCCGAGGCAGTGGTAGCCTGGAAACGGGAATCTCGTCGCGGGGGAGGAGATGAGGGACTACTGGGGCAGGGCGATGCTGATCCTGGGTCACGTCATCGACCAGGACACGGCCCAGGCTCTCAAGAGCTCGATGCCCAAAGACCCCGGCAAGCAGGGCCGGGACGGGCGGCTGACCGTGCGCGACACCTATCGCAGCCGGCACTTCGTTCGTGCCGTGGTCGGCGTCATCCTGGCCGAGGACATGGAGTACGGCGAGATCACTCCGCTCACGCCCGAGTGGATCCAGGCCGAGGCCGAGCGCGCCGCGCCGGAGCTGGCCGGTTTCCTGGCTGCACAATCGTTGGTCGTGCCGGGCCCCCCGCGGCTCCTGCTGTGGGCCGAGTCGGACGATTAGCCCGGGTCCTCTATCCCTTTGAGCCAGGCTGAACGCCTGCGCGATTTCGATCAGGCCATGGTCGTCGAACCGCCCAGGTGCAAAGAGCGCAGAGTGTTACTCAGAACATCTTGTGCGCTGTCTTTGCAGCTCAATCTGAGCTCCCCCACACCGAGCCCAACCTGATTAAGGGGCACGCCCAGGATAAGGATGGCAGGAGGGCCTCGAGACAGTGGCCGGAGCGGTCAGCCACCCGTGGCGGAGGTAGCGCGGGAATCGCGGTCACAGATCCTGACAGTCGATGCGCCAGGCGTCGAGCTCGATATTCTTCTTCAGCCACGAGTAGCCGAGCGCGTTGAAGTAGGGGCAGAAGACGTTCTCGTCTCCGCTGTACTCGACCCCGAAAACGGCCTTGTCAGCGTCGATGAAGGGCTGCAGGGTGTCGCACTCGGCGAACTCGTAGCACTGCTCGTTGAGCGCCCAGTCGAAGTCGCCGACCAGGTCCGGGATTTGGTCGAGGTCGTTCTTCAGTCCCACCGACAGGCCTCGGGTATGGGCCTCGGTGGCCAGGAAGCGGTTGAACACGAGCTGGTCGTTCGCGGTCAGCGGGAAGCCGCTCGCGTTGGCGTAGGCGTCGACGTTGTCAGGCTCGAGCCCGATGCAGCCCTTGCTGAGGGCGAGGTCCATGCGCGCCTCGAGGATCGGGCCCAGGACATCGAGCCGGCGGATGTCGACCCAGCGTTCGTCCGGCCAGCCGTCGAGTGGGTTGCCGAGGACCTCGGGCGGGTAGCTGTCGGCGTCCGGTCGCCACTCTTCCCATGACCCGGCGCTGAAGTAGCAGATCACGACCCGGCCGGCGTCGAGGAGCTCGGTAATGGTCGCCTGCGGTGAGTCGAACAGGTCGATGTCGTACATGGCCACGTCGAAGGAGGTGTTGATTGTGCCGCTGAGCTGCCACTGCCAGGTGGTGAGAGGTGCCGGCTGCCAGATCCAGCCGACATGGCCGCTCCAGGCGGAGAGGTCGCCGGACTCGAAGCCGTCGGAGAAGATCTCACCCTGGGCGTGCGCAGCCGAAGCCACCGCCAGGACGACGAGAGCCGCGACAAGACGGCGGGTGTGGCGCATCGGGCCTCCAACCAAGTATGCCTCAAGCTGTCCGCCGCGTCGTCGCCGGAGCCTGTACTTGTGGTACCAGTTGGTCATGACGGGACTTCGTCACCACGAAGGATGAGAATAGGTACCGTGGGTGCGAGGCCCATCTTCGAGGCGGGCACTATTGGTCACCATCGTTCATCAAAGCGACCTGGGGGGGAAGAGCGGCCGCGGTCCGCCCACTGGTCACGCGAGCCGTCATCGGGGTGATGCGCCGCCGCTGGGCCGAGGTTGCTCGCGGGCTCGGGCCCGCCGCGCTATCGTGCGTCGCGGAAGGAGGGCCGTGGTCATGGCTCGTTGCGTGGGCGGGATCTGCTGTGTCCTCGGGCTCCTGATCACCCTGAAAGTCGAGGGCGGGAT
>Ga0316628_100002755_pt1 | contig 13216 bp, 9 predicted proteins | sample OWC_Aug_M2_C1_D5_FD_207648 | JGI IMG/M metagenome (GOLD analysis project Ga0316628, IMG submission 207648) | Wetland soil microbial communities from Old Woman Creek delta, Ohio, United States - OWC_Aug_M2_C1_D5_C | ecosystem: Environmental > Terrestrial > Soil > Wetlands | place: USA: Ohio... | reverse complement strand
CAAGTTCCAGCTGAGGGGTTCCTACTTTTGTCATCTGGCCGCAGAGTCGAAGCCGCGCGCCCACGCGAATTGAAGCTCGCGCACAGTCCAGATTCCGACGACGCTTTTATGTTCTACGCGCTGGCCACCCGCAAGGTCGCGACCGGAAACTGCAAGATTCAGCACGTGTTGGAGGACATCGAAACCCTCAACCAAAAGGCCCAGCAGGAAGTCTATGACATCACGGCGATCTCGTTTCATGCCTACGCGTATCTCGCTGACCGTTACGTGCTGCTCCCCTGCGGAGCGAGTTTTGGCGACCGTTACGGTCCTATCCTCGTCGCACGTGGGCGCATGACGCGCGCGGGCCTGCGGGGCAAGCGGGTGGCGGTGCCGGGAAAGATGACCACCGCCTTTCTGGCCCTCAAGCTCTACGAGCCGGAATTTGAACCCGTGGTGACCCCGTTCGATCAAATCCTGGCGCGGGTCGCGAGCGGCGAAACCGATGCCGGGGTGGTGATCCACGAGGGACAGTTGACGTACGCGCGCGAAGGGCTAAGCAAAGTCGTCGATCTCGGTGAATGGTGGTACAAGGAAACCGGGCTGCCGCTTCCTCTGGGTGGCAACGCCATCCGCCGCGCGCTCGACCAGCAAGTGATTCAGCAGGTGGCCAAGATCTTGAAGGAAAGCATCGAATACGGATTCAAGCACCGCGAGGAAGCCTTGGACTACGCCTTGCATTTTGGGCGCGGCGTCGACGCTCACACGGCCGACCAATTCGTGTCAATGTACGTCAACGATTGGACGCTCGATTACGGCGAGCGCGGGCGGCAGGCCGTACAGATGCTGCTCGACCGCGGTTTCGAAAGGGGCGTGTTACCCCATCGGGTTCAAGCGGAATTCGTCGAGTAGTCACCGGGGCTGGGCCGCGCGGCCCGGAGTCTCGGACGCAGGATGAGAAGCAGGAACGAGCTAAGGGGAAACAAACCAACGTGGAATTGATTCTGGCCCATCACAGCAGCTATCCGCGCATCGGCGACAGCGCGGATCACCAGCTTCTTCGCCGCACCATCGCGCAGTGGGAAAAGGGCGAAAAGACAGATGCAGATTTGCGCGCGGCCGAAGATCGCATGACGGAACTGGCGCTCAGCGATCAGATTGAAGCCGGCCTGGAAATTGTCACCGACGGGCAGGTCCGCTGGTACGATGCCATTTCCCACCTGGCCGGCAAGCTCGAGGGAATCCGCATCACCGGCCTGCTGCGCTTCTTCGATACCAATACCTATTTCCGCCAGCCGGTCGTCCAAGGCCAGATCGAGCGCACGCAGCCGCTGGTGGTCGGGGATTTTCAATTCGCCAAGGGCAAGTCCTCACGGCCGGTCAAGCCTGTTCTGACGGGGCCGCTGACACTTGCCCGGCACTCTGTTGAGGGCGACGGCAGGGCAGGGAGTCTCGAGCAGCTTATCGAGAGCTACGCGGCCGCGTTGACTTCTGAGGTTTCAGATTTGGCCGCGGCTGGCGCGAGCTTGATTCAGATTGATGAGCCTTCGCTGCTTAAACACCCCGAAGACCTGCCCCAGGTGGAGCGCAGCCTGGAGGCCTTCGGCGCGGCAAAGGGAAGTAGCCAGTTGATGCTGGCTGTGTACTTCGGAGACCCTGCGCCGATTTACGAAAAGCTCCAAGCGCTGCCGGTCGACGCTCTCTGCCTTGACTTCACGTATAGTTCCAGCTTGGTAGGGATCGTTTCGACACAGGGCAGCGCCAAGCCTCTGGCGCTAGGGCTCGTGGACGGGCGGAACACCCGCCTCGAAGACCCGCGGACGGTTGCGGGGCAACTGGAGAAGATTGCGCGGCGCTTGGGTTCTGCGCGCACCTGGCTGTCGCCTTCCTGCGGCTTCGAGTATTTGCCGCGCGACCGGGCGCAATTAAAGCTGAAACATCTCCGAACGATTCGCGAAGAATTCTTGGGGAGCGCGGAATGAGCCGAGAGAAGCTCCAGAAATTGGGAATCGACCTGCCCTTCTTCCCCACCACTTCGGTGGGGAGTTTTCCGAAGCCCGACTATCTGCTGAAAGCGCGCGGCGATTTCGCCAAGGGCAAGATTTCTCGCGAGGATCTCGAGGAGAAGTCGCGGCAGGCAACGGAATTCTGGATTCGCAAGCAGGAAGAGCTGGGCGTGGATGTGCTCGTGGACGGCGAAATGTATCGCGGCGATATGGTCGCTTACTTCGCCGAGCAACTGCGCGGCTTCGAGGAGGGCGGCTTGGTCCGCTCTTACGGCAACCGCTACTATCACAAGCCGATCATCACGGGTGAAGTCCGTTGGGAGGCGCCGATCACTGTCGGCTGGTGGAAGTACGCCCAGGACCTGACGGAGAAGCCCGTCAAGGGAATGCTGACGGGCCCCTACACGGTGATGGACTGGTCGTTCAACGAGTTCTATCCAGGCCGCCGTGAGACTTGCCTGGCGCTGGCAAAGGAAATCCGGCGGGAAGTTGAAGCGTTGATCGCAGCGGGCGCGAAGATCATCCAGATTGACGAACCCGCCACCTCCGTCCGCCCCGAGGAATTGCAGGTGGCGATCGAAGGCCTCCGTGCTGTGACCGAGGGGCTGTCCGCCTACTTCATCACGCACATCTGCTACGGCGCCTTCGAGTTCATCTATCCGGGCATGCTGGAAATGCCGGTCGACAACTTCGATCTCGAGATGTCCAACAGCGGCCTCGACATGTTGGAGCTTTTCAAGCGCCACCGCTTCACCAAGGACATCAGCTTCGGCGTGGTGGACGTTCACTCACACGTCGTCGAAGAGGATTTCGTGGTGGAGGAGCGGCTCCGCCAAGCGCTCGATGTCCTGCCCAAAGAAAGTATCTGGGTCGACCCCGACTGCGGGCTGAAGACCCGCACCGTGGAGGAGGCTACCGCCAAATTGCAGGCTCTGGTGAAAGTCGCGAAGGCGCTGCGGGATTAAGTCGCCCCCGGCCGCGCTTTCCACCTGCGCAGGATTGAGATCGTCGTTTCCGCGCCGCACACGGAGAGAATGACCACACAGAAAAAGGCCTCACGAATTCCCTTCACCCGCCCACAAAGGAAGATCCTCCTGGCGCTCGCCTCGACAGTCGGGCTACGCATGCTGGGCCTGTTCCTGGTGTTGCCGGTCTTCACGCTCTACGGGCTGCAGTTCACGTCCTCAAAGTTTCTGGTGGGATTTGCTTTCGGCTGCTACGGCCTGACGATGGCCGGGCTGCAGATTCCTCTCGGGCGCCTCTCCGACCGAATCGGTCGCCGCAGAGTCCTGATCTTGGGTATGGCGCTCTTTAGCGGCGGCTCGTTTTTGTGCGCAGTCCCGCACTGGTTTCCCGATCCGCTTCCCATCCTGGTCCTCATCGTCGGCCGGCTGGTGCAAGGAGGAGGGGCGATCATCTCGGTGGCGTTTGCCGCCGTCGCGGATCACATCGAACGAGAGCGGCGCTCGACCGCCATGGCCGTGTTGGGGATCCCCATCGGTGCCGCCTTCGTGGTCGGAATCATCGGCGGCCCGTTCCTGGCCGGCCTCTTCGGGACGGCGTTCCTCTTTTGGCTGACGGGGATCCTCGGCCTTACCACAGACTTTCTCTTGCTCCGCTATCTGCCGGAGGTGCCGCCCTCGGCGGCTGCGCCGACCCCTCTCGGGGAAGTGATACGCATCCGCCCCGTGGTCGCTTTGGCCCTCGGCGGCTTCCTGATGAACTTCTTCATGACCAGCTTCTTCTTCTACTTCCCGCTCATCGTGACCGGGCAGCATCATCTCAAGATGACGCACTACTACACGCTTCTGCTACCCATGATGCTGGTCAGCGGCGTTACCATGTTTGGCTTTTCACGCGGTGCGGACCGCGGATGGGGCAGGTCGCTCTCTGCCTTGGCCTTCCTGGTGTTCTTTCCCAGCGTGGTCCTGCTCTTCCAGCCCGGTGCGATGGGCTTCAATCCCGAGCGGCTGACCGGCGTGCTCGTAGCCGGGACGCTCTTCTACATTGGCTTCACGGGCCTCGAGCCGGTGCTGCCCAGCTTGGTGAGCCGACACTCGCCGGAGAGCGCCTACGGGACCTCGCTGGGGGTTTACAACAGTCTACAGTTCTTAGGAAGCTTCGCCGGCGGTTCGCTGAGCGGAGCGCTTTCCCACCTCGCCACATCCCGCCCGATGATGGTGACCTTGGTAGGAGCTTCGCTCCTCGGCGCGCTGCTCATGCTCAGCCAGCCGAAAGGCTGACCACATCTCTCAGAATGTACTTTGGATTTGGCCAAATTGCCGGCGGGGGAACGTGTACCTGTGTGGGAATCCAAGTGCACCACAAAACAAAACGGGTGGTGGGCCTGCATCTGCCACACCACCCGTCACTTCAACCTTCATCAAGGCTCGTCCGCGATTAGTCGCAGGAGTAGCCATCAGGAGGCACGTAGGGGCTGACGGCGTCCGGGTTCAACGCGTTCAGCGCGCAGCCCGCCGAGTTCGCCGCCTCGGTCGCCGCTTCTGCGGCCGCCGTAGCAGCTTCCGCCGCCGCCTGCGCATCCTGCGCCGCCGAAACCGCACTCGCCGCCGTCGCGTTCGCCGCTGCCGCCGCGTCCTTCGCGTCTCCCGCCCGAGAGATCGCCACGCCCGACAGGACTGCGGAGGTTCCGCCGGCCGCAATCGATCCAACCTGCAGAGCCGTCGCCGCGTTCACTGACGCACCAGCACCACCCTGCGGGGCACGGGCTGCCTTGGCATTCACGGTGATCGTCTTCCCTTTCGCGACGTCCACCGCCGGCCCGTTCCCTTCCACTCGCAACTTCCCTTCCTTCGCGGTCACCACCACGGCCCCGTTGACCATCGCCACTTCACCCAGCGTTTTGAATCCCGTCGACGGTACCACCGAGACTGTCCCGACCTTCACGCGCAGGCCGACTCCCGCCTGGCCTTGGTACATCGAGACGTTCCCTTGTCCCAACAGCACCGTCACCTCGCCCGCTTCCCGCAGGAACGAGGCAACCGTCTCCCGGCCAAATACCAGCCGGCTCGCTGGTCCAACCGCCACCACCGCGGCGCCGTCCTTGACTTGAAGGCTATCGCCGCTGAACACGGTCGTGTTGGGCACCAACGCCTGCCCACCCAGCGTCGCATTCATACTGCCTGCGACTGAGCCAACGATTGCCGAGCCGGCGAACATGGGGAGCGATACCGCCAAAGCCGCCGCCAGCACCATGAGAGCCACAAACATTTTCCGTTTTTCGCTGAACATGACCGATTCTCCTCTCCGATTTTGGCCGGGCCCTTGCGTCGCCCGGGAGGCCAGTAGGTTAACGTTTAGTTACACGTCCTGGACAGGGCGCAATCCTACAGAAGCGTTATGTCGTTGTCAAGCCCCTTTTTTGACTTTTTTTTGGCCCGGCTCTGGGAGACACCCCCCGCCAGCCGCCCTCCCGGGAGCACGCATTTTACTAGGAGCTAAACTCGGGCCGGGACCGGGCAGACCCGCGCTCCGCATGCCCGGAACTGCGACAAACTGGCCCTCCTGGGGGTCCGAGCCAGGCCAGAATCCCCTTGCCCCTTTGGCCAGACGCGGCCACGCACCGACATTTCTGCAACCAATCGGTCTCCCAATCCATCTGTTCATCACAGGGCCAGGCTAAAAAGAGTCAAGATGGTGCGGGGAGCAATCCTCCGCGGCCCCTCGGAACATGAATGATGGCCTCATCAACCGAAGGGTTTTCCTGGCGACCGCCGTCTCCGCGGTCGGCGTGTTGATGTGGAGGAACGTCGCTGGGGACGCGGCTGCGGAGAAGGACCCGAAAAAGCGGAAGCTCGTGACCCTCATCGAGTTCACGGATTCTGGCCGAAAGAAGAGGAACGGTGAAAGTGGAGAAAATTACCAAGAACGATGCCGAATGGAAGAAGCAGCTCACCGCCACGCAGTACGAGGTCACTCGGAAGAAGGGCACGGAACGGGCCTTTTCGGGCCAGTTCTGGAACAATCATGAGAAAGGCCTCTATCGCTGCGTTTGCTGCGGCAACGCGCTGTTCAGCTCAGAAACGAAATTTGAATCGGGAACCGGCTGGCCGAGTTTCTGGGCTCCCATCGCCGAGCAGAACGTCCGCACGGAAACGGACCTTAGCCATGGAATGATGCGTTCCGAGGTTCTTTGCCGCGAGTGTGACGCTCATCTCGGACACGTCTTCGAAGACGGGCCGAAGCCCACAGGTCTGCGCTATTGCATCAACTCCGCGGCACTCGCCTTCGTCAAAAGCCCGGACACGCCGAAATGATCCTCTCCCCTCTGCCCCGGGAATGCGCAGAAGTCATCGGCCCGTGTTGAGCGCGGCTGCGCTGGCTGGCACAAGTTTAGCTTCGCCCCGAGCGGCGAATTTCGGTCTCGTTGATAAATCGGCACATCGTAGCTTCATTGAAACTCGTGACGTTTGTTGATGGCAAATGACTTACTGGCTTCGTTTTGTCCAGAAAATTGTAACTCGCTCATTCTTCGTCACTTGATAGGTTCGCTTTCCCCCATAATATAAGGGGCGCCCCCGTAGAGAGTCCTGGACGTCACATCCTGGAGGGGCGTTCCCCGGCCTAGCCCCCGTTTCCACAATGGTAGACTAGCATACTTGCCTTCAAAAGGCAAGCGAAATATGGCCCCGCTCGGCCGCGCCTGCTTTGCCCGCGCCCCGCACAGAAAGCGCGATCTATCCGCCAGCCGCCGAGCTTCAGAGTGCCTGGGGAACCTTGGATTTTCCTTCCCAGATCCTTTCTCTCCCCATAGAATACGTGAGCTCATGAAAGCCATTCCTTACCATCGCAGAGGGGTGGCGATGAGTTCCGCAAAGCAACATGGGCACGTTCTTATTTCGGGAGGAACCATGATACTGAGGCGGTTTCTTTTCTCGGCATTCGCAATCACTTTGGCGGCCGTTTGGACCTCGGTCCCCGGCCGGGCACAGAACAACAACCTGATGCCCCAGCCTGCCAGCCTTACCTGGGGCGATGGCCGGCTGGAGGTCAACGGCGATTTCCGCGTCGCGCTGATGGGCTTCCAGGAGAGCCGTCTCCAGGCCGGGGCACAGCGCCTGATCGCGCGGCTGGCAAAGCAAACCGGCATTCCCTTGTCTGATGTCCTATCCTCCGACCCCGAAAAGGCGACCCTGGTCATCCGCTGCGACCACGCGAGTGAGCCGGTCCAGGCGGTCGGGGAGGACGAGTCCTACCAGCTCGAAGTCGACTCGACGCAAGCCCGGCTGACCGCAGCCAATCCCCTGGGCGTGCTGCGTGGAATGGAGACGTTCCTCCAGCTCGTTGAACTGGACGAGCAGGGCTTCCGCGCCCCGGCCGTGCGCACCGAAGACCACCCCCGCTTCGCCTGGCGGGGTCTGATGATCGATTCGGCGCGACACTGGATGCCCCTCAAAGTCATCAAGCGCAACCTCGACGGCATGGCCGCGCTCAAACTCAACGTCCTGCACTGGCACCTTGCCGACGATCAGGGCTTCCGCGTGGAAAGCAAGAAGTACCCCAAGCTTCAGGGGATGGGGTCCGATGGGCATTACTACAAGCAGGAGCAGGTGCGCGGCATCATCGCCTACGCGCGCGAGCGCGGCATCCGCGTCATTCCGGAATTCGACATGCCCGGGCACACAACCGCCTGGGTGGTCGGCTATCCGGAGATCGCCAGCGCTCCGGGGCCTTACTCCATCGAGCGAAAATGGGGAATCTTCGACCCCACGTTCGATCCGACTCGCGAGCGAGTCTATGAGTTCCTCGACGGCTTCATCGGCGAGATGGCGGTGCTGTTTCCCGACGCCTACTTCCACGTCGGCGGCGATGAAGTAAACGGCAAGCAGTGGGACGCCAACCCGCGCATCCAGACGTTCATGCGCGAACATGGCCTGAAAAGCAATCACGAGCTGCAAACCTACTTCACCCGGCGCGTCCAGGCAATCGTGCAAAAACACGGCAAGAAAATGATCGGCTGGGATGAAGTCCTGCACCCGGATCTGCCGAAGGACATTGTCATCCAGTCCTGGCGCGGCCAGAAGTCGCTGGCCGAGGCGGCGCGCCAAGGCTATCGCGGCATTCTCTCCGCGGGCTACTACCTGGACCTGATGTACCCCGCGGCCTCTCACTACGCCGTGGATCCCCTGGAAGGTGCGACCGCAGGGCTCAGCCCCGAGGAGCAGGCACGCATTCTGGGCGGCGAAGCGTGCATGTGGTCGGAGTACGTCTCGCCGGAGACCGTGGATTCACGCATCTGGCCGCGCCTGGCCGCCATCGCCGAGCGGTTGTGGTCGCCTCAGAACGTCAAGGACGTTGACTCGATGTACCGCCGGATGGAGGTCGTCAGCCGCAACCTCGAATGGCTCGGCTTGACGCATCGCTCGAGCTTTCCGCTGATGCTGGGGCGGTTGGTGGGCGAGACCCCGCCCGCCTCGCTCGAGACGCTGTCCTGTCTGCTCGAACCCGTGAAGGAATATGCGCGAGGTGACATGGGTAAATACACGAGCTTCACGCCGCTCAACCGCCTGGTGGACGCCACGCGGCCGGAGAGCAGCGCGGCGCGCGAATTTGCGAAGCTCGTGGAGAACATCAGCGCCAACCGAGAGAAGATTCGCAAGCACCTTACCTACTGGCGAGCCAGCCAGGAGAAACTGGTCCCCCTGCTGCAGCGCTCGTTCCTGGCCAAAGAGGACGTGCCGCTGGCCGAGGACATCGCGGCGCTGAGCAAGGCAGGGCTGGAGGCTTTGGACATTGTCGAGGCGGGAAAACACGCGCCGGAGAGCTGGGTCAACGAGCAGCAGGCACTGCTCGACCGTGCCGCCAAGCCGCGCGCCGAACTGCTAATCATGATTCTTCCCTCCATCCGCAAGTTGGTGGAGGTGGCGAGGTAGCGCCGCGCTCAGAAGTCCATGGAGAGCCCTCAAACGGATGTCACCCTGAGCGCAGCGAAGGGCCTCGGCAGTTCGTGGGGTGAGGCTGGGCAGGCAGCACGCAGTTTACGTTGCGCGAAGGAATGAAAACGATCCTTCGCTTCGCTCAGGATGACGGGTTACGTGAGCCGCCCCCCAATCATGCTTTAAAGTGCGGCGCGAGCCGTTTCCACCAGGCCTCGACTTCCTGCATGTCCACTGCGTCCAGGTTGCTGCCCGTCGTGCCCCGCATCTTGGCAGTCTTGAAAACGCCGCGGCGCACCAGCACGGCCTTCGCGAAGGCCATCCCGTAATTCTCCTCCAGGGCAATCATGGGCAGGAGTGTCTCGAAGAGCGCTCGCGCTTCGTCCGTCTTGCCCGCCGCGGCGAGTTCGTAGATTTGTACGTTCACGTCGACGAATTCGCACGCCGGCATGGTGCCGTTGCAGCCGTGCGCCATTTCATTGAGCAGGTATTTGCCGGCGTTGCCGGAGAAAACTCCGCTCATCACACCGGACTTCGCATACTCAGCGATGTGGTGCGCGATGGGCGCGACCTCCTCCTTGACGTAACCGAGCGAGGGAAATTCCCTGGCCAGTTGAATGACGAAGGAGGGCGGCATGGCGGGGCCCCAGGAGCCGCCGCTGTTCTGGATGAAGATAGGAATCTTCACGGCGCGAGCCAGTGCACGATAGTAATCCGCCGCGGTGTCCAGCGAAACGTGGCCGATGTAAGGCGGCAGGGCGATGACGGCGTCGGCACCCTTCTCTTCGGCATGGCGGGCAAACCGCACGGCGAGCTCTTTGACCGGCGCCTGAACGCCGATGACCACCGCGCTCTTCCCGCCCGCCGCCTTGCGCAGGATGACGTCCGCGCCGCGCATCCGCTCCTCTTCAGTGAGCAGGTAGAATTCTGCGGCCAATTGCGGCCACACCAGGCCGTGCGCCCGGCCCCGCATGCAGAAGCTCACTTCACGCTCGAGGTCCTCCCAGTCCACCCGATCCTCGACATCAAAAGGGGTCTCGAGAATCGCGAAGATGCCGCGGAGTTTCTTCGCGGCCGGTTCTGCGGCGAGCAGGCGGAGAACATTCGCCCGGGCTACGAATGGCAGCGCAACCCCGGCCAGAGCCCCGCGGCGCACGAAGTCCCGCCGACTGAACTTGATGTTCATCCTTCGCCTCCAATTCAATCCACGTAAGCGATGCACTCGATCTCGACCGGCGAGTCACCCGGAAGATCCTTCACGGCCACCGTCGAGCGTGCCGGCGGATCCTTCGTAAAGAAGGAATGGTAGACCTTGTTCATCTCCTGATAGTCCCCGATTTCCTTCAGGAAAACGGTGCACTTCAGGGCGCGATCCATGGACGAGCCCGCCGCCTCGAGGACGGCCTTGACGTTTTCGAGACACTGCCGCACCTGGCTGGAAATGGGGCCTGCCTCAACCTTGTGTGTGGTGGGATCGTGCGCGCCCTGCCCGGACACAAACAGCAGCTGTCCCAACTGAATGGCGGGACTGAAGATGGCCTCGGGGCTGACGGGTTTCCCATCCCGCGATATGGCCTTTTTCGTGGCCCTGCCTTTGCCTTTCGCGAGGGCCGAGGACGGCACTCCCAGGGCGGCCACCCCGGCGATGGCTCCCGACCCGGTCAACGTGTTCCGCAAGAACGTGCGCCGAATGGAATCATTCTTCTTCATGAGTCGAACCTCCGATGGGAAGATTCAGAGTCCGGGCGAAGCCCGTACTGTCAATCCGATGAACAGGTGGGACCAGAAAATACCACAGAAAGAAGCGTTTCCCACCGTAAGAAATTCGTGGCCCGTGGCGGGAAGCCCCTGACCGAATTCCCAGGGCGCGGGCGCTGCCGGCAGACCGCCGCGCCGCAGGCTGCAACTCGCTGGAGGATTTCGCGTCTTCTCGCTGTCGCTGTTGTACCTCGCTGACAAGCACTCCTGAGAATCTGTGAGAGAGTGGCGCAAGAACCAGATTGCGTTTGAACTTCACCTGTGGGCGAGATATGCTCCGCCTCCGCGCTCTCGCGACGTCGGTGTGCCTCTGTCAGGGTGACTCAATTCCTCGCCCTTTGCCTTTCCGGCAGGGCCATCGCGGCTGGGCGTGGGACGTCGCCATCTGGAGCGTATCGGAGGGCCCCATGCGTTCGAAACTGCTGCCTTTCAGCCTCCTCTCTCTCGTGTGTGTCATCTTCCTCTCGACCGCCTATACGCAGACGCCTGCAGGTTCCAGCCGGATCAGCCTTCATCCCCAAAAACGCTTTCAGATCATCGACGGCTTCGGAGTCAACTTCAACGGCACCTATTTTCGGGAAGAACAGAAGCCCCTGATCGACATGCTGATCGACGATCTGGGCGCCACGATGTTCCGCCTGGATCCTTACGGTCTCACCAATTGGGAAGCATTGAACGACAACGACGACCCTCGCATCACGAACTGGGAGTACTACAACGACCGCTACTCGAATCCCTACTGGGAAGCTTCCTGGGGCGCGGCGCGTTATCTCAATGCCCGCGGCATCAAGCCGTTCATGACGCTGAGCGGCACGGTCCCCAACTGGATGCTGGATGACCAGGCACCTCCGCCGACCTACGAAGTCTGCAAGGAAGGCTCCAACCTTCGCCATCCGCTGACCGGCGGCCCGCCGCACCTCAACCCGGCAATGTACGACGAGTTCGCCGAAACTGCGGTCTCGATGCTCGTCTATGCCCGGACCAAAGCGCGCGTCGATTTCGAGTACTTCAGCCCGCTCAACGAAACCGACTGCTACCCCGTCGAGGGTCCGCGCGTGGATCCCGACGAGATGCCCAAGGTGCTCGACGCGGTCGCCCAGCGCCTCCGGAAGGAGGGCCTGGGGGACGTGAGGCTGGTCGTCGCCGACCAATCGAGCGCCAAAAACGACTACATCGGCCCCATCCTCGCCGACACGGACCTGATGAGACAGGTCGCGGTTCTCTCTCTGCACAGCTACGGCGCAGACTCGCTCACGCCCAACGTGGAGCGCCTCCGTCGCAGCGCCTATCCGGACACGCGCGTCTGGCTGACTGAATACGGCGACCTCACAGATCTCGATAAGTCGATAGAAAATGAGTGGAAGGGATTCTGTCTGGCCGCCACACGGCGGGCTCTTCGCGCCCTCAACGTAGGCGCGAGCGCGGCACTGTTTTGGGATGCCTACGACAACTATCACGAGCACGACGCGCGCCTGACGTTCTACGGCCTCGTGCAAAACACCGACCACCTCTACACGCCGAAGAAGCGCTATTACGCGGCGAAACAGCTCTATCACTTTGTGCGGCCCGGCTCGCAGCGGGTCGGCGCACGAGCAGACGGGGAACATCTGCTGGTCTCCGCCTTCCGGGACGCTGTCGAGAATTCGCTCGTGGTGGTCGGGTTGAAAGACGGTGGACCGAACCGCGTGGAGATCGCTCTCCCCAGCGGCGAAGACGCGCCCGCGCGCTGGGATCTCTACGCTACAACCCGGACCGTGGACTGCTCGAAGATCGACACGCTTGCGGTCCGGAACGGAATTGCCACTTTCGAGTTGCCGGATGAGGCGATCTTCACCCTCGTCGGCAGTCTGAAATAGGCCTTACCTCGGGCGGGATATCGAGCTCCGCAACACCCGCGGCCACTTTGAGGGCTGAACCTTGCACTAGGAGGAACAGAAACATGGACTTCATGGGAAAGGTCGCCATCGTCACGGGCGGAGGCGGCGGAATTGGGCAGGCGACCGCGCGGGAATTCGCCGCACGCCACGCCGCCGTGGCGGTCGTCGACCGCGACACCAAGACCGGCCAGGAGACTGCGGCCGAGATTCGCAGTCAGGGCGGCGTGGCCGAATTCTTCCCTCTTGATGTCAGCAAGGCGATTGAAGTGGCACGGACCGTTCCGCAAATCGTGGCGCGCTTCGGCGGGATCGACATCCTCGTCAACAACGCGGGCATCCAGCGCTACGGGACGGTCACCACGACAGCGGAAGGAGTGTGGGATGAGGTGATGAACGTCAACCTGAAGGGCGCGTTTTTGATGTCGAAGTTCGCCATCCCGGAGATGCTCAAACGCGGCGGCGGTGCCATCGTGATGACCGGCTCCGTGCAGAGCCGTGGCGCGCTCGGCAACTCGGTAGCCTACGTCACCAGCAAACATGCCCTGCTCGGGCTCACGCGAGCCATGGCCCTCGATCACGCCCGCGAGAACATTCGCGTCAACTGCGTCTGCCCCGGCGCGATTGACACGCCGATGTTGAGATGGTCGGCGTCGCTTAATCCCCATCCCCAGAAAGTGCTCGAAGCCTGCAACCGCCTGCA
>Ga0316628_100002753_pt1 | contig 13218 bp, 9 predicted proteins | sample OWC_Aug_M2_C1_D5_FD_207648 | JGI IMG/M metagenome (GOLD analysis project Ga0316628, IMG submission 207648) | Wetland soil microbial communities from Old Woman Creek delta, Ohio, United States - OWC_Aug_M2_C1_D5_C | ecosystem: Environmental > Terrestrial > Soil > Wetlands | place: USA: Ohio... | reverse complement strand
TGCCCGACCTACGCGACGCCGGCGACCGATCCCGCGGTGCAGGCGTGCGGCGGCGTGATGTGCCCGGCGAGCACGTGCCCCGACAACGTGCGGGCCGCGTGCGATACCGGGCAGTGCGTGCTCGCGTGCAAGCCGCTCGCGTGCTCGATGACGTGCGCCGACGGTTACGTGATCGACGCCAGCGGCTGCGAGGAGTGCGCGTGCGCGGCTCCGACGGCGCGCTCGTGCACCGCCGACACCGACTGCGTCCGCACGCGCGCCGACTGCTGCGGCTGCGCCGGTGGCGGCACCGACACCGCGGTGCTCGCGAGCGAGCAGGCGTCGTACGACGCGAGCCTGATGTGTCCCTCGCAGCCGGCCTGCGGTGGGACCGATACCTGCGCCCCGGATCTCGCTCCGGCGTGCGTCGAGGGCAGCTGCGCGCTGGTGAGCCCGCTTCCGGCAGGCGCCTGCGGCCGGCCGGATCTCCCCCCGTGTCCGTCGGGGCAGACCTGTACGCTCAACGCGATCGACGCGGCGACCCAGCGCGGCGTCGGTGTGTGCATGTAACTACATGACCGGCGCGTTATACTGCGGGGCGCATGACTGACGGAGCATCGGGGTCCTTCCCGCAGGCGCCGCCTGCGCCTTCGCTCGTGGGCCAGGTGCTCGATGGCCGCTACCGGATCACCAAGCTGATCGGCGAAGGCGGCATGGGCGAGGTGTACGCGGCCGAGCACGTGCACATCGAGAAGCGGTTCGCGATCAAGCTGCTCAAGCAGGAGATCGTGTCGAACCCCGAGGCGGTGACGCGGTTCCGTCAGGAAGCGCGCAGCAGCAGCTCGATCGGTCACCGCAACATCATCGCGATCGAGGACTTCGGTCAGCTCGGCGACGGCCGCATCTACATGTGCATGGAGCTGCTCAACGGCGCAGCTCTCAACGACATGATCCAGCAGCCGATGGCTGTCGATCGGCTGCTCAACATCCTGATCCAGACCGGCCACGGGCTCGCGGCGGCGCATGCGAAGGGCATCGTCCACCGCGACATGAAGCCCGAGAACATCTTCGTCACGATCGATGCGCAGGGCCAGGATGTCCCGAAGATCCTCGACTTCGGCATCGCGAAGGTCAGCGGCAACGACGGCCAGAACCACCTGACCCGCACTGGCACGATCTTCGGCACGCCGTTCTACATGGCGCCCGAGCAGGCGCTCGGAAATCCCGTCGACGCCCGCACCGACATCTACGCGATGGGCGTGATCATGTACGAGTGCTTCGCCGGCTCGCTGCCGTTCCAGGGCGAGTCGTTCATGGGCATCCTCACGCAGCACATCACGACCGAGCCCGAGCCGGTCGCGCAGCGCGCGATGAAGGCGGGGCGGGCGCTGCCGATGGGGCTCGCCGAGATCATCACGCGGTGCATGCAGAAGAGCCCCGACCAGCGGTTCCGGACGATGGACGAGCTGGTCAACGCGCTGATCGCCGTCTATCGCGGGATCGCGGGCCCCGGCATGTCGACGTACATGGAGGCGTTCCCGGTCGGCAGCTCGCAGCACCTGCCGCAGCCGACGCCGCCGCCGATGCTGCCGGGCCAAATGTCCGGCGGGCACAGCACGCCGATCGCGCCGACGATGGCGGCGTCTCCGGCGATGACACCGCCGGCAGGCATGGGCGTGGCGAGCTCGTCGGCCTCGGGGCTCTACGACCCGTCGGCGTCGGTGGTCTCGGTCCCCAAGAAGAGCAAGGCGGGCCTGATCATCGCGATCCTCGTCGTGCTCGCCGCCGGCGGCGGCATCGCCGCGTTCGTGCTGATGAGCAAGAAGGACGACGGGCCCAAGAACGCGCCGGGCTCCGACAGCGTCGCGATCAACGACAGGGGCAGCGCGGGCTCGTCGACCACCGAGGAGCACCACCCCGACACCGGCTCGGCCGGCTCGGCGCAGCCCGCGGGCAAGGATCCGTGGGGCGCCAACGGCAGCGACACCGGCAGTGGCAACGTGAAGACCGGCAGTGACGCGGGTTCGAACACGCACGAGGTGCCGCCGCCGCCGCCGCCGCCCGACCAGATTCCGGTCGCGATCTTCACGCAGCCCGACGTCGCGTTCGAGGTCTGGGAGAACGGCGCCAAGGTCCAGGACGGGAGCGACGACGTGATGGTCGAGCCCGGCAGGACCCGGCACCTCGTGCTCAAGGCCAAGGGCTACAAGGACAAGGCCGTCACCATCGACGGCAAGAAGAAGAAGATGGCGGTCAAGCTCGAGCGCGTCGGCGGTGCCCATCCGCCGCCGCCTCCGCCGCCGCCGACCGGCCACAAGGATTGTACCAATTCGATCCTCGACCCCAGCGACGCTCGCTGCCGTAAGCAGTACTGCGCAGGTCACGAGGACGATCCGAACTGCGGACTCGAGTAGAGGTGGCAGTCGTCACCGCATGTGGCACACCACCTGAGACACACTTCCGACGAGGAACCCATGCGTCACCCCGCTTCTCGCATCCTGCTGCTGCTCACCCTCGCGCTCTTCGTGAGCAGCGCGCGCGCCTGGGCCGATGATCGATCGGACGCACGCGCGCACTACCAGGCGGGCGTGAAGGCGTACGCGGCCGCCGACTACAAGAAGGCGATCACCGAGTTCTCGGCGGCGCAGCAGCTCGTTCCCGCGGACCTCAACAACTACAACCTCGCGCTCTGCTACGACAAGCTCGGCGACGCCGAGCCCGCGATCCAGTACTACCGCGCGTTCCTCGACAAGCAGCCCAACGCCGACAAGCGCCCCGAGATCGAGGCGAGCATCTCGCGGCTCGAGGCGGCGGTGAAGTCGGCGGCGGCGAAGAAGGCCGACGAGCAGCGCAAGGCCGACGAGGCGAAGGCCGCGGAGGCGAAGAAGGCAGAAGACGCGCGCAAGGCCGACGAGGCGCGCCGCGACGAAGAGCAGCGCAAGGCCGCGGCTGCGGCCGGTGCCGGCGCGGGTGCCGGCGGTGGCGCGGGGGTCGGCGGTGGCGCGGTGGTCGGTGGCGCGGTCGGCGGCGGAGTCGCGGTCGGCGCTGGCGTCGGTGGCGCGGCGGTCGGCGGTGGTGCAGCGGTCGGCGGTGGTGCAGCGGTCGGCGGCGCGGCGGCAGGCGGTGGTGCGGCGGCCGGCGGCGCGAACCCGCAGTGGGGCACCGGCTCGACGGGCGTGCCGGCGACCGGCCAGGCCGTCTCGACCGGCGACGCGCAGCTCGATCGCGTCAACTCGATCAACATCGATCAGGTTCGCGACCAGCGGCTCGGCGCGCAGGGCAGCGGCATGGTCGACAACCGCACCGGCATGCCGGCGCAGGGCGGCCCGCAGGGCGCGGTCGGTGTGCAGGGCGCGGTCGGCGCGCAGGGCGCGGTCGGTCCGCAGGGCCCGCAGCAAGGCGTGCCGCAGCAGGGCGTCGCGCAGCAGGGGCCGCAGGGCCCGCAGGGCGCGGCGGGTCAGACGATGCCGGGCGACAAGCCGAAGGAGACGCCGGTCTACAAGAAGTGGTGGTTCTGGGCGGTCGTCGCGGTCAGCGCGTACGTCGTGATCTCGATCGCGACCGAGAGCTCGCAGAACCCGAACGCGACCGGCCACGAGATGCTGCCGAGCCCCGGCCGTGCGGCGGCGTCGCCGGGCGGCCTGACGCTCTGGCGCTTCTGATATACATGCGGAAGTGACGGTCACGGCCGACGATCTCGCACGGGCTGCCGGCAAGCTCCGCGCGCATCCCGCGGACTGGGCCGCGTGGCTCGAGGTCGCGGCGGTGCTCGCGGCGCTCGGCCACACCGACGAAGCCGAGGCCGCGTTCGCGACGATCGGCGAGGGTGCGCGGGTCGCCGGGCGCGTCGCGCTCGCGGTCGCGTGCGGCCGCCACCTCGCCGAGCTCGGCAGCGTGCGCGGGCCCGAGCTGGTCGATCAGGTGATCGAGACCTACGCGACCGGCGGTCCGCACTTCGCGTTCACCGCGCCGCCCGCGCCGGAGGAGCCGCCCGCGCTGCCCGAGCCTGGCGGCGACGCGCTCGCACAGGCGAAGCTGCTCGTCGACAAGCTCGGCGCGTGGCTCACCGCGCGCCACCCCACGCAGGTGCCGCCGGCCCCGCTGCTCTCTGCGCTGTCTCCGGCCGGCGCGCGTGCGCTGGTCGGCGTGATGACGCCGCGCGCGCTGCCGGCCGGCGCCACCGTCGTCGAGGCGGGTGCGCCCGCACTCGCGCTCTACTGGATCGCGCACGGCACCGTCAGCGTCGCCCGCGAGGGCCAGTCGCTCGGCGAGCTCCACTCCGGCGCGTTCTTCGGCGAGATCGCGCTCGTCGGCGGCACGAAGCGCACCGCGACCGTGACCGCGGCCGAGGACCTGTGGCTGCTCGAGATTCCCGCGCGCGCCGTCGAGACCGCGGCGGCCAAGCACCCCAAGCTCGCCGAGGTGCTCGCGTTCCACGCGCGCGCCCGCCTGCTCGCGAACCTGACGCGCACCAGCGAGCTGTTCCGCGCGCTCGCCGAGGCCGACCGCGACGAGCTGCTCGGCAAGTTCGAGAGCCAGCTCGTCCCCGCGGGCACGACATTCATCCACGAGGGCGGCGAGAACGAGCACCTGTGGGTGGTCGTCGCCGGGCGGTGCGCGGTGCAGAGCGCCGGCAGCGTGCTCGCCGAGCTCGGGCCCGGTGCGGCGGTCGGCGAGATCTCGCTGGTCAGCGGCGCGCCGGCGGTCGCCGACGTCGTCGCGATCGAGCCGGCGGTGCTGCTGCGGCTCTCGCGCAAGGACTTCGACGCGGTCGGCAAGCGCCACCCCGAGCTGGTCAAGGAAGTCGAGAAGCTCGTCGTCGCGCGCGAGACCGCGAACCGCGCGCTGTTCCAGGACGCCTCGGACCTGATCGTATGAAGCGCGCGCTGCTGCTCCTCCTCGCCGCCTGCGTCGATCGCGGTGCGGGCCCGCAGAACAAGAAGATCGAGCCCGCGTACATCGCGGCGAACCTGGTCAAGGAAGTACCGGCGAGCGTCAACCGCCTCGATGTCGACCTCGGCGGCAAGGTCGTCTACGCGGGCAACCTCGTCGATCATCCGACGCTCGCGCCCGGTCAGGCGGCGCGCATCACCCACTACTTCCAGGTCAAGGCGCCGCCGGGCCCGGGCTGGCGCGTGTTCCAGATCCTGCGCGGCGCGCCCGGCACGCCCGACTTCATGTACCTGCCCGCGACCGACATGGAGCTCGGCCATCCGCCCGAGACGTGGAAGGCCGGCGAGATCATCCAGGACGTCTCGGACTTCACGCTGCGCCCCGACTGGAAGTCGAGCGGCGCGACGCTGACACTCGGCCTGATCCGCGACGACGGTCACGCCATCGGCGACCGCATGGCCGCAGCCGGCGCGCACGTCGTCGATCGCGCGGTGGTCGCGCGCGAATTCCAGGTCGATCTGTCGAAGGCGCCGCCGCCGCCGGGCACCGTGTACATCCCGCACGCGGCCGGCCCGATCGCGATCGACGGCCTCGCCACCGATCCGGGCTGGGCGAACGCGGTCACCTCGCCGGAGTTCCAGACCGCCGAGGGCTGCCCCGAGCCGGGCGGCAAGGCGACCGCGAAGCTGTCGTGGGACGAGCAGTACCTCTACGTGTTCGTCTCCGTCATCGACACCGACGTCGTCGCCGAGCTCACCAAGCACGACGACTCGCTGTGGAAGGCCGACGACGTCGAGGTGTTCATCGACGCCGACAGCAACCGCCGCGGCTACGTCGAGCTGCAGGTCAACCCGAACAACGCGACGTTCGACTCGTGGTTTGCGACCACGCGCGCGCAGCCCGGCGATCCGAGCTGGGACTCGGGCATGGTCACCGCGGTCAAGGTGCGCGGCACTCCGGCCGCCAACGACAGCGACCAGGGCTGGGACGCCGAGATCGCGATCCCGTGGGCGGCCGTGAAGGGCCGCGACGCGAACATGGCCGTGCGCACGCCGCCGCAGGTCGGCGATCGCTGGCGCATGAACGTCAACCGCGTCGACCGCGCGACCACGAGCCAGAACACGAGCGTACAGACCTGGAACCGGATCACGTGCAGCGACTGGCACGCGACCGACCGCATGCTGACGGTCGTGTTCGCCGATCCCACCGGCGGCATCGTTGCGAAGCCTCCCGAGCCGGCAGGCTCCGGCGCCGGCTCCGGGTCGGCCGCCGGTCCGGGCGCGGGCTCGGGCGCGGCGGCCGGCTCGGCGAGCATCTCGCGGCCGACGCTCGGCTCGGGCGCGGGCTCGGCGAGCATCTCGCGGCCGGCGCTCGGCTCGGGCGCGGGCTCGGCGAGCATCTCGCGGCCGGCGCTCGGTTCGGGCGCGGCTCCGTCGAGCAACGCGCGACCCACCAGCGGCGCGGGCTCCGCGGCTGCGAAGCCGGCGGGCGCCGGCTCGGGGTCTGCCGTGCTTCCGCCGATGCAGGTGATACGATCGGCGCGATGAGACGCGCCGTCGTGCTGCTCGCGGTGGCCGCTTGCTCCGGCGGTGGTCCGCAGCAGATCGGCGCGCAGCCGAGCTGGCGTCACGGCACGCCGCCGCCACCGCTGCCGCCCGCTCGGCCGGCCGCGCCGGTGACGTTGCCGGCGTCGGCGGACGCGGTCGCTCGCTACAACGAGCCGGTGCAGCCGCCGCCGCACACGCCGCTCGGCGACGCGACGCTCGCCGCGGTCCGCGACGCCGCGCAGAAGCTCGGGATCCAGCCTCCGGTGGCCGACGCGCGGCTGTTCAAGACGTGCACCGAGCTTGCCGGGATCGTGTCCGAGGCGGGCGTGGTCAGCTACTCGCTCGAGGAGTTCGCGATGCAGCGCAACGGCATCATCGAGCCGTCGCCGCGCGTGATCGTGACGTGGGCCCGCGTGGACGATGTCGACGCGATCATCGACCAGCTGCGCCCGTTGATTCCCGAGATCCTCGCCGACGGCGACACCGCGCGCGTGGGCATCGGTGCGGCCAAGCGCGCCGCCGACGGCACCGGCGCGATCGTGTTCGCGCTGCAGGCGTCGGGCGTGTCGACGAACCCGATCCCGCGCTCGCTGTCATCGGGCGGCTCGGCGTTGCTCGATGCGGTGATCGACGCGCGCTTCCACGAGCCCGAAGTCTTCGTCACGCACGAGGACGGCGCGACCGAGCAACTCGCGCTCGACCGCGGCAAGAGCGGCGGGTTCAAGACCAGGCTCGCGTGCAGCAAGCACAGCGGACGCCAGCAGGTCGAGATCAGTGCGAGCGGCGCGCACGGCGCGGAGGTGCTCGCGAACTTCCCGGTGTGGTGCGGCGCCGAGCCGCCCGCGACCCTGACGGTCGATCCCGCGTCGGAGGCGGGCAACGTGGCCTCCGTCGGGGACGCAGAGAAGCAGCTGCTCGCGCTGATGAACCGGGACCGCCAGGCCGCCGGGCTACCCGCACTCGTGTGGGACGACCGGGTCGCCGACGTCGCGCGCAAGCACAGCGAGGAAATGCAGCGCACCAAGATCGTGGCGCACATCATCTCGCCGGCGAGCGGCTCGGCCGACGACCGCGTGAAGGCAGCCGGGATCAAGACCGGGCTCGTGCTCGAGAACGTCGCGCGCGCGTACGGCGTCGGTCAGGCGCACCAGGGGCTGATGAACAGCCCGGGACATCGCGCCAATCTCATGTCCGCGGCGGCGACGCACGTCGGCATCGGCGTGGTGCTCGGCGACGAGGTCCCAGGAGGCCGCGAGATGTTCGTCACGCAGGTGTTCATCCGCGTGCCGCCGAAGGTCGATCCGGCGCAGGCCGCCGAGCTGGTGCGCGCGCGGATCGAGAAGATCCGTCGGGTGTCCGTGAGCGCGAAGCTCGCGAGCGTCGCCCAGCACCTCGCCGACGGGCTCGCGGCGGGCAACTCGCGCGACTCGCTGTGGCCGCAAGCGGAGAAGCAGCTGGATTCCGTCGGCGGCAGCTACCAGCGGATGGGGAGCACGATCACCGCGGTCGCCGACCTCGACACGCTCGACGCCAAGGAGATCCTCGGCGGCTACAAGCCCGACGACGTCGGCATCGGGATCGCACAGGGGCCGCATCCCGTGCTCGGCGAGAATGCGGTGTGGGTCGTCGTGCTGATGGCCGAGCGACTGCCGCAGCAGCCTACTGCGCCGGCGGAGCAACGGTCACCGTGATCGCGTCGGGCTCGACGGTGACCCTGACGTCGGTGAAGCCCTTGTCGGTCATCGCCTTCGTGATCGCGGGGCCGATCGCGGCGTCGTCGTCGATGTGAGCGATCACGTCGTCGGCGCTGACCGCCTGGCTGGCGAGCGCCGCCTGAGCCGGATCGCAGTTCTCGCAGCCGATACGGATGCCGCGGCCCTGCTGCGCGGCGACCGTGTCCGTGCCGACCTGGACGTGCAGATCGGAGCCGAGGTTCTCGTCGGAGGTCTGGATCGTGATCTCGAGCGCACCGTCCTCGGGTTTCTCGGCCTTGACGTTGGCCTCGACGCCGGCGGCGTGCAGCTGGTCGGTGACGTCCTGCTGGATCTGATCGGCCGGCTTGTCGGGATCGACGGTGACGAGGACGTGGCGGACGAACGCGTAGGCGAGCGGCGCGGTGATGCCGAGGACGAGCACGGCGATCAGCGCGGCGAGCGCGGGGTGAGCCTTGTGGAAGCGCATCTTGGGTTCCTTCGGGAGGGATGCGCGCGTGGCCTGCAGTGAGCGCAGACCGTGACGCGAGTGTTCGCCGAGCGCGGCGAAGTCGCTGGACCATGGATCAGCCACGGCACACCTCCTCGGTGAGAGAGTGAATCGGTTGATAGAACGCCCGCAGGCGGTCGCGGCCGCGCGCGAGACGAGACTTGACCGAGCTCAGCGACGTCCGCTGGATCTCGGCGATCTCGTCGAGCGAGTAGCCGTGGAGCTCGAACAGGACGATGGCCTCGCGCTGGGGCGGAGAGAGCGTGGCGAGCGCGGCCTGGGCCCGCTTCGCGCTCGCTCGCTCGTCCGCCCAGTGGCCACCGTCCTCGCCGGGCTCGTCGGGGACCTCGCGCGACACCAGGCGCTTCCAGAAGCTGCGGCGCCATCGCGTGCGGTGCACCGACACGACGACGCTACACACCCAGGGCCGGAATCGCGCGCGGTCGCGCAGCGTGGAGAGCTTGCGCGCTGCACGCAGCACCGCCTCCTGGAACACGTCGTCGCCCTCGGCATTCGATCCGGCGATCCGGCGTGCAAACAGCTGCACGTCGTCGTGGATCGGGCCGAGCAGATCGAACAGCTCGTCCCAGGCGGGTTGGTCGGCGCTCATGACGAATCGGAGACGCCCGCACCGTAGTCGAAAGTCGCAACCGGCTTGGTAAATCTTCTAAGTCCGCGAGATCAGCGGGCGCCGAGCGCACCGAGCACGGCGATGTCGAGCGCATCGGCGGCCGCGTAGAGCGACTCGCCGTCGGTCGCGTCGGGGAGCGGGGGCACGGTCGCGCCGACCTCGCTCGCGATCGTCTGCGCGAGCGCGGCGAGCGTTGGCTCGCAGCCGACGATGCCGGCCACGAGCGACACGATCGCGGCGACGTCGCCGGCGGGCGTCGCGTCGGCGGGGATGCCGAGGCCGGCGGCGAGCACGGTGGGGACGGCGCCGTCGTCGAGCACGACCGTGCGCGAGCTGATCGCGCCGTGGCTGCCGCCGACCTCGTGGATCGCGGCGGCGGCGCGCGCGAGGCGCTTGAGCAGGCGGACGGCCTCGGCGGGCGGCAGGTGCGGCGTCTGCTCGGCGAGCGACGCGCCGGCGGGTGCCTCGAACACCGCAGTGCGCGCGGCGCGATCGAGGCTGAGCGCGCGCTGCACGAACGGGCTCTGCGCGCGGCCGAGCAGCCGGGCGCGCTCGAGGGCGCGTGCGGCATCGTCGCTGGTGTCGAAGCGCTCGATCACGACGGAGCGATCGAGCACGGTGTCGACGGCGCGCGCGAGCTCGGAGATCGGCGTCTTGCCGAGCGGCGTCTCGAACTGGTAGCGCGGGCCGTGCTCGTCTTCCGCCGCGAGCTGCGCGATCGAGTGCGGCGCGCTCGCGCGGCGCGGCCGGGCGCCGGCGCGCTGGTGCGTGCCGAGGTCGAGCGCCTCGAGCAGCTGGCGCAGGTCGGCGAGCGTCTGCATGCGCTCGCGCGGGTTCTTGACGAGCAGGCTGGCGAGCAATGGGTCCCACGCCGCCGACACCTCGGCGCCGACCGACGACGCGGCGGGAGGCTGCTCGCCGAGGTGCTGCGCGACGAAGTCGGGGCCGAGGAAGGGCAGGCGGCCGGTGATCGCCTCGAACAGCGTGACGCCGAGCGCGTAGAGATCGGCGGCGATCGAGATCGGCGCGCCGGTGATCTGCTCGGGCGACATGTACGCGAGCGTGCCGATCAGGCCGCCGGTCTGGGTCTGGCCGAGGTCGACGAGGTGCGCGACGCCGAAGTCGCCGAGCTTCGCGGTGCCGCGCGCGTCGAAGAAGATGTTCGCCGGCTTGACGTCGCGGTGGACGACGCCGCGGTGGTGCGCGGCCTCGAGGCCCGACACGATGTCGAGCGCCATCCGCTTGACCTGCACCGCCGCGAGCTTCTCGCCGGCCGACAGCCGCTGCGCGAGCGAGCCGCCGGGCAAGTACTCCATCACGAGGAAGCCGCGCTCGACCGAGACGTCGTAGACCTCGACGAGTGAGGGGTGCCGCAGCGTGCTCGCGAGCCGCGCCTCGCGCACGAACCGCTCGTAGGCGGCGCCGCCGCGCGCGCTCGACGCGAAGAACATCTTGAGCGCGACCGGGCGCCCGGCGATCTCGTCGGTCGCGAGGAACACGCGGCCGCTCGCGCCGGCGCCGAGCAGGCGATCGAGCCGGTAGCGCCCGGCGATCACCTCGCGGTCGCGCGCGGTCTTGCGCTCGGCGGTCTGGTCGCGCCAGTCGCGCAGGTAGGTATCGAGGTCCGCGGGGACATTCGGATCGGCGGCGCGCAGCTCGAGCAGCGCATCGCGTGCGCCGTCGCGCAGGCCCATGGCGGCGAGTGTCGCGATCAGGTGCCGCTGGGCCTCGGCGCGCAGCCCGGCGTTCTTGCGCGCCTCCTGGAGCAGGCGTGTCGCCTCGGGATACGCGCCGCGGCGTGCGAGGATGCGGCCGAGCGCGAGCTGGATCGGCGCGCGCTCCTGCTCGGAGGCGAGATCGAGCGCGCGCTCGAGCAGCCGCCCGGCGTCGCGGTCGCGGCCGGCGGCTTCCAGCAGGCGCGCGGCGTCGAGGTCCTTGTGCGCGCGCTGGTACAGGTCGATCGCGCGCGGGTCGGCGAGCCGCTCGGCGAGCGTGGCAGCCTGCGCGTGGCGCCGCATGCGGACCAGTACCTCCAGCGCACGACGTGCGCCGTCGTCCGTCTCGGCGAGTGCGGCGATCAGCTCGTTCGTCGCGGTCTCGTCGTGGAGCTCGAGCGCGCTGCGCAGGGCCCGCGCGAGATCGCCGGCGGCCCGGGCCGCCTCGAGCGCGCCGCGCCAGTCCCACAGCTTCTCGTAGAGATCCGCGGCCCTCCCGGGATCCCCCGCCTCGAGCGCGAGGCGCGCCGCATCGGCATGCTTGCCTGCGGCGATCAACTCGTCGATCCGGCTTCCGCCCTCGTGAGACACGTCCACCAATCGTACGGCATGACGCTTGAAGTCGCTCGTCGCCATGTCACGCCTCGCCCTCGTGCCGCTCGCGCTGGCGATCGGCTGTACTTCACAACCAGGCCACGACCACCCCGACGCAGCCCCTGCGCCCGACGCCCCCGTCGTCTGTGATGCCGCGGCGCCGTCGCTTGATGCGCCGCCCCCCGTCTGCCCGCCAGATGCACGGCCGGGCAGCGAGCTGTGGGAAGTCGAGCTCGGTCCGGGCAACCTGATCGCGAGGGCGCTCACGAACCTCGCGGTCGCACCGTCGGGCGACGTCCTCCACGCATCTCCGGTCCTCACCGAGCTGTCGCCGGCGGGCGCCGTGCGGTTCAAGGGCGGTAGCGCCGACGTCGTCACCACCGATCATGATGGCAACATCTATGTCGCGTTCGTGCGCGACGGCCACGTGTTCCTCGACAAGCTCGCTCCGTCCGGCACGCTGATCGTCGAGATCCCGCTGCCGCCTTGCGATCCGAGCGTGCGCAGCATCGCGGTCGCCCGCGACGGCCGCATCGCGGTCTCCGGTCCGGGCCTCGGCACGCTCGTGCTCGACGCCCACGGCTCGGTCGTGTTCCAGCGCAGCTACGACGGCTTCGTCGCGTTCGACGCCGGCGGCGATCTCGCGATCACCGGCACGTTCGCCGGCACGCTCGACCTCGGCGACGGCGCCGTCACCGCGGTCGGCCCGACCGACACGTTCATCGCCGAGCTGTCGCCGGGCTATCAGCTGATCTGGAAGGACATCATCTCCGACCCGCCGGGCCATGCCGGCGGCCAGCGCGGCACCGGGATCGCGGTCGCCCCCGACGGCTCGCTCGCCGCGATCGGCGAGTTTGACGAGTTCGCCGACGTGTTCGGTACGATCTACTTCTCCGGCTTCTCGCCGGAGCTCAACCTCGACGGCGGCTACGTCGTCAAGCTGAACGCCGTCGGCCAGCCGCTGTGGTCGGTCGGGCTCGCAGCGCAGCAGGTGATGGGCGGCGTTGCCTTCGATGGCACCGGCAACGTCATCGTCAGCGGCGCCGAGGCCGCCAACGCCTCGCCCCCGTTCCGGCGTTCGATCCTCATCTCGTACACGCCGGCGGGCGTCGAGCGCTGGCGCCGCAGTGGCCCGGCCTTCCAGATCGGCACCGGCCTGGGCGTCGCCGCCGACGCCTGCGATATCTACTGGTCCGCGGAGGTCCTCGACGCCCCGATTCCGGGCCGGGCCGGCTCGTACGTGCTGAAGATCGCGCCGTAGCAATCCTCGACGAGGGTGTGGTACCCACGCGGGGCATGCACCAGCGCAGTGCCCATCGTTCCCTGCTCGTCGTCGGCTCGGTCGCGCTCGACGATATCGACGGCCCCTTCGGCTTCCACAAGGACCTGCTCGGCGGCTCCGCGTCGTTCATCGCGCGCGCGGCGTCGTACTTCACGCGCAACGTCTCGGTGGTCGGCGTCATCGGGGATGACTTCCCGCAGAAGCACGTCGACGAGCTGACCGCGCTCGGCGTCGACACCTCCGGCATCGAGCGCACCGCCGGCGAGACCTTCCACTGGGTCGGCCGCTACGCCCCCGACCTCGCGACGAGGGAGACGCTCGACACCAAGCTCGGCGTGTTCGCGAGCTTTCAGCCCAAGATCGCCGAGGCGCAGC
>Ga0316628_100002752_pt1 | contig 13218 bp, 12 predicted proteins | sample OWC_Aug_M2_C1_D5_FD_207648 | JGI IMG/M metagenome (GOLD analysis project Ga0316628, IMG submission 207648) | Wetland soil microbial communities from Old Woman Creek delta, Ohio, United States - OWC_Aug_M2_C1_D5_C | ecosystem: Environmental > Terrestrial > Soil > Wetlands | place: USA: Ohio... | reverse complement strand
GTCGCCGTGCGCCACACCCATTCTGGTGGTGGTGCTGTCGCTGGTGGCGTTCGAGCGCAAGGTGCTGTGGGGAACGACGCTCCTCGCCGCGTACTCGCTGGGCCATGTCGTGCTGCTCCTCGCCGCGGGCGCCGCCTCCGGCTTCGCCGCAGCGTACCTGGGCAGCCGGGCGGCGGTGTGGGCGAGGCGCGTGCATCAAGGGTTCGGCGTGATCCTGGCGGGGGTCGGCGTGGCCATAGTTGTCTGGCTCTTGCGCCTCGCCCTGACATGAACGTTCACTATCGGAAGGGAGGGCATGGAGATGGGTGAAGACCCCAGAACGATCGAGGTCCTGGGCCCCGGCTGCACCCGCTGCAAGGAGACGTACAGGGTCGTACGGCACGTGGTCGAGAGCGCGGGTCTCGCCTGCCAGGTCGTCAAGGTCGAGTCGTACCAGCGCATGGCCGAGCTCGGCGTCATGGCCACTCCGGCGATCGCGATCGACGGCGGCGTGGTGCTCTCCGGGCGCATCCCGAATGCCGACGAGGTCAGGCAGCTGCTCGGGATCGCCTGAGGGGCCACCCCTTGCGGCGCGAACCCGGAGTCCCTAGAGTTGCCTGCACTGCACCGGCGGGACGACGGGGAGGGAACCGATGAGACACACGATTCTTGTCGTAGGCGGCGCGATCCTGGTGGCGGCGGGGGCGGCGGCGATGGAGCTGGCGGGCGTGACGCTCCCCGACACCCACAGCATCAACGGCACGACCCTCAGGCTCAACGGGATGGGGGTGCGCAAGAAGCTCTTCGTCAAGGTGTACGTGGGCGGGCTCTACCTGGCGACGCCCAGCCACGACGCCGCGGCGATCATCGCGGCCGACGAGCCGAAAGAGGTCGCGATGCACTTCCTGTACAGCAAGGTCGGCAAGGACAAGCTCGTCGAGGCGTGGCGCGAGGGGTTCGCGGCCAACTCCGCCGCCAACCTTCCGGCGCTGCAGGCCCGGCTCGACGAGTTCTGCGCCCTGTGGCCCGACATGAAGAGCGGGGAGGAAGCGTTCATCACCTACCTCCCCGGCACCGGCACCACGCTCGTCCTCAACGGCAAGCAGGTCGGCGTGATCCCGGGCAAGGACTTCGCCGACGCGATGTTCGCGGTGTGGCTCGGCGCCAAACCCGCGGACGCCGGGTTGAAGGCGGGCATGCTCGGTCAGCCGTAACTCAAGGAATTCGTCGCCCCCTCCGTACCTTGAGAGGGCGGGGCGCCCGGTTGGAGCCGCCTCCCGGATCCCCGCGGAGGGACGCGATGGCCGAGGAGTGGACCGCCTTCTACGAACCGGGGGTGCCGGCGCGTATCGAGGTGCCGCGGGAGCCGCTCGACGACCTGCTGGCACAGGCCGCCCGGCGCTTCCCCGAGCGCGTCGCGGTGGTCTTCTCGGTCAACCCGGCGCTTCCCGCCGGCCGTCTCACCTACGGCCGCCTCGACGAGCTGGCCTCCCGGTTCGCGTGCGCGCTGCAGCAGCTCGGGGTGAGCCCGGGCGAGCGTGTGGCGCTCATGCTGCCCAACTCGACGCAGTACCTGGTCGGGTTCTTCGGGGCGCTCCGCGCCGGGGCGGTGGTCGTCAACACCAATCCGTTGTACGTGGGGCGCGAGATCCGCGAGCAGTGGTGCGACGCCGACGTGTCCACCGCCGTCATCCTCGCCGACTTCATCCCCCGCCTGCGCGAGGTCCAGGCCGACACGCCGGTGCGCCGCGTCATCGTCACCCAGATCGAGGACCTCCTCCCCCCGCCGACACGCTGGCTGGTGCCGCTCGCCCAGCGCCGCCACGGCGGGCGCGTCCGGGTGCACCCGGCTCCCGCCGTCCACGCCCTCACCCGCCTGCTGCGCCGTTACCCGCCGACGCCGCAGGTCGTCGCCGTCCGGCCCGACGACATCGCGCTCCTCCAGTACACCGGCGGGACCACCGGGACACCGAAGGGGGCCATGCTCTCGCACGCCAACCTTCAGGCCAACGTGGCGCAGGTGGTGGCGTGGTTCGTCTCTGCGCGGGACGGCGCCGAGACGTTCCTCGGGGCGCTGCCGTTCTTTCACGTCTACGGTCTCACGGTCGCGATGCTCTTCGCGGTCGCCAAGGGCGCGACCCTAGTGGCGATCCCCCGCCCGACCCCGGTCAAGAGCGTGATGCGCACCATCCAGCGCTACCGCTGCTCGATCTTTCCCGGCGTCCCCGCCCTCTACGCGGCGATCGTCAACCACCCGCACGCCGCGCGCCTCGACCTCTCCTCGATCAAGGCGTGCCTCTCCGGCGCGGCGGCGCTGCCGGCCGCGGTGCAGGAGCGCTTCGAACGACTCACCGGCGGCAAGCTCGTCGAGGGGTATGGGCTCTCGGAGACGTCGCCGGTCACCCACGCCAACCCGATCGACGGCGTGCGCGTGCCGGGAAGCATCGGCCTGCCGCTCCCCTCGACCGCAGCGCGGATCCTGGCGCTCGATGCCGACGACGAGCTGGGGGCGGGCGAGGAGGGCGAGCTGGCGGTGGCCGGCCCGCAGGTGATGCGCGGCTACTGGCACCGCGAGGAGGAGAGCCGCGCCGCGTTCACCGCTTCCGGCTTCTTCCGGACCGGCGACATCGCGCGGCGCAACGACGACGGCTTCTTCTTCATCGTCGACCGCAAGAAGGACCTCATCAACACCGGCGGCTTCAAGGTCGTGCCCCGCGAGGTCGAGGAGGTGCTCTTCCGCCACCCCGCGGTCGCCGATGCGGTCGTGGTGGGCGTCCCCGACCCCGTGCGGGGCGAGGCGGTGCAGGCGTTCGTCGTGCTGCGTCCGGGGGCCGACCCGAAGGAACGTGAGATCCTCGACTACTGCCGGCTGCATCTGGCGGCGTACAAGGTCCCCCGCGCCGTCGAGTTCCGCAACGATCTGCCGAAGACCCCCGTCGGCAAGGCGCTGCGCCGGGTTCTGGCAGCCGAGGCTCGGGGGCGCGGCGAGGCGGTGCCCCCGGCCGCGGCCGCCCGGCGGTGACGAGCGGAGGCGCTCGCCGCGGCGCCCGCGCGCCTCACGCCTTCTTCTTGAACTGCTCCTTGGGGGCCTTGCACTTCGGGCACGCCGCCGGGCGGCATCGGCCTTCGACGACGGTCCTGCACTTCGCGCACACCCACTTCGGCATGGCGTCCTCCTCCCTCTCGACGGCCTCGAGATACGCGATCGGAGGATAGCCGGCGCACGGGTACACTGCAACGATGGCCTGGGTCCTCGGGCTGGTTTCCGTCCTGGTCGTCTACCAGGCCGCCGTCCTGGCGGCGGTGGCGGTGATGTGGCGGAACCGGCGCCTGCCGGCCCGTCGCACGCCCGCCGCTCTCGGCGTGCCGTTCGCCGAGGTGTGGTTCCCGACGGAGAACGCGCGCCGCCTGCACGGCTGGTGGATACCGGCGGGAGAGGGGAGGCGGCCGGCCGTGATCCTCATCCACGGCTGGGGCCGCAGCGCCGAGCGCATGCTCCCCTATGTCGAGATGCTCCGCCCCGCGCGCTACCACCTGCTCGCGTTCGACGCCCGCAACCACGGGTCGTCGGACGGCGACCGACACGTGTCGATGAAGAAGTTCTCGGAGGATATCCGCGCGGCGGTCCACTACCTGGCTTCGCGCGGCGACGTCGACCCCGGCCGGATCGCGGTGGTCGGTCTGTCGATCGGCGGCAGCGCGGCAATCCACGCCGCAGCGCACGACCCCGGGATCCGCGCGGTGGTCACGGTGGGGTCGTTCGCACACCCGCGCGAAGCCATGCTGCAGCTCGGCCTCGGCTCACCGTGGCTGGCGCCGGCGATGCCGCTCACCTTCCGCTTCATCGAGTGGCGGGTCGGGACGCGCCTCGACGAGCTGGCGCCGGAGCGCCACGCCGGCCGCGTCGCCGGCCCCCTCCTCCTGGTCCACGGCGAGGAGGACGCGGTCGTCCCGGTCTCCAACCTCGACAGGCTGGTGCGGGCGTCGCACGGCAAGGCCCGGTCGTGGCGCATCCCGGGACGCGGGCACTCCGACCCCCACCTCGAGCCGGGGTTTGCCGACCGCCTCACCGCGTTTCTCGCCGACGCCATCGACGGGCGTGATCCGCGAACCGGCCGCGCCGAGGGCGCCTAGCTGCACCCGTACACGGTGCCGCAGTTGCCGCACTTGTAGCAGGCCCCGTTGCGGACCATCATCATCCCGCAGGTGGGGCACGGCGGCGCGTCGGCCTGGTTGACGAACAGCTGAGCGCCTTCCCCGGACTCGAGCCCCGGCAGGGCGGGCTGCTTGGGCAGCGGCAGGGCGGGGGCACCGCCCTCCTCGCCCACCACCGGCTGGACGCCCACCGCGGCCTGCTCCTCGGGGGCCAGGAACTTCGCGGCCAGCCAGCGGAAGATGTAATCGATGATCGACTTCGCGTAAGGGATCTGCGGGTTGTTGGTCCACCCGGCCGGCTCGAAGCGCACGTGGGAGAACTTGTTGACCAGGAACTCGAGGGGGACGCCGTACTGGAGGGTGAGCGAGATCGCGGTGGCGAACGCGTCCATCACCCCGGAGAGCGTCGAGCCCTCCTTGGCCATCGTGATGAACAGCTCGCCCGGCTTGCCGTCCTCGTAGAGGCCGACGGTGACGTAGCCCTCCTGGCCCTCGACCGAGAACTTGTGGGTCATCGCCACCCGCTCGTCGGGGAGCTTGCGGCGCACCGGCTGGAAGGCGGGGGCGCTCGCCTCACCCGCGGCGGCGAGCGGCTGCGAGCCCTTGCAGTTGTCGCGGTAGACCGCCACCGACTTGAGGCCGAGCTTCCACCCCTCGACGAACAGCTCTTCAATCTCCTCCGGCGCGGTGGTCTCCGGCACGTTGACGGTCTTCGAGATCGCCCCCGAGAGGAAGGGCTGCACGGCACCCATCATCCGCAGGTGGCCCATCGGCGAGATGAAGCGGGTCCCCGAGACTGCCTTGAACGCGCAGTCGAACACCGGCAGGTGCTCGTCCCTGAGACCGGGCGCCCCCTCGATCGTCCCGGAGGCCTCCAGGTGCCTGAGGATCGCGGTGCGGCTCCCCTCGTCGTAGCCGAGCTTGACGAGGGCGCGCGGCACCGTCTGATTCACGATCTTGATCGTGCCCCCGCCGACCAGGCGCTTCACCTTGACGAGGGCGAGGTCGGGCTCGATCCCGGTGGTGTCGCAATCCATCATGAAACCGATGGTGCCGGTGGGTGCGAGCACGGTGGCCTGGGCGTTGCGGTAGCCGAAGCGCCGGCCGTGCTCGAGCGCCGCGTCCCACGAATCGGTCGCCGCCCGCCGCAGCTCCAGCGGCACCCCGCGGCTCGGCACCCGGTGCGCCGCGTCGCGGTGCATGGCGATCACCTCGAGCATCGGCTCGCGGTTGGCCGGGAACCCGGGAAAGGGTCCGAGCGCCTCGGCGATGCGCGCGGAGGCGAGGTACGCCTCGCCGCACATCAGCGACGTGACGGCGGCGGCGTACCCGCGACCCTCGGGCGAGTCGTAGGGGATCCCCTCCGCCATCAACAGGGCGCCGAGGTTCGCGAAGCCGAGACCGAGCGGACGGTAGTCGTGGGAGTTGGCGGCGATGGTCGGGGTCGGGTAATGGGAGAAATCGACGAGGATCTCCTGCGCCAGGATCGCGACGTCGACCGCGTGGCGGAACGCATCCGCCGCGAAGCCACCGTCCGGATCCGCGAACCTCATGAGGTTGATCGAGGCGAGGTTGCAGGCGGTGTCGTCGAGGAACATATACTCCGAGCATGGGTTGCTGGCGCTGATGCGCCCGCTGGTCTTGCAGGTGTGCCAGCGGTTGATCGTGGTGTCGTACTGGATGCCGGGGTCGCCACACACCCACGCCGCCTCGGCCATCATGTGCATCAGCCCGCGCGCGCGGTAGCGTCCTGCCACCTCGCCCGTGGTGACGGCGCGGGTCTCCCACCAGCCGTCCTCCTCCACGGCGCGCATGAAGTCGTCGGTGACGCGGACGGAGTGGTTGGCGTTCTGGTACTGGATCGACTCGTAGGCGCCGCCCTCCTCCTCGAACCCCGCCGGATACCCGGCGGAGATCAGCACGTGGGCCTTCTTCTCCTCCTCGGCCTTGCAGCGGATGAAGTGCAGTACGTCGGGGTGGTCGATGTTGAGGATCACCATCTTGGCCGCCCGCCGGGTTTTGCCGCCCGACTTGATCACGCCCGCGAAGGAGTCGAACCCGCGCATGAACGACACCGGGCCGGACGCGGTGCCGCCCCCGGCGAGCGACTCGTGCGAGGAGCGCAGCACCGAGAGGTTGGAGCCCGTCCCCGAGCCGTACTTGAAGAGCATCCCCTCGGTCTTCGCGAGGTCGAGGATCGACTCCATCGAGTCGCGGACCGAGTTGATGAAGCAGGCGGAGCACTGCGGGCGCGGCTCGATGCCGACGTTGAACCACACCGGCGAGTTGAACGACACCATCTGGTGCAGCAGCAGGTGGGTGAGCTCCGCGTCGAACGCCGCCTCCGACTCGGGATCCGCGAAGTAACCCCCGGTCCGCCCCCACGAGACGATCGTCCCGACCACCCTTCCGATCAGCTGGCGCACGGAGCTCTCGCGCTCCTTGGTGCCGAGCCGGCCGTGGAAGTACTTCTGCGCGATGATGTTGGTCGCGGTCTGCGACCAGCTCTCCGGAACCTCCACGTCGGTCTGCTCGAACACGATGGCCCCGTCGCTGCCGGTGATGCGGGCGGTGCGCAGCTCCCAGCGAACCAGGTCGAAGGGGTGCTGTGCACCGGAAGTAAAAACGCGCCGCACGGACACCCCACAAGCGTCCGCGCGGCGGGTCGTAGAAACGGCGAGCGACGATGGTTCCGCAGACATCCCGACTCCCCCTTCCCTACACAGGCCAGCAATTCCCGAGCAAATCCCAGGTTCAAGTGATACTTTAACTTTTCCGATTGAATCTAGAGCGCCTCCGGAGTGTTGTCAAGGGGTCAAACGCAACATATGGGGTCGTGTGCTTCGTCCCAACCCAACATATTGTGTCTCAGCTTGTTCGCAGGAATGGCACGCTTCTTGTCCGCGTGGGCTCCAATGGATGTCGCGATCTGCAACAGCCGTGGCAGAACGCTGCTGAAGATCCCGGAGCGAGGGCAGCGACACAGAGGGGCGCGGATGGCCGCGCCCCGGGTACCGCAGAGGAAGGCGAGTGGTTACTTCGCGACCTTCTCCTTGAGCGTCTTGCCGACCTTGAACGCCGGGTACGCGCGCGCCGGGATACGGATCGCCGCGCCGGTGGCCGGGTTGCGCCCCTGCCTGGCGGAGCGCCTGCGGGTCGAGAACGCCCCGAACCCGGGCACGGTCACCTTGTGTCCGGCGTCCAGCTCGACGGCGACGATGCCCTTCTTGGCGTTGAAGATGGCGTTCACCGCCTCGGCCGCCTTGGCCTGGGTGAGGCCGGTCTTCTTCGCGAGCTTGGTGATCAACTCCGTCTTGTTCATCTCTCCTCCTCCGCTCCGATTGGCCTACTTCGCGACCTTCTCCTTGAGGGTCTTGCCGGCCTTGAACGTCGCGTACTTGCGGGCCGAAATCGTGATCGCCTTGCCGGTGGCCGGGTTGCGCCCCTGCCTCGCCGACCGCTTCCGCGTTGCGAAGGTGCCGAAGCCCGGCAGCGTGACCTTGCGCCCGGCGTCCAGCTCCACCGCGACGATACCCTTGTGGGCGTTGAAGATCGCGTCCACGACATCCGCCGCCTTGGCGTGGGTGAGGCCGACCTTCTTCGCGAGTTTCACCGCCAACTCTGACTTGTTCATCCCGGATCCTCCTTTATAGGTCGTTGCTTACGCTATTATTCGGACCATGAGTCGAGTTTGTCAAGGGCTGACCGCGCTTTTCGGCATCCTCCTCGCCGCTTCGCCCGCTGCTGCCGCTACGGAAGGCACCATGGCTCCGGCAGGCAGCGCTGCGACCGGCATTTCCGTCCATGTGGCCGCCTGGGCCCCGCGCCCCTTCGCGGACGTGGCCCTCGCCGACCCGGAGCTCGCCGCGTGCTTCATGCTCTCGCCCGGCTGGTGGTCGACGGCCACGCCGCCAACAGGTGTTCCCGACGACGCCGCGCTGTCCCGGGCAATCGCCGCCCAGCTGCAGGGGATCCTGGACCTGGGCGGGCAGTCGCTCTCGGTCGTCGTCGCCAGCACCGAGAGCGCCAACCCGGCCGCGGTCCTGCACGGAGACACCGCACTCGTCCTCCAGCCGAAGGCCACGGCCGTGGACCCGATCGAGCTCGCCCGGACTCTGGCGCCGGCGCTGCTCCTCGCCCGCAACCGCCCTGCGCCCCCGGACGCCCGCTGCGGCGAGCCGCTGCTCCTGATCGGGGAGGCGGTGGCGATCGCCGGCTCGTTGTCCCTCGCGGCCCTCCCGTCGCAGCTCCGCCCCGTGAGCGACTGGCTCGAGGTCAAGCAGGCGGCACCGCCCCTCGAGGTGCTCGCGGAGCAGGTCCTCGACCCGGATACCCACTGGCGGACCCGCCGGGCCATGTTGCTGCGTATGGGCCGGGTAGGAGGCCCCAACCCGCCGCTCGCGGCCGCCGCGGCGCTGGTGGTGGAGGCGTTCGGGGATGCCGCAACGGCGCGCAGCCGGCCGTTCGACCTGCTCGTCGCCTGGCAGAAGGGGAGCGGCAAGAAGTACCCGTCGATGCCCCGGGCGCTGCGGGCGGCGCTCGAGAGGCCGCTCGAGGCGGGGATGCCGGGAGCCAAGGAGCCCGAGGATCGCGTCGAGGTTGGGTGGGACGCGCTGCTGCGTCGGATCCAGGCCGGCGACGTCCCGCTGTCCGAGATCCCGGCCGCGGCGCCGCTGCCGCTGCGCCTGCGGGCGGTGGCCGGGCTGCGCGCCAGCGGGGGGCCCGGGCTCTGCCAGTGGCTCACGGCGTCCCCCCTCCCCAAGCTGCGAACCGGTTGCGGCGAAGGGGAGAGTGGCGGCATCGTCTTCAGCCGCCCTCGCGAGGGCGGTTTCGGGGTGGTCTGGCGGTCACTGGCCGGCGACGAGGCGCTGCTCCTGATCTGGCCGCGCTGGGTCCTCTTCCCGCAGGTGGTCCCCGCCTCCGGCGAGCTCTACTTCATCGACTCCCAAGGCGTCTGGCACCTCCCCCTCGACGCCCACGCCGCCCCGCAGCTCGCGGCGAGCGGCTCGTTCCGCCACCTGGCGGTCGCTCCCGACGGCAGTGCGGTCGCCACCGTGCGCTGGCCGTCGGGGCGCATCGTGGTGCTGCGAGCCGCCGGCGCCCAGGATTTGGCGCTCGACGGCCGTGGCGGGATCGCCTTCGTGGACACCGATGTGCTGGTGGCGAGCGACGGCGAGAAGCTCTCCCTCGCCTCGCTCGAGGGTCAGGTGCGGCAGGACGTGGGTGCTGTGCGCTGCTGCCGTTGCCTGGTGTTCACCCGGGGAGCCGTCGTCGCCGGGGTGAGCGCCCCGTGCGAGCCGGGCCTCGCGCGCGTCGTGCTCAACGAGCGCTCCGCGACCCCGCTGCTCCGCCTCGCCGACGGCCCACTGGGCGTGGTGGCGCTTCCCGGTGCGGGCTACCTGCTCGGCATCGCGGAGGGGCTGTGGTCGTGGCCCGGGCAGGGCACGCCAGAACGGATTGGCGCCGGCCTCACGCCGGGCCCCGGCTAGGAAGGCGTCGTCGCGAGCTCCTCGCGGAGCTTCAGGTACGACGTGTACCGCCGCAGCGACAGCGTTCCCCCTTCGACGGCCGAGCGGACCGCGCAGCGGCTCTCGCTGAGGTGTCCGCAATCGCCGAACGCACACCCGGAAGCCGCGCGCGCGATCTCGGGGAAGCACGCCGGCAGGCCGGACGCCGGCAGGTCCCAGAGCCCGAACTCCCGCAGACCCGGCGTGTCCACCACGAACCCCGCCCCCGGGAGCGGCAACAGCTGTGCCGTCGTCGTGGTGTGGCGGCCCTTGCCTGTCGCCTCCGAGATCGAGCCCTCCCGCAGGTGGTACCCGGGGTGGATGGCGTTCAGCAGTGCCGACTTTCCGACCCCCGACGGCCCGCAGAAGAGCGTCGTGCGCTCCGCGACCCGGCGCGCCAGACAGCCCACGCCGCGGGCCGTGCGTGCGGAAGCCAGCACGATCTCGTAGCCCGCGTCCCGGTAGTCGGAGATCAACCCGTCGATCGCGGCGGTGCCCTGATCGATCTTGTTGAAGCACACCACCGGCTCGATCGCCGCGTGGTGACAGGCGACGAGCAGCCGGTCGAGCAGTCGGGGGTTCGGTTCCGGGGTGACCGCCGCCATCACCACCACCGCCTGGTCCACGTTGGCGGCGATCACCCGCGGCCTGCGCTCACCCGGTGATCGCCGCGTCAGCTGCGTGCGGCGGGCACCGACCTCGGCGACGACGAGATCGGGGAGCGTGCCCTCGAGGGTGACGTGATCGCCGACCACCAGGCGGCGATCCTCGATGCCTTCCTGCCAGCGCAGCCGGCGGCGGATCGGCACCACCAGCGTCTGGTCCCCCACCTGTGCCCGCACCAGGGGGCCGAACACGGCGGTCACCACTCCGGCCGCACGCTCCGTCACGGCCGGAAGTATATCCCAACGATCTACGACGAGAGCGAGAACGGCAACTGGTAGGCGAACGGTCCGCGTTGGATCACCAGCAGCAGCGAAGAGCGCGTGTACTCGCGCCCGACGATGCGGTTGACGTCGGCGAGGCTCCCGACCTGCTCGCCGTTGACCTGCAGCACCACGTCCCCGCGCTCGAGGCCGGCGCCCTCCGCCGGCCCGCCGCCGACGACCTTGCTCACCACCAGCCGTCCGCCGCGCTGGGCGAGAGCGAGGCCGACGAACCGCAGCAGCACCTGCTCCCCCACGTCCGCGGGCGGCCGCGTCGCGCGCAGGCTCACCTCGCGCGTCGTGCCGCCCTCGGCGACCTCGAGCACCACGCGGTCGTCCGGGGCGACCTGGGCGAGCAGGGTGGCGAAGTCGTCACGGCCGCTGAGGGCGCGGCCACCGCCCCGCAGCACCACCGTCCCCTTGCGCAGGCCGGCGGCGGACGCGGGCGAGCCGGAGAAGACCTCAACCACTTCGACCCCGGCGCCACCGCCGCGCCTGCCGTCCACCCGGCTGCGCACGAACATCCCCAGCCACGCCGCCTGCACCTGGCCGTAGCGCAGGAGGTCGCTCACCACCCGGCGCACCCGCTTGGCGGGGATGGCGAAGCCGATCCCACGAGCGTCGTCGATGATCGCCGTGTTGATCCCGATCAGCCGCCCGTCCAGGTCCACGAGCGCTCCGCCGGAGTTCCCGGGATTGATCGAGGCGTCGGTCTGCAGAAAGTCGGTGTAGACGCGCCGGGTGTTCGGCGAGGTGACGGTGCGGTCCCTCGCCGACAGCACTCCGACCGTGACCGTGCTCTCGAGACCGAACGGGTTGCCGATCGCAATCACCGTTTCCCCGATCAGCGCGTCGTCCTGCTCGGCCACCGGGAGGAACGCCTTCCCCCGCGCTGGCACGCGCAGCAGGGCGAGATCCGCGTCGGCGTCCGAGCCTATCACCTCGGCCTGCTCCTGCTGGCCGTCGGCGAAGCGCACCTTGATCTCCGCCGCCCCCTCGATCACGTGCTCGTTGGTGACGATCAATCCGTCGCGCGAGATCAGCACGCCGCTGCCCAGCGACTGCGACATCACGCGCTCCCCGGGCGCGGCGAACTCCGGGAACAGGTCGTCGAAGAGCGAACGCCGGCGCACGGTCACCACCTGCTTGGCGGTCAGGTTGACGACCGCCGGGCGCACCCGCTCGACCACCTGAACGACCGGCGTGCGGCGCAGGCTCTCGGCGGCGATCGGTGCCGCCACCAGCAGAGCGACGAGAGACAGGCAACTGGACCTCACGACTCCCTCCGGGCCCACGTTGGCGGGCCGCGGATAGCGTACAACGCCGGGCTCCCAAACGAGGGGTCGTTGTTTGCAGGCCAGCAAGGAGAGCCTAGAATTGCCCCTGGAATCTCGCCCGCGCCCGGGTCTCGAGATCGTTTCCTCCCGGGTCGGGGCGGCGGTGGGGGTGTACGGGTGGATCTGGCGGTTCGCGAGGTATTTCGCCCGGCGAGCGTCCACGAGGCGCTTGCGCTGCTCGCCGCCCGGCCGGACGCCGCTCCCCTCGCCGGCGGCACTGATCTCCTCGTCCAGCTGCGCGACGGTCGCCGACCGCCGTCGGTGCTCGTGGATCTCGGCGAGTTGGGACTCGGCGGCATTCGCGTTTCGGACGCCGGCACGGAGATCGGCGCTGCGACGCGGATGGACGTCATCGCGGCCGACGCGCACATCCGGCGCTTCTACCCGGCCCTGGCTGCGGGAGCCGCGGTGGTGGGCGCGTGGCCGATCCAGTGCCGCGCCACGCTGGGAGGCAACCTCGCCAATGCTTCGCCAGCGGCCGACACCGCGCCGCCACTGCTGGTCGAGGGAGCCACAGTCCTGCTTGTCTCGACGACGGGCGAGAGGCGTGTCGCCGTCGAGGATTTCTTCCTGGCGCCGGGTCGCACGGCACTCGCCCGCGGGGAGTTGATCCTCTCGGTGGTGCTTCCGCGTCCCCCGATGGTCTCTGGCGCCCGACTGTTCGAGAGGTTCGTGAAGGTCGGCCCTCGAAGGGAACAGATCATCTCCGTGGTGAGCCTTGCCGGCCGCGCGCTCGTGCTGCCGGACGGGACTCTGGCCGAGGTCCGCCTCGCCCTGGGATCGGTCGCACCCACCCCTCTTCGCGCGCGCCGAACGGAGAGCGTCCTCAATGGGAAGCGGCCCGCGGGCGCGACCCGGCGCGAGGCCTTGCTCACACTCGAAGAGGAGATCGCGCCGATTGACGACGTGCGTGCCCCGGCGCGCTACCGCCGTATCGCAGCCGCGGTCGTGCTCGACCGGTTCCTGACGGAGGCTTCCCGTGCCTGAGCGTTTCCCGGTCACCTTCACGCTCAACGGCGAAAGGCGAACCTTTGTGGTTCCGCCGGGGAGGCGCTTGCTCGATCTCCTCAGGGACGACGCGGGTCTGACCGGGACCAAGGAGGGATGCGGCGCCGGGGAGTGCGGGGCGTGCACGGTTCTCCTCGACGGCTCCCCGGTCACCTCGTGTCTCGTGCTCGCGGCTTCCGTCGACGGCCACGAGGTGGTGACCGTCGAGGCGCTCGGCGGCAACGGAAGCCTCCACCCGTTCCAGGAGGCGCTCGTTCGTCGCGGGGGCGTACAGTGCGGCTTCTGCACCCCGGGGATCGCGGTCAC
>Ga0316628_100002751_pt1 | contig 13219 bp, 9 predicted proteins | sample OWC_Aug_M2_C1_D5_FD_207648 | JGI IMG/M metagenome (GOLD analysis project Ga0316628, IMG submission 207648) | Wetland soil microbial communities from Old Woman Creek delta, Ohio, United States - OWC_Aug_M2_C1_D5_C | ecosystem: Environmental > Terrestrial > Soil > Wetlands | place: USA: Ohio... | reverse complement strand
CTACGTCTTTCAGACCGACGACGACCTGTTGATCCTCGTCAGCGTGCCCCCGAACTCCGTGGCACGGAGCTGGGGCTCCGCGCACCGCGAGAAGCACATCGAGCACTTCCGGAGCTATGCACCCACCGCACCGCTGGTCGAAAACAACGCGCCCGCCGGCAAGGTGATCGGCTACCTCTCTGGACGCTTCTTCTATCGGCGGCCGGTCGGCCCGGGCTTCGCGCTCGTCGGCGACGCCGGCAACTACAAGGACTTCGTCACCGGCCACGGCATCACCGATGCGCTCCTGGGCGCGAAGCGGCTCGCCGACGCGATCGTGGACGGTCGCGAAGCAGCGCTCGTCCACTACTGGCGGGAGCGCGACGCGCTCACGATGCCGCTCTATCTGGATGCGGAGCGGATGGGAGAAGTGGGATTCAACGATCCCCTGTTCCAGGTACTCGTCGGCAAGATGAAGGAATCCCCGGAGCTGCGCGAACGCCTGGCTCGAGTCTTCGACCGGAAGCTGTCTCCTTTCGACGTCGTCTCGTCTGCCGCGATCGCAGGATGGGTCATGCGGGAGATGGTCCGCACGAACTTCGGCGTGGTGGCGCCGTTCTTCCGCACCGGCAAGCGGCTCGGCGGCTACCAGAAGGAGGTGGCGAGCCGGCAGGCCCTTCACGCGCGGGCGGCAGCCGAGCTCCGGGCAGCCCCCGCCCTGGATCCGGCGAAGCCGCGCTTCGGGGCGACCCGAAGCACGGCAGGTGCTGCGGTGTAGGTGCCCGTCCCGGAAAAGAATCCATCCGGGAGAGCCGCGGTTTGCGGCCCGCGGAATGCAGGAACCTTGGCCTGGTAGTCTAGGATGGAGCACTACCAGGAGACCCCATGAACGAGCCTGCCCCCATCAGCGCGGACGACGATCTGGCGGAGCTTTCCAAAAAGGCGAGCGGCACGGGTCGCTTGGTAATGGTGCTCGGAGCCACGCTGCCCCTCGCGCTCGGAGCGGGCGTCGCCCTCGGCGCGTACCTGTTCGGCGGAACCAAGGCGGCGCCCGCACCGGTCGCGAGCGTCGCAAAGCCGAAGCCCGAGCCACCACCAGGTCCCCCTCCCCCGGTGACGCTCACGGAAAAGGCCGTCGCGGGTGACTACAAGGCGATCGACGAGCTGAAGGCGCGCCCCGCCGCGCAGCGAACGGCAGACGAAACTCTCGCGCTCGCGAAAGGTCACTCTCTCATCAGGGCAGGGGCACTCGAGAGCTTCGGCAACGACATCAAGAAGGACCCGGACGTCCTGAAGGACAAGGACAAGCTGGCCCGCTTGAAGGAGTTCCTGAACGATCACGAAACGACCAATCAGGCTGCGGCCATCGTCGTCGGCATGCCGGGGACGCTCGGCCCGGATCTCCTGTACGAGATCGCGTCGACGCCCAAGGGGCGCGCGGACATTGCGCAGCTCGCCGACGATCTCTTGGTCTCCAAGGAAGTGCGCGGGAAAGCATCGCCGGCGCTCCTCCTGACGCTCGATCTGCGGCAAGCCTCGCAGTGCGAAGATTTCAAGGCGCTGCTCCCGCGCGCCGCCGAGCAAGGCGACCGCCGCGCGATCCCCGTCCTGGCCAAGCTCACGAAGAAGAAGGGTTGCGGGGACACGAAGAACGACGACTGCTACGAGTGCCTGCGCCCCCTCGAGAAGGACAAGGAGGCGATCGACCTCGGCAAGGCGATCAAGGCCGTGTCGAAGCGACCCGTCCCGAAGCTCTGATCGCGAGGCTTCAGCCCGGCGTTCACGTCCGGCCGTAGCTCGTATTTTCGAGCAAGATGACGTTCGTCTTCGAGCGTGTCTCGCCGGCGCTCGTGACGTAGACCGCGGGCTTGTCCACGATCGGGCAGACCTTTTCGCACGCGCCACATCCGATGCAAAGGCTGGGGTCCACGTGGGGTCGCTTGAGCTTCACGGTGAGCATCTTCGGTTGCTCGCCTTGAGTGGAGTAGTGGTCGTCCCGCTTCGGGACTTCCACTTCCTCGGCCCAGATTGCCTTCGGGGACGTCGGGCAGAACTCCTCGCACACGATGCAGGGCGTCCCCATGGCCCACGGCAGACACCTGCCCTGATCGTACATCGCCGTGCCGATGGCGACGGGCTTCTGTCCGATGCCCATCTTCTGCTTCTCGGTGATCTTCTGGATCGCGCCGGTCGGGCACACCTGGCCGCAGAGCACGCACGAGTACTCGCAGTAACCGATGCGCGGGATCAGAATTGGCGTCCACAGGCCCTCCACCCCGGCTTCGAAAAACGCCGGGTGAAGAGCGTTGTTCGGGCACACCTTCATGCACTCCGCGCAACGGATGCAGCGCTCGAGGAACTCGCGCTCTTCGACCGCACCTGGAGGCCGAATGACTTTCTCGCTGTAACCCTTGTCGGGCCAGCCCGCGATCCGCAGCCCCGGGATCGCCACGGCGCCAGCAGCGGCGGACGCGAGCACCGTTCGACGCTCCAGGTCCGGAGCGCTCGTCGTGCCCCGGCGGTTCGGCAAGAATCGGAATTTGATGACGTCCTCGGGGCACGCCGACTCGCAGTTCAGGCACATGTGGCACTCGTCCTGCCGGTGTTTCACCCCGCCCTGGGGGCTATCGGCTCCCTGACAGTGCACGAGGCACAGATTGCAGTCGGTGCACTTGGAATGGTCCTTCTCCATCCCGAAGAGCGCAAATCGCGAGAGCACGCCCAGGAATGCCCCCAGCGGGCAGAGGGCGCGGCACCAGAAGCGTGGGATGAAGCGATTCATGAACAGGATCGCGATCAGCAGAAACGCGATGAGCCAGGTCTGGTGGAAATACGCCTGGCTCGACGTCCATACGGTCCGGGCGAGGTAGTCTTGAGACCCGTCGCTGGCGGTCTGCAGCGCCCGGACGTTCGTCTCTGCGGCGACTCCCGCTCCGCGGATCCCGAGGTACTGCAGCGCCGGCAGCACTCCGAGGCCGATGGCACGCACGGCCACACAGATCGGATCGAAGAGCCCCCCGATGGCACTTCCGACCAGCGCGGAGGCCAGAAATGCGAGCATCAAATAGTATTTTGCGCGCTGCCAGCCCTGGGTGTGATTCGCCTCGACCCGCGCCTTTCCACGCACGTATCGCGATGGGAACACCCAGGCGAAGAAGTGGTGGAGCGTGCCGAATGGGCAGATCCACCCGCAGAAGACCCGTCCGAAGAGCAGCGTGAGCCCGAGCACCACGAGTGACCAGGCGAGCCCGCGATACACCGCGTGCGTGGACAGCAACGTCATGGCCGCGACGAACGGATCCGCGAGCAAGAAACCTTCGACCGGCCACGGCAGACGGACCGGCGAATCCGCGCTCGCCGAGAACGTGCCGCGAAATGCCGTGTTGAACAGGAAGAACGAGAACAGACCGAAGAAGCCAGCCTGTGCGAGGCGGCGGGCCCAGACGAGCCCGCGGATGACCTTTCGAGCCGGAATACCGGAGCCGGGTCGCTTCCTCTTCGGGCGTGCCTTCTTGGAAGCGACGCCACGGGCGGCCACGGCAGCTCCGGACACGGCGACAGGCGCCCCCCCCGGAACGTGAGCTGCCGAGACGCGCCCGGGGCCGCCGTGGACACCGAGCAGCGGAAGTCGCCGCGGCTCACGGCGGGAAGCAGTCGCGCCCGGACCGCCCCTCGCGTCGTGCGAGCGGCTCCCCGCGTGGCCCTGGGCGTGGTTCGCGGTCCCACCGCGGGTCCCGGGCGCCGGGCTCAGGGTATCGATGGCCGGCACCGGTCCGGTGCGCCCGAGCCACGGAATGGGCGACGGGAGATCCGGCGCGTCGTCGGGCAGCACTCACACCTCCACGTGCGGGAGCTCTTCCCAGTGCATCACTCCGATGCGCCGTTCGTGCCCGAGCTTCAGGTAGCCGATGTTCTCCGGCTTCTGTCCGATCAGCGTGCAGCCGTAGGCGTCCGCGGCCACCTGATCCGTGCTCGCGATCACCTGGTGCAGATCGATTGCGTCGTCGATGTTCCCGCCCTGCGGACCGTTTCGCATGAGCACGCGTGTGGCGTCCACGACCGTGAGAGTCGGGCGCATGAACGTCGCGAGATCGGCAATCGAGACGTCGATGTTCTGGTGCAGGCGATTTCTGCGCCCGCCGAGCAGACCGTACCAATTCTTCATCGCCGCCGTGTACTTCGAGAGATTGTGATGCTTGGCGACCGGGACGTTGATGACCTTGTCCGCGTTCACGAGGGGCGTGTAGATGGGCCACACGTCGAGAACGTCGCCCTTCATCCGCACCTCGCGAAACCGGTGAGCCGCCGGGAGGATCACCGTGGCGCCGAGGTCGTGAGCGGTGCGCCAGATGCCGGATCGCTGGAAACATCGATTCGGCTCGTTGCACGACGCATCCGTCACGACGACACGGCGCGCCCCCGCATCGAACGCGAGGCGGACGACCTCTGCGACGACGAGTGGGTTCGTGTTCGCCGCGTGCACCGGCATCCGGTCCCACCCGATGTTCGGCTTGACCGCGACGACATCGCCGTTCGAGACGAACCGCTTCATCCCACCGAGCGCTTCGATCGCTCGCCGGACGAGCACGGCGGGTTCCGTCGAGCTCTTGGCGATCGCGAGCACCGGGGCGCTCGCCGGGCCCGGAGGGCCTGCAAAGCTCCGGACCTGTCGATCGCCGCCTACCTCCGAAAGGCCGAGCCCGCCGGGATCGAACCGAAGCCGGGAGATGGCAGCGGCCGCCCCGAGCACCGCGGAGGCTTTGGCGATTCGGCCGAGGGCCTCGCGACGCGAGACCGGTTCGCGCATGCGGCGCAGCGTGCGGGAGAAGCAGCGGATCGTCAAGACCGATACCTGAACACCCAATCAGATTCTGCGAAAACTCCGTACGGTCGCGCTTGTGAGTTCGCCCGTCGGGGGGTAGCTTCCGCGTCCCTCGAACCGTGGGAACACCGCCATGAAGGCCGACATTCATCCCGAGTACAACGTCGTCACGGCCACCTGCGCGTGCGGCAACAACTTCCAGACGCGCTCGACGAGGAAAGAAATTTCCGTCGACGTGTGCGGGGCGTGCCACCCCTTCTACACCGGCAAACAGCGCCTGGTGGATACCGCGGGCCGCATCGATCGGTTCCGCCGCAAGTACGCTGCGCCCGCCTCGAAGTGACTGCGCCACGTCGCGTGACGCGCGACTGAGTGGGGCCGCTCGTGGCCTCGGCCGCCGAGCAGAGTCTGCGTGCCCCTACGGCAGGGCGCCCCGTGCGCGCACGCCGAAGCACCATCCGGGACTAGCCGAGAATCGTGCCCGGCCATGTAGTGTAAGATCGGCCGACGAAGGTCCATGATCCCCGTCGAGAAGCTAGAGGTCTTCGTTCGCCGAAGGAGCGAGATCGATCAGCTGATGTGCGAGCCGCAGATCATCGCAGATTCGACCAAGATCCAGTCTCTGAGCCGCGAACGAAGCCAGATCTTGCCGCTCGTCGAAGCCTTCGGGAGTTGGCAAGGCGTCGAGCAACGCATCCGGGACGCACGCGAGATGCTGAACGACCCCGAGATGGAGGCGCTCGCGCGAGACGAGCTCGCCGAGCTGGAGACGACGAAGGAGGAGCTCGAGAAGCAGATCCGCGTCCTGCTTCTGCCGAAGGACCCGAACGACGACAGGAACACCCTGCTCGAAATCCGCGCCGGTACGGGCGGAGAGGAAGCAGCGCTGTTCGCAGCGGACCTGTTCCGCATGTATGCGCGCTACGCGGAGACGGTCGGCTGGAGAGTGGAGGTCCTGTCGCGGAGCGACGCAGCCGCAGGCGGCATCAAGGAGATCGTGGCGCTCGTCGCGGGGGACCGGGTGTACTCGCGGCTCAAGCACGAGGGCGGCGTGCACCGTGTTCAGCGGGTACCCGCGACCGAGGCGCAAGGGCGCATCCACACGTCGACCGCGACCGTCGCGGTCCTCCCCGAAGCCGACGACGTGGACGTGCAGATCGAGGAGAAGGACCTACGCTACGACATCGCCGCCTCGGGAGGGCCCGGGGGCCAGGGAGTGAACACGACCAACAGCGCCGTGCAGATCACCCACATTCCGACGGGCATGATCGTCAAATGCCAGGACGAGCGCAGCCAGATCAAGAACCGCGCACGAGCTCTCAAGATCCTGAAGAGCCGACTGCTCGACATCGCCCAGCGCGAGCAGGCCGATGCGATCCGCGAGGAGCGGCGAGACATGGTCAAGAGCGGCGAGCGATCCGAGAAGATCCGCACGTACAACTACCCTCAGAACCGGATCACCGATCACCGAGTCGGGCTCACTCTGTACAAGCTCGACCGGATGGTGGAGGGGGATCTCGGCGAGCTCATCGACGCTCTCGTCGCGTGGCACGAGGCCGAGCGCCTGAAGGCACAAGAAAGTGATACCGGCGCAGGTCCGTCGTGAGCGCACAGGTGGACCTCGACGCGCTGCTCTGCGCGCTCATCCTCGCTCCCGGCACATTCGCGAGGAACCGCTACTTCTCTCTCTTCGAGGACCCGCGGGCCAGGAAGATCCGACGGCGGGCGGCCCGTGTGCGCGGCATCATCCGGCAGCTCGTGGCGCAAGGCCCCGCCCAGGCAGAGGTCACTGGCGAGCAAGTGCTCGCGGATGGTCGTTTGCTCATACGCTACCGCGTCGGCCCGATGTCCTTGCACCGGACGACTGCACTGTCTGCGCTCGAGGCTGCGACGCTCCACTACGCGCTGCACCGAGCCGGCCGCGGACACCTCGACTCGAGCGAGCGACAGCTGGTGGAACGCACGCTCGAGCGGCTCAGCGCAGAGCTGAAGGTCAGCGCGACGCTACGGCGCCCCGAGCGCCGCTGACCTCTCGAAGCCCTCCGCACGATTGTCGGCACGCTCGGCACGTGGATTGCTTCGAGGATCCGCAGAGGCTCCGATGACGGAAAAGAAGTCCCAACACGCGCCGAAGGCGCGGTCGGTCAAGACGCGATCCCCGAAAGCTCGCTACTGGTCGGCTCGGGTGACCGAGCAGAGCGACGCGCTCGATCTGGAGCCGGGCGTGTTCACGAAAAACCCGAGGGCCATGGCCGAATCACTCAAGCGAAGCGCCGAAAGGAGCAAGCGTCGCAAGAGCTCCCCGTTTCGATCGGCGCTGTCCATGCTCTCGTTTTACGAGAACCGCGCGGGCAAGAATCTCCCGGCAGCACGAAAAAGGGTCATCGCCGCGGCAAAGGACGAGCTCCGGAGGCTGTATGGGCGAGCCGTTCCTTCGCGCCGTCCGAGCCCTCGTCGGTCCGGAAGAGCGGCGTGATCTCCGACCGAGCGCGAGCTCAAGGTTTCTGCGCGAGAATCATGATGCGGGGTGAAGTGGCCCCGAAAAAGACCCCGGGGTACGCCGGATGACCGCTCGCTTCGGTGACGCGGAAGCCGATTTCGTGGAGCAGCTTGCCGAGCTCGTGCAGCGAGTACATGCGAATGGAGAATGCGCATTCACGGGTCCGCCCGTCGTCGAGCATCATGGTCCGCTTCACGCGGAGTCGACTCGTGATGAAGTCGACACTCATGTCGTCCATGCAGACGCATGAATCGCCCTCGAACCAGACACTGCTCGGCTGATGGACCACGACGAAGTCGCGATTGACGACGTCGAGCAAGAAGCTGCCGCCCGGGCGCAGTGCATTGAACACGCGCTGGGCGACGGCCACGTTCTTCTCCTCCTCGAAGTAACCGAAGCTCGTGTTCCAGCAGTAAATGCCGTCGAAGACCTCTTCGAACGACATGTCACGCATGTCACCCTGTAGAAAATTGATCTTCTGTCCGCGCGCCTGGGCATTCTCGCCGGCCGTCGCGAGCTGAGGCAGCGACAGATCGAAGCCGACCACGCCGTAGCCGCGCGCCGAGAGCTCGACTGCGTGGTTGCCGGTGCCGCACGCGAGATCGAGCACGACGCCACCCTTGGCCACGGCGAGAGACTCCTCGATGAAGTCCACCTCGCGGCGGACCTGCTTCTCGCTGGTCGGCAAGATGGCTCGTCCGAAATCGTCGGTGAAGAGCTCCTCCCACCAGGGCTTGGCCCGCTGCTTCGAGCTCGGACCCTCGAACTTGTGGGCCTCGAGCGCCTTGGCCACCGCCCCTTCGGATGGGGCAGGCGCCGGCGCAACCTTCGTGCGCTTCGGCGGCGGCGGCGGCTTTCGCGTGGCGGTCCGCTCCGCTTCCCTCGCGGCCTCCTCAGGGGGCGGCGGCGCCGCCACGACGGGCAGCGGCGGATCGAGGCTCTCCACCGAGATGCGCTCGGTCTCCGCGTCCGCAATCGGCTCCTCGTCGGACGTGACCGGGATGTCGACGTCTGGCTCGGCCGTAACGGGCGCGTCGAGGTCCTGTTCCGCCGTGACGTCGACTTCCGGAAGGTCGCTCGCGCTCTCGAGGGACTCGGGGGGATCCTCGAGCTCGGCTGCCGGGAGCATCTCGGCGAGCATCTCGGCCGGGAGCACCTCGATGGTCGGCGCCGAACGCTGCATCGCCCGCGCTGATGGAGGCGGTGGGGCACTGCGATGCAGCTCCGCGCCCATCCGGGTCACACCATTGACCCGCGCATCCGGCGTGATGCGATCTTCTTCAGAGTCCGGATCGGGTTCAGGTGTGGGCGGATCGAAGTCGATGAGGGGCGCCGTCGGCGGCTCGATCGGCAGCCTCGGCTGCGTGGGCGGATCGAACGCCTGCCTCGGCTCCGTCGGCGGATCGAACGAAGCACCGGGATTCGGGGGCGGCGGATCGAACGAGGCGGCGGGCTTGGCCGACGCTGGTTCGATCCCCACTGCAGCCTTTGCGAGCGGCGGTTCGAACGAGCCCCGCGGCACGACCGGCGGCGGCGGCAGCTCGAAAGATCCTGACGAGAGGGGACGCATCTGGGGCGGCGGGCGGGACGAGGGCCGCTCCATGGCCGAGGGGGGCGACTCCGAACGACGGCTGCCCTCGCCGAGCTTGATCATGGGCATGGGCCGGATGGAGCCCGTAGCGGCCTGGGTCGGCTCTGCCGGAAGCGGATCGGCGCGCTCAGCCGAGGGCGGAGGCGGTGGCGATGGACGCCTCGGCTTCGGCGGCGGTCGGCTGAGCACCTTCGACGACTCCGCCGATGCCTCGGCGACGAAGAGCATCTGACCTTCGGAATGCGGCGCCGTTGGGGCGGGTGCCGCATTCTCGAGGCCGTCGTTCTCGCTCTCGTCGCTCATGAATCCGTGCGTCAGGGTGAAAGCAGCGATTCTCCGTATCGGATGGGGCCCGGTCTCCGCGTGAAGCTCACGCCCTTGCCCATCAACAGCACGACGGTCGACCCGAGGTGGAATGCGCCGAGCTCGTCGCCGCGCCGGACCTCGAGGGAAGGCTCCAAGCGGTGGACCCCGAGAGGGGTCTCTTCGCCAGGAACGGCAGCGATCGTGATCTTGCCGACGATCATCGCACCCACGAACACGATGATGGCAGGCCCGAGCGTGGCCGTCTCCACCGTCACCGCTACGCGTTGGTTCTTGATGAAGAGGCTCTTCACGTGCCGCTCGCCTATCGCGTTGACGGGATACAGGTCCCCCGGAATGCCACGAACGATACCGAGACGACCGTCGACGGGGCAATGAACACGGTGATAGTCGCGAGGAGACAGGTACACGACCGCGAAGGCTCCGCCGGCGAGCGCTGCGGCCTGCGACCGGTCACCCACGAGCTCGGCGACTTCGTAAGGCTGCCCCTTCACCCGGATGCTCGCGCGTGGATCGATCATTCCGGAATCCGTGAGAATTCCGTCCGCCGGAGACACGACCCAGTCACGGCCGATCGGGCGGGCGCCACCTCGAAGTGGCCGCGTGAAGAAGGCGTCGAAGCTCGGGTAGTGGCCGCCCCCCTCCTGGGCGACGTCGCGCATGTCGACGCCGTACGCACGGATGTACATGCCCGTGACCGCTCGCGACAGGGCCGGCGGCAACGGTTGCTCGCAGATCCTCCCGACCGCGTGGCTCAGGCCCGATCGAGGTAACAGACGGAGTAGCTGGGCTGCAGCGAAGGTCGCGACACTCACCGCTCCGGATACCTGACCTTTCGGCGGAAGCCCCAGATGTTAGTGCCCTTTCGCCCGGAATCGAACTGGATTTCGCTCACTGCGCAGTGCCTTTGCCCTAGTCGGTCAGTCTCCGTGAATTTTTCTAGCGGACTCGCAAAGGGCGCGCTTGCTGCCGGCAACCGCCGTGGCGGGTTCCGAGCGCTGACCAGCTGCGTCAGGGATGCCGAACACCCCCTCACAGGCCGCGTCTTCCAAGTATGGATCGAGGGCAAGGGCAAAGTCGAACGACTCTTTGTCGTCCGGGAGCCCCCGATCCCGCCGGAACCTTCCCTGGAGGGCGAACCAGCCCGAATTTGCCGACTCCAGGCCTTCGGACGACTCGAAGAGGGGAGCCGCACGGTCGTCCATCCGCCCCGCGATCAGGCTTCTGCCGAGCCTCCACCGGATGACCGGATCGTTCGGATCGGCGGCGAGCACGCCCCGGAACCGCTCGGCGGAGAGCGCCACGGCGCCGCGATCGAAGAGGAGCTCTCCCGTGCGCACCTTTCGTGCGCGGTTGCGGGCGTCGACGGGCATGGCCTGGGTCAAGAGTGCCTGAAGGGCGGTCGAACGCTCCCCGTCTCGCCCCCCTTCCTTGGCCAGAGCTGCTGGCTCGGCGGGCAGCGCCCTCAAATAGGCCTGCCATCGGGCGATCCACCCTTCGAGATCGTATCCCGAGACGCTCTTCATCGCGTCCGGGGCGCGAGAGCCACCGAGACCCTTCAGATCCGCGAAGAGCAGCATCAGTGCGGGTCGCCCGTTCTCGCGAAGCCAGTAATCGATGAAGCTCGATACCTCCGCAAACGCGATCGAGGCCGCGTCGGCGCTGGGCAGCATGGCGATCGACGGCCCCAGCTTGTCGATGCCTACCGACTCCCCGGACAAGAGCGCGTCCCGCGCGATCGAATCCGGAGATGGATCCCCATCGAAGGGCCGAGGTGCCCGCCACCGGATCTCCTGCCGCTTCGCGATGCCCTCCTGAAGCCAGAGAGGTGCGTGGTCCCGCGTGCCGCGAGAGAGCGCCAGGTGGGTGATCTCGTGAGCGAGCGTGTCTTCCCACGGAAAGCCCCCGGGCGCCGCGCGCGGCGAGATCATGTTCACCCGCCCCCAGCGCGCGACCGCGACGGTGCCGGTCGTCTCGGCGGCATTGAGCGGGAGCCCACTCACTCCGGAGAGCGAGAACAGGTCGCGGACCAGGTCGATCCGCAGCGGTCTCGGCATGACCACGCCGAGGTCGCGCTCGATGGCCGCTCGAGCGCTCACGGCCACCTCCGACAGCATCGGGACGAGCGCACGGTCCTCGTCGTCCTGTATCCGGATCCAGAGGCCGCGCGACGCGTCTTCGATGACCGTCGAGCCCGCCGTCGCGCGCGCGCAGTTCTTGGCGAGCTCTGCGAGCGGAGCGGCGTCTTTCACGCCTCCCAGAGTCGCGAGCGTCGCCTGCGCCGCATCGCAGTCGCCGAGATACAGGGACAGCCGCGCGCGCTCGAGTGCAAGAGCGGATCCGCCGTCGTCAATCTCCTCCGACATCGTTCGCGCACGATCGAGGTCGAGCTCGGTGATCGCATCGGCCATGTCCGAGACGGAGGGGCCACCGAGATGTACCCTCGCGGGCGCCGGCGCGGCGACGAGCCCGAGAGCCAGCATCATCGAAAGGGTGCGCTTCATCGCAGGAGCCCTTCCGCGTACCTTCGCACGGCCGGCGAGAGGCGCTCGCTCTTCTCTGCTCCGAGCCCTTCGAGGACGCGCCTCCGAAACGCCTCGGCGCGTGCGCGCTCGTCCGGTCCGGGCACGTCGCCTCCCGTGGCAACGCCATCGCCCCGCTCCCCGCGGTGATCATCGGTCTTGGGCTCTCCGCGAACGTCGCCCGCGCGGCGCTCCTGACCCTGCTCCGGCTCCGGATCGGTCGACCGCTCGAGCCGGGATTGGTCGAGCAAGCGCTGCGCCTCGCGTTGTAGCGAGAGCGCTCGCTCGCCGTGGCCTGCGGCAAGCTCCTTTGCCGCTTCCTGCATGACGCTCCCTGCTTTTCCGAGGCGCTCGGCCACCTCCCGGGGCAGAGCGCCCTCGGCCTTGCCGGAGTCCTCGGAAAGCTTTGCTGCCTGCTCCGCCAGATCCCGCTCGGTGTCACCCGCCTGCTCGAGAGCCGATTTCGCTCGCGCCTCGGCCTCGGCCTTTCGCCCGGCGAGCTTCTGCTGCGCCCATTCGAGCCCCTGCCGGACGGAACGTCGAGCCTCGGCGAGCTGGCCTCGCATCGGGTCGTCCGGGTCGAGCCGCTTCTCGGCTTGATCGAGGTTTTCCTCGGCGTTCTCGGCGCTGTCCACCGCTTCCTCGAGCGACATGTCTTCCAGCGCGTGTGCCGCCGCCTTGGCGTGCTCGCGAGCGAGCGAGGCCGCCGCCCGCGGCGTGCCGAACTGCTGTCCCGGCAGAGGCAACGGGTCCACCGCTTCGCGGATCCCATCGGCGAGGTGCTTGGCTTCCTTGCGTTCCTCCTCGGAGGGCTCGCTGTTCCGGGCCTGATCGAGAGCCGACTCGACCCCGTGCACACCGTTTTCGTGCTGCTCCGCCAGCTGGGCGACCGCATTCGCGGCGCGATCGAATTCTTCGTCGGCGTTCGAGGGCGACGGTAGATCGCCCTGTCCGCCGCCCCCGTTGCCCTGGCCGGATTCGGCTCCCCGCCCGTGGTGCGAGCTCGTCGTGGACCCGAACGAGGGATTCGGACGGCGCAGGCGCGCTGCGAGGTGAAGCGCAGCGAGCTCCGCATGCGTGAGATCCTCGGCGCGCCGGGCACGATGCACGCGGCCGGTGTCCGCCGTCGCCACGGAGCCCAGGTCGCGCCCGAGCGCCGAAAGAGTGGACAGGCGCAAGACCCCCTTGTCGAGCGTGTCGAGCGCGGCATCGAGACGCGACAATCCCTGTTGCCGGTGCTCGGTCTCCCGGGCGGTGCGTGCCGACACGGCTGCCTCTTCCGCGACGTCGCCGAGTCGCTTGGCTACCTCCGCCGCGTCCCGGTTCCCGAGTGCCGACAGCGCGACATCGACCGCCAGGAGCGCGCGTTCGACGGCATCTTCGCCGAGCTCACCCCGCCCTTTGGCCAGGCGATCGAGCTGGCCCTCCACGAACGCGACGAGCCCCGGCGGCACCGTCGCACCGGAGTACGTGCCGTCGAG
>Ga0316628_100002750_pt1 | contig 13220 bp, 10 predicted proteins | sample OWC_Aug_M2_C1_D5_FD_207648 | JGI IMG/M metagenome (GOLD analysis project Ga0316628, IMG submission 207648) | Wetland soil microbial communities from Old Woman Creek delta, Ohio, United States - OWC_Aug_M2_C1_D5_C | ecosystem: Environmental > Terrestrial > Soil > Wetlands | place: USA: Ohio... | reverse complement strand
CTCCTCCAGGCCTACGGGATCGAACGGCCGGCGGAGATGGTCGGAAAACCGATTTTTTAGGAGACGACGATGGCCACCGAAAAAGTGAAAATCGACGCGGACCTCATGGTTAAAGTCCGCCAATTCGCCAAAACGGCCGGCTATTCCTCGCCCGAGGAATTCATCCACCACTGCCTGGAGCGCGAAATCGCGGCGCTCGAGTCCTCGGATTCCGAGGACGAGATCAAGAAGAAGCTCAAAGGCCTCGGCTACATCGGCTGATGGGCGTCGTCAATTCGATCCTCGGCGCGGTTTTCGATGTCCTGTTCGCGCCGTTCGGGCGCCTCGGCCCCTGGCCGGGATTGATCGCGATTTCGGCCCTCACCGGAATCGTGATGCTCCTGATCTTCAAGGCGACCTCCAACCAGGACGGGATCAAGAGGGCCAAAAACCTCATCAAGGCCCGGCTCCTGGAGATCCGGCTCTATAAAAACGACACCGGGCGCTCGTTCAAAGCCCTCGGGGCGATCCTGGCGGCTAATTTCCGCTACATGGGCTATGCCCTGAAACCCATGCTTGTCATGATCGTGCCCGTCCTCCTCATCCTGGCCCAGCTCAATCTCCGCTACGGATCGGAATCCCTGCGCCCCGGCGGCCAAGCCCTCGTCAAGCTGACCCTGGCCCAGGGAACCGGAGCCGTTGAAACGCCGATCGCCCTGAAAGCGCCGGCCGGCCTGACGATCGAAACGCCGCCCGTGCGCATCGAGGAGGAGGGCGAAGTGGATTGGCGGGTCCGGGCGGACGCGCCCGGACGATATCTCCTGTCTTTCGACATCAACGGAACGGCGGTCGAAAAATCCGTCTCGGCGGGCGAGGCCCAGCCGTCCAAGGTTTCGCCGCTCCGGTCCCGGACGTTCCTCGACCTGGTGCTCTATCCCGGAGAAAAGCCCCTTCCGAAAAACGTTCCGGCGGCTTCGATCGCCGTTATTTATCAGCCCCAGCGACTCCCCCTCTTCGGCGGGACGGTCCACTGGCTGGTCGCCTTCCTGGTTCTTTCGATCGTCGCCGGCTTCGCCCTCAGGGGCGTCTTTAAAGTCGAAATCTAAACCACGGACCGCTTTTCAACCTGGATTATTCGCGAGCTAAGAGAGCCAGCGAGCAACAGGCCGGGGCTGGACGGCAAGGTTCATTTCGACGCGCATTTCAAGCGGACCGCCCTCGGCCCCGCGCAGCTTGAAATCGAGGACCAGGTCGCGAGCGGTCACGATTTGCGGGGCCGCGTCTTCGCCGGCCGCCTTTCTCTTGAACAGATCCTTGAGCAGCCCACCGACGATGCCGATCGCATCCAGGATCGAAAAGGTGTTCATCCCCGGGTTGGCCCAAGGGTCGTTGCGTTTGATGTTCCAATCCGGCTTGAGAAAAGTGGGGTTGTTGGACGGCATGATCCCCAGCTTGAGCGGGCGGACGGACTCGCTTTTCCGGCTGGACATGAGGAGGTCGCCGCCGACATACAGGGAAAGATGATATTCGCGGACGATGGGGGGCGCCTCCGGAGGCGGCGGATCGGGCGTGCCGAGGGCCTTGGCCAGCCTCCCGACTTTCGGCGCTTCGGGGGCTACCGGTTTGGGAGCCGTCGGCCAGGACACGCGCACGTCCAGGCTGAACTCCCTTTTTAATATCAGGGGGCCCGATTTTACTTCGAGATAGTACGTCCGGGTACGCGATTCTCGGAAAAGGGCGTTGGCGTCCAGGCCAAGGACGTTGAATCCCGCCAGGAACGCGCCGGCCTTGATGACCCGGTCCCCCTCGAAAAATTTGTAAAAGGCCGGGGCGGAAATATCGATGGCCAGCGGCAGCGTGCCTTCGGGAATGATAATTTCGTCCTTCGTCCCCTTGATCAAGGAAATGTCCCGGACCCAGGGATATTTCGCCCGCCAGCCGTTCAGGTAAGTCGAGAGGATGGCCTGCCCGGTGAAATCGAGAAAGACGAAGCCGGAATCCATGGCCCGTCCGGCTTCGAAGAATTCGATCAGCCAGCGGATTTCCTCGGAGGTTTCGCCGGTCTTGGCGGCGCAGAAGGCTCCCAGCGCAGCCGCGTCCGCCTTTTCGGTCTCCGGCAGATCGGGATAAGCGCCGTTGATCTGGGAGGCCAGGGCCCGGAAATCGCCGCCTTTGGAAACGATCTCGCGGGCGGTTTCCCGCCATTGGGCGGAGGCCGCGCAGACGCAAACGACGGACAGAACCGCCGCCGCCGCGGCTTTCTTACTTGCCATATTTGAACACCAGTTGGACTTCCAGGCTCGTGCCCGGGAATCCTTCAGGCAGGGCCGGCCAGGGCCCGCTGAGGGTGATCGCTTTCAACGCCGCGGCGTCGAGGGGTTCGAGACCGGAGGAGGCCGAAACGTCGACGCCGTTCAATTCTCCGGAGGGCATCACCAGGATGGTGACCGTCACCTGTCCGCTCCATTCGGCCGTCCCGGGGGAGGTGCCCATGGACCAGTTTCGCTGAACGGCGTTGAGGACGTCGGATGCCCAACCGGAAAGATCGAACGTCTTGACGTTTTCCGGGACGAACGCGGCCACGACTCCGGCCGGAGGCGGCTTGATCGTGCCGATTCCTCCGGGAATGCCGCCGCCTCTTCCTCCTCCGGTTCCTCCGCCTCCCGAGAGGGAGGGTTTCGCCAGCGGCGAGCGGAGCGCTCCGGAAAGGTCCGGAATCGGACGGATGGAGCGCCGGAAGGGGCGCAACCAATCGTCCTCGGGAACCTGGGCGTACTTGGAGAGATTAAGCATCGCGTCGGCCGGATAAACCAGGCTGAAGCCGGCAAGCAGCTCCCGCTCTTTATCCCGTTCGGCCGAGGTCAGGCGCTCGCCCGGCACGCCGCCGATCGGCGGGACGGCGCCGCCCGACGTCCTCCCCCCTTCTCCCCCGGATGCCGGCCTCCCGCCGGACGGGCCTGCCGGCCCGGTTTGCGAAGCGGCGGCCGGGGCGGCGGTCGATCCCGCCGGCGGGCGGACGGCCGCCCCGGATGGATTGGCCGTGTATTTGATTTTCGGCGGAGGCACCAGGACGACGTCCCGATGTTCATGCTTGAAATCGATGATCCGGACGTCGATCCGCCAGTTGACCGCGAGGTAGATCACGACGGCATGAATCGCCAGGGACACCGCCAGGACGGCGCCCCGGGTCAGGAGGAATTTCTTGTCGTCGTTGATAGTTGTTCTCCGGGCCATCCGGGCAAGAGGTATAGTCTACCACACCCCGGCCAGGCCTCTCTATTCTAACCCTGGCGGCGGGAGATCGTTGCGTGCCGTCAGCGTTTCGGGATAAGGATGGTGTGGGAGACGTATTCCCCCTTGGGACCGTCGGGAATCCTGATCTTCAGCCGGCCGTTCTCCAGGACGCCGCCGGTCGGTTTTCCGGCCAGATCGGCCCGAACGAGTCCCAGGATATACTCCGTTCCGGCCAGGCCTTCGACATTCAGGCGCAACGCGCCCCTGTTGTCCAGGCGGACATCGATGATCCGGAGGCCGATGTTCCGTTCCCCCGTCCTCGTGGGATTGGCCGGAGGAAGGACTTCAAATGTCGGAACGATGTCGATCACGAAGACGTCGTTTCCCGTCAACGTCGCCGGGACGGCCGGCTGGACGGAACTGGCAATATAAAACAGCTTAGGTTCGACAAACACATTCTTTCCGTTGACCGAGGCGGCGCTGATTCCCGTCCCCGGACCGAATACGGGAGCGAAGGTCATCCGGAGCGGTTTTTTCGATCGGCTCCGGACGACAGCCGTGATCTTTGTCTGTTCGCGCTTGTAGGCGATGTCCAGGACGGCTTCCCCCACCTTGATGTTTTCGATCGAAACATGATCCCAATCGGCCGGAAGCCGGGGAGAGAAGACAAACGTTCCGGCCGGGACATCGGCGTCCAATCCCAGCAGACCTTTTAAAAGCGGGATGACCACGCCGGATGAGGAAAAGCCCTGGTGGGCGACGCCTTCCTGCGGCCAGACGTTCAGATCCCCCGAAAAGAGCTCGGTGACATAGCCGAGACCGTTGTCAAACGTGTGCCGGACGGCGGCTTGGAGCAGGCCGAAGCCCTGGAGGACGAAATTCTGCCGGTACATCGCGGCCGCCACCCACCCCGTTAAAAACGGCCAGGCTGCGCCGTAGTTATAGTTCAACGGCTCGTAGTAGGAGCTTTTATTCGACAGCATCCGGACGCCCCAGTCCGTTGTCAGGTCGGCCGAGGACAGGCGCCGGAGCGTTTGGTCCGCCTTTTCCCGCTCGGTCAGATCCCAGACAATGGGGACCGAGCTCCAGGGCGTCGTCTCCTCCACCTGGCGTCCGTCGGCGTTGAAAGCATAAACATATTGGCTCAAGCTCGGATTCCAGAATTTGGCATTAAGGGCCTTCCGGGCTTTCTCATAATCGGCGTCCGCCGCAGCCGCCGTTTCCCGGTCGCCGACCGCCCGGGCCAGCTCGCGGGCGGCATAGGCCGCCCTCCCCCACGACGCCGAGAGAAAGATGTCGGTCTTGATTCCGGTCAGGGCCCCGAATTCGAGAGCTCCTAGGCCGGCCTTGGAGTTGTCCATCAGGCCGTCGCCGTCCTCGTCGGTTGATTTGCACCAGACATAGGCCCGGCGAAGCGACGGCCAGCTCGATTTGATGAAGTCCAGGTCGCCGCTCCAACGATAATATTCGAGGGCGGCGGCGAGGTAAAACGGCGTCGTATCGCCATGGATATACGCGTACGGGTAATCTTCGAACCAGCGCAGATACCCCGCGGCCTGGGACAGCTCATGGGCCATCTTCCCATCCTCGCGCTGCCATTTCTGGGTGAACTGAAGCGCTTTTTTAACGTCGGCCAGGGCTCCGTAGGCGTCCAAGCCGAGGGAATTCATGAAAGCGTCGCCGCCGAAAAACCAGCCGAAGCCGGGACGGCCGCCCGTCCCCGACGTCCCGATACCGGCGACCATACCCGAACCGAGGTCGGGATTGTCGACAAAGAGATTGTCATAGGCGACCTTGGCCCATTCGAAGGCCAGGTTGAACTCGGGCAAGGGCGTGGTCACACTGACTGTGCCTTCCTGGAGCTTACGATAATGTTCGACGGCCTCCCGGTAAACGGCTTCCGGATTGTCCACAAGCTTCTGGTAGACGGCCTTGACGTCGTCTCTTTTTCCCCGGCCGCCGGCCATGACGATGGGGATATAGGAATGCCGGACCTCGCCCGGCTTCTCGATGACGATCTTGAATTGGTTGGGCGTGTCGGACAGCATATGGGCCGGAGTGTAGGAAATGCCCGAAGCGGCCGGAGATCCCAGGTAGCCGTGGTTTTTCCGGGTCGGCTCGGAGAGCAGATACGCTTTCACCACGTCATCCCAGTAGGCGTATTGGCCGCCGATTCCGGCCGGCCACATGGGTTGTAAAACGGGCAGGAAGCTGCAGACAATCGTCAACGGCTCGGTCGCGTCCACCGCCAGAAGGATGACCGCACCCGGCGCGGAAACGGATGTGACGTACGTCGCCCGGACGGTGAACGTCTGGAAGACATACGTCAGGGTCGTAGAGGCGGGGGTGACGTCGATATAGCGGACGATGTCTTTTCCCAGGATCGGCTGGGTGCTCGAGCCGATGAAAAAGGACAGCTCGCAGTTGCGGAACAGTTTCAGAGGGTAGGCCCAGGCCTCGAACGACCCGCTTTCATATCCGAAGATCGCGAATCGCGGGCCGGCCTTGTCGAAATAAGTCCCGGGCTGGGCCGGACGGCTCAGAGCGAGATCGGAGGGCTCGAGGGCGAAGCGCGGGATCAGGGCGGTCCCGGCCGTGAGGCTGGAGGAAATCAGGACGAGGCCGAGGAAAATGAGGGCAGGCCGGTGGCGGGACATGGGAGGCCTCCGATCAGATTTGGATTTCATAGACATCGGGGATTTTCGCGAGCGAGAGCGCATCATTGAACGTCCAGCTCATCTGGTTGACCCCGCGCGGGTAAGGGAAGAACCGGTTCCGGTACAGGACGCCCAAGGGATAGTTATGGCGCTTCCATTCGATCGTTCCGATGAATCCGGCGTCCTGGATCATGGCGAGATACGTCCGGATGAAGGCCGCCTGCTCGGCCCGGGAGAGACCGGGAAAAGCCAGATGGTTGATCCAGGCCCAGCGCTCGATCGTCCGGCCGATATGGTCATGGAGAAGGAAGTTGACCAGGCCGGCGATTTTCCCGTCCTTCTCGTAGACGAAAGTCCGGGAAACATCAGGACAGTCGAGCTCCCAGGCCAGCTCCTCCTTGTCCCAGTCGAGGGCCAGGCGAAGCATCTTCTGGTAGCCGTTGAGGAGGTCCCGGCAGCCCTCGGCGTCTTCGGGACGATAGTCGCGGAGCGGGAGAAGATTCCTCCGGCGCGGCGGCCGCGGGGCGCCGATGAGCCGAAGGGCCGCCCGCTCGTAGCCCTTGAGCCGCTCGGAATAAGCCGCCTTGGGGAGGTCGAGGATCCGGGCCACAACTCCTGTTTTTCTAACCCACTCCATGCGGCCTTCCCTGGCGATTTTGTCCATCATCTTGGTCGAGCGATGCCCCGTCTCCAGGGTGAAAAGGGCGAAATCGTAGCCGTGCTCCCGGCTGATTGCCAGGGCCCGCCGGATGACGGCTTGGGCCACGCCCCGGCGCAGGTCTTCCTTGCGGGTGACCAGGAGACAGCTGTAGGCGGCCCGGCAGGATTTGCCCTCGAAGAAAAATTTCTGGGGCATATTGAGGAAAAAAGCGATGATCTGGTCGCCCCGGTAGGCGGCGACGACATGATCCCGGTTTTCCGGCGGGATACGCTCGATCAGGAAACGGAGGAAGGCCGGCCGGTAGAAATTCGGGAACGAGGCGTCGCCGTATTCATCCCGCCAGGAGGCGTGAGCCATCCGCTCGAGGGCTTCGTAGTCGCCGCGGAAGGTTTCGATCGTGTAGCCGTCGCTCATCCGGCCTCCTCTCCCCTTTCCCCGGGAATTTGTACCACAAGGCGCGGGAGAAGGGAAGAACGGCCCCCCCCGCGCGGGGTATTGACAAAGGCCGGGCGTCGGAATAAAATTCGAACGGAAAACGAAAATGGTCCAATATTCGACAAAAACCAAAAAAAAACACGACCTCGTCCGGGCGGACATCCTCCGGGCGGCGGAAGCCGTCTTCCGGCAATGGGGCATTACGAAGACGACGATCGAGGATATCGCCCGCCGGGCCGGCAAAGGAAAAAGCACGCTGTACTTCTACTTCAAGAGCAAGGCCGACGTGCTCGACGCCATGGCCGTGGCCCAGCTCGAACGGATCCTCGACCTGGCCCGGGCGGAGATCGCCGGAAAAAAGACCGCCAAGGAGCAGCTCGTCGCCTATATCGGGACGATGTTCCGGGAAATCCAGAAGACGATCGCTCCCCTCCACATCGAGCGCGATATGGCCACCATCCAGGGCATCATCGACCGCATCGTCAGGAATTTCGACCTCACAAACGAGAAGAGCATCGAGGCTTGCCTCCGTTTCGGGTTCAAAAGAGGCGAGTTCCGGAGCATCAGCCCTCGGGAAATCAAGGAGACCGCCCGGGCCATCGCCGTGGTCATCCGCAGCCTCGCCTTCAATCTTTTCGTCAATAATCCGGACAAGCGGCAGGTCGACCTGGTGATCCGGCTGCTGTCCGAGGGCTTTTAGTATCGATCGATCGTTCAAAAAGGAGCGCCATGAAAGCCAGAAACTTCTGTCTCGCGGGAATCGCCCTCGTCATTCTTTTCTCCGGTTGCCGCCCGGCGAGAGAGACCGGGCGCGAGATCGGCCCCATCAAGGTTGTCGTTCGAAAAGTACGGACGGCGGAAGAAAGCCGGCCGTTTGTCTACAGCGGAACGATCATCGAGTCTGAAACGATCCCCCTGAGCTTTTCCGTGACCGGCACCGTAGCCCGCGTCCACGTCGAGGAGGGCCAGGCCGTGGCCAAAGGTCAGCTCCTGGCGGAAATCGATGACGCGACGTACCGCAACTCATACGAAATGACGAAAGCGGCCGAGAAGCAGGCCGAAGACGCCTTCACCCGGCTGTCCCGGATGTATAAAAACGGCAGCCTGCCGGAGATCAAGTACGTCGAGGTCGAAACCGGACTGACCCGGGCCCGGGCCGCCGCGGCCCTGGCCCAAAAAAGCCTGGAGGACTGCCGCCTCTATGCCGGCGCGTCCGGATTCGTCGGCAGGCGTTCCATCGATCCCGGCATGATCGCCCTGCCCAACGTGACCTCGATCACCCTGGTCAGGATCGACAAGGTCTACGCCCGGGTTCCGATCCCGGAGAACGAAATCGCCCAGGTCCGCAAGGGGGATCCAGCGACGATCCGGATCGGGGCCCTCGGGGACCAGGCCCGAACGGGAACAATCGAAGATATCGGCGTCGAGGCCGACCCGCTCGCCCACACCTACAAGATCCGGATCGCCGTCGCCAACCCGGACGGGATGATCAAGCCGGGGATGGTCTGCACCGCCGCGCTGCCCAATCCAGGCCGGAGCCGCGGGCTCATCGTCCCGGCCGAAGCCGTGCTCGTGGACGAGACGGGACAGAACTACGTCTACAAGCTCGACGCAGACCGGGGGAAAGCCCTCCGGACCCCCGTGAAGATCGGCGCCTTATTTGCCGACGGCATCGAGATCCGCGAAGGCTTAGCCGCGGGGGCCGAGGTGGTCGTTTCCGGCCAACATCGACTGACGGACCAGGCCGCCGTCGCGATCGTCACGGATCAGGTCCAGAAGCGATAAGAGACGCCCATGAACAGCCTCTCTTCCTTTTTGGATAAGGTCCATAGCTACCGGCAGCCCATGTTCGTCCTGGCCGGCCTTCTCATCCTGGCCGGGATCGCGGGCTTGAATATGATGCCGCGCGACGAGTATCCCGAATTCCGGATCCGGCAGGGCATCATCATCGGGATCTATCCCGGCGCGACGGCGGAAGAAGTCGAAAACCAGGTCACGGATAAAGTCGAGCATTACCTGTTCCAGTATAAATCGGTCAGGCGCGAAAAAACCCGTTCGATCTCCCGCGAGAATCTCATGGTCATCTATGTCGAGGTCTCCGATAAGGAAAAGGACCCCGACGCATTCTGGGTCAAGCTGCGCCACGGGTTGAACGAGCTCCGGGCCGGGCTGCCGTCCGGCCTGGTCTCCCTTACCGCCGACAACGATTTCGGCAACACATCGGCGCTGCTCATCGCCGTCCGGTCCAAAACCAGGACCTATCGGGAGCTCGAAGACTGCATTCGGAAGCTCGAGGAGGACGTCCGGGCCATTCCTTCCGTCAGCCGGGTCACGCGATACGGCGTCCAGAGAGAAGAGATCGTCGTCTATCTCGACAACGCCAGGCTGTCCCGCTACGGCCTCAAGCCCATCACCCTGGCCGCCGCTCTCAAGCCGCAGAGCCTGGTCGGCTATGCCGGCGAGCTGGATGACGGGAAATTCGTCCGTCCCCTGCACGTCCCGGCAAGCTATCGGACCGAGAACGACCTGGCGGAGCAGATTGTCTATGCCGACCCCGCCGGAAACACCGTCCGCCTGAAAGACGTGGCCCGGATCGTCCGGCAGTACGAGGAACCCTTGTCCTTCGTCCGGGTGAACGGCCAGAAGGGTCTGGTCGTCTCCCTGGAAATGCAGAAAGGCAATAATATCGTCACGTTCGGGAAAGAGGTCGGCCGGGCCGTCGCCGATTTCGAGCGGTCGCTCCCGTCCGACGTCACGATCGACACCATTTCCAACGTCCCGCAAGTCGTCTCCAAGTCCATCGGCGACTTCATGAAGGAGTTCGGCATCGCCGTTCTGGCCGTCATCGCCGTGACCATGATCCTCCTCCCGCTGCGCGTGGCCCTTGTCGCCGCGGCGACCATCCCCATCACCATCCTGTCGACGATCGGATTCCTCTGGACGTACGGCGTAGAGCTCCAACTGGTCTCCTTGGCCTGCCTGATCATGGTCCTGGGCCTGGTGGTCGACGATCCCATCGTCATCATCGATAACTACGTCGAAAAGCTCGACGGCGGCCTGCCCCCCCGAAAGGCAGCCTCCCGGAGCGTCATCCAGCTCTTCCCGTCGGTCTTCGGGGCCACGATCACCATCATCTGCTGCTTCATTCCCTTGAGCTTCTTCATGACCGGCGTGGGGGCGGATTTCGTGCGATCCATGCCCCCCACTGTTTCCACGGCCCTGATCATCTCCCTCATCGTAGCTTCCCTGCTGACGCCCATTATGTGCCTCGCCCTCATTAAACACGGCCTCAAGCAAGGAAAGAAAAACTTAAAGTCCTTCTTCCTGGACGGCCTGCAGAGCCGCTATGATCGCATGGTCGAACAGGTGTTCCGGTGGAAAAAGCTCGTTATCTCCGCCGGAATCCTCGCGTTCGCGGCCGGACTGGCCTTGTTATTTTCCTTGCCGACGCAAACCTTCCCCAAGCTCGAGCGGAATCAGTTCGCCGTCGAGGTCACCCTGCCCGAGGGAAGCTCTCTCGCTCAAACCGACGCTATTCTCAAGGACCTCGAAAGCCAACTCCTGCAGGATTCGAGAGTCAAGGTCGTCGCTTCGTTCGTCGGCACCAGCTCCCCCCGGTTCCACACGGTTTATGCCCCGCGATTCCCGTCGCGCGACTGCGGACAGCTGGTCGTCGTCACGGCCTCCAATGAAGCCACCCTCGAAATCCTCGACGAATACAGCCGGAAAACCCTCGGCCGCTATCCGTCCGCTTCGGTCAGGTGGCAGCAGCTGGAGATGCATAAATATGTCGATCCGATCGAGATCCGCCTCTGGGGCGGCGATTTCACCGACGTGAAGAGGACGGCCGAACGAATCGAGGCCGTTCTGCGTCCGGTCCCGGGAATCGCCAACGTCTCCAACGACTATCGCCAGGCTCTTCAAGCGGTGAACGTGGATGTCCGGAGGGACGAAGCGAGCCGCCTGGGCGTTCCGAAGGCCGTCCTGGACTATTCCCTGATGACGGCGACCAAGGGCGTGCCGGTGGCCACCGTCTGGGAAGACGATTATCCCCTCGGCGTTCGAGTCAAGTTTGACGGCCTGACGAACGTCGGTCCCGCTGATATCTCGAATCTTTACGTCACCTCGCCCCTTCTGGGGATCGCCGTCCCCATCCGCCAGTTGGCGGAACTTCGGCCGGCCTGGACCGGGGGGGACCTCGTCCGGCGGAACGGCGTGCGGACATTGACCGTCGCGGCCGAACTCGACCGGAACGTCTACGGGTCCGAGATTGCCAAGAAAATCAAACCGCTCCTCGGAAGGATCGAGCTTCCCCCGGGTCTTCATATGGAATACGGCGGCGAAACGGACGACATCGCCGATATCATGACGCCGGTTTACCGGAGCATGGTGGTCAGCATCGCCCTGATCTTTCTCGTTCTCATGTTTGAATTCAGGAGCCTGAAGAAAGCGTTTCTGATCATGGCCATCATGCCCCTGAGCGTCTTCGGAGCCGCGCTCGGCGTCTTGATCGCCGGCTATCCCGTCAGCCTGACCGCGATCATCGGCTTGATCAGCCTGTTCGGGATCGTCGTCCGAAACGGGATCATCTATGTCCAATACGCCGACGAGCTCAGAAGAACGCAGGGCTATGGAGTCCAGGAGGCGGCCATCGCCGCCGGCAAGCGCCGGATGCGCCCGATCTTCCTGACGGCCACGGCGGCCGCCGTCGGCGTCGTCCCCATGATGCTGAGCCGCTCGTCTCTATGGGGCCCGATGGCCTCGGTCCTCTGCTTCGGCCTGCTCTTCGCTCTCGTCCTGTCCCTGATCATCCTTCCGGTCCTCTATTATCTCGCCCACCGGCGCGAGCCGCTGGCGTCGAACGAAGGGGTCCCCGCATGAAAAAAATCATCGTCGTCATCGTCATCCTGGCGGGCGCCGCCGCCGCCGGCGCGGCCGAGAAGCTCACGCTCGAGGCGAGCAAGGAGCTGGCCCTCAAGAACAACATCGAGATGCGGAACGGCCGGCTGGAGACCGACGCCGCCCGGCAGGCCAAACGCGCCGCCTTCACGAAATATTTTCCGTCCGTCAGCGCTTTGGGAATGGACCTGAGAGCGCACGACCCTCTGGCCTCCGTCACGACCCAGGGCGGCAACCTGCCCGTCTACGACGGCAATCCCATCAACCTGGCCTTCCCCACCCAGTTCGCCTATTTTCCCAGCTCCACCATGGGTTTTATGAAGTCCATGAGGTTCCTGGCCGTCACCGCGATCCAGCCTGTATTTGCCGGCGGACGGATCCTCAACGGAAACCGCTTGGCCTCGTTGGGCGTCGAAGTCAGCCAGGACAAGGAACGGCTGGCGCGCACGGAAGTTCTGCGGTCGACCGAGCAGCAATATTGGCAGATCGTCTCCCTGGCTCAGAAAATGAAAACGATCGAGAGCTATGAAGCGCTCCTCCGCCGCCTGCTGGGGCAGGTCGAGGACGCTTACAACGCCGGGCTGGTGATGAAAAACGACGTGCTTAAGGTCAAGCTCAAGCTGTCCGAAATCCTGCTCAACAAGTCCAAGGCCGAGAACGGAAAGGCCTTGGCGATCATGGCCTTCTGCCGCACCCTGGGGATCCCCCACGATCAGGGAGTCGAACTCGCCGACGACCTCGCGATCGAGCGGCCGCCGGACGCCCTCCGCGTCGATCATCGGGCGGCCCTTGAGAGCCGGCCCGAGCGCCGGATGCTGGAGGCCTCGGTCCGGGCGGAGACTCTCAAAGCCCGCCTGGTCCTCGGCGAAAGCCTGCCCCAGCTCGGGGTGGGCGTCGCCGGAATGTGGATGAAGCTGGATGAGGCGAAAGCCGGAACCAACGGCATGGTTTTCGGGACGCTGTCCGTGCCTCTCTCCGGCTGGTGGGAAGGCTCCCACGCCTTGGGCGCGCAGAAGGCCCGCGAGGAGGCTGCCCGGAACACGTTGCGCGACGGCGAGGAGCTCCTTCTGCTCCAGATGGACAAGACCTGGAAAGACCTGACCGATGCTTACGGGGGGTTGACCCTCTGCCGAGAGTCCGAGGCCCAGGCGGATGAGAACCTGAAAGTCAGCCAGGACGGCTACGACAACGGGCTTATCACGCTGTCCGACCTCCTTGAAGCCCAAGCCCTGCGGCAACAAGCGCGCGATCAGCTGACGGACGCCATGGCCGCGTATCGGATCGCGATGGTCGATTATATAAAATAATCGTTAATGTTAGTATGTGGGTTTTTTAGGTTAATTTTTTTTGGTTTT
>Ga0316628_100002749_pt1 | contig 13221 bp, 12 predicted proteins | sample OWC_Aug_M2_C1_D5_FD_207648 | JGI IMG/M metagenome (GOLD analysis project Ga0316628, IMG submission 207648) | Wetland soil microbial communities from Old Woman Creek delta, Ohio, United States - OWC_Aug_M2_C1_D5_C | ecosystem: Environmental > Terrestrial > Soil > Wetlands | place: USA: Ohio... | reverse complement strand
TTTGAGAAGGCAGGGTCCGTAGCACCTGAGAGCCGACACCGGCGGCGCTCGACCGCTCACCGCGACGCTTCGAATGATTCGAACCGTTGCAAACCAAGTTCGGAAAACGCGACATACTCGCGACGGAATGGAATGGCTCAACTACCACCACCTGCTGTACTTCTGGATGGTCGCGAAGCACGGGAGCATCACGCAGGCGAGCAAGGAGCTTCGCCTCGCGCATCCGACGATCAGCGGCCAGATCCATCGTCTCGAAGAGGTCCTCGGAGCCAAGCTGTTCACGCGCAAGGGGCGGAACCTGGCGCTGACCGACATCGGGCGTATCGCATTCCGGTATGCCGACGAGATCTTCTCGCTCGGTCAAGAGTTCCAGGACACGCTCAAGGGACGGTCCAGCGGGCAGCAGCTGCGGCTGGTCGTCGGCGTCTCCGATGTCCTCGCGAAGTCGATCGTGCACCGGATCCTGGAACCGGCGTTCGATCTGCAAGACAAGGTTCGCGTGATCTGTCGAGAGGATCGCTCCGTCGAGGCGTTCATGGGGGACCTGGCCGCCCACACCGTCGACGTGGTGCTGTCCGATGCGCCCGCCGGTCCCGGCACGCCCGTGCGGACGTTCAGCCATCCGCTGGGAGAGTGCGGCACTTCGTTCTTCGCGGCGTCACGACTCGCGAGGTCGTGCCGCCGTGGCTTTCCGAGGGCCCTCGACGGCCGCCCGGTGCTGGTGCCCGGGGAGAAGTCGACGTTCCGGAGGGCGCTGACCGAGTGGTTCGCGTCGCACGATGTTCGCCCGCAGATCGTCGCCGAGCTCGACGACCTCGCCCTGGCGCTGGTGCTGGGTGAGGCGGGCCTCGGAATCTTCGCCGCGCCCGACGTGATCGCCGACGAGATTCGCCGGCGCTACAAGGTCGAGCTGGTGGGGCGCGCGAAGGACATCCGGCAGCGGTTCTACGCGATCTCGGTCGAACGCAAGGTCAGGAACCCGGCCGTGGCGGCGATCTGCCAGGTGGCGAGGAAGCACATCTTCGCGTGAGGTCAGTCGTCGGCCCGGTTCCTGACGAGAATCGCGCGAACGCGGGCAGCCAGGTCGGCCTTCGGTTCGCGGATCTCGCCCGCGACCCTGTCACCGGCCCAGCTGGTCCATTCCTCGTTCCACCTGGAAAGGCACCCGAGAGACCACGGCCCATCCGCGGCGGTCCAAGCTTCGATCCAAGCTCGACCGTTGCGCCTGTCCGTCGCTCGCCGATGAGCGTTTCTCGACACGGCGCGCGCTCATTTTCGAATAGTCGAATCGGCAAAGCCCCGGCACAGTGAGACCATGCGCAACCATCCCGACCCGAGCCCTTCGCGACGAACGTGGCACGCGATGCTGGCATCGCTCCGCAGCTGCCTCAGCTGCGGGGGCTCGCTGCACGGCACGGCCTCGGGTCTCGACGGGTTCTGCCCCGAATGTGTCGACCGGTCGCGCGACCTCTCCGACGACCACCTCGGTGGCGAGGCGTGATCGCGGCGATACCGCGCCCGATCTCCGCGTCGAGGTGGGGCGAGCGTCGCGCGGAGTGCGCCGGTCCTGCGTCATTCGCGCGGGGGCTGCGTCTGCGATGACGCTGTGACCGAGCGCTGGCGCACGGCGCTACGGCGCGGGGGCACGAGCCGTCCCGGGAGGTACCCTCGATGATGACGTCGACGGCGACCGCCAAGCTGGTGTCGAGCTTCGCTCCGCACCGGGCGAGAGATGTCTGCACCGAGCTCCTCGCGGCTGCCGGCATCACGGTCGACGGCTCGCAGCCGTGGGATGTCACGATCCACGACGAGCGCGTCTGGGCGCGTGTGCTGCGCGATGGCACGCTCGGTGGTGGCGAAGCCTACGTCGAGGGTTGGTGGGATAGCCCGGCACTCGATCAGACCATCGAGCGCTTGCAGCGGCTCGATCTCGTCGATGCGCTCCGCGACAACTGGCGGATCGTGCCGCACGTGCTCAAGGCGCGCCTGATGAACCTCCAGAGCCTGCGTCACGCGTTCGGCAACGGGCAGCACCACTACGACATCGGCAACGATCTCTACGAGGCGATGCTGGATCGCCGCATGCTGTACACGTGCGCGCTGTGGTCGACCGGTGCGCGTACGCTCGACGAGGCGCAAGAGGCGAAGCTCGAGCTCGTCTGCACGAAGGTGGGCCTGCGTCCCGGCATGCGCGTGCTCGATCTCGGATGTGGCTGGGCGGGGTTCGCGGCGTACGCGGCGGAGCGCCACGGTGTCGACGTCGTCGGGCTCACGGTGTCGAAGGAGCAAGTTCGGTATGCGAAGGAGCGCTACGCGCACCTGCCGATCGACATCCGGCTCGACGACTACCGCAACGCGACGGGCAGCTACGACGCGGTGGTCTCGATCGGTCTCATGGAGCACGTCGGGCCCAAGAACTACCGGGGCTACATGGAGCTCGTCGACCGTTGCCTCGCGCCCGGCGGCGTCGCGTTCGTGCACACGATCGGCGGCAATCGGGCCACCGCTCAGATCGATCCGTGGTTCGACAGGTACATCTTCCCGAACGCGGCGCTGCCATCGCTCGCGCAGCTCGTGACAGCCATGGAGGGGATCTTCATCCCCGAGGACGTCCACAACATCGGTGAGGACTACGACCCGACGCTGATGGCCTGGTACCAGCGCTTCCATGACGCGTGGCCCGAGCTGCGCGCGCGGTACGACGACCGGTTCTATCGGATGTGGAAGTTCTACTTGCTCGCGAGCGCCGGCTCCTTCAGGGCGCGCGCGCAGCAGCTGTTCCAGATCGTGATGACCAGGGCGGGGACGCGCGCTCCCGCGGGCCGCCGCGGCTGATGAAGGGTGAGTACGTGAATTGCTACGCGTGAGATCGTGAGATCTCGCCCGGCCTCGTTCTACGTACATCACCTCAAGCCCAGATTGCCGGCGACGGCGTGGAGACCGGCACCGCTCCGGCTTCTCTGGTTACCCGCGCACGTGTCGGTGATCGTCCTCGCGACGGTGGCGATCGCCCTGCGCTGGGTGCCGGGGCCCGCGCTGCCCGTGCTGTCGCTGGTGATCGGGCTCGCATTCGCCGGGATGTTGTTCGTCGGCCACGAGGTGATGCACGGGGGCATGCTGCGCGGCCGGCGGGCGCGCCTGCTCGTCGGTGGCGTGTGCTTTGCTCCGCTGATCGTCTCGCCCCACCTGTGGACCGTCTGGCACAACCGCGTCCACCACGCGAACGCGAACCGGATCGATGTCGATCCGGACATGTACCCCTCGCTGGCCAGATACCGGAATCACCGCGCGGTGCGGTTCGCGATCGATCATTTCGCGCTCGGCGGCCGCCGCTGGCGCGGTCTGCTCAGCCTCGTCCTCGGGTTCACGGTGCAGAGCGCCGAGATCCTGTGCACGGCGCGCGCGTGCCTCCAGATGTCCGCACGTGCGCACCGGCGCGTGATCCTCGAGACGCTCGTCTTGTGCGCGTGGTGGCTCGCGCTCGCCGGCGTGGTCGGTGCGACCGCGTTCGCGTTCGCGTTCCTGCTGCCGCTTCTCGTCGCGAACGTGATCGTGATGTCGTTCATCCTGACCAACCACTCGCTGTCTCCTGCAACCGACGACAACGATCCGTTGCTCGGCGCGCTTTCGGTCACGACCCCACGATGGCTCGAGTGGGTCACGCTGCAGTTCGGGTATCACGTCGAGCACCACCTGTTTCCGACGGTCAGCGCCCGTCACGCGCGCGCGATCCGCGCCGAGCTCCAGGCGCTGTGGCCCGAGCGCTACCAGTCGATGCCGCTCGCGGCGGCGCTCGCGCGCATGTTCGAGACCGGCAGGGTGTACCGGGACGCCACGACGCTCGTCGATCCGAGCACGGGCGGTGAGTGGCTCGCGCTGTTGCCGGGGACCGACGAGCTGCCTACTTCACGCGCGTGAAGACCTCGACGGGATCCCCGTCATCGAAGTTGAGCGGAATGAACAGCTTCAGCGGCTCGCCACGCTGCTGCGGTGAGAACCGGATCGAGATCTGCGGAGCGCCCGCGACGATGGGTTCGCTGCTGAGAAACCGCCGGTCGCCCTGATAGACGAGCGTCCATCGAAGATCCCGGAACTCGATCACGAGCCTGTCTCCGTCGGCTCCGACCGTCAGCGCTCCGTACCCGGGGTGCTCGTAGCTGCCCACCACCGTCTCGATCGGAAAGTCGAGCGCGATCTTCGCGGCGTGCTGCACCGGTTCCGGCGTCTCCACGAGCCTTCGCTCCCAGTCCAGCGGCGCGAGCCCGAGCAGGCGATCGTAGGCGCTGTACGCCAGCGTCATCACGGCCTCGGTCGCGAGATCTCGGTTCGTCAGGACAATGAGCCCCTGGCCGGTCTCGGGAAGAAAGCCCAGGTGCACCGTGAATCCGTCGATGCCCCCGTTGTGGACCACCAAGGGATGGCCACGGTAGGTCTCGTGGATCCAGCCGAGCGCGTAATACCGGTTGCGTACCTCGGGCTCGTCCGGCGGCGGCATCTCTGCTTGCGGGCGATGCAGCTCGCGCCACGCACGCTCCCCGAGAAGCGCGGGCGATCTCGTCGCGTGAAACGTGAGCCAGCGGGCGAGATCGTTCACGTTCGTCTGCACGGCTCCCGCCGGCGCGATCGCGCTCAGGCGCCTCAGCATCGGTATCTGCTGAACGCTGCCATCACGCACCGCGTAGGGCACGGCATGATCGGCGTCGGCCGCCATCGCTTCTGCCGACAGGACGGTCCGACGCATGCCGAGGGGCGCCAGGATCCGGGACTGCACGAAGCCCTCCCAGCTCTCGCCCGAGACCTCCTCGACGATTCGCCCGGCGACGACGAACATGAGGCTGTTGTATCGCCACCTCGCGTGAGGGGGGCCGGCGGGCTCGAGGAACCGCAGGCGGCGGTAGAGCTCGTCGCGCGAGAACGGCGCCCGGTACCAGAAGAGATCGTGGCGCGGCAATCCGCTCCGGTGAGTGAGGAGGTCCCGCGTCGTCAACGTCGCCGACGCGACCGGGTCTGCGAGGGAAAAATCGGGGAGGTACGTGCGGACCGGAGCGTCGAGCGCGAGCTTTCCCTCGTCCGCGAGCAGCGCGATCGCCGTCGCTGTGAACGCCTTCGAGCAGGACCCGAGAGGGAACAGCGTGTCGGGCGTCACCGGCAGCTGCTTGTCGACATCGCGGTACCCGAAGCCGCGTGCGTAGACGAGGTGTCCCCGCTCGACGACTCCCACGGCCACGCCGGGAATCTGATCGCGCGCCATCACACGGCGGACCAGGCGCGCGAAGTCGGCGGGAAGCGGCGCTTCGTCGCGAGCCGGTCCGCCTCTCGCCGCGAGCCCGAGCGACAGCAGACAGATCGTCGCGGGCACCGCTGCCTGGACCCATCTTCGCCTGCGTGCGCCGGCGCGCTCCACGGCTTGCTCGGGAATCAGAAACAGGCAGCTCGTGAGGAGAATCATCACGCTCGCGAAGAAGACGAGCCCCATGAACAGGCACGTGCCCACGTGCAATCCGATCGTCGCGATGGCCCACGTCTTCCGGGTGCGGCCCGGCCAGATGAGGAATGCGTAGCCGATCTCGACGACCAGCGTGCTCCATCCCGCGAGCATCGGAATCCACGGATGACTCGCGAGCCAGCCGAGATCGAACGTGCGGAAGATCGGCTGCGACACCGTCTGCCAGATCGCCTCGCCGTTCCACCACTGGCTCCCCATCGCCTTGTCCAGACCGGCGGCGAGATAGATCACGCACAGGTGGACCTGCATGACCCGCAGGCAGCCGACGGGGATCGTCCCGGCGCGCGCGGGCGGGAACACCACGAGATAGAAGAGGAACGTGTTCGCGAGCTGGTCGACGCCGTAATACGAAGCAGAGCCGCTCGTCACCACGCAGAGGTGAAGGCCCCACGCGACCGCCGCCGAGAGCCGCGTGTGAAGGCCAAGGGCGAGCGAGAGCAGGCTCGCCGCATAGCCCGCCAGCAGGATGGTCATGGCGGTGTGCTCGCCGATCCCGAGCGGCCGAAACGCCTTCGTCAGCGTCGGCAGGCCGGGTACCCACGGATCGCGCAGCAGGTCCGTGAGCTCCCAGGGAATGATTCCCCGGCTGCCATGCAGCGAGAGGAAATCATCGGAGAGCCAGACCAGGTGAACGAGCAGTAGCAGCGAGAGCCCGACCCGCAGTCCCGCGAGCGGCCGAGCCGACACCGGACGAAACCAGGCCTCCCACCTCATGGTCGGCTCTTCGCGGTGCGCACGAAGGTCGCCTCGTGCAAGGAGCGCCACCGCGGTCGCGCCCCGACGCGGTACTCGGCCATCGTGGGCATCTCCCACTCCTCGATGATCACCTCGACGCGGTGCGCTTCAGGATGTGCACCGAACCGGCTCGCCGCGAGCGCGCCGAGAAATGCCCGCCGCAGGTCGGTGCGCTCGGCCGCGATGTAGACCGTTCCGGCGAGATTCCCGAGGCGAAACCCGACCTCGCGACTCTTGCCGTTCTCCAGGGTCTCCTCGAACGAATCTCCCCGCGCGGTACGAATGATGAACCGCGCCCTCAACTCGGGACCTACCGCCGGGGCGAAGAACGAGTACGAGTCGCCGGCGCCGGACAGTGCATCGTAAACGCGCAGTCCTCGCCCGACAGGCGCCTGGACACGAGACGTGACATGGGCCGCGCCTGCGACGACGAGTGCGAGGTGGCAACCGAAGGCTCCCACCAGGAGCAAGCGCTTGATGTCCCGCACGGCTCGGTCGCTCTGCGTACCGCGCCTCACGCCTCGCGCGCCTACTCCTCCGCCGCCAGGGCGATCTGCGGGACCTCGTGAGACGTGGCCTTGACCGCGTCGTCGAAATCACTGGGGCTCAAGCGGATGCGAATCCCCGCCAGTGCGTCCGTCGGGCCAGGGTGCGAGTGCTCGGAGTGCTGGACGAGACCGATATCGTGCAGCGCTGCCGACATCTCCGGCCGGCTCGTGACCTTCCATCCCACGACGGCCGCCACGGCGACGATGGAAAGCCACATCGCAAGTGTCCGCTTCATGATGAGCTCCTTTGACGACGTGGGGGTGCAAGGACCGATCTCGTCGACGTGCGCACGGCTACTCACAGCGCTTTGCCGAGACTTGCAGGAACAGACGCTGCACCCCGGTGAGGAAGGATCGCGGAACCGAGCACGAGGAGCAGCAAGCCCAACAACGCCGCGAACCCAAGAAGGAGTGCGCCATGGTTCTCAAGAGACTCGCAGTCATGTTCATCCCGCTCTTCGTCTCCGCGGTGGCGTTCGCCGCCCCCCCGGTCTCGGGGCGCGCCGACAGTCCTGAAACTGCGGCCAAGCCGAGCGAGACGCTCTCGGTCCTTCACGCGGTCAGCCAGTGGGCCAGCACCCTCAGTGACATGGCGGCCAAGAGGGCAAAATCGGATCTCGTGAAAGACTACGCCCGGACGATGGCGACCACGAACGCGAATGCGGACGCAAAGCTCCGCAGCATCGCTGACAAGAACGGGTTCGCCATCGCACCGCTGGACCCGCAGACCGAGGAGGGCAAGAGCCTGATCGACCGCATGAAGGCCGAGACGGTGCTTCTCGGCTCTCTCCAGGGGGATGCCTTCGACAAGGAATACATGACCCTCGTGACCAACACCCAGCAAAGCGTCATTCACTTCCTGGAGGCGAACAAAGCGTCGGCCCAGAATCAGGACGTCAAGCAGTTCCTTGGTGAGATGTCGACCACCGTACAGAATCGTCTGAAGACGGCCCAGGACGTCATGGCAAAGATCTACGGCAACAACATCTGAGCTCATGACGTCGGCGACTAACGTCGCCGGTAGGTGCCTTCGAAGATTCGTTTCCAGTCGGCGCCCGCCGCGCGATCGGTACACACCGACAGCCGATCCAAGGTGACGACGTAGGCCGTCCGGGTGGTCCGAGCATCCACGGTCTCGTAGAAGATCGGCTTGTCACCTTCGGCGATCGCACTGGACGGCTGGGCCCCGGCCGCGGTCGGGATCCGGAACCAGGAGACGGTGAGTGCCTTCGTGTGATCGTCCCGACGAAACACGCCGTGGGCGAAGGCAGTCGGCCGCTCGGGTGCGGTCTGGACGTAGTCGCACAGCAGAAACCGTCCATCGAAGATGGTCTGGAAGACGAGGCGTCCCGACGAGCGGTACTCGTTGAGGCCGTCGCGGACGTGCTCGGTGCCCGTCCACACGCCTTCGAGTCGCTCCAGCTCCAGATCGAACATCACATCCATCCTCTCGACACGGGCATGCTGGCGCCGTCGGCACTGCGAGGCGCTGCCATGCCGCCAGCGCGCCGTCGAACCTGAGCTCGAGGTCTACGACACGCCCGAGCAGGCGAGCGGGAAGGCTGACGTCGGTCGCGACGTACATCCCACCCACGCCGATGTTCGCGAGCCGCCCGCGATGCGCGTTCCCGAACGCGTCGATCGTGACCGTGCCTTTCGGTGCGATGCGGGCGTGGCGCTGGCGGTCGGGGGCGCGTCCGGGCTGTTGAATCATGGCCGAAGAGGCTCGAGGGGCACCGAGACGAGCTCGTCCCATGCCGCGCGCAGCGCCGGTGTGGGGGGCGCTTGCACGAGCTCCTGATCGATCACCGCGACGACGTCGCGGAGCTTCGCGACTGCCGCATCCCCATGACTCGACATGGCGCACCATACGTCGCGCTCGATCATTCGACCATTCGTTAGTTCCTCGGTGTCGTGACGAAAAACCCGGTAGATCAGCGTTCGGGCACTCAATAAACCGTCGTCGAAGCGACGGCGGGTGCACGATCGCTCGCGTCCGGCTGATAAGGCCGCGCATCGTCCGGGAGCTCGACCGTGAAGGTGGTACCGGTCGCGTCGCTGCGCAGCGTGACTTGTCCACCGTGGGCCTCGGCGGCGCCCCGAACCACGGTGAGGCCGAGCCCCCAACCCGGACTGCCGCTCGATCGCGCGGCCGGCGCGCGCGTGTACGCGTCGAAGAGCGTCGCTTGATCCACGCGTGGGATGGGCGTGCCCTCGTTGTGGACAGACACGCGCGCGGTGCCGTGCCCGCGCTCGACGCGGATGGTGATCGGCTGGTCCGCGGCACCGTACTTGACGGCGTTCGTCACGAGGTTCCACAGCGCCCGGTGAAGCTCGTCGTCGCTCCAGATCCCGAGGACATGGGGCTGCTCGCAGTCGACGACGAAGCGGTCGCCGTGCAGCTCGCGTGCTTCCTCCGCGACGCGCTGCACGACGGCCGTCAGGTCGCAGTCTGCGAGCCGCAGCAGCAGCGGCTGCCTGGCGCGGATCCGGTTGGCATCGAGCAGGTCGCTGATCATCCGATCGGCGCGCGCGATGTTGCGCTGGATCTTGATCGGGAGATCTGGGCGATCTGCGGCGCCGGACTGGCGCCTGGCGAGCAGGGTGGCGGAGAGTGCGGCCGCCGAGAGGGGGCCGCGCAGGTCGTGCGCGAGCACCGACACGAAGTGCTCGCGCAGCCCTCTCTCGGTGCGCAGCTCGTCGATCGTCGCGTGAAGCTCGGCGACCAAGCGCGCGTTCTCGAGGTGCAGCACCAGCTGCTCCCCGAGGGACTCGATGCGCGCCTGCTCTCTGGGACTGAACTCGCGCCGCCCGGAGGTGCCGACGTACATCACGCCGAGCAGCCGATTCCGCGTCGGGAGGCGGACGCCGAGCAGCGAGTGGACGCCGCTGCGGCGGAGAGCGTCCGGGATCTCCAGGGGCGTGGCCGTCGCGTCGTAGACCGTGGTCGGCTCGGCGTGCGCCGCGATCTCTCCCACGAAGGACGTCGAAGCGAGGGAAGCCACGTACGGTTCGATCGACGCGACCCCGGCCGACGCCACGAGCACGAGCTCTCCTCGAGCCACGTCGTAGAGCGCGAATGCGGCGCACTGTGCGTCCATCGCCTGCATCACCAGCGCGACGACCTCGCGCAGGCGCTCGCGCAGGGGAGGGCCGGGCTCGTGCAAGCTCTCGGTCGCGATGCTCTGCAGGAGCCTCGAGTAACGCTTCTCCGTTTGCTCGTCTTCGAGCATGTGGCGACGGAAGGTCTCGGTGACATCAGCCATCGCGCCGTGCAGCTGGAGCAGCAGGCTGTCGATGTCGGCAGCGGAGGGCCATTCGCGCTCGGGGAGCGCGCGCCACACGCTGGAGATGGACGAACCGAGCAAGGCGAGCTCGTTCACCATCTCCGCGAGATCGAAGCCCTGCCGGATCCTCGTCGAGACGTGACTGTCGAGCCGATTGCGCAGTCGCTCGCTCGCATCGGACCGGCCGGTGTCGAGGAGATCGGCCAGCGCCGACACGTACTCCGGCATCACGTTCGTGAGCGCGACCTGGTTGACCCCACGCGCCGATGCGGCCGAGGTGGCGTCCTTCAGCCACAGCGCGATGATCTGGTCATGGCGCGACCGAATGATGTCCGCGATGCGTGCGGCCCTCGCCGATCGAACGTCCATGGTCGAGGCTAGCATTCCTCGGAGGTGCGAGAGCTCCGAACCCCGTCGAGGCGCGCGGCTTCCCCGGGTCAGTACGTTTGCGTACGCGACGCAGCACGCGTCTGCGAACGCAAGCGCGGGGAGTGCGAAGAACGCGGCGAACCCTGCATCGCCGTGCTCGGCGCTTCGCGAGGCGATTGCGCGCGGATCGCCGGCGACGCGCGAATTGCCGGCGATCCACCGTGCGAGCTCGTTGCAGTGAGGGCACGCGTGCTGCATTCACCGAGTCCGCGGACCGGAAAGGAGAAGCAGATGAGCACGAACATCAACCCCGTCGACGCGACGCGCGGCCAGAGCCTCAGACTTCGCGTGGCGGCCCACAAGGAAGCTCTCGAGCAGAGCCTTGCCAAGCTGGGTCCGAACGATCGGTCGCGCCGCGACCTCGAGGCCGCCCTGAGCGAGGTCCAGGGGCTACTCACCGGCGATCTCGACCGTATCCCGAAGGTCGTCGCGGCCGAGCTAAGCAGGTGGCTCGAGGCGACCAAGTACGTCGGCGCCTAGCGGCTCGCTCCGCGCTGTGACTCATCCGGTCTCATTCCACGCTGCTTGGCGCGGCCGATGCATTCCTCGCGGCACGGAGAGCGTCATGGAAATCGAATCTAGCGTCGACAAGACAGTGACGAAGTTGCAGGACCTGCTCGCGTTATGGGGCACGAAGCTCGGCGAGCTCGCGGCCAAGGTGGATGCGGCAGGTCGGGACGCTGAGACCGATGCGCGCCAGCAACTCGACGACGTCAAGGGCAAGCTCGAGCTCGCGCGGTCGAAGCTCGACGAGGCGAAGGCGACGGGCGAGGAACGCTGGGACAAGTTCAAGTCGGCCGTCGAGAGCTCCTGGAAGGAGCTCGAAGGTGCGTTCCTCAAGCTGGTTCACTGACTCCTGAGCAGGCTGCGGACCGTCGGGCCGCGGGGTACGTGGGTTGCATGCTCACGGTACGTATGCGTCCGGATCCCACGCACGAAGATCTCGCCGCGGACCGAACCGAAGAATTGTCGCGGTTCGAATCGGAGGGAGGCTCGACCGAGCACGTCATCGAGGTCCCGGACGACGAAGCTCCTACGCATGAGCTCCGGCCGCGAGGCTCGGACCATCGCGGGCGCCTCCTGATCGTCTATGCGAGCCAGGAACAGCCGACGTACGTGATCGCCGACGTACTCGCGGTTCGGCTTCGCAGACACGGGTTTACCGTCGAGATCGGCGACGCCACCACGGGGATGATGCCACCCCCGCAGGACTACGACGTCGTCATCCTAGGTGTGCCGATGACCTTCGGGGACGAGAGCGACTTGATCGAGACGTACATCGAGCACAACCGAGAAGCGCTTTCCGACGTACCTTCGGCGCTCTTCACCGTCAGCAAGTCGGGCACGCTGCGCGATCACGACCCGGGCGGCTTCCTCGAAGAATTCCTGAGCAGGGTCGCCTGGCAACCGGATCTCGCAGCTGCCTTCGCGGGCGGCGAGTCGTTTCCGCGTGAGGGCGTACTACTGAGGCTCAAGGCATGGATGGGATACCCCGGCGCGCCGGAGAACAGCGCCGCCCTTCGGACGAACTGGACCGACGTCCAGCGCTTCGCCGACGCGATCGCGATCGAGCTCGCGAACGCGGCGGTGACCGCAGAACGCAGCGAGCCCCACCGCGCCGGGCCTGCCCCATGATCCCAAGCGTCGTTTGTGAAAGCCCCACTCGTGGTTTGTGAAAGCCCCACTCCATGAGGATCGCGTGGGCCACGGCAGGTTCACGGTACGCGCGGCGACCGCATGAGGCGCGCGGCGGGTCACCGGGTCGCGCGCGCTTGCTTTGCCGGTTTCGGCTCGGTCGTACACTGCATCAGCGGGCCACCCATCGATCGGGCGATCTCGGAGGTCGGGCGTTCCCAGGCGATGCGAGCCGGCGCGTTGCCGAGCGGACTCACGACGACATCGACCGGACAGCTCGCGGCCTGAATCTCGAGTCGCGCGCTGGTGAGGACATCGACGCTGCCGAGCACCGGCACGCGCGGCGTGGTGCGCCCGGCCATGAGCTCGGTGGCCATGCGGTCGGCCTGTTCGGCGCACACGAGGCTGACGCGGGCGGCGCCACTCTCCGCGTCCGCCTGGATCGTCATGCCGTGACTCGCGAGCTGCGGCCCGATGATGATCGCGCCGCCTGGCTGGACCTCGACCGGCACGCGCAGGGTCTCGCCGACGCCGGCACCACCCATCTGCCCCTTCGGGGGCCGCTGGAGATGAAACCGCGAGAGTCCCGTACACAGGTCGAGCGTCACCGCGAGCCCGGTGGCGAGCTGGGCCTCGAGCTCGTGTGTACCCTGTGACTTCACCTGGATCTCGGCCAGGTCCTGGGGCGAGCTGGCGAACGTCTTGCCCAGCGCTCCGACGAAGGACGACCAGACACCCTCGGCGTCGACGTCGATCTCGCCGAGCGTGGTGAACTTCACGGCGGGTGCGCGGTCCGGCGTGAGCCACAGTGACACGACGTGCGTGTCGTGCGCGTAGCCGAGATCCAGTACGCCCCGGATCGTCGTGTCGATGCCGAAGCGGACGTACTGGCGCACGGTGAAGCTTCCACCGCCCTTGCGCTTGGTCTGGTCTACCCACAGCCATCCGTTGCCGGCGATGTGGAGCGCGACAACTGCGTCGGCGCTCGTGATCTTGCAGTCGCGGACCCACAGCACGCCGGTCACGACGTCGGGGTGGTCGGGCGCGCGCAACCCGTGGAACCCTCCGCGGACCAGGTCGC
>Ga0316628_100002748_pt1 | contig 13221 bp, 13 predicted proteins | sample OWC_Aug_M2_C1_D5_FD_207648 | JGI IMG/M metagenome (GOLD analysis project Ga0316628, IMG submission 207648) | Wetland soil microbial communities from Old Woman Creek delta, Ohio, United States - OWC_Aug_M2_C1_D5_C | ecosystem: Environmental > Terrestrial > Soil > Wetlands | place: USA: Ohio... | reverse complement strand
GTCTGAACACCTTGACGCTTCTGTTATGAAACTTAAGGAGGGCGGTCTTTTATTCGATTATGTTCCCGACGGAATCCGCGTACTCGGACCGTTAAGACCGAAGGCTGTGAATATCAAGACCATGCCTTATCCGGGATTCCCCACAGACATGCAAGCCCAGTTCATGACTCTCATGTGCATCGCCGACGGGACGAGCATCATTAAGGAAACGATTTTCGAAAACAGGTTTATGCATGTCGCCGAACTCAAGAGGATGGGGGCAGATATTACTGTAGAAGGAGGAATATCGACGGTTAAGGGGATTGAAAGACTTAAGGGTGCTCCCCTGATGGCGACCGATCTGAGGGCGAGCGCATCCCTTATTGTCGCAGCCCTTGCCGCAAAGGGAGAGACCACAATTCACAGGATATATCACCTGGACAGGGGGTATGAAAAGATGGAGGAGAAACTCCTGAAGCTCGGAGCAGATGTGAGGAGGGTGAAGGAATAAGTAAAATCCTGAATCCGACATATCTCCCTGCGCCTCTTGATAGTTGGGAAGTTTCCTCTTGTTGCCCCTCTTAAAAGGGGTTTAATGGGCGTGTTTTAACACAAAATTCAGCATGATATTTATTGTAACGAAGTTCGCTGTAAATCAGAATTTAAATAAGAAGAGCTATCTGATGTAGGCTTCGGTGACGTAACGGCGCATCATGCGGTGGCTGTTGAAATAATAGGCATTCTTGCCGATTGCATTCTGCATCATCCTCACCCATGTATGTCTGCTGGTGTAGAACATGGGGATAATGATATTCTCGAGCTTATTATAGAGGTCGTCGGCATCTCCAGGGTCGAGATTGTCAATTAGTGTCGTCTCTGTCGGGCTCGGACCTATAGACCAGCCCGTAAAACCTTCTATATGGCCTTCTATCCACCATCCGTCAAGGACGCTGAAATTCATTACACCGTTATGAGCTGCCTTCATACCGCTCGTGCCCGATGCCTCCCTTGGTCTGAGCGGAGTGTTCAGCCAAATGTCAACACCCGAAACCATCTTAAGGGCGACGTCCATATCATAATTCCTTAAATAAGACATTTTAATCGTATCCTTCAGTCTTTCCTTAATAGCAAATATCTTTTCTATGAGCTTCTTGCCGAGTTCGTCTTTCGGATGGGCTTTACCGGCATATAAAATCTGAAGTTTTCCCGCTCCTATTCTTTCGAGTCTGTCGATATTACTGAAAATAAGATCAGCCCTCTTGTATGCTGTCGCCCTTCTGGCAAAGCCTATGGTAAGAATATCGGTGCTCATATCGACGCCCGTACTCTCTCTTACATAAGTAGAAAGATTTTGTTTTGCCTCCATATGGGCATTCCATATTTCATCATCGGGGATACGGCCAACCCTCACAAATAATTCCGGTTCATTGGCCCAGCCTGGCAGATACTTGTCAAAGAGTTTTTTGAAGCTGTCGCATGTCCATGTGAATGTATGCACCCCGTTTGTAATGGCACTGATCTCATATCCGGGAAACATGTTCCTCGAGACCTCAGTGTGTTTTTTTGCAACACCATTGATAAACTCGCACAGGTTCAGCCCGAGACGGGTCATATTAAGGTTTTCCTGTCCGCCGAGATTCTTCAAGACATTTAAAGGTATCACTTCACCCATAATCCTTATGACAAGGTCATAGGGAAACCGGTCATGGCCCGCGTCAACAGGAGTATGCGTCGTAAACACACAGAGGTCTTTAACCTTTTCCACATCCCAGACAAGCTTTTCATCCCAGACATCTTCAATAGGCCGCTTGAACCTGTTCAAAAGTTCAAGGGTGAGCAGGCTCGAATGGCCTTCATTCATGTGATATTTCTTGATCTCAAAGCCAAGTTCGTGGAGCATCCTTACACCGCCAATGCCGAGGACTATCTCCTGCTTCAACCTGTATGCCAGGTCTCCGCCGTAAAGATAATGGGTAATCTCCCTGTCCTCAGGAATGTTTTCCGGCATATCCGTATCAAGGAAGAAGATAGGAACGCAGCCGCGTGTGAGGCTCTCAACATTATATTGCCAGGCTTGCACCGCAACATCACGTCCTTCGATCTGGACAGCAGTCTTTGCGGGAAGCAATGACATATACCGGGCCGGATCCCAGGATACGGCCTGCTCCGTCTGTCGTCCGCACTTATCGAGTTCCTGTATGAAATATCCCTTTTTTGGGAGGAGGGTAACTGCAACCATAGGAAGTTTAAGATCTGCGCTTGTCCTGATAGTATCTCCGGCAAGGACGCCAAGCCCGCCGCTGTATGTGGGGATATCATTCTGGATACCTATCTCCATCGAGAAATATGCTATCTTCGATTCTTTTGTTAATTCGTCAAGACACACGATATTCATAACGTAATATTTTAAACTGTTTGGTCTGTATAAACAATAGGTCACACGGAAAGATATCCCCGATAGCGACAATAAGACAGCAAACAATTATTACAAGGGACAGATTAGACGGCCGAGATTTTCCGTAAGTTTCATATTTTCGGAATAGTCCACGGGGCAGTCTATAATTGAAGGCCTCTTCTGGCTAAGAGCATCTTTTAAAATCGGCAAAAGCTCATCTTCCTTTGCAACTCTGTAACCCGAAGCGCCCATTGACTCCGCAAGCTTTACAAAGTCAGGATTGCCGAACTTTACAAAAAAATCTCTGTTATACCGCAATTTTTCTTTCCACTCTATGAGACCATATCCGCCGTCATTGAATATAAGGCAGACAAGATTGAGACCAAGTCTGACGGCGGTGTTGATCTCACACATGGACATGAGAAAGCCTCCGTCACCGACTGCGGCGACAACATTTTTATTGGGAAATAGAAGTTTTGCTGAAATTGCCGCAGGTATTCCGAACCCCATGGAAGCAAAACCGTTCGAAATCACAACCGTGTTTTCCTCATAAGCCGGATAAAACCTGGCGATCCATATCTTGTGAGCTCCCACGTCGCTTATCAGGATATCACTTCTTCCGAGTGCCTTCCTGATATCGCTGACTATCCTGATAGGTTTTAAAGGAAAGCCCGCCGTCGAAAAATGCAATGCATAATCGGCATAGAGCTTCAACTTGTGATAATAACCTCCGACTTTTTGTGACACTATCCTGTCAGTGAGCATGGCGAGCGTGGTCTTGATGTCTCCCAGGAGTTCAAGACAGGGGTAGTTCATGTCGATCTCAGAGGGCGTAAAATTAATATGAATGATTCGCTTATGGCCACCTTTATTCCAGTAGTGGGGGGCGAACTCGACCTGATCATACCCTATGGCTATAATCAGGTCGGCCCTGTCAAATCCACATAATACGTAGTCTTTCGACTGAAGGCCGACTGTTGAAATAAAGCATTCGTCATCAGCCGGCAGGGCACCGGCACCCATGAACGTGGTCGACACACCGATCTTTGTTTTCGATACAAAACACTTCAGTTCATTTGTCGCTTTTCCCCGAACGACACCATGACCGGCAAGGATCAAAGGCATCTCTGCATCTTTGATCATGGACACCGCCTGAGAAAGAATATCCTCGTTCGGCTGCGGATATCCCATCGTCTCATGCGATAAAGGCAGTCCCCCGGTTTCGGACGCCGCAATATCTTCAGGAAACTCTATGTGCGTCGGTCCGGTCTTTTCGAAGGAGGCAGTCTTAAATGCCTTCCTTACGATCTCCGGTATTGTTTCGGGTATCTCTATCCTTGCGTTCCATTTGGTGACAGGCCTGAAAGCCGCCAGTATATCAATGTGCTGGTGTGATTCCTTATGAATCTTCGAAAGGTCCACCTGACCGGTGATCGCCACCAAAGGGGAGAAATCGAGGAGTGCATCTGCGATGCCGGTAATAAGATTTGTCGCGCCGGGTCCCAGGGTCGAGAGGCAGACTCCGGGCCTGCCGGATAGCCTTCCATATGCGTTTGCCATAAATGCAGCCCAGCGTTCGTCATGGGTTAAAACAAAATTTATATTCGACTCAGATAACGCGTTGAGGAATTCAATGTTCTCCTCGCCTGGAAGGCCAAAAATAAATTCAACACCTTCAGCCTCGAGACAATGTACAAACAATTCAGAAGCTTTCATAGTAATTCATCGAAATCAATGATGTGCCCGAATTCGTTCGACTTTACCGGTGCCGCCTTTGAATTTGATTTCGCCTTGTATAATATGTATTTGATGCCGTATTTCTTTGCCGTTTTCAGAATCTCCTCTGTGTCATCGATGAAGAGTGTCCTGTTTTTATCAAATCCGAGCCGCTTCTCGGCGATTTCCCAGAACTTCAGGCTTTCCTTTGGATAGCCCGCATCGAATGAAGAGAGGACCGTATCAAAATACCTTCCTATGCGTGTTTTCCTAAACTTCAGGTCGATCGACTTATAATGGGCGTTCGTCACGAGAAAGACCTTTTTCTCCCGGCGCTTCACTAATTTCAGGAAATCCTCAACGTGCGGGTGGACTTCTATTAAATGCTTGATCTGTTCTTTTAAGGCGGGGATATCGAGGTCAAGCTCTCTCGACCAGAAATCGAGGTCTGTCCAGTTTAACGTACCCTCATGGACCTTGTATTTTTTCAGCAGGTCCTCTTTAGCCTTTCCAAAAGTGACATTATGCTTCTCAGCATACTTTTCAGGCACAAGATGCTCCCAGAAGAAATCATCGAAATATTTGTCAAGGAGTGTGCCGTCCATATCGAGGAGGACGAATTTTATATCTTTTAAGAAAAACTTATCAGTGTTCATTTTATTTTGTCCTGGGGTAATGGTTTCACTACAGGAAAGACTATCATGTTTCCCCTCTTTGGTAAAGAGGCTAAAATCGCAACTATTAGAAAGAAACGCAGAGTAAAGCCTGCGGCTACGAAACGTTTTAAAACGGCAGGAACTTGGGTAATTTGAATCCCTTTTTGCCCTTGAACATCTTAAGCATCTTTCTGATCTCGATATACTGCTTGATGACCCTGTTGACATCCGCAACGGTCGTGCCGCTTCCCACGGCGATCCTTCTCCTCCTGCTACCGTTAATGATATTGTGATCCCTCTTTTCCTTTTTTGTCATGGAACCAATGATCGCCTCCACCTTCACCAACTCTCTCTCGTCGACATCGAGATTTTTGATCTTGTTAAAGCCGGGGATCATATTGAGGATGTTTTCCAGGGGACCCATGCTGCGCATCTTCTGGAGTTGTTCTCTGAGATCATCGAAGGTAAAGGTCTCGTCCATGATGGCCTTCTGGAGTTTTTCGGCCTCTTTCTGGTCAAAGGTCTTCTGTGCATGCTCTATCAGGCTCAGGACATCACCCATGCCGAGTATTCTTGATGCGATCCTTTCGGGATAAAAGGGCTCGATCATCTCGATCTTCTCACCAGTGCCGATGAATTTTATGGGCTTGCCGGTTACCGATATGATAGAGAGCGCAGCTCCGCCCCTCGCATCGCCGTCCATCTTGGTGAGTATGATGCCGTCTATACCTATCTGTTCTTCAAAGTTTCTTGCGATGTTCACCGCATCCTGGCCTGTCATCGCATCCGCAACGAAAATTACCTCTCTCGGCCCTATGTTCTCTTTGATCTTCTTCAGTTCCGTCATAAGAGATTCATCGATATGCAGCCTGCCGGCGGTATCTATAATAACGACGTCTCTTGCATCGAGCCTTGCCTTTTTTACGGCATCAACAGAAAGCTGTATCGGGTTCTTTATCTCCCGTGAGTGGTATACGGGCACATCGATCTGGGAACCCAATGTGACGAGCTGGTCGATGGCAGCGGGTCTTTGAAGGTCCGCTGCGACGAGGATGGGTCTTCTGCCTTCTTTCTTGAAAAGTCGGGCGAGCTTCGCAGTTGTAGTCGTTTTTCCCGAGCCATGAAGACCGACCATCATAATAACGGTCGGTGGATTCGGGGACAGTTGTATCCTGCTGTTTGTTTTACCGAGGAGCGTACAAAGTTCTTCATTGACTATCTTTATGACCTGCTGTCCGGGGGTCAGACTTTCGAGGACTTCCTTGCCGACCGCTTTTTCCCTGATTTTTTGGACAAAATCTTTGACGACCTTAAAGTTGACGTCGGCCTCCAGAAGGGCAAGCCTTATCTCTTTCAGGGCAACTTCAACGTCCTCTTCCTTTAAAAGGCCCTTTCCCTTTAATCTGCGGAATATGGACTCTAACTTTTCCGTGAGGGATTCAAACATGGCTGTTCTTGTTTTTCCTTAATGAGACTGGCAATTTCTGCAAGAGGATTTGCCGGATTCCTAAGAAATCAGAAGAGAATCTAATTTCGCCTTCAACTGCTGTTTAGGCACAACACCCACTATTTGGTCGAGTTTGTCGCCGTCTTTAAAAAACATAATGGTAGGTATTCCCATAATCTTGTATTTGCTTGCAATTTCCGAATTTTCGTCGGTATTAAGCTTCATGACCTTAACTTTGCCGCTATATTCTTTGGCCAATTCTTCAACGGTCGGTGAGATCATCCTGCAGGGACCGCACCATGCAGCCCAGAAATCAATCATAACAAGCCCTTGCGCCTTAATAACTTCAGAATCCCAGTTAGCCGTGGTAGCCTCAAATATGCCTTCCGCCATAAATCCTCCTATAATCCCCGCATTTTCTAACATATAAAATATAAACGGGAAATAACTTTGTTTAATTATATTTTCGGACGTTAATCTTTGTCAATGTTTTTGGTAAAGAAAAACTTTAACTCATTGACACTGTTTGCTTCTTTCTGCTATTTTTAACCATGAAAAGGCGCTTTCTGTTCCCTATCTTTATACTTCTTATAATGTCCGGGAATTCATACGGGTTTGAAGTAAAAGGTCTTCAGCCCGTCGATCCCTACGGTGTTTTTTCGACCTTCAGTGCAGAAAGCCCTTCAAAAGGAAAAGCTGCTTTTTCAACCGGTGCCGAGGTATCGATAGATCCGGATTTTTATAGGCTTATTTTCAAGACGGCATATGGCCTTACCGATAATATTGAACTCAGTATGGCCATCCCTTACGTAGTCGGAGCAGAGGCGCCGGATGGTTTTGAAGACGCGGCGTTTGGTTTTAAGCACAGGTTTTTCGAAGAAGGCAAATACGGACCCTCTTTGGCGTATATCGTAACTGCTTCCATGCCGTCCGGTGGTGAACATTTGACCACGAAAGGGCGTTACGGTGTCGGACTCATAGTGAGCAAGAGGGTAGGTCCGGTCAATGGGCATGCTAATCTTTTCTATTTAAAAGCGGGAAAAAACAGTCTGGAAAAAGAGGTATCTTTTTTAGCCGGATTGGACTTTGCAGCAGCTCACAATTTCAAACTTCTCGCTGAATTATATTGCAGGAAAAGTCATTTTTCCGATAAAGTGGACTCCATAGAGGGACGAATCGGCTACCGGATAAAAACTACGGACTTCATCTACACGACCTTTGGTGCCGGATTTGATTTAAAAAACCGAAGCCCCGAGAGCAGAATAATATTCACGGTAACATTTTTATCGCCGGGGGAAAAGAAAAGGATTCAAAAGATATATGAGGAGGAATAACTGAGGAATGTTTGACATAGGCATGCCTGAACTGATTGTCATTTTTATCGTTGCCTTGCTCGTTCTTGGTCCGAAAAAACTTCCTGAACTTGGCAGAGCGCTCGGAAAAGGTATGAACGAACTGAAAAAGGCGTTGCAGGACGTAAAAGACACGGTTGGTCCGGAGTTTACGGAAGCCGCCTCTGATATACGCGACACGGTGAAAGATGTGAAGCAGCAAATAGCAAGTGAGGTAAGAGACGCAAGCCAGACAATCGGCAGCACCATGCAGGAAGTAAAGGAACAGATGGATACCGAGTCTCAAGAGATCAATAAATCGCTTGAGACTCCGGAGGATGAAGAGGAACGTGCGGATGCCGGATCTGAAGGGAAAAAATAAGCCATTTGACAAGGGATCCCCTATGGATGAAAAAGCAAACGATTCGCAGCACGCCTTTGACACTAAGCCTGTCTACAATTTGAAATTGAAAATCAGTATTTCTGAAGGAATGGAAGGTTAGGATGCCAGAAACCAAAGTGATGAGCTTGATGGAACACCTCGGCGAATTGAGAAAAAAGATTGCCGTATCTTTAATCGCCGTGTGCGTTACCTTCGGCATTTCATTTAATTATTCCGAGCAGATCATGAAATCCCTCATGTTTCCGTTAAGGTACAATCTGGACTTTTCTGTAAGAAAGATGTACATATATTTTATTCCCCAGGACAAGCTGCAGAATACAAAACTCGTATTTCTGTCGCCTGCCGAGGGATTCTGGATGAACATGAAGATCGCGCTTGTTGCCGGCCTGATCCTTGCCCTGCCCGTGATTTTTCAGCAGTTATGGAGTTTTATATCCCCCGGTCTTCATTCAAAGGAGAAAAAGTATGTAGTTCCGTTTGTCTTTGTTGCAACGTCTCTCTTTCTCGTCGGGGGTGCCTTCTGTTTTTTTATTGTCCTGCCCTTTGCGATGGGGTTTCTCCTTACTTACAAGATCGGTGATTTTATGATGCCCATGCTTTCAGTCGGGCAATATGTTGATTTCTGTCTGAAGTTTATCCTTGCTTTCGGTGCGGTTTTTGAACTTCCGATCGTGATAGTCTTTGCAACGCGTATGGGGCTGGTGACCACTCAGACATTGGCAAAAAACAGAAAATATGCCATCTTGCTGGCGTTCGTCGTGGCTGCTATTCTTACGCCGACGCCGGACGTATTTAACCAGACCCTCATGGCAGTGCCCATGATAGTCCTGTATGAGGTGGGCTTACTCGTGTCGAGAATCTTTACACGGAAGAAGAAGGCCGAATAATGCCTACTATTAGGGGAAAGAGCCTTAAGGCCATCGCATATGATATCTCCGAAGGCTATGTCGTTGTGAATCCTCTGTTTCTTAAGCCGCTCGAAGGTGAATCTCTGCAAGGGTTATATCATGAAATAATGAGGGTGCAGTTGGAAATCAGAGGGGAGAAGTTTCCACACGGTGATGCCCAGGCGATCAGAATGAGAAACACGCGACTCCAGAGGCTCAATTCGGCCAACATGATACTCAAGAACTTTGCAAGAGAAAGAAGGATGATCCTCATCTGAAGTTTGACTGTTTAAAAATGCTATGATAATTTCAGATATGGAGACTTTCGGAGACATAAGAGAGGCGAAGGATATCCTCCAGAACCTCATGAAGGCGAAAAAGACCATCAGGATGTATCCTGCTAATAACCCTGTCTACATAAAAACGTTGGAGGAGGCCTATGAGAGGTTCACGGCTTTTTTTGATTACAAGGACGACCTCACATTAAAGATAAAACAGAACAGCATTTATTATGAATCGGAACAGGTCTATCATAATCCTGAAAAAGAAGACAATCTGGCTCTTTTTTTCTTTAAGGACGGTCTAAGGGAATTGACATTCAAGAAAGCAATGAGCCAGGCAGAGCTTGAGGAGTTTTTGAAGATTACCGCCTTGGATTTTGACAGGGAGGTGGTTGATGACGATATCGTAACACTCCTGTGGGAAAAGGACTTTCAGAACATACAATATGTGGTCGATGAAGCCTTTCTGGTGGAAGTAGATGAAGAAGATTATGAAACGAAAGCGGAGGAAAAACTGCAGGAGAAAGTGACCGACGTCAACGACCTCATGAAGGCCTATGCAGACGGTTTTATAGAGGAGGACAGAAAGGAACTTTCCATCGTCCCGCTCTCGGATAAAGACCTCCAGATGCTCGTAAAGGAACTCGAACAGGACTCATCCGATAAAACCGAGAAATTATCTTTCATTCTGTTTGAGCTCATCTATCAGTCTGAGAACAAGAACGACCTCGAAGACGCTTTTCGGTTCCTTAGGGATACTATTAAATTTTCTCTGGAACACGGCGAACTTTCCGTGATCCTGAATGTGATGAAAAAAGCGACGGCGATTATCGAGGATCCATTACTTGGTGAGAGTGAAAAACAGTATATGAAGATGCTTTCTTCTTACATGGGTACCGATGAGATAATAGCCCTTTTGGCTGAAATTCTCGACGGCGGTATCGAGATAGAAGGGACTGTTTTTGCTGAGCTTGTCGAATTTCTTGACAAGAATGCAATCGAACCGATGGTGAAATATCTCGGTGAATTGAAGACGATACGCGCAAGAAGGAGTGTGATCGACGCCCTCATCGCTCTTGGCAAAAAGGACATTCAGGCCCTGTCCAAGGGGCTTGAAGACCATCGGTGGTATGTTGTCAGGAACATCATTTATATCCTCAGGAAGATAGGCGATAAGAGAGCCACCGAGTATCTCCTGAAAACTGTCAGGCATGCAGATGTGAGGGTCAGAAAAGAGGTGATCAAGGCCCTCGGTGAACTCGGCGGACGGGAAGTAGTGCAGACCTTAAGGGAATGCCTTAACGATCCTGAAGCGCAGATAAGAATCTCGTCTGCAAAGGCCTTCGGCAGCATCGGGTCCGAACCTGCCAAAAAGATAATCATCGACAAGATTTCCGAGAAGACGTTCAAGGAAAGAAGTTTTGATGAGAAGAAGGAATTCTATGAGGTGCTTACCAGATGGAAGGATGCGGATGTATTCGACTTTCTGATGAGGACATTAAATAAAAAGTCTTTCTTCGGCAGGAGCAAGAACTATGAAAACAAGGCGTGTGCCATATTTAGTCTTGGGCTTCTGGGAAATAAGGACGCGATGCCGGCACTCTACAAGCTGGAAGAATCCGGCAATAAGCTCCTGAGGGAATTCTCACACGCCGCTATCAAGAAACTTGAGCATGGTCAGTAAGGACGAAAGGGAAGCACACAAGAGCGCGCAGGAAATCATCAATCAACTGTCCGTTATCCTGAGAACCGCCCAGATCCACGACCCCGGAAATATTGCCGTCATCACTGCAATCGACAAATTTTTGTCCCTGATCAACCAGCTTGCCGATTCGGAACTGGGCATTTCCCTTGAACTTATAGGAGAGTTCTTTTACATCGATGGGATCAGAGTGCGCTATTCTCTCGAATATCTGCTGAATTTCGATTTTCTGATCAGGGAATTCAAGAAAAGAGAGATCGGCAAAGTCATCTTTAAAAACACAATCAGACCCGAGGACATGCAGATATTTCTGAAGGCATTTATTGCAGCAGGATTCTCGGATACACCCTACGAAACGATGTCGGATATGACGTCTGAAACCGAGGGTATCGAGTTATATATATTAATGAAGATAAGAGAAGGCGAGGACGTCGATGCAAGAAAGGTAATAAAAAAAATATATTATAATGCGGTCTCATTTTCGAAGGGTGTGATGAACAAGATAAAAGCGGGGGAGAAGGTCAACATAAGAAAGGCAAAAAGAATCATTGAATCCATGGTTGACCACATACTCGAAGAAGAGAATCTGCTTTTAGGGATGACCGCAATCAAGGATTATGACGAGTATACCTATCATCACTCGGTGAACGTGAGTATTCTTACCATAGCGCTTGGCCAGAGGCTGGGATTAAACAAAAAAGTGCTTACAGAGCTCGGAATGGTTGCACTTTTTCATGATATCGGTAAAATCGAAATTCCGAATGAGGTGCTGAACAAATCGACTAATTTTACCGACGATGAGTGGAATCTGATTAAAAAGCATCCTGTGTGGGGTTTAAAAGCGATATTGAAATTAAAGGGGTTGGATTATACGGCTATAAGGTCTTCGATCGTTGCCTTTGAACACCATTTGAATTATAACCTCTCAGGATATCCAAGCGTGAAACATTATAAGGAGCTCGATTTTTATTCAAGGATTGTGAGCGTTGTAGACCAATACGACGCCATGACTTCTTCGAGGGTATATTCGAGGATACCGCTGTCTCCTGACAAGGCACTGAGTATAGTGATGGAAAGAGCGGGCTCGCAGCTTGATCCCCTCATGGTTAAGTTTTTTATCAATATGGTCGGAGTCTTTCCCATCGGAACTCTTGTCATGCTGGATTCGAAGGAACTCGGACTGGTATACGAAAGCGATTTGGTATTTCCGGACAGGCCCAGGGTTCTGATCATCATTGACAGGAACGGCGAGAGAGTTTCCGGACCGACTGTGAGCCTGACGGAAAAAGACGAGATGGGTAAATATTACAGGTCCATAGTCAAAACCCTCGACCCGAACAAGTACAAGATAAACCTCGCCGAATATCTCCTGTAAATATTGACAGTCTATAATTGAATTGTGGTTATTATTATGAGCCCCTTGGTAAGTGCATTTACCATTCATGCGCGACCTGCGGGATGCTGTTTCTGTCCAGTAAGGTGATGGCGTTGTTCTTACAGACAGCCCTGCATATTCCGCATCCATAGCAGCTTATCAAGTCAACGGAACATTTCACATTCCTCCTGTCATAGGTGATCGCACCGAAATAACATCTTCCGATGCATTCCCTGCATCCGTTGCACCGAAGGGGATCGATATTCGCCACATATTCACCTTTCCACATTAATTTGCCGGTCTGCATTTTCAGCTGAAACCGGTACGCCATGCAATCCCTGTCGCAGTTGCACAGAGCGGCTATAAAAGGTGTATTGAACGTCCACAAACTGTGTGTCTGACCCTCGGCATCAAGGTTACGCATGTATGCCTTTGCCTCCTTTACGGAAAGCCTGTCGAAACCACTGAAATCGGGTATATCCCTGAATATATGCGTTAAGTCCATGCCTATGCCGAAACAGTATCTCTTTTTTTCACCTGTGGTAACTTTCCGGCATATGCATTCCAGTCTGACAACAGAGTTGAAATTGTCGAGGACATTCTCGACGTCTTCCATGGGCAGGATCTGCCCGAAGTGAGTTTTCTTTGAACGCCTTGTAACGACAGGATAGACAAGAAGACGATAAATGCGGGGAAAACGTCTTTTCCATGTATGCGCCCTTTGAACATCTGCTGTAAGGGAATGACGGAACTGGCGGAGATAGGACCTTAAGTGCCTTTCGGAATTTACCTGAAGGAATACCTCTTCTGTATAGTTGGCGATATTCTCATACCACTTTTTCCCTTCACCGTGTTTCGTGCAAAATTCACACATACACGAACCTCCCCTTGTCCTTTATAATCTTTTAAAACCTTCTTTGACCATGATACCTTTTTTATCAGCATATCCTGAAGCCATATATTCAGTTGTATGCGTTATTGCGAACTGTCCTTTCCTATTCACCAAGATGGTCCCTGCTGCTCCCCTCAGGGTTAGAAGTCTTTTCAAT
>Ga0316628_100002747_pt1 | contig 13222 bp, 2 predicted proteins | sample OWC_Aug_M2_C1_D5_FD_207648 | JGI IMG/M metagenome (GOLD analysis project Ga0316628, IMG submission 207648) | Wetland soil microbial communities from Old Woman Creek delta, Ohio, United States - OWC_Aug_M2_C1_D5_C | ecosystem: Environmental > Terrestrial > Soil > Wetlands | place: USA: Ohio... | reverse complement strand
CGACTGGACGGTTGGTGCCCGGCGTCGCGGGTTTACCCGGAGGCGCCACCTTGACCAGCGGGTGCGCTACCACGACGTTCGCTGGACGCAAACTTTCGACTTCGTGCCGAGCGAGCGGCTGGCCGGGGTGCGCTGCGAGCTCTTGCTGTTGCTTTGCAAAAGCCACAGGCGGCGGGGGCGGCGGCGCTTTTGCCACTACGGACCGGTTGGCAATCGCCGCCGGTGGCTGAGCCGCACGATTGGCAGTAGGGGCTGAACTTCCGAGAACACTGTTTCTGGTTGGAACCACCGCCGCCCTCAAAGTGAGGGACGCCGAGGCAATTTGCTGCGGATTCACCGCGACGGCGGCTCTGGCCACCGGCTGTGCGCTCGTGAACGTGCTCCGCGGAACAGCGGTAACCCCGCCCCGCACCGTCCGGTTCACGTACGTGATGTTGTTGATGTTGCTCGTGACCTGGTTGTTGTAGACGGTCGTGATGGTCGTGGTACTGACGGTCGTGTTGCTGACGTTGACGCGGTCCACGTACCCGCGGCTGGCGTTATAGCTGGGCACATAGACTTCCCGTGGGCCTAGAGGGAACCACCCCACATTGCCGCCTGAAGCCGACCCGCCGAACTGCGGTCCACCAATAAAGACCACCAGCGCGGGCGCATACACGGGCTCGACATCCATCGGTCCGGGCACCCAACCCCAGTTTCCGCCGAGAGATACCCAGCGGCCGTAGTGAAATGGGGCGTAGCCCCACGGCGCGTCATCGACCCAAGTCCAGCCCCAGGGAGAAATCCAGTCCCAGTGGCCCTCGCGATAGGGAGCCCAGCCGGAAACAACCCTCGTGGGCATCCAGACATTGCCGTAGCTCGGATCCGAGCGCCAGGTACCGTAGTCGTCGAGGTCCTGGTAGCCAACGACGTCGCGCGAGACGTAACGCGCCGATTGCGATTGATCATCGTGGCGGTCGCGGGCCTCGCCCCAATTGTCAAACTCATCGTTGTTGCCCGCGTTGTAAATGTCTCCATAGAGTGAATCCGTGCCGGTGAACGTGCCGCTCTGCCCGGAGTAAACGGCGTAGATCTGGCCACCGCCGGTGGCTTCGCCTTCGCCGTCGCGCACCGTCACAGTTGTGGAGTTTCCGTCTTCGCTGGCCTGAATGCGGTAGCGGCCGGGACGTAAGATGGAAAACGCCTGATTGGGCGTATCCACTTCAAAGATTTCGTCGCCCCCGAGCCGCCGCACGCGAATATCCACTGTTCCTTCCGTGAGTTGGATCTGAACGGTGCGATCGTCCAGGTTGAGGAAGGAAAAGTCAGTGCCGCCGTCCAGGCGGATCGTCGCCGCACCAGTATGCAATTCTGCGCGCGCTCCGTCGTCGGCCCAGAGCCTGTCGCCCGTCGTCACGGGACGGTTGGTAACCGCCGAGACCCACTCGGATTCACCGGCCGGTTGGAAAGAAACCGAGCCCTGAATATAGTTCAGCCGGGCCACGCGGTCTGGCGGATCGTCACCCTCCGCGGCGGCCGCTTGCGGGAAAGCTAGCGTTAGGAGCGCGGCCGCGAGCAGCGCCGCGGTCATCCAACTCAGGCTTCTCATTAGTTTTGTGTTCATGGAAGTTCATCTCTCTCTTCGCGCGAGAACCCAGTTCTCGGAACGGTTGCTTGGGAATATGCTGCGCGCGGATGGTTTCGCTCAGAGCACTCCGTTGTCCTGCTGTTGGAGGAGGAAGAATGTACAGAGCCGAAGATCCTCCCTTGGAGGGCGCTGTGGATGGCCAAGAGGCCCTCGCAGCAGCCTCGCGCGACTCTTCATCCTCTCGATGGATGCAGCATAGGCTGGGAAAGAGTGGTGCGACTGGTCAAAACTGCACAGTTCTGCCAACCAATTTGGTTAAGCGCGGTAGCTCAGGTTGTTGTGGGGTTGATGCAAACAGCGCAGCGGGAAGTCCAGAACGCTAGACGCGCGTATGCGGCGAGCGGGCGGCTCGACAGCAGCGAGATCGGCAGTACACATCACCGTCCACCCCCGTTAAGTGGAGAATGAGAGTGTAAAACGTGGTCCTTGCCGAAATGAGCAAGCAAAAGCAGAAGCCGAGCTAGTCTCTTTTCGCTGGGATTGAAGAGTTGGTCAACTAAATCCCCGTTATATCGGATGTCCCGTGCCAGCAGATACGCTACGAACAGATCGGAGGACGTTGGTCCCCGGTGAAGTGCAAGCATCTTCCCGATGCCCATCACAGGTATGCCCTCTTTCAAGCGGCTGCATTCGATCCCTCTGCCATCACTCCGGTACTACGTTTTTGCTGCGGTGCGGTGCTGTTGTTGGCTAGGCAGGGCTCCCGAGCCAGAGTGGTTGTACCTGCCCAGCCAGTTGTAGGTAGTTGAGGTCACAAGAGTAAGGATTAGCTGGCGGTGGGGGCAGCCAGCCGCTAACCACTCTCCCTGCTAACAGCGAATTTTACAGAGAAATCCTTCCGCTTCCATGGGAGAGGGCGTCAATAACGCACCCGTTTTCTGCGGCTTAGGGGTAAGTCTGGCAGGTGAGCCGCGTAAAAAGCAGGGAATTTCTTTGAAGGATCAGGGTTCGGCGCTTAGAGAGCAGGGATAAGACGGCGATTTCAGCAGAGGGACCTTCAATAACCAAATTCGCCCGGCTCATTCCTGTTGCCTGGAATCAGTAAGTTAGCGTCAGCATAGGTGGTCCTGTTCGGCGGAAATTAGGCAGTTCGGCAGAGTTTTATGCACCCAAATATGCACCTCTCTAGCGCTGAGGCGGACGACTCACCGTCTTGTACGGCACCTGGCGGTGCGACTCGAGAGGCCGCGAGTTCCTCATTGTCTGTCGCGGCACCGGTTGCTTGGGAAGCGCGGTCTTCGATGGCGAGCCGGTTTTGGCCGCAACCGTGGAATACGGGAGCGGCGGAGGCTCGGTAACCGATGTGAGGTCGATGATCGCGATTCCGGTACCGGATCCGGTGATTCCGATCAGGACGTTATCCTTCCCGTCGGCAACGAGAGCGTCGAAATTCGGCGAAAGACTGTCCGGCAAGAGAATGCGCTGGCGCAGGATTCCCAGCCTCGCATCGAAGACGTCGATGGCGTTCTCCGCAGGCTGGAACAGAAGCGTGCCGTCGGGACTCAGCTTCATCCCGTAGACGTAGGAGAAGTTCGGCACTTCCCGCGCATTGAAAACCTGAAACGATTCCGCATTCAGGTCGGAGTCGTAGAAATACCCGCTGGCGGCGAAGCTCGTCTGGTTACTCGAGAGGCTCAGGTCGTAGTTGCCGTAACAGCAACCGGCGTCGGCGGTCGCGCTGAAGACCTTGTCGGTCGCGGTATCGATGGCGAACACATATCCATCGTTATTGAAGTAGACGCGGGAATTGTCCGACGAGATGGCGGTCCGCAAATACTGTTCTGAGTACCCGGTGCCCGGGCCGCTGATGCCGTAGTCGGTTACCGTTCCGGTGCTCGTGTCGAGTTTGTAGAAGTTGTGAAAACCGGTTCCACCGTAGTTGTACGTGGTGTAGTACACGAAGCCCGAATTGCTGATCGCCACGCTGACCGGGCCCGTCGTGATCCCTGAGTACGGCACTGGCAGCGGATACGTCGTCCATGCCTGGGATGCCATGTCCATTACGTCGATTGTGTTGGCATTCATGTCCGCGACCGCGAGTTTGCTGCCGTCCGGCGAGAGCGCCAGTCCCCAGGGCCGCGCCGCATTGGGTATCGGAAGGGGCGTGAGCCACCCCCCCTGGGTGCGCGAGAAGACCTGGATCTGCGTCGCGTCGGTGAAATAGTAAAGATCGCGGTACGGATCGTAGATGCCTTGTACCAGCGACGACGACTTCATCCCGAAACTCTGCACCCCGGGAAGATAGGTGATCGCATTCTTTGCGGTGGCGCTGCCGGAAGTGGTGGAAACCGTCACATCGACGGGGCCGACGGAGGCCGACGGGAGTGTGAACGAGACCGATTGCATGGGAAAGGGCGGGCTCAAGGTGCCGTACGCATTGGGACTGAATGCCGTGGCCGGGGCCGACTGTCCGCCCACGGAAATCTGCAGGTCGCTGGGGAGGGGTGAGTTGAATGCGACTCCGCCGAAGCCGTAGCCGTAAATGGTTCCGGTCCCTCCGCCCTCGGTTGTGGAAGCGTTGGTCGTGACCTGCAGAATCGTGGGACCGTAACTGAATGCATCGGGGATCAACTGCATTCCACCGTCGGTGGTGAAGACGTAGACATCGGCAGGGCCGGGAGCTCCCGAAGGCGAAGTGGCAGTGATAATGCCGGTGGAACTCACGGATGCGCCGGTCGCCTTGCGCGGGCCGAAGTAGACGTCCTTGAGAGTGCCGGTCGTGCCGGTCCACTGGGTCTGCGTCCCACCGCTGGCGGGGCCAGTCGCGGGATTCAGGTAGCCGTTCGTGTGCTGCGTGCCGACCGCGCCGGTGTGCATCGTGGAAAGGTCGAGAAAGCCGACGCCTTCCGTTAAAGGCCCCGCGAGCAGACCACCCGCAGTAACGGCGCTGTAGTAGGGGCTGTCCGTCGGACCGACGCCGCCGCCGCTGACCTGGAAAGGCACGAAGATGTTGGGCAACCATCCGACCTGCTGGCGGCTTGTCAAGTTGTAGGCGTAGACAATGGTGTCGCTGGGAACCAGCAGGATGTTGGGATCGGTACCGAAGGTGAATCCCGAAGCGCTTGAGGTATCGCCGGCGACCGCAAATTGCGCTATCTGCGACAAGCTTGCCATGTCGTAGATGATCGCGTTTCCGTAGTAGAACGGCGTGACCAGGTATTTGCCGTCGGGCGAGATGACAAATTTCGTGCTGCTTCCGGCAGTCGCAAAGTAATTGTCCACGCCCGTATCGACGTCCACCACGCAAATGGTATTGTCGCTAAACACGCTCCCAGTCACGATCTTGGAGCGGTCGGGAGTGCGGGTGAAGGCGCCGATGTTGCCCATCATCCCGCCGCAGACCTGCGTGGCGGGAACGCCGGTCAGTTGTCCCATGCCGTAGCTGGTTCCGTAAATGGTGATGGAATTGTCGGTCGGATTCCAGATGGCGAAGCCGGGCGAACCATCAACGCTGGGAATGCCGCCTTGCGCCCCCAGCAGGGCTACGCGACCGCCGGTTACGGCGAGCGCTGTGAAGGCGCGGAAACCGTACGGGCCGATCTGCGAGGCGATGTAACGCTTCTTCACCGCCATGGAGACGGGGTCAATGGCGTAGACGTCGCCGATCAGGGTCCCTACCCAGATGGTCTGGTTATCGGCCGTCTCGTCGATTCCAAACGCGCCGGGGACGACGATGGTGCCGACCTCCGACTCCGTGGTCGCGTCGAGGACGTGAATGCGGTTCGTTTCTGGGTCGGTCACGAAAAAGCGCGAGCTGGGGGCGTCGAAAACGGCCCAGTGCGAGTTCAGCCAGGTGAAATAAGCGGTGTCCGCATCGGTGCGGAAAAACCGCGTGCGGAAAGTCGGGGTGTTGGTGGGCGCAGCCTGGATCGACACTGACACCTGGGTCGTGTGGCTCAGCGTCCCGGATGTGCCGGTGAAGGTGACGGTGGCGCTCGCGGCGCTGGCCGAAGCGGCGGTGGTGAACGTAACTTGTTGCGGCGTGCCGGGGGTCAACGTGAAGCTGCTGGGCGAAAGGGTCACGCTCGAGGGCGCGCCACTGGAGGAGACGGACACCTGTCCTGCAAATCCGTGCAAAGCCGTGGCGGACACTGAGACGGACAAAGAACTTCCCGCAGTCAGGGTCAGGCTGTTGGGGGACGCATCGAGCTGAAAGTCGGCCTGCGCCGGGGGAGGAGGCGTGCCTCCGCCACCGCCGCCTCCTCCTCCGCCCCCACAGGCGGACATGGCGGCAAGCGCAAGGACAGCCAGAACAACGGCCCAGAAACGAGATCGAACCACATCCGAGTCGACAGCCGCGCGGTGTTTCATACGCGCATCGCAACCCCAATGAGACTTCAAAAAGCGCGCAAGTATGAAACCGAAAGAGCGCTTAGTCAATACCCATTCAGTACTAGACGGGTAACCAATTGAACAGGCACCTATTTCCCACTTTCGCGGCGCGGATTGTAGTGCTATCGTGTTCGGCCCTGGTGCGGGGCCTCCCATGATTCTCAGGAAACCGACCGACCGCTTGCTGCTTGCGTTGGTCTGTTCATGCCTGCTGATGACCGTCTGCCACGCGGGTGTGTTCAGCAATCCTCCACTGATTCCGACTTCGTACGATCCGGCGGGGCTGGCCGTTGGAGATGCCGACCGCGACGGTAACCTGGACCTGTTCTACGTCGACGGCCAGGCTTCGTACACCTTGCACGTTCTGCTGGGCCGCGGGGACGGAACGTTCGCGCACGCGCAGGACGTGCCGCTGCCCGCCGGCATTTGCGGCTATCCTCCGTGCCATATCACGGTCGCCGACATCAACGGCGACGGCCAAGTCGATCTCCTCATAGGTGGCCGAAACAGCGCAACCGGACAGATCGCGGCCCTGCTGGGAAACGGGGACGGCACGTTTCAATCGCCGCAAGTTTCCGTCCTTCCCCCGAATCCCTCGATTTGGCCGATCCTGACGGGCACGGTCGCAGTGGGTGACTTCAACGGCGACGGCATGGCCGACATCGCCGTTCCGGATCTGGCCAACGGGTACGTGTATGTCGCTTATGGCGACGACCAGGGGCACTTCAGTTACGCGAGCAGCTTGTTTGCCAACAGCCCGGGGATCGTCTACGCCGTGGATCTGAATGGTGATGGCAAGCTCGACCTTGTGGCGAACGACCGGCTCGGAGGGCAGGCGTACGTGTTCCTCGGCAACGGGGACGGCACGTTTCAGGCCGCGGTCCGTTACAGCACCGGCGGCGATATCCGCCTGGCCGACATGGATGGCGATGGGCATCCCGACCTGCTGGTCAGGGTTTATCCCGGCCAGATCGAAGTGCTCAAGGGAAATGCGGACGGCACGTTCGGCACGGCGTCGGTCGTCGCCAACCTTCAGGATCCATCGGTCTGGCTGGTGGGAGCGGCGGACTACAACGGCGACCAGATCGCCGATATCGTTGTCACCAACAGCACCGGAATCGGTGTGTTGCTGGGCCAGGGGAATCTGTCGTACCAGGGAATGATTTCTTCGCTTGCCCCCGCAACGTCGCGAGACCAATGGGCTGCCGGGGACTTCAACAAGGATGGCAAGACGGACGTCGCGCTTGGCGTCGATGGCGGCATTCTCGTGCTGAACGGGCAGGGGGACGGCGCGTTTGCTACCGTCACTTCCTACGACATGGGCCACCAGGTCGGCGCAGTCGCCGTCGCCGACTTCACCGGCGACAACATCCCCGATATCGCGGTCACGCTGCCCGCGGCGCAACCGAGGCTGCTGGTGGGAACTGGGAACGGTGCGTTTACCGTGGGCCCCGACCCTAACGCCAGTTACAACTCCGGGAATGCGCCGGGGGCCGCGCGCGTCGCCGATTTCAACGGCGACGGCAAGAAGGATCTCGTCATTGGTGAGCCCCCCACAGCGCCCACCATAGCCGCGAACAACGTGCTGTTTGGTCACGGAGACGGAACGTTTTCGGCTCCTCTGCAGGTTTCCAGCGGTGCTCTGATCGTTGCGGACGCGAACAAGGACGGCCGCAGCGACTTCGTGACCGTCTCCGGCACTACGCTTGCCGCCGACCTGGGACAAACGGGCAACACCTTCATTGAGACGGATACGGGTCTTCGCATTGGCGAGACGCTTGCCGCCGTAGACGACATTAACAATGACGGCAAACCCGACGTTCTTCTCTCGAGCGTTGGCGAGATGGAGGTATGGTTCGGCGCGGGTGACGGCACCTTCAGTTTCGGCAGCTCCATCGATACGACAGGTCTGCCCATCATCGGGGGCTATGGGACCTCCGTCATCGCCGACCTGGATGGGGACGGCAACCCTGACCTGATTCTTTCTCCCCCGCCCGCTTACAGCTCCTACATGCTCTCTTCGCCGTCGCTCGTCATTTTCTACGGTCACGGCGATGGAAGTTTCGATCAGCCAGCGTTAATCCCGGTTTCTCACTGGTATTCGAACCTGGTGGTGGCCGACCTGGACCAGGATCTCAAGCCCGACCTCGTTCTGAATGACGGTGCGGGAATCGCGGTCATCTTCAACTTGGGAGCGCGGGCGTTCTCGCCCGAGTCGCATTACGTCGCCGGCATAAGCACGGCGGGGTTGGCGGTGGCGGATGTGAACGGCGACGGCTTCCCGGACCTGGTGGTGCCGAACTCGGCCGGGACGCAGGTGGCCGTGCTGCTGAACTTGCCCAATGGAGTCGCTCCGGCCGGCCTCGCCGCCGCCGGGACGCTCACCGTCGTCCCCGAGCCGTCGGCGAACGATCAGCCGTTCACGGCTACGCTCCAGGTCAACGCGCCGAATTCGACTTCTCCCGCGCCAACCGGGACGGTGAGCTTCAGTCTCGACGGACAATTCGTGAGTACGGTGGCGCTCGCCCAGGGGCAGGCGTCCCAAACCTTCGCGGCGGGACTTCCTGGCGGTCTGCACATCATTAAAGCGACCTATAACGGGGATGCAACGTACGCTCCAGCAACCTATGCGTGGGATCACATGGTCAATCCGCCGGTGTACACCACGCAGACCACTTTGACGGCGTCTCCTTCCACCCTTTACACCAGCCAGACGGTGCGGCTCATCGCGTCGGTGACCACCGCGGGATCGCGGCTGACCGGTATCGTCACGTTCTACGACGGCAGCGCCTCACTGGGTGCGCAGATGCTCGATCAGAGCGGCACTGCGCAGCTCGACACCGCCTTGCTGGGCGCTGGCTCGCACTCGATCACGGCCAAGTACCAGGGCGCAACCGTATATTATGCGTCCGACATATGGGAAACGTATTCATCGAGCACTTCCGCGCCCGTGACGGTAACGGTGCAGAGCGTCCCGACAACGACGGCCCTCTCTGCTTCCTCTACTTCCGCCACAGCCGCCACCGTCCTGACCTTTACGGCCACCGTGACTGCCGACTCCGGCGTTCCCTTTGGGGGCGTCACCTTCTTCGACGGTGCAACGGCGATCGGCACCACGTCGCTGCTGTCGGATGGACACACCAGCTTCAGCACGGCGCTGCTGGCGGTTGGCACGCACAGCATCACGGCGAAGTTCAATGCCAACGCCACGTTCGCGGCGAGCACTTCGCCAGCCACCAGCGTGTCGATCCAGGCCGCCTCCAGCACGCAGGCGGCGACCCTGACCAGCGTGCGCGAAGCGCCCGGCGAGGCGGGCGAAAGTGAACTCATCGCCCAGGTGACGTCGAATGGTCTGACGCCAGCAGGAACCATCACCTTTCTGAGCGACGGCGAAGTCCTCGGCACCGCCACCGTCAGCGCATCGGGCTCCGCCGTCCTTCCCAGTTCGGCGGTTGGCACAGGTGCCCACAAAGTCTATGCGAGCTTCCACGGCAACACCCTGCTTGCGCCCAGCGTGTCGCCGGCCCTGGACGTCGACTGGCCAACCCTTCGCCCGGATTTCCTTGTCACTGCTGCGGCTCTGCAACCCGGGGTGGCGGAAGTGACACTCACCGGCAACACCCCCGGCTTCAAGGCGAGCGTTGCCTTCTCTTGCGGCGATGGCGTGCCCAATGGCTATGGCTGTACGTTCACTCCGTCTTCCTTGAATGGCAGTGGGGTCTCGCGCCTGTCTCTTCGGAGAGTTCGGGCGAACGCCGGGACGGCAAGGCACAGGCCGTGGACGGCCCTGGGATTCGCTTTGATGGGGGTGGCGTTTTGCGCTGCATCTGGACGACGCCGCCGTGCGCGCAACTTCGTCCTGATGGTTGCGCTGTCAACGGCGGCTTTCACGGCGGGATGCGGACTGCAGGACGCAGCGCCCCGCCAGGAATCGGCGGTGATCACAGTGCGCGCTACGAGTCACGCCGGGACAACGTCAGAAACGCATTCCACACAAGTGGTGCTGACGCTTCCACGCTGAGGGACAGGGTCCCCGTTACGGGGTGAACCAAAGCTCCAAACCGTAGCTTCACCAGGCTGGGAAAACAGTCTCACTTGCGCTGACGGCAAACAATTGACCTGATTCTTGTTCACCGACGGGCTTTCGGGGTGGCGGCATTGTCCCAAAAGGCTGGCGCTGCCCGACTACGATGCGGGACCTTTTGAGACTCCGGCATTGGAGTTTCAGCTCGCCGAAATCAATGGCTTCATAGCGGGTTGATTCAATTGATTTGGCAGACATCCGCGATGTCGCGAAGGGGACCGGCAAAACGCGGGCTGGAGAAAATGGCCCCGATTTGCCCAACCGGAGGCGCCCGCTGATTCTCCGCGGTCCCATTCGCCGAAACAACAGCGGGAATTCGGGGCATTTCAGCAGAATAAGAGAGAAAGTCCGCCCAGAGAATCGACCGGCGGACTGCATGGCGGGCGAACGTGAATTCGAACTTGCGATAGATCTTACGAGTTGAATTCGAACCCGTGGTCCGGTTTGGCATTTTTTGAAACCGGACTACCCCTGGGGCCCCCGGAGAAAATTCCTCCGAATCCTCGAAAAGCCGCTCCCAATGCGATTCTCCGCAGTCCGGTATCCGAAGAATGTCGCCGATTCCGGCCCAGTTCTGGCTCATTTTGCTGAGATTTGGACGGAGAAATCCTGGGGCGAGACTGTCTGGCGGAGAGAGGGGGATTCGAACCCCCGATAGAGCTTTTGACCCTATAACGGTTTAGCAAACCGCCGCCTTAAGCCACTCGGCCATCTCTCCGCGCGCGGTGGGCTCGAACCATTATAGCGGAGATCAAGGCTGGGAGAGGACGGTGTCGAAGGGATCGACGAGGAGCTTGCGGGTTCCGGCGGGGGCGGCGAGGCGGAAGGTGGTTTCGGAGCCGTCGGCAAAGATGCGCGCGAGAAAGACGGGTTGTTTCGACTTGGCGACCTCGGCGTAGATGGGGACGGAGGTAACGAGCCTGGAGGGAGCGTCCTTCTGCAGCAGGCGGCCGGTGGCGAAGGTCCTGCCGCCGCGGCGGAGGATGGAGACTTTCTCCAGGGAGAAGCGGGGGATGGCGGTGCCGTTGACCCATCCCTGGAAGAACCAGTCGAGCGAGGAGGAGCCTTCGTAGCGGAGGCGGGCGGGCCAGTCTTTTTCGAAGGCGCGTTGCAGGTCCTCGGTCGAAATGGCGGCGCCACGATGGGAGGCGATGAGGCCGCGCAGGATGGAGAGGAAGCGCTCGTCGGGGTGGGCGGGATCGTCGGCCACGTCGCGCAGCATGCAGCGCAGCATGTGCATGAGCCACGTGCCGCGGCCGTACGCGATCATCTGGTAGCCGTCGGGGAAGCGCGAGGAGGCGAGGCGCAGGCCGAGGGTGACGGGGCCGGCGGCGCGCAAGGGAACGCCCTCGCGGTTCTCGCGCAGCATCTCCCTGCGGTAGTGGTCGAGGGCGGCGCGGACCTCGCCGGGGTGATCGCGCTCCAGCAGCATGAGGGCGGAGTAGTTGGCGAGCGCCTCCATCATCCACTGGTCGTGGTAGGAGCGCCAGAGGACGGCATCGCCCCACCACTGGTGCGCCGTCTCATGTGCCGCCACCAGGTAATCGTTGAGGAAGTTGGCGAAGGTGGCGTCGCCGCCGGTGACGATCCGGCTGTCGCGGGGGAGGAAGGCGTAGCTGGAGAGGAAGATGAGCCCGGGCCAGCCCTGGCTGTCGCGTCCCGGCATCTGGGTGAAGGAGAGGGAGCCGTAGGGATAGGGGCCGAAGACCTGCTGATACCAAGCGAGAGCGGCGGCGCCCTGGCGGGCGACCTCCTCGGCGTTCTCGGTAGGGCTGGGAACCGGTTCCCGGAGGAGCGGGGGAGGGGGCGGAGTGTGCGGCGTCGGTGGCAGCACCACGGGCGCAGCGGGCGCGGGCGGTTGCAGGGAGCTCTCGAAGGCGCGCGCGGAGTAGACGTCGACCTCCGCGGTGCCCGCTTTGTCGGTGGTGAGCTGGTACTGGCCGAGGTTGAAGCCGGCGAGCGCGATCGGGACCTCGGTGACGAAGCGGGCGTGGATGAGGCCGTCGCGCTCCTCCTGGGAGACGCGCTTGCCGGTCGAAACCAGCGTCCAGCCGGCGGGATAAACGAAATCGCATTCGAAGTTGGCGAAGGCAATGCTGCGCGCGGGATACCAGGTGCCGCGGGCACCGACGTACATCAGGCCGCCGCCGGCTTCGGAGAGCACGGGGCCGGAGTAGTGCAGGGTAACGCGCAGCTTGCGGCCGGGAGGAACCGGCTGGGGGAAGACGAGCACCAGGATGTCGTTGCCGCGGCGCGCCAGTTGCGATCCTTCCAGGGCGGGGTTCTGGATGATGCCGAGGGGAACGCCGTCGGCGGTGGCGCTGGAAACCTTGAGGTAGCGCGACAGTTCGAGGGCGATGAGGCGGTGGCGCGGCTGGTCGGTCACGAGGTCGAAGGAGACGTTGATGTCGACGTCGCGCGGGGGCGCGATGCGGGCGTGGATGCGGTAGTTGTCGAGGGAGAGCTGTTCGAGGGGCGGGAGCGGGCGGGCAAGACGGCCGGAAAACGACGTCCAGATGTCGACGAAGGTGCCCTGGTCGGTGGAGCGGGGCTGCACCACGCTGATGCGCTCGGGGGCGGAGCTGTCGTAAACCACGTCGTAGATGCCGTAGTGCATGCTGCCGAGGCGGGCGTGGAGGTACTGGGACGGGACGGGATCGCCGGCGTGGTTGACCATGCGGAGAAGGATGCGGAGGGCGTCGCCCTCGGCCAGTTGGCGGGCGGAGGAGTCCCACTGCGCGAGGAAGGCGGCGGGGTCGTCGGCGGGGCGGAGATAGGGCTCGAGGGCGCGCAGGAAATCGTCGGTGAAGCGGAAGTAGGCGGTGCTGAAGCGGTCCTCGAAGATGGCCGCGCCGGTGAAGAGAGCGAGGGAGGCGCGCTCCACGTTGGAGGGCGGCATGAGGAGCACTTCCCCGTCCCCGCTGAAGAAAGCGCCGGTGACGTGCCCGTCCACGGCGGTGGTCAGGGCGATGGTGCCTTCGTCGAGCACGAAGTGAAGCTGCTCGCGGTCGAAGGCGAAGCTGCGCACGCGGTAAACGCGGGCGGGATCGAGACCCACGGTGCGAAGCTGCTGGTAGAGGGCGATGGGATCGGGTGGAGGAGGAGAGGGGGGAGGGGGAGCCTGCGCCGCCACGGGCAGGCAGGCCAGCAGCAGTGCGGCGGCGAGCAGCCACAGGGTA
>Ga0316628_100002746_pt1 | contig 13222 bp, 8 predicted proteins | sample OWC_Aug_M2_C1_D5_FD_207648 | JGI IMG/M metagenome (GOLD analysis project Ga0316628, IMG submission 207648) | Wetland soil microbial communities from Old Woman Creek delta, Ohio, United States - OWC_Aug_M2_C1_D5_C | ecosystem: Environmental > Terrestrial > Soil > Wetlands | place: USA: Ohio... | reverse complement strand
CTCAAATGAAACGGCGTGGGGGGCGAGGCGTGTGCTCAGCCTTTCTTCGTTGAGCGGCAGCTTGTCGAGCTCGGCCTTCCGCTGGACGCAGAGCCCCATGGTCTTGATGGCAAACAGCCCGACACCGTTCTCACGACATCTCTGCATGGCGTCTTCCATGCTCTTGATGCTGCGCATCCTGTAGCTGTATACGGTTTGAACGCCGTCTATCCAACCGAGCTCGCAGGCGCCGTCCAGACAGTCAGCCATGTTCTTGTGCGTGCAAAAGCCGAAGAGCCGGATCTTCTTCTCGCGTTTGGCCTTCTCGGCCCACCTCCGGACGTCGTCGTTCAGCACCTTCACGTCGTCGATGACGTGCACGGCCAGGAAGTCCACGTACTCTGTGCCGTTGTCCCTGAGCGACTTGTCCAGCTGCTCCTGCATGACGGCCGGGTCCGTAGAGCGCACCTTCCCCGACAGGAAGACCCTCTCACGCACCTCCGGGTGCGCCTTGAAGTAATCGGCGTACGCCGGACCGGTGAACGATACGATCTCCCAGCAGTCTACCCCGTGCTTCAGGGCCTCGTCGAGCAGGGCCTGGCCGTCTCCGGCCATGAACGACCCTCCACCGAGGCAGAGCCTGGATATCCTGACGCCGGTCCTGCCGAATACTCGCCTGGGTACGACCGGTTCGGCGCTCATGCGCGAGCCTGCGGCGCAGGAGGACAACAGCCCGGCGCCCGCTACTCCAATCAGCGCGAGGAATTCACGTCTGTCCATGTTCCGGTTCATGTCGTCTCTCTCCGGCGCCGCTTTCTTCCGCCGCCTACTCCTTTAGCCCGTACGGCCACGCCGAGAGGCTCCCGTCCAGGAACTTCACGTCTTTGCAGCCCTTCTTCTCGAGGATCTTCTGCGCGGCGTAAGCGCGCACGCTCGAAAGACACTGCGTGACCACTTCCTTCCCTTCGCAGAATCCCACGTCGGTCTCCGCCAGCTTCCCGATGGGTACGTGCATGACGCTGGGATGGTCGATTCTCGAGAGCTTCCACTCCCCGTCCGTCCTCACGTCCAGAACTATGACGTCGGAGCGGCCTTCCATCTTCTTCTTGAGCTCCTGCGGCGACACGGTCCGCGCAGTCCCATCCATCTTGTTGCGGACGACGTTGGCCGCGTGGTGGACGGCGTCCATCGCGGGGCTGAATGGAGGCGCGTAGGCCAGGTCCAAGTCCGCCAGCGCCTTCACGTCCATGCGGCCGGAGATCGCGGCGGCCACGACGTCTATTCTCTTCGCGACCTCGCCCCGGCCGACGCACTGCGCGCCGAGCACCCTGCCGCTCTTGGCGTCGGCAAGTAATTTCAGCGTGATGCGCTTCGCTCCGGGATAGTAATTGGCTGCGTCGGTCTGGGACACTATGGACCAAACGACGTCGAAGCCGGACTGCCTGGCTTCGACTTCCGTGAGGCCGGTGCGCCCGACCGCGACGTCGAACACCTTGGCTATGGCCGTGCCGCACACTCCGGCGAAAGTGTCGCTGCCGCCCGCGACGTTGGTGCCGATGACCCTGCCGTGCTTGTTGGCGGTGGAGCCGAGCGGCGCGAAGACGGGCCTTCCGGTAATGAGGTGCCTGCACTCGACGCAGTCGCCTCCGGCGTAGATGGCCGGATCCGAAGTCTGTAGGCGCTCGTTCACTGCTATGGCGCGGGTGAGGCCTATCTCCAGTCCCGCCTGCACCGCCAGCGACGTTTCCGGCCTGACCCCGATGGAAACCAAAGCCAGGTCGCAATCTATCGCCTCCGAGTCGGTCACGAGTCTCTTTACTCTTCCGCCCTGCGTGCCGTCGAATCGCTTCGCCATCTGCGAGAGAACGAGCCGGACGCCCTGTTCGTCCAGCTGGCGGGACACGAGCGAGGCCATCTCCTCGTCCAGCATGGCCGGCAGCGGCCAGTTCAACATCTCCACCACCGTGACTCCCATGCCCTTTGCTCTGAAGGCCTCGGCCATCTCGAGCCCGATGAGCCCGGCGCCTATTATCGCGGCCTTGCGCGGCTCCTCCTTTTTCACGTAGTCGGAGATGGCCAGCATGTCGGGGATGTCCTTCAGCTTGAACACTCCGCTAAGGTCGCGGCCCTCGAGCGGGGGCACCGCTGGCTGTGCGCCGGCTGCGAGAACCAGCGCGTCGTAGGGCAGCGTAAACTCCCTCCCGGTCGCGTCCCTGCACAGGACGGTTCGGGCGGTCCTGTCGACGGACGTCGCGGTCGTTTCCAGAAGCACGTCCACGTCGAGCAGTTTCTTGAAGTACTCCGGGGTGCGCACGACGAGCTCATCCGCGTTCTTGATGTCGCCCGAGACGTAGTACGGCATCCCGCAGGCGCCGTATGACACGTACTTGCCGGATTCCACTATCTTGATGTCCGCCTCCGGGTCGAGCCGCCGCGCGCGCGACGCTACCTTGGGCCCCACTGCACCGCCGCCGACTATGAGTATTCTCTTTCGAATCCCGGACATTGTCTGCCTCCCCTCGAATCAATCCGCCGGCCGCCTTCGCGTGGTCGAGCTCCGACGCCTCCGGCGAAAGTCAGCGCGCCGCTTCGCCCCGTTTGACGTTTACAGAAATCGGCCGATTCTGTAATATCCGGAGATGTACGCCGGTTCCGCTAGGAGCCGGCTCCCGGCCGACCGCGGCCGCGCGAGTTTGCCTCGACCATTATGCGGCAGGCCGGGAGACCGCTCAATTGATTTGTTCGACTGTGCTGCGCGCCGGGGCCGAGTCGCGGTCCGCCGGAAGCCGCGCGCAAAGTGCGCACCACCAGTGGAGGACACATGAAGAGCGAAATACCAGGGCTCATGAAGGAACGCGGACTGGACGCCATCGCGATCTTGGGGGGAGGCGTGGACAATCCCGTGATGACCTACATGACGGGTCTGGCGCGGCTGGGACGCTCTATGTTTGTGATGCGAGCGAACGGCGACTGTCTTCTGGTCCACAACCCGATGGAGCGAGACGAGGCGGCGCCGACGGGCCTTCCGCGCATCGATTTCGTTCAGGCCGGCCTCAAGCGCTTCAGCGAGGAAGAGGGAAGCGACGTAGGCGGGGAGGCGCGCATGCTGTGCCACGTCCTGGAGAAGTTGAGCACGAAGGGGAAGGTGGCCCTGTACGGGAAGGTCGAGGCGAACAGGCTGCTGTATCAGGCAGACATAATAAGGAAGAGGGCGAAGGACGTCGAGATAGTGTTCGACGCGGAGAGGAGCATCTTCGAGGTCGCCAGGCTCGTCAAGAGCCAGGACGAGATACAGAAAATGCGCGACGTCGGCCGCAGGACGTGCGAGGCCCTCGGAATCGCGAGGGACCTCCTCTTCTCGTGCAAGGTCGACGGCTCCCGCGTGATGAAGCCCGTGGGTGGCCCTCTCAGGATCGGGGACTTGAGGGCGACGCTGCGGGCCGAGCTCATCAGACGCGGGCTGGCGGAAAGCGGCGGGACGATACTGTCCATGGGCAGGGACTCGGCCGTGCCGCACAACATGGGAAACGACGACGCCGCCGTCGAGCCGGGGAAAACGATCATCTTCGACGTGTTCCCCGTCGAGATCGGCGGGGGCTACGTATTCGACATAACGAGGACCTACTGCGTGGGCCAGGTTCCGCCACCCGTTCAGAAGATCTACGACGACGTCAGCGAGGCCCACAGAATGTCTATCGCGTCGCTCAGGGTGGACACGTTCGCCCGCGTCTATCAGGACAAGGTCTGTGACTTCTTCGAGTCCCGCGGATACGCGACCATCAGGCAGAACGAGGCAAACACGGAGGGCTACGTGCACGGCCTGGGCCACGGAGTAGGGCTGGAGGTGCACGAGAGGCCTCGCCTCGGCGGGACCCAGGCAAACGTGGACAAGCTGGTGCCTGGAGTAGTGGTCACCGTGGAACCGGGCCTCTACTTCGAATCGAAGGGCATGGCGGTGAGGATAGAGGACATCGTGTACGCGCGGCCAGACGGCAAGTTCGAAGTGCTGGTTGAGTTCCCGAGGGAGCTGACCGGCTATCAGGCGGTATAGGCAGCGGGGCGGCCGCTTGGGGCCCGTACGCGCCACAGCCGCCCGCGGAGGTGACGCAACATATACACGCCATCGGCCACCGACAGGCGGGAGAAGGCCATACTCGTCGGCGTGAAGGACTCCGGGCCCGGGAACGGTAACGAGTCACTCGACGAGCTGGCGCTTCTCGTGGACACGGCGGGCGGAACCGTCGCCGGACGACTGCTCCAGAAGCGAGAGTCGATCTCCTCGGGCACCTTCCTCGGCAAGGGGAAGGTCGAAGAGCTCAAGGACCTCATGGAGGAGCACCGCGCCGACATTGCGGTGTTCGACGTCGACCTCTCACCCGGACAGGTCCGGAACCTCGAGAAGCACGTCAACGCCAAGGTGGTAGACAGAAGCGAGGTCATCCTCGACATCTTCGCGCAGCGCGCCAGGACCCGGGAGGCGCGCGTCCAGGTGGAGCTCGCTCAGCTCGAGTACCTGTTCCCCAGGCTGACGCGCCTCTGGAAGCACCTTTCGCGTCTGGGCGGCGGCATCGGCACCAGAGGCCCAGGCGAGACCCAGCTCGAGGTCGACCGCAGGCGGGTCCGCGAGAGGATAGCGAGCCTCAAGAAGCAGCTCTCCAAGGTGGAGAAGGAGAGGCGAGTGCAGAGAAAGTCCCGCGAGGGCGTGTTTGCGGTCGCCATCGTGGGATACACCAACGCGGGCAAATCCACTCTGTTCCGCGCGCTGACCGAAGCCGACACGCTCATCGAAGACCGTCTGTTCGCCACTCTTGACGCCAAGGCCAGGCGTCTCCACGGCCGCAAGGTGCCCCCGGTGGTCGTGACGGACACGGTCGGGTTCATAAGGAAGCTGCCCCACCACCTTGTGACTTCCTTCCGCGCCACTCTCGAAGAGGTGCTGAACGCCGGCCTCCTCGTGCACGTCGTGGACTCGAGCTCTCCGCACGCCGGCGACCAGATACGAGTGGTCGAAGAAGTGCTCACGGAGATAGGCGCCGGCGGAAAGCGCACCGTCCTCGCGCTCAACAAGACGGACGTCGCGGACCCCGACGCGGTGCGCGGCCTCAAGCAGAGGCACCCCGGAGCAGTGGAGATCTCGGCCCTGACCGGCGAGAACACGGACGCTCTGGTCGACAGAATTGTGGAGACGTCGCGGTCGGACAAGGTCCTGGCCACGGTGGAGATACCCCTAACGGAGGACGGCCTCATAGCCTATCTGCGGGGTTCGTGCGAGTTCGCGCAGGAGAAGGTGCTGTCGGACAGGGTCAGAATAAGGCTTTGGGCGGGCAAGAAGGAACTGGGGAGACTTTCGCGGAAAGGGCTGCCGGTCAAGGTGAGCTGAGCCGGCGCCTCACGCCTCGCCGGCCGGCGCGGTCACGACGTTGGAACATATCCCCACGACCGCCGGCGCGCCCTCGTAGCTCATGTTTCTGAGATCGAACTCGAGCTCGACCCTCTGGCCCTGCTTGGACATCAGCTCTATTGTGTGCGTGGACCAGTACTGTCCGGGCTCGAGCGGCTTCTTCTCGAGTGCGTTCACGGTGTGGACCGACTCGGGAGAGAGGACGGAGCGCAGGGCCTGTCCCACGAGCTCTTCCTTCGAGTAAGACAGGCACTCGGCCAGCGACTGGTTGACGAGCGAGATCCTTCCGTCCTGTACGAGCATGTAGCCGTCGCTCATGCTCTCGATCAAGTTCCTGTAGACCTCCTCGGAATTCCTGACGCGCTCGAACATCCTGGCGTTCTCAATGGCAACGGCCGCCTGGTCGCCGATGGCCGACAGGATTCTTACGTCGTCCTCACCGAAAAGATCACATCTCGAGTAACTCTGGACGGCCATCATGCCGATGGCGTTCTGCCCCGAGTTGAGCGGCACCCCCAGCCAGCTCACGGCCTGCGGCCCGATGCCCTGGTAGCCGTCCCTGACCATCTGCTCCTCGATCTCCTTGCTCAGGAGCAGCGGTTTCCCCTTGTGGATCACGTATTCGGTGTAGCCCTTTCCGGCCTTCCTCGACGTGCCGTCCTTTCTGACGAGCTCGTCCACGTAGACCGGGAAGAACACCTCGTCTCTGTCCGGGTCGTACAGCGCGATGTAGAAGTTCCGGGCGCTCATGAGGCGGCAGACCTGGGTGTTGATGACGGACAGCACGTCGTTGAGGCTCAGATGACGGCTGAGAGCCCGTCCTATCTCGTACAGCGCCGCCATCTCGTCGCCGCGTCTCTTGAGCTGTCTCTCCGATTCCTTCCTGGCGGTGATGTCTCTGTTCACGATGACCACACAACTGGGCCTGCCCTCGTCGTCGCGCACCACTGAGACTGAGCTGTCAATGCTCATCGGCCTGCCGTCCCTGTTATGGTGGATCACCTCGCCGCGCCAGTACCCGTCCTTCTCGACGGAGCGAGTGGCCTCTTCCTCCTGGGCGCGCGACAGAAATTCGTACCGGACGACGTCGTACAGCGGCCGGCAGATTGCTTCCTCTGCCTTGAGGCCGTATACGCTCTCCGCCTTCTTGTTCATGAACAGCACCGTCTGGTTCACGTCCACGGACATTATGGCGTCGTTGACGTTCTGGAGAAGGCTCACCTGCGACCTGAGCTGGCCCTGGATGTGGTGCTCGTGGGACACGTCCCGGAGTATGAGGTGCAGCCTTCTCGAGCCGTTGGTGTCCACCATGATGGCCAGGAGCTCAACCGGGAGACCTCGGGAAGATCCTTTCCCGACGTAGGCCGTCATGCTGAAATGGTCACCGTTCTTGACGAGGGTCTGCGTCAGCAGCTTTCCGAACTTCGCGCGGGAGTCGGGCATGAATACGTCCGATGCCCTGGTTCCCACCAACGCCGACTTCTCTTCGTCCAGCATGTCGCAGACCCGGCCGTTGGCGTCGAGAATGCTGTCGGTCGCGGGATTGACGAACATTATCCCATCCAGCGAATGGGACAGGAGCGAATTGAGGCTTTCCTCGGCGATCTTAAGTCTCTCTTCGACCGTTCTCTGTTCCTCTGTTGCCATGGGAATCCGTTCCCCCTTCTGGGTCGGTCCTGAAAGAAGCGCCTCTACACCGGGCTGTCCAGCCGCCGAGTCTCTGCTGGATTACCGCTCAACGTGTCGCGTGCGGGCAGCCATACTCTCATATCGGACTTGAGGAACGCCCCCATTAGAGCTAACTGGCGCCAGATTGTGACGTTACGAGACGCCGAGAACGCGGCGCGTAACGTCCCAATCCCACCAGGCCTGGGTATGAGAAGCCACCTGCCGAGGCCTCTGTTTCGGGGCGGTGCCGGGCGGAATGTGTTGTGCAGCATGTAGTTGCAGCCTGTTCTCGCGCCCCAGGGTGGACCGCTCTGAGCCCCGCCCCTGCCGCCACCCGTCTTTTAACTGGCGTCACCGGCGCGATATGGGAGTCCAGGCCGCTCTACACAGCGGCAGTTCGTTGCTTTGACAAAGCGGGTCAAGTAGTGGTATTCTCCATAGTTCGGAAAACAATGGCGCTACCGTCTGGGTCCACCTTTCCTGAAAGGAGAGCCGTATGTCGAAGTACGTCTCTGATTTCATGGCGTGGGTCAAGGCGAAGAACCCCGCGGAGCTCGAGTTCCACCAGGCCGTCGAGGAGGTGGTCAGTTCCGTGGAATTGGTCCTCGAACGCCACCCCGAGTACCGCAAGGCCAAGATCATGGAGCGGGTCACGGAGCCCGAGCGTGTGCTCATGTTCCGGGTCCCCTGGCTCGACGACCGCGGTGAAGTTCAAGTCAATCGCGGTTTCAGGATTGAGATGAACAGCGCCATCGGTCCGTACAAGGGTGGCCTGCGCTTTCACCCCACCGTGAACTTGGGCATCCTCAAGTTCCTCGCGTTTGAGCAGGTGTTCAAGAACAGCCTCACGACGCTTCCCATGGGCGGTGGGAAGGGCGGCAGCGACTTCGACCCGAAGGGCAAGAGCGACAATGAAGTCATGAAGTTCTGCCAGAGCTTCATGGACGAGCTGCACCGGCACATCGGACCCGACACGGACGTGCCCGCCGGCGACATCGGCGTGGGCGGTCGGGAAATCGGGTTCATGTTCGGCCAGTACAAGAGACTCCGGAACGAGTTCACGGGAGTGCTGACCGGAAAGGGCCTCAACTGGGGTGGATCACTAATTCGTCCCGAGGCCACCGGCTACGGCGCCGTCTACTTCGCGAGTGAGATGCTGGGCACCAGGAAAGAGACGATGCAGGGCAAGACCTGTCTCGTCTCGGGCAGCGGCAACGTGGCCCAGTACACTATAGAAAAGGTGAACCAGCTTGGCGGCAAGGCCGTGACGCTCTCGGATTCGAACGGCTACGTGTACGACCCAGAGGGAATAGACGCGAAGAAACTCGCGTTCGTCATGGAGCTCAAGAACGTCAGGCGCGGACGCGTCAAGGAGTATGCGGACAAGTTCAAGGGCGTTGAGTACGTTCCGTTCGACGCCAAGCTCGATTATAACCCGCTGTGGAGTCACAAGGCTGACTGCGCGTTCCCGTCGGCCACTCAGAACGAGATCAACGAGAAGGACGCGCGCAACCTGGTCAAGAACAACGTGTACGTCGTGTCCGAGGGAGCCAACATGCCCACGACGCCGGAAGGCGTGCGCGTGTTCCTGGACGCCAAGACACTGTACGGGCCAGGGAAGGCCGCCAACGCAGGCGGAGTGGCCACGTCCGGCCTGGAAATGTCCCAGAACAGCATGAGGATCGGCTGGAGTAGGGAAGAGGTGGACAGGCGGCTGTCCGAGATCATGAAGAGCATCCACAAGACGTGCGCGGAAGCCGCCGCGGCCTATGGAACTCCCGGAAACTACGTTAACGGTGCCAACATCGGCGGGTTCATCAAGGTTGCGGACGCCATGATGGACCAGGGTCTCGTCTAGACTGCCCCTCCTGCGGGCACAGTTCGGAGTGTGGGCGCTGGCAGGCCGCCGAGGCCTCCGGCGCCCACTCTATGTTTTGATTGATCACCATCTCACGAGTCTGATCTGACAATGGCAATCCCCGTTCGAGAAAAGGCAACCGACGTTATTGCGTACGGCGATGGGGCGCTGGGCGGGAAGGGCGAGGGGCTGGCGAGACTCAACGACTGTGACATTCCCCAGGTCTGCAAGCTCAAGACTAGGATACTGACCACTAGTTTCTTCGACCGCTTCGTCGAGCTCGGAGGCGAGCTCGACCGCGAGCAGGTCGAGGTCGTGGCCTCGATTCTTGCCGAGATGGGAGACTCACCGGTCGGAGTGAGATCGTCGGCCACGAACGAGTCAGGAATCTCCGGCAAGGATGTTGGACCCGTTCACGCCGGCGAGCACGCCTCCTTCATGCTTCCCAACAATCATCCTGACCCCGAGACGCGGCTAGGGCAGCTCGTTCAGGCCGTTCGTCACGTTTACCGCGACTTCATCGGAAAACAGACTCCCGGCTCCGTCGAGAAGATGGCCATAGTCATCAACCCCATCCCCGGCATTTACGACGACACGCGTGCCGGGCCGTGCTACTACCCTTACATCTCCGGGATAGCCAACTCTTTCTTCCCGCACGCCCTGAAGGCGCAGAATCCCAACGACGGATTCGCGCGCATCGCCTTCGGTCACGGCTACGCGACCGTGCTGGACGACTTTCCGGTCATCTCGATGGCGACGATAAGGGACCCGATTCCGATCGAATTCCTTCAGATAGGCAGCGGGCAGCAGTACTTCTACGCCCTGGACATGACAAAGAACAAGGATCTCAAGGGCGAAGAGCTGGAGACAATGGTCAAGCTCCACGTGCAGTTCGCCAATTATCACAAGATCAAGCTCCTCGGCTTGCACAAGAACGTGGTCACGATTGAGGAACTGGTGCAACACGACCACTTCTGCTTCAAGACCGGTCTCGTTACGATAATGGAGAAGGTCGCGTCCATCACTTCGACTCATTTCCAGATCGAGCTTGTGTTCAACATCGACTTCGGCCGCACGGACAAGGAGTGTGGAAACTTCCATTTGGTGCAGTTGACCCTGCTGCCGCGGCTCAAGTGCGACGCCGTCGAATTCCCCAGGCGGCCGGCGCACACTTACCTTTCGGTCATGAGCTTGCAGGGACATGGAGTGAGGAAGGGCATCAAGAACGCGGTCGTTGTTTCACCGTTTCTGTACAGGAAGGAGAAGCACGACGAAGTGCGGGAGGCGCTGTCCCGCGTCAACAGCGACATGCGCGCGGCCGGGGAGAAGTACATCATCATCGTGCCGGGCCGCCTCGGCAGCAGAAACAGGGATTGGGGACTGTTCGTGGAGTTCAGGGACGTAGACGGGGCGGCCGCGATCTTCGAGTACGGAGTGGACGTGGCCGGAAGGCCGGAGCCGCTGCCGGAGGAGGCGACGCTGACGGGCGGCATCTACGGAAGCCACTTCCTGTACATGATTCAGGGAGGGTTCGACGAGGACCAGAAGAAAACGCAGACCCGCATGTACGGTACGCAGGGGACGCATTTTCTCACAAACCTGATGTGCAACAACATAGTCTATGGGTTCATTGCTCCCACGCGGGACACGCTCGATCCGTGGTTCTTCAGCGGCACGAACCCGGACGAGCCGCTCTACGTGCTGAGGTTTCCGAAACCGGTGAGCGTCTACGCCGACACGATCAACCAAAAGTGCGAAGTCCTTCAGGAGAGGGAAGGGAGAGCATGAGCGAAGGTGTCGGAGCCCCGCCACCGCGCGACGCCGAGCACGGCCCATCCAGTGACCTGAGTTTCAAGCCTCGCGTGATCCACCCCGTCAAGGTCACGGACGTCGTTGTCCTCTCGGCGGAAGAGGCGATCAGGTCGGCCGTGGACGCCATCCGTGGAGCGATGCCGTGGGCCGGCGTTCGGTTGTGCTTTGACCCCGTCTCCGTCGCTGAGTTCAAGTCCGACGGAGCGAGTGTGGTGCTCCTGGACGACACCGCCCTCAACCTCACCGATACTTCCAGGTTTCGGAGGAACAACAAGAATGCCGTCGTGCTTCTACTTAGCTCCAACGAGATAGTCGGCTGCTCGCCGCCTTCGGTGGCCAAGCAGAGGTTCTCGTACACGTCGAAGGCGGACCTCGTGCTGGCTGTGGACCGGGCGGACCTGGCTCCGGCCAAGGTGGCCGTAGCGGGAGTCAGGCTGGCGCAGGACAGGCTCAACATAAGGGCTCATTCTCCTCTGCGACGGTTCATCTTCCTTCTAGTGGACGACGAGCCGCGATGGTTCTCGCAATTCCTCCCGGTGCTCTACGACATAATCGGCCAGCGCGCGGACGTGATGATCACGCGGACCTACGAGGAGACGATGAAGTTCATGTTCGGCGTGAGCGACGAGGTCGAGATAAATCCCGCGACCTTTCGCTCCCGCGGGCACGGAGAGGACGTGGTCTGCCTGATCACGGACATCTTCTTCCCGAGGGGAGAAGACGTGACGAGTGACGCCGGACGCCACCTAGTCGAGCTGGTGAACAAGTACTACCCGCGGTATCCGGTCGTAGTCGCGTCGAAGACCGAGGAGGCGAAACAGCTGAAGGACGTCGCCTTCATCCTGCCGAAAGGCGACCCGGGGAGCCTCGAGCGACTGAGGGATCACATTCTCAACTTCACCGGCATGGGAGACTTCCTCGTGTGCGACAATGCCGGAAGGGAGCTGCGCCGGGTAAAGAACATATTGGACATGCACGAATTGATTCGGAGCGCCGAGGAAGACACGCCCGAAGCCGCCGAACTGAGGGCGGTCCTCGAGACTTACGGACAGAAAGACATGTTTTCAACCTGGCTCTACATGCACAGCTATCGTGAGCTGGCCGGCAGGCTGAGACCCTTGCGCGGGATGGGGATGGACCTCGTAAGAATGTTGAGGAAAAACCTCGAGCGAGAGATGGAGAGAATGAAGCATACTCCACTCGTGGTCGGGAGCGTCAAGATATTCGACCTGCACGGCCTGGCTGCCCTCCTGCGATCGGGCGGCGCGGCTGAGATCCAGCCTTTGAGCGATGACGACGTGTTCTCCTCGTGGCTTGACCTTCAGGGATTCACCGAATTGGCCGAGGAGCTTCGTCCCATCCACGGTGACGTCACAGAGATAGGGGAGACACTGGCGGAACGCGTTGAGAAGTGGATTCCCCTGTACGCCGCCAGGGGCCTGGTTCGGGGATGAACGGAGCTTGAGAGGATGAACTGCCTCTTCGTTTCTGACATTCATGGCAGCGCGGACAGGTACGAGAAGCTGTTCCGCCTGATTGTCTCGGAGCGACCCGATGGGCTCTTCTTGGGCGGTGACATTCTGCCTTCGGCTCTCCATCTGACCGGGCTTGTGGCCGCAGATGAAGGTGGGTTTGTCAGAGGGTACCTGCTCGGTAAGCTGGAAGAGTTGAGGCGAGAGATGGGTCGTAACTACCCTCGCATCTTCGTCATACTGGGCAACGACGACGGCCGGGCGGAGGAAGGCTCTGTCCGGGAAGGGGACGCACTGGGTCTTTGGACATACGCGCACTCAAGGAAGGCACCGTTTGGCGAGCTCTCGGTCTATGGTTACTCGTACGCGCCCCCGACGCCGTTCCTGCTGAAGGACTGGGAGCGCTACGACGTCTCGCGCTACACGGACCCCGGCTGCGTGTCCCCCGAGGAGGGAGTGCGCTCCTGTCCCGCTCCCGAGAACGAGCTCAGGTACTCCACCATCGCTCTCGACCTGGACAAGCTCGCGGGAGAGGATTCGTTGGAGCGGGCAGTGATGCTGTTTCACTCACCGCCGCACGGGACGAATCTGGACTTCAGTGCCTGCGGAGGGAAGCTGGTAGAGGGTGTGCCGCTGGACGCGCACCTCGGAAGCGTCGCGGTCCGACGGTTCATAGAGCAGAGACAGCCGCTCCTCACCTTGCACGGCCACGTCCACGAGTCGGCCAGACTTTCCGGCTCCTGGCGCGACCGCATCGGGCGCACCCACGCTTTCTCCGCCGCCCACGACGGCCCGGAGCTAGCACTGATACGGTTTGACACGGACGATCTTGCCTCCGCTACCAGGGAGCTTGTCTAGAAAGCGGGTTCCGTGAAGTCCTCGGCGGTTGGAGGGTGCTCTCAGGCTGGATTCGCGTCGGTGGCTTCCTTCTTCAAGGCCAGCTCCCTTGCCGGGTCCGTGACAGCGCCTATCTTCACGGCGAAGCTCGTCTTCCTTGCGATGTCCGTGTCAGTCACGAGGTGCACGTCAAGG
>Ga0316628_100002745_pt1 | contig 13222 bp, 12 predicted proteins | sample OWC_Aug_M2_C1_D5_FD_207648 | JGI IMG/M metagenome (GOLD analysis project Ga0316628, IMG submission 207648) | Wetland soil microbial communities from Old Woman Creek delta, Ohio, United States - OWC_Aug_M2_C1_D5_C | ecosystem: Environmental > Terrestrial > Soil > Wetlands | place: USA: Ohio... | reverse complement strand
ACGGCGACGAGAGGGTGCCGGTGAGGGCGCCGAGACCGAAGGCTCCCACGAGTCCCGCACCGCGGAAACGCGCCCCGTCGACCTGTGGGAACGGGAGCCGAACCAGGCCGGCCAGGTGAAGTCCCATGACGATCAGAACGGCGGCCAGTGCGGCTTTCCAGACCCAGCCCACGTCGCCGATGAGCGAGCCGGTGAGGGCCGCGATCGCCCCGAGCGCCGTGAAGCACAGCGCCAGTCCGGCAACGAACGCCAGCGAGAGGGTGAGGGCACGGGTCCGCGTCGTGGCGGCACCGCCCACGGTGGCGATCACCAGCGGCACGGCGGCGAGGACGCAGGGGCTCGCCGAGGAGATCACGCCGCCGAGGAAGACGAGCAGCAACGTCACGATCGGCGGCGCCGCCGCGGCATCGGCCGCCAGCGACTGGAGCAGCGAGTCCATCAGAGCATGCCGAGTTTACGCAGCGCCGCGTGGAACTCCTCCGGCGGGAAGTACCCCATGTGGCGGAGAACCTCCTCGCCCTTCGGGTTGAACACCACCTGCGTGGGCATCGCCATGATCCGGTGCGTGCGCGCCACCTCGGGGTGTTCCTGGATCCAGAAGTTTCGGATGGTGGCCTTGGTTTCGAGGGCGTCGCGCAGATCCTGCAGCACCGGCTGCATGTGCATGCACGGGATGCAGCGCTCGCCGCCGAACTCGACGATTAACCACTTCCCGGCTGTGATGGCGGCGGCGAGCTCGTCCGGGGTGAGCGCCTGCACCGGCGGGCGAGCCGCCGCGGTGGCGGCGGTCGGGGCGGGAGGAACGGCCGTCGTGAAGACAGGAATGAGCAGGCCAACCACGGTGAGGGCAAAGGCAGATTTCATCAGGTTCATCCCTTCGCTAGAACAGCACGTTGAACAGGTAACCGACGATCAGGATGCCGACACCCACCACGCCGACGAAGGTCCCGATCAGGCGCGGGCGGAGCACCTTCCGGAGGATGATCGTCTCCGGCAGCGAGAGCCCGATCACCGCCATCATGAACGCCAGGACGGTGCCGAGCGCGGCGCCCTTCTCGAGCAGCGCCTCGACGATCGGGATGATGCCGGCGGCGTTGGAGTACATGGGGATGCCGATCACCACCGCCAGCGGCACCGCCCACCACGCGCCCCTGCCCATGAACGACGCCATGAAGTTCGTGGGCACCCAGCCGTGGATCCCGGCGCCGACCGCGATCCCGACGAGGACGTAGGGCCACACCTTGCCGACGATGTCGCGCACGGCATCCACGCCGTACCTCACGCGCCCCGGCCAGTCCGCCGGGTTGCCGTCCGCGGTCGCCTGCCCTCCCTTGGCGGCGTACACCCACGGCTCGACGTGACGCTCCATGCGCAGCCGGCCGATCGCCCAGCCGGCGCCCATCGCGATCGCGAGGCCCGTAGCCAGGTACACCGCCGCCACCTTCCACCCGAACAGCGAGAAGAGCAGCACGAGCGCCACCTCGTTGACCATCGGCGCCGAGACCAGGAACGAGAACGTCACGCCGAGCGGGACGCCGGTGGTGACGAAGCCGATGAACAGCGGGACCGCAGAGCAGGAGCAGAACGGCGTTACCACCCCGAGGAGTGCCGCGAGCACGTTGCCGAGCGACTCACGCGTCCCGGCGAGGATTCTCCGCGTGCGTTCGGGCGTGAAGAACGAGCGCACGATTCCCACGCCGAAGACCACCGCCACGAGCAGCAGCAACACCTTGGGAGCCTCGAAGAGGAAGAACTCGACGGCGGTCCCGAGGTGGGTGTCGGCCCGGAGGCCGAGGACGTCGCGGCTGAGCCAGCGGGCAGACGGGCCGAGCACGGCAAACAGCGCGAGCCACAGCGCGGCGGCTCCCGCGGCCGGCGCGACGAAGGTCCGGAGGCGGGCCCGCCCGCCGCCCGGGATCTCCCGCGTGACGCCGTTCGTCACGGCTTGCGCCCGGACACCTTGACGCTGATGACCGACTCGGCTGCGGCACGCAGGTCCTCGAAGGGGATGCCGTCGGCCGTGAGCACGGCGAGCTCGCTCGCGTCCGGGCTCGAGGCCCCGATCGGGTACACCGCCTCGGCCATGACCTCGACCTCCGTGAATCCGGCCTCCCCGATTGCGGCCAGGTAGTCATGCTTCAGCATCGCCCCGGCGATGCAGCCGGCGTACGCCTCCGCCGAGCGTCGGACGCTCTCCGGGAGCGGCTTCGCCAGCACCAGGTCCGAGACCATCAGGCGACCGCCGGGTTTCAGCACCCGCAGGGCCTCACGGAAAACCCGCGGCTTGTCGGTCGAGAGGTTGATGACGCAGTTGGAGATCACCATGTCGGCGCTGCCGTCCGCCACCGGCAGGTTCTCGATCTCGCCGAGGCGGAACTCCACGTTTGAGTACCCGCCCTCCGCCGCGTTATGTCGGGCGCGGTCGACCATCTCGGGCGTCATGTCCACACCGATCACGCGGCCGGAATCCCCGACCTGCCGGGCCGCCAGGAAGCAGTCGAACCCGGCTCCCGAGCCGAGGTCCACGATCACGTCGCCCTGTTTGAGCGCCGCGAACGCGAGCGGGTTCCCGCAGCCGAGGCCGAGGTTTGAGCCCTGCGGGACGGCGCCGAGCTCCTGCTCGCTGTAGCCGATCCTCCTGCTCACCTCGGACTCGACCGGGGCTTCGCCGCAGCACCCGCCGCGCGCGGGAGCCGGGCCGCAGCAGCTTCCGCCCTCTCGGACGATGTTCGCGTAATGCTCCCGTACGGTCGCTTTGATGTTGTTGTCCACCATGAGGCATTCTCCCTTCGTGAGCGCGTTGCGAGGCCGGTGAACGCGCCTCAGGGCGCCTGCTCGACGAGCGGCGTCGGTCGTTCGAACCAATTCCGCGTCGCCAGACAGAACCGGCACACGGACAGCATCACCGGCACCTCGACGAGCACGCCGACCACCGTGGCGAGCGCGGCGCCGGAGCCGGGGCCGTACAGGGCGATGGCGGTGGCGACCGCCAGCTCGAAGAAGTTGGACGCGCCGATCAGCGCCCCGGGCGCGGCGACCGCGTACTCGACCTTGGCGAGTTTCATCAGGCCGTAGGTCAACGAGGCGTTGAAGTAGACCTGGATCAGGATCGGGACGGCGATGAGGACCACGTGGAAGGCGCGCGTGGTGATGTTCTCGGCCTGGAAGGCGAAGATGAGGACGAGCGTCGCCAGCAGCGCAAGGACCGTGATGGGTTGGAAGACGGCGACGAACCGCTCGTTGAACCATCGCAGTCCCTTGCGGTGGATCAACCAGCTGCGGGTCAGCGAGCCTGCCGCCAGCGGGATCACGACGAAGATCACCACCGAGTAGAGGAGGACCTTGAAGGGCACCTCGAGGTCGGTGGCCCCGGAAACCAGCAGCTTCACGATCGGCGCAAACAACACCAACATGATGAGATCGTTGACCGAAACCTGCACAAGCGTGTACGCGGGGTCGCCGTCCGAAAGGTACGACCAGACGAACACCATCGCCGTGCACGGGGCGGCGGCGAGGATGATCACGCCCGCGATGTACTGGCTGGCGAGTTCGGGCCCGATCAGCGGCACGAAGACGTGGCGGAAGAAGAGCCAGCCGAAGAATGCCATCGAGAAGGGCTTGACCAGCCAGTTGACCGCGAGCGTGACGGCCAGGCCCCGGGGACGCTTGCCGACGTTGGCGATCGACCCCAGGTCGATCTTCAGCATCATCGGGTAGATCATCAGCCAGATGAGCACGGCGATCGGGGCGTTGATGTGCGAGCCGGCGCCGAACTCGACATCACGGAGCGCGCCCACCAGGCCCGGGAGCAGCGTCCCGAGCACCACCCCGAGGGCCATGCACGCCGCCACCCACACGGTCAGGTAGCGCTCGAAGATGTTCATCGCCTTGACCGGGGCGCTCATGAGGCCGCCCTCCGCCGCCGCCCGACGGGCGGACAACAGGGGACGATCCCCAGACGGGCCGGGTCGTAGCCGACTCGGGTGAGCGCGGCGAGCTCCACCCGGCGCAAGCGTGCCAGCAGCGCCGCGTCGGCCTCGACCTGCGGGTCGCCGGCCAGCCCGGCGAACACCGTGCCGAGGAGGTCGCGCTCGCGTTCGCCGTCCGCGAGCCGGACGTGCACCCACTTGCCGACCTTTCGCTCCTCGACGAGCCCGGCCCGCCGCAACTCGGTGAGGTGCGCCGAGATCGTCGAGGGCGCCGAGCGGACGACCGCGATAAGCTGGCAGACGCAGAGCTCCCCGCTCCGCAGCATCGCGAGGATCCGGAGGCGGGCGGGGTGGGCCAACGCCTTGTGGGCGTCGACGGCGGAGGCGAGGGGCGGGAGGCTCATTTCGTCACAACGCGAAATATCGTACTGAGGGCCGCGGTTGTCAAGGGGTGTAGCGTGCGGCATCGCCGGGGGTGAGGAATGGACGGGGAAGCCCGAAAGAAACGGGTCCTGATCGTGTGCACGGGGAACTCGTGCCGTTCGCAGATGGCGGAGGGGTGGGTGAGACACGACCTCGGCGCGACGTGGGAGGTCGCGAGCGCCGGAACCCACCCGGCGTGGGCGGTGCACCCGATGTCGGTTCGCGTGATGGCCGAGGTCGGGGTGGACATTTCCGCGTCGCTCCCCAAACACTGGGGGCCGTTCCTGGAACAGTCGTGGGACCTCGTGGTGACCGTCTGCGACTCGGCGCGCGAGAGCTGCCCGGTTTTCCCCGGGGCCGTGGAGCAGATCCACGTCTCGTTCCCTGACCCGATCCTGGTGGAGGGGACCGAGGAGGAGCGCCTGGCGGCTTACCGCGAGGTGCGCGACGACATCCGCGCCCGCCTCATCCCCGAGATCGCCTGGCGGGCGCGGCGGCCGGATGCGGGATACCATCTGCCCGACGAGGGGAGCGAACGATGGCCGAGATCATGAGCGAAGCGTGGGCGAGCGACTGGTGTCGGGCCTTGAACGCGAGCCCCGGTTTCAGAGGCGCAGCGGCATCGTGGGAGGGCGCGGTGCTGGTCGCTGTGCGCGGCGATCCCGCCCGCGGGATCGCGTCGCGCGCGGTCCTTCTCGACCTCTGGCACGGCGAATGCCGCACGGCCCGGACTGCCGGTCCCGACGACGCGGAGGCCCGCTTCGCGTTCACCGCCGATGCCGCGACCTGGGTTCGGGTTCTCTCCGGGACGCTCGACCCCGTCTCGGCGGTGATGAGCGGGGCGCTCGAGTTGACCAAGGGGAGCGTGGCCGCGCTGCTCCCCTGGGTGGGAGCCGCCAAGGAGTTGATGGCGGTCGCCCGAGGCCTGGCGGGCTCGGCGCCGCCGATGTGGTCGTCCGCCTAGCCTGATCGCGCCCGCCCGGCATGCGGCGCGCGCTAGACTCCCGGCCATGACCCGCTCGCGTGCTCTGGCGCGGACACTCTCCCTTCTTGCGCTTGCCGTCGCGCTTGCCGCCACGCCGGCTGCCGGCGCCACCAGCGGGGGCGGCGCGGTGGCCTCCGCGGCGCCCGCCGCCACCGCGGCCGGCGTGGAGATCCTGCGCGCGGGCGGCAACGCCGCCGACGCGGCGGTGGCGACGGCCCTCGCCCTCGCGGTCGTGCATCCGGCGGCCGGCAACCTCGGCGGCGGCGGTTTCGCCGTGGCGCGGTTCGGCGATCGCACCAGCGCCCTCGACTTCCGCGAGACCGCGCCTGCCACCGCCACCGCGGGGATGTTCCTGGGGTCCGACGGGGAGCCGGTGGCGGAACGCTCGCTGGTCGGCCCTCTGGCGGCCGGCGTTCCCGGCTCCCCGAGCGGCCTGTTCGAGCTGCACCGCCGTCTGGGCCGGCTGCCGTGGGTTCGGGTCGTCGCCCCGGCGGTCCGCCTCGCCCGTGACGGGTTCGTGGTCACGCCGCGCCTGGCGAGCAGCGTCGCCGCCGCGCGCGACCTGCTCGCGCGCTTTCCGGAGACGGCCGAGGTGTGGCTCCCGGGCGGGGCGGCGCCGCCCGCCGGGAGCGTGGTCAAGCTGCCGCGCCTGGCGGCAACTCTGGCGGCGTACGGCGACCGCGGCCCCACCGCCATCACCGCCGGGACCGGCGCCGCCGCGATCGTGGCGGCCTCGCGGGCCCATGGGGGCATCGTGACCCTGGAGGACCTCGCCTCCTACCGGCCGGTGTGGCGCGAGCCGCTCGCCTGGGAGGCTTTCGGCTGGCATGTCGCCTCGATGCCGCTCCCGTCTTCGGGGGGGATCATCCTGGCGCAGACGCTGGGGATCCTTGAGCGCCTGGGTTGGGCACAGCTCCCGCGCGCCTCCGTCGAGCGCGTGCATTTGCTGGTCGAGACGTTCCGACGGGCCTTCGCGGACCGCTTCCTGCTCGGCGATCCCGCCGCCACCCTCGCTTCTGCCGAGCAGCTGCTCGACCCCGCCTGGCTGGCGAAGCGCGCCGCGGAGATCGACCGCGGCCGCGCGACCCCATCGGCCCGGGTGCAGCCGTGGCAGCGCCCAGTGCCGGCCGAGAGCCGTGAGACCACCCACCTGTCGGTCGTGGACGGTGACGGAAACGCGGTGAGCCTCACGACCACGCTCAACGGCAGCTTCGGCTGCGGGCTGCTCGTCCCCGAGCTCGCCATCCTGCTCAACAACGAGATGGACGACTTCGCCGCGGCGCCCGGCAGGCCCAACCTGTACGGCCTCGTGCAGGGCCCCGCGAACGCGGTCGGCCCCGGCAAGCGGATGCTCTCGTCGATGGCGCCGACGGTGGCATGGCGCGGGGCCGCGGTGGTGGTGCTGGGCTCACCGGGCGGTTCGCAGATCCCCACCGCGACCGCGCAGGTGCTGCTCGACCTCGTGGTCGACGGCGACTCCCTCGATCGCGCGGTCGAGCGCCCGCGCCTGCACCACCAGTGGTTGCCCGACGAGCTGGTCTACGAGCCGGGTGCGCTCTCGCCGGGGCAGCGGCAGGAGCTCTCGCGCCGCGGGCACACCCTGCGCGAGGCCGACCACCTGGGCGAGGTCCACGCGGTCCGTCGCACCTCCTCTGGGAGGTTCGAGGCCGCCGCCGACCCGCGCGGGCCGGGGGAGGCGGCCGCGCCGCGCTAGGCTAGAATCCTGGCGTCCGGCCCCGGCGCTCTCCGCCCGGGGCGCTTCACCCCCAGGAGGGTCCGCTTGGCGATGAGCTCGGGCAGCCACGGCGTTTCGCCGCAGGGGTTTCGCGACCGCTTCGTCCACTACCTCCGCTACGTGCGCGACACCGGCGTGGGCGAGGCCACGCCCGCCGACCAGCTGGCGGCGCTGCAGCTGGCGATCCGCGAGAAGCTGATCGACCGCGCGGCGGCGACCGGGCGGACGTACGCCGAGCGCGACCCCAAGACCGTGTACTACCTCTCGCTCGAGTACCTGATCGGCCGGTTGGTTGAGAACAACCTCAACGCGACCGGCCTCGACCCGGTGGCGCGCCGGGCGCTGGCGGGTCTTGGCCTGGACCTCGATCGCGTGGTAGAGGCGGAGCCCGACCCCGGCCTCGGCAACGGCGGGCTCGGGCGGCTCGCGGCCTGCTTCCTGGAGTCGCTCGCGACCCTCGACTACCCGGCGGTCGGCTACGGCCTGCGCTACGAGTTCGGCATCTTCCGGCAGGAGTTCGTCGGCGGGTGGCAGCGGGAGCGCCCCGACACCTGGCTCAAGGGCGGCTACGCGTGGGAGATCGCACGGCCCGAGCTGACCGTCACCGTGCACATCGGCGGCACCTCGGGCACGAGGAGCGCCGGGGGCGCGCGGGACGCGTCGTGGCAGGGCGGGCAGGTCGTCCACGGCGTGCCGTACGACGTCCTGATCGCCGGCTACGGCACAACCACCGTGGCCACGCTGCGGCTGTGGAAGGCGGAGGCCCCCGACGCATTCGACTTCGACCTCTTCTCGCAGGGCGACTTCCTCGCCGCAGTCGCGGGACGCGAGCGAGCCGAGGCGGTGACCAAGGTGCTCTACCCGTCCGACGAGGCCGAGGCGGGGCGCGAGCTGCGCCTGACCCAGGAGTACTTCCTCGTCGCCTGCTCGGTGGCGGACGTCGTCCGTCGCTTCCGCGCGAGGAACGGCGAGGACTGGGATGCCTTCCCGCACAAGGTCGCCTTCCAGCTCAACGACACCCACCCCGCCCTCACGATCGCCGAGCTGATGCGGGTGTTCGTGGACGACCTCTCCCTGCCGTGGGAGAGGGCGTGGGCGCTCACCCGCGCGTCGTGCGGCTACACCCAGCACTCGGTGCTCCCCGAGGCGCTGGAGACCTGGCCGGTCGCGCTCGTGCAGAAGGTCGCCCCCCGCCACGCCCAGCTGCTCTTCGAGATCAACGGCAGGCTCCTCGAGGAGGTCGAGGCGCGCCACCCCGACGACCCGGGACGCGCGGCCCGCGTCTCGCTGATCCACGAGGACGGCGAGCGCCGTTTTCGCATGGCCCACGTCGCCCTGGTCGGCAGCCATCGGGTCAACGGCGTCGCCCGGTTGCACACGGAGATCCTCAAGAACCAGGTGTTCGGCGACTTTGCCGAGCTGTACCCCGACCGCTTCGTCTCGATCACCAACGGGGTCACGCCGCGGAAGTGGCTGCTGTCCTGCAACCCCCGCCTGGCGGCGGCGATCGGCGCACGTATCGGCAACGGCTGGGTGCGCGACCTCGAGAGGCTCCGCGACCTCCTCGCGTTCGCGGACGACCCCGGATTCCAGGACGAATTCCTGGCGGTCAAGCGGGCCAACAAGGCTGCCCTCGCCGGGGTGGTGGAGCGGGCGTGCGGGGTGACGATCGACCCGGCCTCGCTGTTCGACGTCCAGGTCAAGCGCCTGCACGAGTACAAGAGGCAGCTGCTCAACGCCATGCACATCATCGCCCTGTACGACCGGGTGCGACGCGGCGAGGCGGCGGGGATGGTCCCGCGGACGTTCATCTTCGGCGCCAAGGCCGCCCCCGCCTACCGGATGGCCAAGCTGGTGATCCGGCTGATCAACGGCATCGCCGAGGTGATCAACTCCGACCCCGCGGTGGCCGGCACGCTCAAGGTGGTCTTCCTCCCCGACTACCGGGTGACGCTCGCCGCCACGGTGATCCCGGCGGCCGATCTCTCCGAGCAGATCTCGACCGCGGGGATGGAGGCGTCGGGAACCGGAAACATGAAGCTCGCGCTCAACGGCGCCCTGACGATAGGGACGCTCGACGGCGCCAACATCGAGATCCGCGACGCGGTCGGGGAGGAGAACATCTTCATCTTCGGCCACACCGCCGACGAGATCGCCGAGCTGCGCCGCAGCGGCGGTTACGACCCCTGGGAGGTCTACCGCGGCGACGGCGAGCTGGCGGCCGTGGTGGACGCCCTGCGCGACGGGGAGTTCGCCGACGGCGACGGCGCTGCGCTGCGCGAGATCTGGTCGTCGCTGATGGAGCGCGGCGACCGTTTCCTCCACCTCGCGGACTTCAGGCCCTATGCGGACGCGCAGGCCCGCGCGGCGTCGCTCTACCGCGACCCCCGCGCCTGGGCGGCGAAGGCGATACGCAACGTCGCCAGCATGGGCTACTTCTCCTCCGACCGGGCGGTCCGCCAGTACGCGGACGAGGTGTGGGGCCTCACCCCGGTCGTGCCGTAGGCGTCACGCGTAGCGCTCGCGGATGGTCGGGATCAGGTACTGCGAGAACGCCGCGTCGAGGTCGAAGCGGGGCGCGTATCCCCAGTCACGGCGTGCCGCGCCGTCGTCCACGTCGGCCGGCCATGTGTCGACGATCGCCTGTCGCTTCTCGTCCACCCGGTAGGAGATGTCGGCCCCCGGGAACGCCGCCGCGACGATCGTGCGGATCTCCTCCGCCGAGGGGTTGAAGGCCCCGACGTTGTACACCGTGTGGGTGAGGGAGGCGCGCGGTGCCGCCGCCAGCGTCAGCAGGGCGTCGACGCCGTCCGGCATCGCCATGAACGGAATGCGGGTGTCGGGGCGCACGAAGCAGGCGTAGGGCTTGCCCTGCGCGGCGGCGTGGATCATCTCGGGGGCGTAGTCGGACGTCCCCCCCGAGGGCACGGTCACCGCGGAGATCAGGCCGGGGAAGCGCAGACTGCGGAAGTCCACCTTGCCGGCCAGCGGCTCGGGGGCGAGCTGCTTGTAGCGCTTCGCGTAGTAGCGGCCCATGTGCTCGCAGTAGAGCTTGTTGCAGCCGTACATGGTGGTGGGCTTGGTCCACTCGTTCTCGGTGAGCCTGCCGACGCGCGCCTTGGTGGCGACGTCCGGCAGCCCATAGGCCGCGATCGACGAGGGGTACATGAAGACGACCGGACGCCCGTGCGACTCGCCCTGCTTCTGGGCGAACTCGAGGAGGTTCATGGTGCCCTCGACGTTGACCTTGTGGGCGGTCATCGGGGCGAACTCGCTGCGCGTCGAGAGGAGCGCCGCGAGGTGGAACACCTGGTCGACCTCGTACTCGGCGAGGATGCGGTCGAGCAGGTTGGTGTCGAGGATCGAGCCGACGAATTCCTGATGCACGAGGCGGGCCAGTCCGGGCTCGAGGTTCTTGACGTCGAGCGTGATGATCCGGCGATCGCCGGAGCTGGCGAGCGAGGTGATCAGGCCGTGGCCGATCTCGCCCGAGGCTCCGGTGATGAGGACGACGGGGGTGCGCAGCATGAGGATCCTCCCCGGGACGCGTATCGGTGACCGCGCTTGCCCGGCCGTGTGAAATCTAGCACGAACGACGGCGGGACGCGGCGCGGGGGCGCGCGGCGCGCCGGCGCTCGCCGCGGCTCAGGCGACCGTCACGTCCAGGCAGAGGTAGACGTCCTGGATCGCGTGCAGCAGCTCGACCCCCTCGGCCATCGGCCTCTGGAACGCCTTGCGGCCGGAGATCATCCCCATGCCGCCCGCCCGCTTGTTGATCACGGCGGTGAGGACCGCCTGCGCGAGGTCGTTCTTGCCGGATGCGCCCCCGGAGTTGATGAGCCCGGCGCGACCCATGAAACAGTTGACGACCTGCCAGCGCGTCCACTCGATCGGGTTGTCGGTGGCGAGCTTGGAGTAGACGAGCGGGTTGGTGTACCCGAACTTGATCGCCCCGTAGCCGTTGTTGCTGTCGGGCTGCTTCTGCTTGATGATGTCGGCCTCGATGGTGACGCCGATGTGGTTGGCCTGCCCGGTGAGGTCCGCGGCGGTGTGGTAATCCACGCCGTCCTTCTTGAACGCCGGGTTGCGCAGGTAGCACCACAGCACCGTGAACATCCCGAGCTCGTGCGCGTGGGCGAACGCCTCCGAGATCTCCTGGATCTGGCGGCGCGACTCCGCCGAACCGAAGTAGATGGTCGCGCCGACGGCGGCAGCCCCGAGGTCGAACGCCTGCTCGACGCTGGCGAAGAGCGTCTGGTCGTAGGTGAGCGGGTAGGTCAGCGTCTCGTTGTGGTTGATCTTGACGATGAACGGGATCCTGGGCGCCCAGCGGCGCGCCACCGAGCCGAGCACACCGAGGGTCGAGGCGACCGCGTTGCACCCGCCCTCGACCGCGAGGCGAACGAGGTTCTCGGGATCGAAGTACGAGGGGTTGGGCGCGAAGGAGGCGGCCCCCGAGTGCTCGATCCCCTGGTCAACGGGCAGGATCGAGAGGTAGCCGGTCCCGGCGAGCCGACCCGTGCCGAACAGCGACGCCAGGCTGCGCAGCACGTTGATCGGCCGGTCGGAGGGGGCCACCACCCGGTCCACGAAGTCGGGCCCCGGAAGGTGGAGCATCGTCTTCGGGACGCCCTGGCAGGTATATTCGAGCAACGATGCCTTGTCGGCGAGGTGGGCACGGATGGCTTCGATCATCGCGTTCCTCCAGCGCCGGCATTCTAGCCCAGGCGTTCAGGAGCGGTGTCGAGCACGGCGGGGGCCACACCGAGGGCGGCCAGCGTGCCGGCGAAGTCGGCGGGAGGCTCGGCGGTGAGGACGAGCTCGGGGCTCGCGGCGGTGGCGGGAAGGGCGAGGCGCCACGCGTGCAGGAGGGGGTGCCCCGGCGCCAGTGCCGCCCGCAGGCGCTCCCCGCGTACCGCGTGGTGGCGGGGTCCTGCGTACAGGTCGTCGCCCACGATCGGATGCCCGGCGTGGGCCAGGTGTACGCGGATCTGGTGAGTGCGACCGGTCGCGGGCTGCAGCACCAGCAATGCGGCGTACCGGGCCCGGGCGAGGCGCAGGTAGGAGGTCGCGGCCTGCCTGCCGTCGGCCGCCACCCGCATGCGGCGGCGGTCGCGGCGGTCAGGTCCGAGGGGCCACTCGTAGCGCCCCCGCGGCGGCCGCGGCACGCCCCAGACCAGCGCCAGGTAGAGCTTGGTGACCTGTCGACTCGCGAATGCTCCGGCGAGGGCGCGGTGGGCGTCGGGATCGCGGGCCAGGAGCACGAGCCCCGATGTACCCACGTCGAGGCGGTGCACGAGGTGGAGCTCGTCAGGGGCGAGACCGAGCTCGCGGCACGCGCGCGCGGGCACCGCGGCGAGCAGGCGCGCGACCGCGGCGTGGGGCAGGGCGCGCCCGGTCGCCAGGCTCACTCCGGGCGGCTTGTTGACGGCGACCAGCCGCTCGTCGGCGTAGACGATCTCGGCAGCCACCCCGCCAGCATGCCACACGGTCGGGGTTCGGGAGGCGGGGCCCGGGATCCCGGAGGTCGGCCTGGATGGAGGCGGGGACGGGGTTCGACGTTGGGGCTTCCTCCCGGACGGCCCCGCGCCCCGGTCATAATGTCCCCCCGTGGACGCGTGGGTGGTGGTGGTCTTCGGGTTCGTCTACCTGGGCATGATGCTGGGCGAGATCCCCGGGCTCGCCCTCGACCGCACCGGCGTCGCGCTCCTCGGGGCGCTGGCCCTGGTCGCCGCGGAGCGCGTTTCCCCGGCGGAGGCCTGGCAGGCGGTGGACGTGCCCACCATCGCCCTGCTCTTCGGCCTCATGGTGGTCTCGGCGCAGTTCCGCCTCTCCGGGTTCTACGCATGGGCGACGCAGAGGGTGGCCGGGGCGCGGTTGGGACCGGGCACCCTGCTCGCCCTCCTGATCGCGGTCAGCGGGGTTCTGTCCGCGGTCCTCGCCAACGACATCGTCTGTCTGGCGATGGCGCCGCTCCTCGTCGAGGGATGTGCCCGACGCGGCCTCGACCCGGTGCCGTTCCTGCTCGGCCTCGCCTGCGCCGCCAACGTGGGGTCGGCGGCCACCCTGATAGGCAACCCCCAGAACATGCTGATCGGCCAGACGCTCCGCCTCTCGTTCGCCGGCAACATCGCCGATGCCGCGCTGCCG
>Ga0316628_100002744_pt1 | contig 13224 bp, 11 predicted proteins | sample OWC_Aug_M2_C1_D5_FD_207648 | JGI IMG/M metagenome (GOLD analysis project Ga0316628, IMG submission 207648) | Wetland soil microbial communities from Old Woman Creek delta, Ohio, United States - OWC_Aug_M2_C1_D5_C | ecosystem: Environmental > Terrestrial > Soil > Wetlands | place: USA: Ohio... | reverse complement strand
TCGCGGTGATCACGATCTTTCCGCGCTTGTTGGTGTCCTCGATGATGCGCTTCTGCCACAGCGGCACCTTCTCGGGACCGAGCTCGACGCCGAGATCGCCGCGCGCGACCATCACGCCGTCCGCGGCATCGATGATCGCGCCGAGCCGATCGAGCGCCTGCGGCTTCTCGATCTTGGCGATCACCGGGATCGACACCTGGTCGACCGTGAGGAGCCGCTTCGCTTCGATGACGTCCTCGGGACGGCGCACGAACGACAGCGCGACGTAGTCGACGCCGTACCGCAGCGCGAACCCGATGTCGGTGCGGTCCTTCTCCGACAGCGCGGGCGCGCTGACTTCTACCCCGGGTAGATTGATACCCTTGTTGTTCTTCAGCGTGCCGCCGGTGACGACCACGGTCCTCACCTCGCGGTCCTTCACGTCGGTCACCGCGAGCGCGAGGTAGCCGTCGTCGAGCAGGATCTGGTCGCCGGGCCGCACGTCCATCGGCAGCTGCGAGTACGTCGTCGAGACGCGCTTCTCGTCGCCGATCACGCTGGTATCCGTCGTGATCGTGAGCTCGGCACCGGGCTTGAGCTCGACCTGGCCCTTCTCGAACTTGCCGACGCGGATCTTCGGGCCCTGCAGATCGAGCAGCGCGGCGATCGCGCGGCCGCGCTTGTCGGCCTCGCTGCGGACGACTTGCAACATCCGCGCGTGATCCTCGTGACTGCCGTGCGAGAAATTCAGACGCGCGACGCTCATCCCCGCTTCGATCAGCTCGCCGATGCGCTCGGGCGAGGCAGAGGCGGGACCGAGGGTGCAGACGATCTTCGCGCGGGGCATTTCGCTGCGGAGTAGAGCACATCGATCCCTCTTGCTGAAAACCTCGCCGGCCGGTTATTACCGCCCACCGATGCGTCGCAAGGCCGTCATGGGTGTCGCGGCCGCTGCATGTCTAGCTGCATGCACGGTCGACAAGCCCCAACCGAATCTCGTCGGGCAGGACATTCGCCTGACGATCATCCACACGTCGGACATCCACTCGCGGTTGTTCCCGTACCACTTCGTCCCGAACAAGTTCGATCAGGACTACGGACTGCTTCCGGGAGCCGGTCCGTACGGCGGGATCGCGCGCATCGCCACGATGGTCAAGCGCATCCGCAAGAGCGCCGATCGCTCGCTGTGGCTCGACTCGGGCGACGCGTGGGAAGGCGCGCCGGTGTTCAACGAGTTCAAGGGCGAGGTCGAGATCCGCGCGCTGTCGCTCGCCGGCATGGACGGCGAGGTGCTCGGCAACCACGAGTTCGACCTCGGCAGCCAGCAGCTGTTCCAGGAGCTCGACCAGTGGTCGCAGTTCCCGCACCTGGTCGCCAACTACGGCTGGGACGACAACCCCGTCGATCCGCACGCGCGCTCGCTGCGCGACGTGACCCAGCCGTTCGAGATCTACGACGTCAAGGGCCTGCGCGTCGGCGTGATCGGCATGGGCAACCAGGACACGCTGCTCGGTGCGTTCGAGGGCGGCAACACGCTCGGCTTCCGGCCGCTCGAGAACAACATGGTCCTCAAGCAGTATGTCGCGATGCTGCGCCCGGTCTGCGACATCGTCGTCGTCGTCAGCCACCTCGGCCTCGACACCGACGAGGGCCTGTCGTCGTCGCAGGTCGACGATCCGAACCAGGCGCTCGCGGTCGAGGGCGTCGACCTCGTGCTCGGCGGCCACCTCCACATCGTCACGAACCCGCCGAAGCTGCTGCCCAACGGCGACAAGTCGCAGTACTGCGTCACCCACGACTGCCGCACGCTGCTCGTCCACTCGGGCGCGTTCGCGAAGTACGTCGGCCGGCTCGACCTCGTCGTCCACGTCGGCACGAACAACGCCGATCCCGAGAACCGCAGCCGCATCGTGTCGTACGCGTACAACAACGAGCCGGTCGCGACGTTCCCGCCCGGCGATCCGAACTACACGCCCGACGATCCCGACATCGCGAATCTGCTGTGGCCGTACTCGGTCAAGCTCAACCAGGACATCGACCTCGGCGGCGTGTTCGCGTACATCAACCCGCCGGGCACCGCGAAGATCGTCCGCAACGATCCGTCGGGGGGCGACAGCCAGCTCGGCAACCTCGTCGCGCGCGCGATGCAGCAGCAGCAGGGCGTCGAGGCGCAGTTCGCGTTCACGAACTCGCTCGGCATCCGCGCCGACTTCGAGCGCGGCGCGCTGACGAACGAGGACATGTACAACGTGTTCCCGTTCGAGAACACGATCGTCGTGATGTACCTGTCGGGCCAGGAAGTGAAGGACACGCTCGACTTCGTCTCGGGCCGCTCGGCGACGCGCGGCTGCCAGAGCCAGGTCCAGGTCGCCGGCATCACCTACGATCAGATCTGCCGCGACGATCCGACGGCACCCGACACGTGCGACGAGCCGGGACTCGGCGACAAGCCGTGCCGGTGCAACGTGATCGATCCCAACCACGCGGACACGGTGTGCAACGCCGACACCGACTGCAACACGGCGGACCCGACGACGACGATCAGCTCGGTCAACGACCGCTGCGACATGACCTCCCACAAGTGCGTCCAGACCGCGTGCTCGGCGAACATCTACATCGGTGACTCGTGCCGCCCGGTCGACTCGACGGGCGCGGTGCAGACCGACAAGGCGGTCGAGCCGACGACGACCAAGTGCGTGCCGCTCGAGGCGAACGGCCTCTACCGCGTCGCGGTCAACAACTACATCGCCTCCGGTGGCTCCGGCTTCTTCGTGCTCAAGCGCAACACGTCGCAGCAGGACACCGGCGTCTCGCTGCGCGATGCGCTGACGGTCTACCTCACGAAGCAGGCACCGAGCTGCGACGGAGTCGACGTGCACAACATCATGGACGCGAACGGCAAGAGCGTGTTCGAGAACTACGGCAACGTCGCCTGCCTCGACGACAAGCTCGAGGCGCACGACGGGCGGATCCGGCCGGTGGCCCGATGAGGACGCTCACCATCCTCGCGCTCGCGGTCTCCGGACTCGGGGCGTGCGTCGACCACCAGGCGCCGATCACGGGCACGCAGTCCCTCGAGATCAAGCTGACCTCGCCGGCGAACGCCGGTGACATCAACAACCGGCTGCCCGACACGGCGCGCGCGGTGTCGTTCACGATCACCGCGAAGGACGCCGACGGCAACGTCGACACCACGTTCTCCAACTCGCTGCAGGTCTACGCCCACTACCTCGGCACGCTGACGCCGTACCTCGGCGGCACGCCGCTCGCGACGGTGTCGATGAACGCCGGCATGGGCACGGTGTCGCTGACCCTGCCGCCGGTGTTCGGCCCGACCACGGTCTGGTTCGACGACTTCGCCGACGGAGACAGCGCGACCTACGCCACCGGCATCTCGCCGACGTTGTGGTTCCGCGATCCGTTCCTCGCCGACATCCAGACGCCGGCGAACGAGATGTCGGTCGACGCGCTCGATGCGGCGCCGCTCGACAACAAGAACATCGACGTCCGCGCCTCGCGCTACGGTGCGCAGGGCCGCCTCGTCGTCACGTCGGTGTACACGCAGGGCTACACGCTCGCCGACGTCAAGTGCGCCGATGCGAACGGCACGCCTCCGTGCGTCGCCGGCGACTACGACTACATGGACGTGTTCTCGTACTCGGCGCCGCTCGATCAGGACAAGCGGTTCCTGAGCGAAGGCCAGCTGATCGACGGCTTTGCCGGCGGCGTCACCGAGTTCGACTCGCTGACCGAGATCGGGTTCCCGCAGACGTTCGTCGTGGGCCAGCCGGTGATCAACAAGGCGGCGGAGCCCGCGCCGCGGGTGGTCGATCCGACGTGGTTCCAGACCCCGATCAACTTCGAGCGCGTCGAGGGCGGCCTGATCGAGATCGACAACGCGTTCGTCTGCCCGCTCGACGACGACTACATCACGTACAAGCAGTGGAAGCTCGACCTCGACGGCCTCGGCGCGAACTGCTCGGGCAACAACGTCATCAACGTCGTCACCGCCGGCACCCTCGACCTCGACCCGGCGACGCTCTCCGGCAAGACCCTGCCGAAGCTCGTCGCCATCAGCCGGCCCATCTTCAAGCACTGGATCGTTTTCCCGCGATCGATGAGCGACCTCACGCTGCCATAGGACCGTCATGCGTATCTTTGCTCGCCTAGTTGTCTTCACTGCAGCCCTGATCCCGATCGTCGCCTCCGCGCAGCCGTCCGAGCCTCCCGGCTCGACCGACGCCGCCGGCAGCGGCTCCGCCACTCCGAGCGAGAGCGAGGACGCGCGCATCCGCGAGATCGTCGATCGCGAGCTCGCGAAGGTCCTCAACGACCGCGCCGCGAAGGACGCCGCCGACCGCGCCGCCAAGGAGGCGGAGCAGCCTGCGGGCACGACCGCCGTGGGCGCCGGCAACATCACCGGCGCCAGCGGGTTCATGGACACGCGCCTCGCGTTCACGGTGACGAACGAGAACGTGCTCGTGAAGCCGGGCGAGACGATCCCGAGCGTCCCGGGATGGCGGTTCGGCGTGCCGAACTCGCTCGGCGTGCTGTTCTTCGACAACTACGACACGCGCTACAGCGGCTTCGAGACGCTGTCGCACGCGGTGATGTACCGCGACTACCACAGCGGTCACTTCGACGCCGAGGCCGGGTTCGTCCTGCGCATCAACGAGCTCTCCGGCAGCAACATCTCGCTCAACGACGACGGCAGCTACATCGTGCTGTCGAACTGGAAGGATCCGACCCACAAGGATCCGACGCGCATCAGCCTCACCGCGTTCCCGGTGTCGGCCGACCGCTTCCGCCTCGGCTACAGCTACCGGCTGTCGTGGGGCGGCGATCCCGAGTACGGCCGCGCGAAGTCGGCGACGCCGGGCGCCAAGCTCCAGTACGACACGGAGCGCGCATACGCGTTCGTCGGCGCGAAGAGCGCGGTCATCCTCGATCGCCGCACCGCCGAGCAGCGCAGCGCGCTCGCGGCTCTCGCCGGCGGCGGCGTCGATCTGTTGCCGGCCACCGACAACCAGCTCGGCGTGCGCCTCGAGGCGAACGGCGGCTACTTCGACCGCGGCTACAACGAGCTCGTCGACGTCAACAACCAGAAGGTCCAGCTGTACGGCGTGTCGACCCAGCTGTCGGTGCACCAGGGCATGCCGGTGCAGTCGTCGGTCGACTACAAGCTGTACAAGTTCAACGACGAGCGCGTCGCCGGCCTGTTCGACCCGGTGAAGTACACGGGCGGCCTGTCGTGGCTCGCGATGACCGAGTTCACGTACCTCGCGCAGACGCTGAAGGACCCGAACAAGACCGGCACGACGACGATCCAGCCGGGCATGGCGGGCGACCTCAACGTGCGCGTGGTGATGAACCGCACCCGCCTGCGCCTCGACGTCAGCTATCGCGACCTCGCGTTCATCCTGCACTCGGTGCCGAGCCTGCCGACGTACGAGGACTTCCCGAAGCAGTACGAGACCGCGCCCGACCTGTTCGCCGCGGTCGGCGCCGACCAGAACTGGAACGACTTCCTGACGCTCGGCGTGATCGCGGGCATCGAGAAGCCGGCGACCTTGACGTCGCCGACCGGCATCGCCGGTCAGCCCGGCGCGACCGGCAAGTCGACCGCGGTCATCCGCAACAACAACATCGACACGATCATCACGATCCTGCCGACCGGCCAGAGCGCGGCGGCGCAGCTGGCGCTCAAGGGCTCCGCGAAGCTGACGTTCGGCCGCATCTACTCGGCGCTGCTCGAGGTGTTCTACAGCTACGACCCGAACACCACGCGCTACCAGCGCGCCGGGTGCACCGATGTCCAGGCGTGCCCCGATCAGCCGTTCGAGTTCAAGTTCGGCAACTTCAACCAGCTCGGTGTGAACGCGACTCTGCAGGCCCGGTTCTGATCCCCTGAAGCTGGTTTAGGCGTTTTTCGCACCGGACGGTTCTTTACTCCGGAGCCCGGCGGTTACCATCGACCTCCGGTGTCCGATCCGACGTCCTGCGAGACCTTCTGCGTGCGCGCGGCCATCCGCGCGGGCGCGAGCTATCTCGCGGACGTCGTCTCCAGAATCATCAGCAAGTTCACGGGAGTGGCGCCGCTGGTGCTCGCGCTCGGCTGCGAGTCGGGCAAGCACGAGAAGCCGCCCGCGCCGCCGCCGCCCGCGGTGGCGGTCCAGGTCGAGCAGCCGGCGCGGTCGGACGAGCCCAAGGAGCTGGGGCAGTTCTCGATCACCTTCTATTACGTGATCGGCGAGGACGAGGTCGTCGCGAAGGCCAAGCCCGCGAATGACAACGACTCCCAGCTCGCGGCGGTCGCGCCTGACCAGGACCTGACGACGACGATTTACACCCCGAAGTGCGAGCCGATCGCCGACGTGTCCCCGGACTTCGCCAAGGCGCTCCAGCTCCAGGGGACCGGCAAGCTGCACGACGGGCGCGTCCTCAACATCGCCGGGCGCTGCCACTGCGACCGCACGCCGTGCTTCCAGGTCACCCCGACCCAGTGGGGCACGGCCGGGACCGGGCGGCCGCTCCAGCCGTTCCGCACCGTGGCGGTCGACCCCAAGGTCGTCAAGCTGGGGTCGCTGCTGTACGTCCCGCTGCTCGAGGGCCGGGTGATGCCGGGCCGGCCGCCGTGGGGTGGCTACGTCCACGACGGCTGCGTCGTCGCCGATGATACCGGCGGCCACATCGACGGCCACCAGCTCGACCTGTTCGTCGGCCGCAAGGCGTACTTCCTCGGCATGTCGGGCTCGGGCGGCAGCCATGCGTGGGCGCGCCACGTGCCGGTGTTCGACGGCACCAAGATCTGCGAGCGCAAGGGCAGGGTCGTCGCGAAGAAGGCCGGCGGCGTCTAGCGAGCGCTGCCGCTGCCGCTGCCGACGTTCTCGGCGTCGTCCTCGGCGCCCGAGATCGTGACGACGAAGCCGACGAGACCCGCGAGGATCAGGCCGACGCCGACCGATCCGATCGACTGGCTCAACCCGCCGCACTTGGTGCCGGCGACGCCGCCGGTCATCTGCGTCGACTGATCGCAATCAGCCTGCGTGTTGGCGAAGTACTCCATGCCGATGCCGCTGACGAGCACGCCGCCCTCGACGAGCTGCGCGATCGTCCGCTTGTGCGCGTTGTGCGGAAAACAGCCGAGGAGAGATGCGATGACGAGCAGTGCAACGGCCCGCATGGAGCAGTTGTATCAGATCAGTGCAGCGCCGGAGCCTTCGTCCCGACCACCGGCTTCTGGACGGTGATGGCAGGCTGCGGCGCGTCCTCCTCGCCCGTTGACACGGTCACGATGAAGCCGATGAGGCCCGCGAGCATGAGGCCGACGCCGGCATCGCCGATCACGGCGCCCTTGAGGCCGCAGCTCCCGTCGGGCATGCCGGCGACCTTCATCTGATCGCAATCGGCCTGGGAGTTCGCGGCGTACTCGAGCGCGACGCCGGTGACGAGCGCGGCACCCTCGACGTATTTCGCGAGCGTGCGCTTGTGCGCGTCATGGGGGAAACACGCGGAGAGTGCGAGCAGGATGGCAACAGCACGCATGCCGGGCGTTGTAGCCCGCGTGGCCGCTCACACGATATCGACTGCTGCTGTCCGCGCGACGGAAGGCCTGTCAGCAACTCGAGTAGCCACTAGCGAGGAAGCAGCGTGGCGCCGGTGATTCGCATGTCTTTTCGCTGCGCGAACGCGACCGCGCCGCCGGCCTTCCACGGCCCGAGGCCGATCGTCCGCGAGCCGGTCTTGCCGGCCTCGGCGACGCGTTCCAGCCGGCGTACCACCCGCTCACCACCGAGCGTCTCGCCGGCATTCTCGCCGTGCGCGACCTTCGTCAGCGCAGCGTTCTCCCAGACGGCGACGAGCACGTCGGCGTCGGCGGGAGCGGTCGCGGTGACGGTGAGGCTCGCGGCGCCCCACGTCGCCTTCGCGGCCACCGGCTGCTGCTTCGGCGCGCCCATGAGCGACGCCTCGACGCGCGCCCACTGCGAGCCGACCATGCCGGCGGTACCGGCGACGACGAGCTCGGGCGTGTAGACGCGATCGTCGCCGAGCGCGCGCGCGTAACTCTGCTGGCGCTGCGTCCACGCGGGCAGCGAGAACGGATCCTTCCAGCCGAGGTCGTCCCAGTAGTCGACGTGGAACGCGAGCGGCGCGACCGTGCGGTTGCCGACGGTGCCGGCGTGCGCGAGCTTGCCGAGCAGCTGCTCGGCGGGCGGGCACGAGCTGCACCCCTGTGACGTGAACAGCTCGATCACGACCGGGACCTCGTCGGTGCGGGTCTCGCCGGAGGCTGTCGCGCAACCCGCCAGGAGAAGCAGTAGTGCTCGCATGCGAGGTCTACGCGCGAGCCGCCTAGGAGTTACGCAGCGCCTTGACGATCTCGTCGCGGACGATCGAGGCCAGTTCCTGAGGCTTTCCCGGCGAGATCGTGGGCACGGGCGAGTGCGGGGCGGGGGCGCACGCGACGACCGGCTTGGGCGTGCCGAGCAGCTGCGCCGCGGTGTCGAGCGCGCGGTCGGCGGCGCGGCCGATGCCGGCCTTGGAGCGCGCGGTGAGCAGCGGCTGGATCGCGGCCTCGGGCAGCGGCTCGACGCCGCCGAGCGGCTGCGCGGCGATCGCGATCTTCGCGAGGTGCTCGACGAGCTCGAGGCGGAGCAGGGCCTGCTCGCAGTCCTTGCCCCACGCGATCACGCCGTGGTTGCCGAGGATCGCGGCGTCGACGAGCTCGCACCAGGGCGCGAGCGCCGCCTTGGCCGGGTCGCCGGGCTGCGCGTACGCGAGCTTCGGGATGCGCGGGCCGAGCGAGACGAGCGCTTCCGCGATGAACGGCCGCTCGATCGGATTGGTGCGCGAGCAGCCGATCGCGGTCGCGCAGGGCGGGTGCGCGTGGACGATCGCGCCGACGTCGGGGCGGCGCTCGTAGACGACCAGGTGCAGCCCGATCTCGCCGAACACCTTGCCGGCGCCGTGGACCTGGCCCTTGGCGTCGACCTCGATCAGGTCCTTCTCGCCGACCATGCGCTTGCTGGTCGAGGTCGGCGTCGCGATGAAGCGGTTACCGTCGCGGGCGGTGACGTTGCCGTCGTGGTTGGCGACCCAGCCGACCTGGTGCAGGAACTGCGCGGTCTCGGCGACCTGGTGGCGCAGCTGCTTCACGACAGCGACACCTGATCGACGATGCCGACGATGATCGAGCGGATCGGCACGACATCGCCCATCTGGAGGATCTGGCGCACGCCGTTGCCTTCGGTCAGCACGATCACCTTGTCGCCGATCCCGGCCTGAACATGGTCGACCGCGACGAAGCTCGTCCCCGCGTCCTTGCCGTTCTCGTCGAGTGGCTGGACGACGAACAGCGAACGTCCCGCAAACGCGGGGTGTTTTGCCGCGGCCCACATCGGGGCGACCACGCGGCAGCACCTCACAGGCCGACTCCGTCGACGATGCCGACGATCGCGGCATCGACGGGCACGAACCACGGATCGCAGGCGAGCGCCGCCTCGCGCGAACCGACGAGGTAGACGAGGTCGCCCACGCCCGCCTGCACCCGGTCGATCGCGGCCTGGACGTCGCCGACCGGCCGCTTGTGCTCGTCCACTGGCTGGACCAGCAGGATTTTCGTCCCTTCGAGGCCCGCCGCCTTGCGCTCGGCGACCACCGTGCCCTTGACGATTCCCAGGTACATCGCGGGCACTATAAACCTTTACGATGGAGGGATGCAGGGCGACGAGAACGATCCGCCGACGCTGCCCCTGACCCCGGACGATCGGCTGAAGACCGCACCGGTCGAGCTGATCGAGCCGACGAAGGCGCTCGAGGGCTACGCGTTCGGCGATGTGATCGGCAAAGGTGGTATCGGCGAGGTGCTCGCCGCGCACGATCTCCGGATCGGGCGCGACGTCGCGATCAAGCGGCTCAAGGACCGGAGGCCGAGCGAGGCGCAGATCAACCGCTTCCTGCGAGAAGCCCGGATCCAGGCCCGCCTCGAGCACCCCGCGATCCCGCCCGTCCACGAGCTCGGTCGCGATCGCGACGGCCGGCCGTACTTCGCGATGAAGCGCCTCTCCGGCGTGACGCTCGGCGAGCTGCTCGTCGCGGGCGACCAGAACCGCCCGCGCTTGCTCCGCGCGTTCGTCGACGTCTGCCACGCGATCGAGTTCGCGCACGAGCGCGGCGTCGTCCACCGCGATCTCAAGCCGTCCAACATCGTGCTCGGCAACTTCGGCGACGTCTACGTCCTCGACTGGGGGCTCGCGCGGGTCGTCGGCGAGGCGGTCGCCGAGGTCGTCACCGACGACATCGACTCGCTCGAGATCAAGACCGGCGACGTGCTCGGCACGCCCGGCTACATGGCGCCCGAGCAGCTGCAGAAGGCCGCCGAGGCCGGCCGCCCGGCCGACATCTACGCGCTCGGCTCGATCCTGTTCGAGATCCTCGCCGGCGAGCCGCTCCACCCGCGCGGCCCGCAAGCGCTGCCTTCCACCGTCGGCAACGAGGCGATCACCTCGCCGACCCGCCGCCGCCCCGATCGTCAGATCGCGCCCGAGCTCGACGCTTTGTGCATCGCGATGGTCCAGATGGACCCCGCATCGCGCCCGACCGCGAAGCGCGTCGCCGACCGCGTGCAGGCCTACCTCGACGGCGACCGCGACGTCGCGCGCCGCAAGACGATGGCGGTCGACCTCGTGTGGGCCGCGCGCGCGATGCTCGACGAGGGCCGCCGCGCCGAGGCGATGCGCACCGCCGGCCGCGCGCTCGCGCTCGATCCCGAGCTCCCCGATGCCGCCGAGCTGATCACCGCGCTCGTCCTCCAGCCCCCGGCCGAAACACCGCCCGAGCTCGAGGCGACGCTCCACGAGGCCGAGTGCGCCGGCGTCCGCAAGCACGCCAAGACCGCGATCGGCGCCTACCTCGCGATCGCGTGCTTCCTGCCGGTCGCCTGGTGGAACGGCGTGCGCCGCTGGGACGTCGTGCTCGCCGTCTTCTTCGTCTGCGTCGCGATGGCGACGTTCGCGTGGCGCACGATGCGCCGCCCCGACCGCTCGATCGGCACGATGCTGCTCTACGCGCTCGGCAACGTCGCGCTGCTTGGCGTGATGTCACGCATGGCCGGCCCGTTCTCCTTCGTCCCGGGCCTCGCCTGCGTCATCACCATGTCCGTCATGGCCTACCCGGTGTTCACGCGCAATCCGGCGGTCCTGATCATGCTACTGCTCGTCGGCATCCTGGGGCCGATCGCGCTCGAGCTCTCCGGCGTCCTGGGCAAGACCTGGGAGATCCGGCAAGGCGAGCTGATCAGTCACGCCGGCGCGCTTCAGCTCGGCGGCACCTCGACGCTCGCGCTCCTCGTGGTCGCATCGATGGCGATGGTCGTCGTCGCCGGCATCGACGCCGCCCGCATCTACCGCGCGAATCGCGAGGCGCGCGTGCAGCTGGTGACGCAAGCGTGGCACCTGCGCCAGCTGCTGCCCCGCTGACTCGGAGACACGAAAACACGAAAACGCGAAGTCGGATTCACGCGAAGACGCAAAGACGCGAAGGGACCATTCGCGGGCTCCGGAGGGCGCCTCGGTCCGCTGGCGAAGACGCCACCGGACCTCGGCCACTGGTCAAAGGCAGATCTTCGGCGAGCGCCTGCGCTCGAGCCCGAACACTTCGCGTCTTCGCGTGAATCTTCCGCTTTGTGTTTTCGCGTTTTCGTGTCTCAGGGTGCGGTCAGCGGACGCCGATTCCCAACCGCGTGCGCGTCGCCAGCCACTGCGGGTGACCGATCGCGCGGATCAGGTGCTCGGTCGATTCGCCGCGCGCCTTGACGCTCGCGACGATCGCGGCCGGGGAGCCGCCGGCGAGCAGGGCGGCCCGATCGGCCGTGCGCTGGCAGACGGCGGCGTACTTCGCGTTGTCGAGCGCGCTGGCGGGGAGGGGCGCGAGCAGCTGCTCGAGGCGCGTGCGCAGCTTGACCGGCAGGGCGGCCTTGACGACCTCGTCGTGCGCGCGCTGGACGTCCTCGTCGGCGAGCAGGGCCGAGACCGCCTCGCGGAGCGCCGGCGGGCCGAACAGGCGGACGACCGAGGTGAGCAGGCGAGTCGCCTCGCGCGGCGGCAGGCCGGCGAACGCGAGGTGCTCGGGGCGGGTCAGCTCGACCGCGCGGGCGAGCAGGGCGCGGATCTCGTCGACCGGAGGTGGCGAGGCCTCGGAGGACAGGCGCTTGCCCAGGACGATGACCGGCGTGCCGGCGGCGATGACCGTGGTGTCGGGCGCGTTCTCGGCGAAGTAGAGCATCACGGCGCCGGCGCCGAGCGCGGTCGTCAGGCGCGGGAACATCGACACGGCCGGGGCGTGCGAGGTCGCGGGGATGCGCTTGGCGCCCTCGCAGCCGGTGCGCGCGAGGCCTTCGTCGAGGTTGGGCCAGATCAGGGCGGCGGCCTCGGCGAGCGTGGCGCCGATCGCGGCGAGCGGGTGGTCCTCCGCGAGCAGCGAGGTGTCCTCGACGGTGGCCTTGTACGGCTCGTCGTCGCGCATCTCGTAGGGCTTGTTGACCTGCAGGAACGAGAGCTGGTGGACGTCCGGCGTGTGGCCGCAGGCGACCGCGAGCTCGAGCGTCGCGCGCGCGGCGTCGACCTTGTTCTGGCGGCGCAGCTCGTCGGCCCACGCGACGAGGTCGGCGAGGGCGCCCGAGCCGTGGACGATCGCGGCGAGGTGGCCGAGGACGGCTTCGCGGCGGGCCGGGTCGTCGGACTGCTTGGCGATGTCGACGAGCGCGCGGCGCGACGCGATGGCTCCGTCGGAGCCGGGCGCGATCGCGATCGCCTGCTCGAACGCCTGGATCGCCTGGCGCGTATCGCCGCGCTGCGCGCGAGCGATGCCGAGGCGGGCGCCGAGCGCGGCGCGGTGCGCGGCGTTGGCGAGCCGGTCGTCCTTGGCGGTGAGCAGGCGCGTGAGCATCGCCGCCGCGGCCTCGACGTCGGATTGATCGATCGCGAGCTGCGAGGCGACGTCGACGGCGTCGACATCGTACGGATCGGCCTCGACCGCACGCTCGGCGGCGGCGCGTGCGCGGACCTTGTCGCCGGCGCCGAGATAGTCGTGGGCGGCGGAGAGGTGGCGCTGCGAGCGCTCGGCGGCGGAGGTGCCGAACGCGGCCATCAGCTCGGCGGTGCGCGCGCTGCCGGCGAGGTCGCCGGCCTGGTTCTGGCGCTCGAGCAGCTTGTCGAGCAGCGGCATGTGCTTGGCCTCGAGCGGCTG
>Ga0316628_100002743_pt1 | contig 13226 bp, 9 predicted proteins | sample OWC_Aug_M2_C1_D5_FD_207648 | JGI IMG/M metagenome (GOLD analysis project Ga0316628, IMG submission 207648) | Wetland soil microbial communities from Old Woman Creek delta, Ohio, United States - OWC_Aug_M2_C1_D5_C | ecosystem: Environmental > Terrestrial > Soil > Wetlands | place: USA: Ohio... | reverse complement strand
GAAGTACCTTAGCCCAGCCACCTATCACCAGCTGTGCCTGGATCAGCAAAAGTTGGCCGCATGAAGAGCGCCGCTTGGGACACGCAAAACAAGGGCAACCTCATTTCCCGGAAATTCACTACGGCGTCCTCTATGAGCAATTTTACGAAAGCGGCTCGTACGATCTAATGGATATGCGCACAGGGAAGATGATGGGCATCGACGGTGATGCTGTGCCTTCACCTGACAAGAGGAGGTTGGCTGTTTTTGCCACTAATGATTTTACCCGTTCAGATGGCACCCAGCCACCTGGCTTTGCTGTTTATTTCATTGCAGATCGCGGTCTTGTTGAGGAATTTCGGGTTGCCGAAACCTCAAGGTTGGCTGAGTGGAAGGACGACAGGACTATTGACATCACATTTTCTGATGAGGCATTCGGGGACAGAAAGCCAACAACGCTCACCTTCATCAGCCGTGACACCAAGGTGACAGGCAAATGGAAGCTAGCACCTATATCGGATTATTTGATTAGCCCGCGTACGCAATAAGCGCAGCGCATTGCGCCGGATGTTTTCCTCGGCAATAGTCCCGCCTTGCCTGACTACCGTCGCGCGTGGTCCGGGCGGAACCTACTTCTTTACGGTCAACTGCTGCACGGAAGGCAACGACCTGCTGACCCGGCGTGTCGAACTTTTGCGCGAGATTGTCAGCCAGGTAGGGTGGGCAAAGGCTGAAAGCCGTGCCCACGCTGGGCAAATTGGTGGGCAACGCTGCGCTTTTGCCCACCCCTGTGACTGGGGCGGTGGTGGCGATGAAGGGCAATATGGTGAATGATTATTGCATCCCGGATTCCGCTGCGCTGCATCCGGGCTACGAAACTTGCCCACCCAACGAAATGGCTGCTTTCGCGAAACCGTAATGTCGGTTATGGGCACTGAACTGAAGTAAGCGGTACCCTATGCAATGGCTGTTATCCCGCGCTGAGCCGACTTGGCCGGCGGCCGGTGCGCAGGCGGGAGGGGGCGCACCATGGGGCCACTCGCGCCCCTTTAAAAATCCCTGTATGCTCGCGTGATTCTTGCCTCAATCGTGCGCTTGTTCCCATGAAATTCGCCCTGCCCATTGCCCTGTTCCTCCTTGCCCTCGCGGCGCCCTGCGCCCACGCCGACGTGAAGCAGGCCAAGGCGGCCTATGCCCGTGGCGACTATGCGGCGGCGGTCAGGGCGTTCCGGCCGCTGGCGCAGCGCGGCGATGCCGAGGCGCAATTTGCGCTGGGGACGATGTACCGGGAAGGCAAGGGCGTTGCAAAGAACGAGGCCGAGGCGGTGAGGTGGTTCCGCAGGGCGGCGGGCCTGGGCAACGAGCTGGCGCAGTTCAACCTGGGGCGGGCCTATGAGCTGGGCGCGGGGGTGGAGCGGAGCGATGACGCGGCGGTGCAGTGGTATCGCAAGGCGGCGGAGCAGCATCTGGCGCAGGCCCAATACAACCTGGGCCTGATGTATGCGAGCGGGCGCGGCGTCGCCAAGGACCCGGCGCTCGCCGTGGAGTGGTGGCGGCGCGCGGCGGGCCAAGGCTTGGTCAACGCGCAATACAGCCTGGGCCAGGCGTATGCCAAAGGCGAGGGCATAGCGAAGGACGAAGCGGAAGCGGTGAGCTGGTTTCGCCAGGCCGCGGACCGGAACGATGCCGATGCGCAGTGCGCCGTGGGCTATGCCTATGCCAACGGGCAAGGCGTGGAAAAGGACAACGCCGAGGCGGCGAAGTGGTTCCGCAAGGCAGCGGAGCAGGGTGCGGCCAGCGCGCAATACAACCTGGGCGCGCTCTACATGAACGGGCAGGGCGTGGACAAGAACCCTGCCGAGGCCGTGAACTGGTGGCGCCGCGCCGCCGAGCAGGGCTATGTCAGCGCGCAATTCAACCTCGGCGCCGCCTACGAGACGGGCTGGGGCGTGGCGCAGGACAAGGCCGAGGCCGCGCGCTGGTACCGCAAGGCGGCTGAGCAGGGGGATGCGGATGCGAAGACGAAGCTGGAGGGGCTGGAGAAGAAGTGAGCCTCGCCGGCCGGGCTTTCAAAGTCCGGAAAGGCGGCGGCGCGATGCCGGCCCCGCCGATCTTCGCAGGGCAACGAGTCTTCTTTGCTTCGGCGCCCTGCGTCATCGCCGGATTCTTTGTCGGGAGCACGCGCGCGCGTGCTCGGCGTGAAGCAAACCATTCACTGAGGTAGGTCGCATGACACGCCAGTTTTCCTCCCGCATCGGTAAACATTTCATTCCCGCCCTGCTCGCGGCATGCCTCGGTTTTGAGCCGGTGGGCGCAGCCTGCGCCGGGGACGACAAACCCGTGGATCCCCAGAAAGTCCGCATCCGCGTCGAACACGGCGTGAGCCTTCGGGGCGGCAAACCCGGTTTCACGGTGGAAGTCTCCGGCTGGCAGCCGAACGGCGAGCTTGTCATGTACGGCATTGCGCCGGATGGGGCAAAGCTCGCGCTTATCCCCAGCGAAGCGCACCTGCAGGCGGATGAGCAGGGCGGGTTCTCGGTGGACATCAATTACCAGCGCAAGGGGCTGGGCCAGGGTCACTGGGTGTTTCTGATTGCGGGCAAGCCCGGCATACATGAATTCGAGACCGACCTCCCGCGCGTCGAGCCGCCCACGGCCGCCAACCCGAAATGGCGGCTGATATTCGGCAAGGACGAGGGCAAGGCCATGTGAAGGGGGGGCGCATGCATGCAGCGGGCGCGGTATAATGCGCGCCGCATGTCTGACCTCTCCTCCTCCCTGGAACTGCTCGCCCCCGCCAAAACCGCCGCCATCGGCCGCGAGGCCATTTTGCACGGCGCGGACGCGGTGTATATCGGCGGCCCGGCGTTCGGGGCGCGCGACAAGGCGGGCAATTCCCTTGCGGAGATTGCGGAGCTGGTGCAGTTTGCGCACCGCTTCCGCGCGAAGATCTATGTCACGCTCAACACCATCCTGCACGATGCCGAGCTGGAAGCGGCGCGCAAGCTTGCGCAGGCGTGCTGGGATGCCGGGGTGGATGCGCTCATCGTGCAGGACATGGGGCTGCTGGAACTGGACCTGCCGCCCATCGAGCTGCACGCCTCCACCCAGTGCGACATCCGCACGCCGGAGAAGGCGCGGTTCCTGGCCGACGTGGGATTTTCCCAGATCGTGCTGGCGCGCGAGCTCGCCATAGAGGAAATCGCCAGGGTGCGTGCCGCCGTTCCCGCGGATACGGTGATCGAGCACTTCATCCACGGCGCGCTGTGCGTGGCCTATTCCGGGCAGTGCTACATCAGCCACGCGCACACCGGGCGCAGCGCCAACCGCGGCGATTGCTCGCAGGCGTGCCGCCTGCCTTACACGCTGGAGGATGCGCAGGGCCGCGTGGTGGCGTTCGAGAAGCACCTGCTCTCGGTGAAGGACAACAACCAGAGCGCCAACCTGCGTGCGCTGATCGCCGCCGGGGTGCGCAGCTTCAAGATCGAGGGGCGCTACAAGGATGCGCCCTACGTGAAGAACATCACCGGCCATTATCGCCGGCTGCTGGATGGCATACTGGAGGGTCGCTCCGATCTGCACGCCGCCTCCAGCGGCAAGACCACGCTGCTGTTCACGCCCGACCCCGACAAGACCTTCCACCGGGGGGCGACGGATTATTTTTCCAAAGGGCGCCAGGGCGACATCGGCGCCTTCGACACCCCCACCTTCGTCGGCCTGCCGCTGGGCGCGGTGAGCCGGATCGGCCCGGACTGGTTCGAGATCGAGACGAGCCAGCAGCTCGCCAACGGCGACGGCCTCAACTACCTCTCGAAGCGCGAGGTGAAGGGTATCCGCGCGAACACGGTCAAGCAGCTGGGCCACGTGTGGCGCGTGTGGCCGAACGAGAAGATTGCGGAGCTGCACGGATTGCGCATCGGCCTCGACATCAACCGCAACAGCGACCACGCCTGGGAGCAGACGCTGGCCAGGAAATCCGCCGAGCGCAGGATAGCGCTGCGCGCCGCCTTCACCGACACCGCCGGGGGATTCTCGCTCTGGCTCACGGACGAGGATGGCATCGCCGCGAGTGCCGAAACCGTTTTCGACAAGCAGCCCGCACAGCACCCGGCGGAAGCGGAGCATCAGCTGCGTGAGCAGCTCGCGCGCTTCGGCAGCACCGATTTCGAGCTGACGAAGCTCACCGTGGAGTGGCAGCAGCCGTGGTTCGTGCCGAGCTCCGTGCTCAACAAACTGCGGCGCGAGGCGGTGGAAGCGCTCGAAGCCGCGCGCCTCGCCTCCCGCGTGCGTACACAGCGCAAGCCCGCCGCCGAGCCGCCCGCGAGATACCCCGAGGAATCACTCTCCTACCTCGCCAACGTCTACAACAAGGCCGCCCAGGCGTTCTACGCCCGGCACGGCGTCAAGCTGATCGAGGCCGCCTACGAGGCGCACCAGGAGGCGGGCGAAGTCTCGCTCATGATCACTCGCCACTGCATCCGCTACAGCCTGAGCCTGTGCCCCAAGCAGGCCAAGGGCATCACCGGCGTGCAGGGCCAGGTGCGCGCCGAACCGATGACGCTCGTCAACGGCAGCGAAAAGCTCAGGCTGGAATTCGACTGCCGCAAGTGCGAAATGCACGTGATGGGCAGGATGAAGAAGCACATCCTCAAAAGCCCGCCGCCGACGGCGGTGCCGGTGACGTTTCACAAGGGCAGGCCGGGTTTGTAGCCCGGCCGCTTTCGGACTTCGGACTGAGGGGGCTGAGGGGCAGCAGCGTGCCCAAACCTGCCATCGGGTCGCGTTGATTCATGTCCCGGAAGCGGACAGTGGGGAACGGCCATAATCGGCAGTTCGCAACGAAGCGACCGTTCACCGGCATGAGACAAGATCCCCGCCGCAAACCCACGCACAACGATTAAAATGCGCGCCGGTCCACACTTGCCAGCCCAACTCCATGCCCGATTACATTACCCCCCAGGTTGCCATCATCGGCGGGGGACCAGCCGGTCTGATGGTCGCTGAAGTGCTTAGTCGCGCGGGCGTGCAGGTCGATGTTTACGACGCCATGCCATCACTCGGGCGCAAGTTGCTGCGCGCCGGCATCGGTGGGTTGAATATCACCCATAGCGAAGACTACGAGACCTTCTGCACCCGCTATGGCAGCCGCCAGCCGAAGCTGCAACCACTGCTCGACCAGTTGCCGCCGGAGGCCCTGCGCGCGTGGGTGCATGGGCTCGGCATCGACACCTTTGTCGGCAGCTCGGGCCGGGTGTTTCCCACGCAGATGAAAGCCGCGCCGCTGCTGCGGGCCTGGCTGCACCGCCTGCGCGGCGCCGGGGTGCGCCTGCACGTGCGCCATCGCTGGCTGGGATGGAACGCCGATGGCGCATTGCGGCTGGCCACGCCAAACGGCGAAATCTCGATCAAACCGCGGGCAACGGTGTTGGCGCTGGGGGGTGCCAGCTGGCCGCAACTCGGGTCGGATGGCGCATGGTTGCCGTGGCTACAGGCGCACGGGGTGGAAGTCGCGCCATTGCAAAGCGCCAATTGCGGCTTCGAGGTGGCGTGGAGCGCGCATCTGCGCGACAAATTTGCCGGCGCAGAGCTCAAATCAGTGGCCCTGACCTTCACCGACGCCCACGGCCACACCGAGCAGCGGCAAGGAGAAATTGTGATCAGCGCACACGGCGTGGAAGGCAGCCTGATCTACGCATTCTCACAGCGGCTGCGCGAGCACCTGAACGCGCATGGCAGCGCCACCTTCACCCTTGATCTGGCGCCCGGACGTGATGCCGCGCGGGTGCTCGCGGAAGTCAGCCATCCCCGCGGCTCGCGCTCACTCTCCAGCCATTTGCAGAGCCGGGTCGGTATCACCGGCATCAAGGCCGCCTTGCTGCATGAGGTGCTGAGCAAGGAACAACTTGCCGATGCGGCCACGCTCGCGGCGACGATCAAAGCACTGCCGATCACCGTGCGCGCAGCCCGCCCGGTGGCCGAAGCAATCAGCACGTCCGGCGGAGTGTGTTTTGACAGCCTCGATCAAAACCTGATGCTCACCGCCCTGCCCGGCGTATTTGTCGCAGGCGAGATGATTGATTGGGAGGCGCCTACTGGCGGCTATTTGCTCACCGCTTGTTTTGCCACCGGGTTGTGCGCGGGGATGGGCGTGCGTGACTGGCTGAACCGCAGCCCGCGTAGCCCGGATGCAGCGTAGCGGAATCCGGGGTGTAGCAATCATTCCCCGTATTGCCCCTCATCGTCACCACCGCCTTATTCTGGGGGCAAGATACCCTGGCGGCGGGCGCCATGGTTGTCATCAGTCCAGCCCCTCCCCTACGTCCGTGATAAAGGCAAGTGGCAAAACCGTGTTGCGGGGTTTAACGGCGTGCGCAAGTCAAGTCAAAAATTGGCAGAAACCGTTCAATACCGTTCCATGCCGCAGACCGGGCAACGCTTTGGAGGCCAGTAGAAATTCTTCACTGACGTCTTTGGCACCAACGGCACGCCACCCACATCCCTCCAAAATTCAGGGGTGTCACATTGTTCGCATTTGACAAAAAAAATCAAAATTACCGCAGCGCCGGCTATCCAAAATGCTGTTTGCTTGTGGTCTTGCGTCAAGTTTCCGAACCGTATCGCCAGCGCGCATCCCAAGAAGATTGCCTGAAGAGTCCACGCTTTTATGCGGACGAGCGAACGCTTAGGTTTCATTTCAGCCTCCGTGGGCAATCGCGGTATACTCATTTTGCTGATCTACTCAACCAACACCAGAATCGCAAGCGCGGTAGGATGGGTGGAGCGCAGCGATACCCATCTGGGCACACCGAAGAAGAGCGATGGGTATCGCGTTGCTCCACCCATCCTACGCTTGCTCAACCAACACCAGAATCGCAAGCGCGCTCCTGCTGTTACCGATCGCGTGGACCGCGAACTCATCCGACAAGTCACGGCCCCGGGAACGCCTCAGCTGGCAACCACCCGCGAAGCCATTGGGTAGCGGTCGTCTCGGCATTCTCCTTCGCGTCCTTAACACCCTCTATGGCGCAAGGAATAATGTTAGCGCGGTAGGATGGGTGGAGCGCAGCGATACCCATCTGGGCACACCGAGGAAGAGCGATGGGTATCGCGTTGCTCCACCCATCCTACGCTTGCTAAGGGGCGCGCCGAAGGCGCGTCCAAGCGACCGGGGGAGCGTTAGGTATGACACGAGGCGGCTACTCACTTGGCTTGTTTCGTGGGTTGAGGAAGCCGCCAGGCGCGCGGTCCTCGACCTCGGCGACTACGCCATTAATAACAAGTGCTGCGCCAACAACTGCCGCGCCACCCAAAAACGGCATACCAGACAACCAGCCAAGCAACGCGCCGCCCAAGCCACACAAAGCGAGCCAGACGCCAAGCCGCCTGAGATTAATACGTAGTGGTTTCATCAAAACCCCCAACAGTTATAGCCGGACGCATGCATCTATAAAACCACCCAAAAGCTAACACTCTCAAATTTCCGCACCTGGGACAGCTCAGACACCACCCACCGTCCACTTTTCTTTAGTCTAATCGATGCCGTCGACGGGCCGCAACCTGCGTGGTGATGAATGGTCGAAGCCTGTTCGTACGCTCGCTGGCGGCGCAAGCTTGTGTGGCCAACTCCATAGATTACGCATTTCGCATATTTGGCGCGCGCCCTGATTCCGATACAACGCGCGATGGCGTTCTCCCGTTTCCTGCGCTATGCTGGCGCGCGCAGGGTGCAGGCTGGTCAGCTGCACCAAGGCATGCGCAGCGCTGGGGGAAGAATGTGAGATCGTGTACCGTCGCACCACCTGACAAGAAACTGTACGGCAAGCAAGTTGGCGAAGTGCTGGTGCGGAATTACGGGAAGAAACGGTATTACCCCGCGGTGGAGGTGAAGAAGGCATCGCTGGGGGCGGGTTATCCTCTGGATTATTCCTGCTGGGGCCTGGCTCTCTTTACCTCTCCCGAGGACTTTGCCGCGTACCATGAGGCGATTGGCCAGGCCTGCGACTATGCGGCCATGAAAGGGGACATGCTCGCCGCGCTGGGCGATGGCGCAGCGGTGGCGACGATCACGCTGGATTTTTCCGAATCATGGCTCGATTTGCTGGGCGACGCGCTGCCTTCGCTGTTCGATCTGTTCGACTGAGCAAACCAAAAAAGGGGGAGATCATGCGGTTGGCTATATTGTTTATCTTATCCATGGCGGCCTGCTGTGCGCCCGCGCAGGCGGAAGGCCTCAGGCATAACTGGCGGCAAGGGGACGCCGAAGGCGCGGTCCAGTTCGTCAGCAACTATCCCGCGCCGGAGCCTTATTCCGCAACGGGGGAACCCGAAGCCACGCTGACGATGGAGGCATCCAAGGTGCCGGCGGGCATGACCCTGGAGGACATCCTCAAGAACGAGCTGGCGGACATCGGTGACGGAAGCCTGGTCATTGCCGACTATGTGGAGAAGGACGGGCACAAGCCGGACCACAACGTCGTTTCCTACATCGAGAAGATCGACGGGGAGAAGGTCGCGTTCATCAAATACCGGGTTGCCGGCAACACGAACGGGATGCTTCCCGAGCCGCGGGGCGTGATGCATGCGATCCTGCTCAAGGGCGGGAAGGTTTATTTTTTCCACTTGATCGTGGTCTACCCGGCGCACCTGGACGAGGTGCGTGCAGACCAGTTAACGATGGTCAGGTCAATGATTCGGCGCTGACCGCGTTGGCCGGGCACCTTGCGCGCCCGTCATGCCAGTTCGCCATCGGTGTCGGTACACGAAAATATTGTGGCAGGGGGCCACGATGAAATTCAAGGCGATGAAATTCAAGGCGATGAAATTCAAGGCGATGAAATTCAAGGCGATGAAATTCAAGTTGCTGTCCGCGGCATGCGTGGCCTTGCTGGCCGCGGCCTGCGCGCAGACCGGGCTGGAGCAGGGCTATGCGGCCATCCAGCGCGGCGATTACGCTGCTGCGTTCCAGAAATTCGAGGCGGCGGCCGAGGCGGGAGACGCCGCCGCGCAATCCGGCCTGGGCACGCTGTACAAGGATGGCCGCGGGGTGGCGGCGGATGATGCCGAGGCGGTGAAGTGGTATCGCAAGGCCGCGGGACAGGGCTATGCCGAGGCGCAGAACAGCCTGGGCGTGATGTATGCGGAAGGGCGCGGCGTGGCGCAGGACCTGGGGGAGGCCGCGAAATGGTACCGGCGCGCCGCCGACCAGGGCAATGCGCGCGGGCAGTTCAACGTGGGCGTGGCGTATGCGGCGGGTGCCGGCGTTCCCCGCGACGACGCCGAGGCGGTGCGCTGGTTCCGGAAGGCGGCCGACCAGGGCCTGCCCGATGCGCAGTACAACATGGGCATGGCCTGCGTGAACGGCAGGGGGGTGCCCAGGGACGTGGCCGCGGGCATCGCCTGGTATCGCAAGGCGGCAGCCCAGGGCTATGCGCAGGCGGAATCCGATCTCGGCATCAGCTATGCCAACGGCCTGGGCGTCAGCCGGGATGCCGGCATTGCGCTGCAGTGGTTCCGGAAGGCCGCCGCGCACGGCGACGCGGTTGCGCAGAACAATCTGGGGGCGGCCTATATGCTGGGGCAGGGGGTGCCCAAGGATGCCGCGGAAGGCGCGAGGTGGTACCGCAGGGCCGCCGAACAGGGGCTGGCCGAGGCGCAATTCAACCTGGGCAGCGTTTATGCGATGGGCACCGGCGTCGGCCGGGATATGGCGGAAGCTGCGGCGTGGTATCGCCGGGCCTCGGAGCAGCGGCACGTGCGGGCGCAGGTGAACCTCGGCATCATGTATGCGGGCGGATGGGGCGTGGCGAAAGACGAAGCCGAGGCCGCAGCCTGGTGGCGCCGCGCGGCGGAGGCGGGGGATGCCGATGCACAATACCTCCTTGGCCGCGCTTACGCCGGCGGCAGCGGCGTCGCCAGAAACGATGCCGAGGCGGCCGCATGGTATCGCCGTTCCGCCGAACAGGGGAACCGCGACGCGCAGGCCGCGCTGCAGCGGCGTTGAGGCGACGGCTCAGCCCAGGGGGCGGGCGCACGCGCGGACGGGGCCGGGCCCATTCGGCGGGCTACGCCGGCTTTGCCGCCCTCAGCTTGCGCAGGTGATAGCGGCGCGCGACCGCCACCCACAGCATGAACCACAGATATTGAGCCAACAGCCCAAACGCCAGGACAAGCAGCGAGGAAACGCCGTAGTTGCGGAACAGGGTGCCTGCGGGCAGCAGGACAAACAGGCCCAGGTAGCCCAGCACCTCGCCCGCCACCCCCTCGCCGCGGAACGACATGAGATACACGCCGCACGGCCCCAGCAGCAGGAACAACATCGCGCCGAAGAGGGCGGCTATTTTCAATTCGCGTAGCATGCTGCACAGTCCTTCGATCCAAAACCGGCATTATGCATGATCTCGCCCGCTGGAGGCGGATCGCGGACAGGCCCGTGTGTTGAGGGAGGCATCCGGTGGGGGCTGCATATTTCGTCGCCCGCAATGTGGCCGGGTCTCCGTTCCCCGGCCGCTCATTGCCTGTTCACCGGATGTCGCCGTCTATCGTGTAACGGTTCCAGAACAGCGTGTCGGTGGAAGCGTTCACGTCATAGGCAAGCTTGCTGCCGTCGGCGTATTCCACCAGGTCCGGCCGCCAGTCTATGAGCAGCTTGTCGTCCGGCGTTTTCGAGGCATCGCCGATGGCGTTCAGCTCCAGCTGGGCGCAGATCACCTGGGCGGCGGCACCGGGTGCCAGGTTGTTCAACTCGACACGGCATGCGCCGGCGTTCTGCGCCAGCGTATTGATCCAGTCATCGCTTGCCAGTTGCGGCTGAATGTAGCCGGTGAGGTGGGTGATAGCCACCTGGCCGGCATTGCGGATGCGGTAGAACATCGCCGTCCTCGCTTCGTCCTGGCGGCCTCCGCTCATCACCACGACGGCATTGCCCTTCTTGGCCAGGAACAGCTCGCCCGGCGTGGTCTGCCTGCGGGCGGTCAGTTCCAGGGGCACTGCCTCGCGCAAGGGACGCAGCGCCTGGGTTTCCAGCGCGCGCATCAGCGGCCATTCGGCGGATACCTGCTTGGCATCGAGCAGCGCATTCTGCGCGGCTATCGCCTCGCGGAACGTCTTCGCGGTGAAACCGATGCCCTGTGTGGAGAGGGAAGGAATCTCCCCCCGCTGCAGCAGCAGGTAGCCGATGAGCAGCCGCCGGTCCACCGGCTTGAGCTTGTCCATCTGCGCCTGGATGGCGGCGATGGGCGCGCCCTTGTCCGGCATGGGCGTGCGCATCGGGTCGCGCACATACTGCACGGCCAGGATCACGCCTGCGATGACCACAACCGACATCACGGCGCCGCCTATGGCCAGCAACTTGTTCCTTGCAATGTTCATGCGAATGCCCCCTTTTTCAACGCGCCCGTTCGGGCCCGGCACGGGGCATGATGGCATAGCAGGAGATTTCGCGCTATCGCGCGTGTGGTGAATAAGTCATAGCCCGCGTGAACGGAGTGCTGTCGCGCTCAGCGGCAACATCCTCATCATGAAGGCGCGGGGTTTTTGTTGCGGCGCACGCATAAAAAAGCAGGCGGCTCGCGCCGCCTGCCGATTTTCCCGGGTAACCGCCCCGGCGGGACGATCATGGCACGTCGGTTACCCACGTCGTCTCCCATAGCGTCGTGTTCGAGCCCGAGATGGTCCGCAGCGGCGCAACGTTGCCGTTCGCAGTTCTGCTGTAAATGGTGACCCCGGACGTAGTGCCCGCCGGCGTGAAGTTGGAAACGGCGATTTCGTTGTTGACCGTGTCGATGCTGGCGTTGTATGGCGTGTTGAGCAGCGTGGCCGCCCCGGAAATTGTCCTGACCGGGGCAACATTGCCTGTAGCCGTCCTGCCATATACGGTCACCGAACCCGCGGTGACGGCATTGGCCACGTATATCTCGCTGTTGACGACATCCACGGTGGATGAATTGGGGGTGGCAATTCCGGTGCTCGCGCCGGAAATGATGCGCAGGGGTGCCACGTTGCCGTTGGCCGTTCTGCTGAACACAGCCGTCGTATTGTTCTTGTAATCGGACACGATGATTTCGTTGTGCGCCGTATCTACCGAAACGCCGCTCGGGTTGGCCAGCGTGGTGGCCGCGCCTGAGATGGTGCGCAGGGGGGCTACGTTGCCGCTGGCCGTTCTGGAGTAGACTGTAATGGAACCCGTTGTGGTGCCGTAGTTGGCGATAACGATCTCGTTGTTCGACGTGTCGACAAAGACTCCATATGGGACATCGAGTCCGGTGCCCGCCCCGGTGATGGTCCTGAGCGGTGCGACGTTGCCGGTGGCCGTGATGGCGTAGACCGCGATGGAGGGGGCGATGGTTGGAGTGCCGGTGTTGCCTGCATTGGAAACGACGATTTCATTGTGCAACCTGTCGACGCTGATTGCCGTGGGGAAATCCAGGCCGGTATTGGAACCGGTGATGTTCTGCAGCGGGGCCACGTTGCCGTTGGCGGTTCTGGAAAAGGCCAGTATTGCCGGCAGGCTGGTAAAGTTCGCCACGAACAGTTCGTTCAGCGGTGCGAACACCGTCAGCGTGGCGCTGCCCGAGACGCCGCCCGATGTCGCCGTGATGAGCGAGGTTCCGGCGGCCACGCCGGTGGCCAGGCCGGCCGCACTTACAGTGGCGACCGTCGTGGTGCCCGAACTCCAGGTGACGGAAGCCGTGATGTCTTGGACGGTGCCGTTACTGTAACTGCCGGTCGCAACGAGCTGGGTAGCGCCGCCAGCGGTCACCGTCGGGTTGGCCGGCGTCACGGCGATGGATTGCAGCACGGCGGCGCTCACGGTCAGCGTGGTGCTGCCCGAGATGCCGCCCGATGTTGCCGTAATCACCGAGGTCCCGGCGGCCACGCCGGTGGCCAGTCCCGAAGCGTTCACGGTAGCAACCGTCGTGGTGCCCGAGCTCCAGGTGACGGAAGCAGTGAGGTTCTGCGAGGTGCCGTTGGAGTAAGTGCCGGTCGCCGTGAATTGCTGGGTCAGCCCCTGGACTATGCTGGGGTTGGCCGGCGTCACGGCGATGGATTGCAGCACGGCGGCGCTCACGGTCAGCGTGGTGCTGCCCGAGATGCCACCCGATGTTGCCGTAATCACCGAGGTCCCGGCGGCCACGCCGGTGGCCAGGCCAGAAGCGTTCACCGTCGCGACCGTCGTGGTGCCGGAGCTCCAGGTGACGGAGGCCGTGATGTTTTGCGAGGTGCCGTTGGAGTAAGTGCCCGTGGCCACC
>Ga0316628_100002742_pt1 | contig 13227 bp, 5 predicted proteins | sample OWC_Aug_M2_C1_D5_FD_207648 | JGI IMG/M metagenome (GOLD analysis project Ga0316628, IMG submission 207648) | Wetland soil microbial communities from Old Woman Creek delta, Ohio, United States - OWC_Aug_M2_C1_D5_C | ecosystem: Environmental > Terrestrial > Soil > Wetlands | place: USA: Ohio... | reverse complement strand
CGGATGTCTCTCCCAAGAAAATCATCAGCCGCAAGCATGGCCGACATACAGAGTTCCAGTGGAAGGAATACGCGGAAAAATCAACTCAATGATCAATAAACTTTAATATACTTATCGCACATCGATTCTGATATGTTTCGCACCGGGCTTGGGAAAATCTGCTTGGATGAGATTGAAGACGTTGATCCCGCTATTGACTGCCAATTGGGTACCGATCCCATGCACACCGGTGCCAGCCGTATCTCCGGCGACGTAGAGCCCTTCGATGTGCGGGATCCGTGACGAGATCCGCTTCTCGCCCGCTTGTTCAACAGTCAGCGCGGTGCCCTCGACCGGCGCCTCGGACTTTCCCGTTGCCTTGATGATGTCCAGCGGCGTGGTGATATCGAGGAAATCGATGTCTTTCTCAAAATCTGGGTAAAATTCCAAGATCATTTCCCAGTAGCGATCGATCCAAGGTTTCCAGCTCTTTCCAGGCGGGAGCTTTGCCGGCGCGATCCCCCCCAGGATCATCAGTTGTTTATCCTTCGGGGCAAGGGAGGGGTCCATATTCGAAGGAATAGGGCACATGAAGGCGGCATCTTTCGGGATTTCACCGTGATCTAAAGCCTGCCAGACTTTTTTTAAGGAGTCTGCATTGATTTCGGCAGCCTTCGCATAAAATAGATGGACTGCATCGTAATCGGTAATGAGTTTTCGTTTCAAGGCGACTTTGTAGGTAATGGCGCTATAGGACGGCGTCAAATTCTGGACCTGCTTTATATAGGCGTTGTCAAGCATTGATTTATCGCTTATGAGGTTCAAAATCGTAGGTTTAATTCCTGTATTGCTGACCACGATAGGACTCTTAATCACAGAGTCATTGGAAAGCAGGACGCCTTCTACCTTATTTCCCGTCAAGAGAATTTTCTTAACCGGCGAATTCATCAGCACCTGTCCGCCCTCTTTCTCAACAATCCTCCCGAAGGCATTCGGGATGGCAATAGCGCCCCCGTAGGGGTAATACATTCCGCCGGAGCCTTGGGACATCGTGTAGAGAAATTCTCCTGCAGATGCGGTGTAATGTGGGATGGTAAACATAATTCCGCAGAAATAAGCGAAGAGTCCATCCACCAGCGGCGATTTGGTATATTGTGCGATCCATTCAGATAAGGGCATATGCATCAGTTTATAGCAGTCATCTTTTCTGAGTTTCATGGTTTCCATAAAAATCTTGAACATGTCATCCGCATCTTTCTCACCCGCGCCTAAAATTTTCATGAAGTCTTTGTAAGCCCGCATTGCATCGACTTGAGTTTCTTTTTCTTGAGACACCGCTGTTGCGGGCGAATCGCGTGTCCGCATGGTGGTTCTGGGTCCGAGTTCCTCGTAGAATTTGAGTTCATCTGGATGGTTGGTTTTTTTCAGAATTTTCTTGAAATGCATGCCTCCGGCGAACATATGCACTGCCACATCAATGGTATACCCGTTCTTGTAATACGAGCTGCAGGCGCCTCCCAGCCGTTCATTCTTCTCGATCAGCAGTGTCTTATAACCGGCAGCCGCTAGTAACGCAGCACAACCGCTTCCTCCCACGCCGCTCCCAATGACAATGACATCGCACTTTTCCGGATACTTTTGCGACACGCCTATTCTCCTCCGTAGTGTTTCTGTAGAATTTTATCAATTTTCTTCGTGAGTTCCGAATGGAGTTGGTCCAGTAACGGTTTCTTGTAGAGAAGGTCCATGGTGCCAATCATCACCACATTCGAGAACCTTTCAATGATTTCCATCCACGCCATGATTGCATGGGTGATGCTGAACATGCCGACATTAGGCTTCAGCATGGCTAGTAGCGGATCCACTTCTTCCCCGGTTAATGCTTTTTTCGCGAAGGTGAAGTCCGTCATAATGCTTGGTATTTTCCGAATGGCTTTCTTATCGCCGGTATAGACCGTTATCGCAGGTGTCTCCTCGAGGCTTCTAAACTCAATGACCCAGTCGCTATGGAAATTGGATTTCACGACGATCTTATCACCGACCATGCGCCTATAATGCGTCTTAAAGAATTCGCCCACCGTTTCGTCTGCTGTTGCCCTTGCACCATCTCCTACAACCTGGGTTACTGCGGTATTCAGGGCAAACGCTAGCAGCTCCTGCAGCACCTCTTCGCCGATCTTCTTGTCCTTGACATCCTCCAAGAACTTCCCGATCTTCTCTTTGTCCGGATACCCCAACTGATTGATCACGAAGGCTAGGGTTTGCAGCCAAAAGATTGCGCCCATGCTCATCCCGCCACCGAACCCGCCACCGCCTTCCATATCCATTGGTATAATCCCGACGCCTTCAGGGCGAATGCCCCGCCCGCGATTCATGAGATAGTGAGGATCAAGCAAGGTCTTGAATTTCTTTAGCAGGTAAAAGAATCCCGGGATTACGATAGGTCCAATAGTCTCCAACATCTCCCCATTGCCATACAGATAGTATTGAATACCATTTCGCTTGAGGAACATGGTGTCCATCATGGGCTTCCCGATGCCGATGAAGGTCTTGATGTTATCCAGCATCTTTGTCGGATCAGGATCAAATTCTAAATCCATCTCCTGCAGGACGGAATGTCCATCATCCACGACCTGCAGATAGCAGCAGGTCTCATTGATCGCCCCGCCGACTTTTATGGTCCAGTCCTTCATGTAGGTCCACATGTCCTTCGCATCTTTCAAGGCGAAAAAGGGACAGTGCGGAGCGAAGCCACCATGGGTGCGTAGAATGCGCACGGATTGATACATGAAGTCATGGAGCTTCCGCGGTTCTTGGATGTAGCCGTACTCCTGATTCTCTTCGGTGATTACCTTACTTTTCGTAATCGCGGGTTTCATGAATTCGATGAGCTCGGTGTATAAACCGACGGAAAACTCCTTTCGGGGCTTGTACATGGCACGAATCTTCTTGACATGATACTCGAAATCGCGTTGCGTGCCCTCCAAGAATATGAGGATAAACCCCTCAATGAGTTGGTTGTTCAGCCAGCGGAAGTGTTCCTCCCGAGATCGCGCGAATAGGAACACGATATAAGGCCACCGCACCAGCATCCCATTGGAGTATCCCATCTTCACCAGCTTGATAATTTCGCCAAAGAGCGAATCCAGCTTGCCGCCGATGGAGATCAGTTCGTGGTAGCGTAATTTCGGGTAGAGCTTCACTTTGATCTTCGTGATCACGCCGACGGTCCCGAAGCCGCCTAAGAAGAGCCCCATCAAGTCCGGACCTGGACCGTGCGCAAAATTGGCGGACTGCGCTCCCTTGGCGTAGGCGAAGGAACCCAGTTCCAGCAGTTCCCCATTTGGTAGAATGACCTCCATACCTAAAATTTGGTTGTCCCCTAGCCCGTATTTCCCAGCGTAATGCCCGATCCCACGGGTGCCGCAGACATTGGCGATGACTTTCACGGAATGAGGCCCGCTGGGATTCACCATGAACAGGCCACGATTCCAGGCTTCAATTTGGATTTGCCCGTACGTGACACCTGGCCCGAGCGATGCGGTCATATTCTTGACATCAAAATCGTAAATCTGGTTCATGCGTTTCAAATCGAGAATAATCCCCCCGTGTAGCGGGATCACGAGCCCGCCCATATTCGCGCCAGTCCCTTTCGGGATCACGGGGATCTCCCGTTTCGTAGCGAACCGCATGATCTCTTGGATCTGTTCCTTGGATTCGGGCGCCACCACATAATCCGGACCTTTCGTGCTCACGACCTGATCGCGTGAATAGCCAATCCGGATAGCGGGGTCATTGCTCGCATACTTTTCTCCAACAATCCTGCGTAACTGGTCTAGGATTTCATCTTTCTGCTCAACTAACATGAGATCCCTCCTTTTAAGAGTAGTTCGGTGAGATCTAGTATTTCCAGATTCTCCTGCTTCGCTTTCACCGCCTCTTTCAAATTCAATTCGCAGAATGGGCAAGCGGTCACGAGGATTTTCGTGCCGGTCTCCTTCGCCTCTGTAATTCGTTCGCCTGCGGTTTCAAGCGCGAGGTCCTTATAGCCTGATTTGACCCCGCCGCCCGCCCCGCAACACCACGCATTGAAGCGGTTCCGATACATTTCAATTAACTTCACTTTTGGGATGGCCTGAATCACATTCCGGGGCGCTTGATACACACCCAGATGCCGTCCCAAATGACAAGGATCATGGTAGGTTACCGAGAAATCCAGTTCCTTGAAACTGATTTTGCCCTCCTTCACCAGATCGGCTAGAAACTCAGAAATATGCTGCACTTCAAAGCCGAGCTCGACACCGTGCGCAGGGTAATCCTTTTTGAAGGTGCGGTAACACCCAGCACACGAGAAAATGACCTTCTCTATCCCCAGCTTCTTGATTTCCTCCACATTGTGGCGCATCATCTCCTCTCCCAGTGGCACGGCCCCCACGCGGAACAAGGGGCTCCCGCAACACCATTCCTCGGGGGAGACGGTGAAATCCAGTTTCAGCTTCTCAAATATTTTCGCCGTGGATTTGGCGATGTTCTGCGTGCGATAGGAAGAAGTGCAACCTACAAAATAGAGCAGCTTTGAAGGCTTGGGCGCCGCCTTTTGTCCAAGCCAATTGATTCGTGTAGCATGCTCCTCTTGGTAGGGGTTGTGCTTGGTTTTAATACTATTGATGAACGGGAGATGCTCTGGTAACGGACCGATTTCCATATCGACCAATACTTCACGCAGGGTCTCAAATACTTCCACCGGCTTTATTTCCCGATTGTAGAAACAGATTTCTTGGCAGCTCCCACAGGTCGTGCAAGAGTAAACAATCTCCAGCAGTTTCGGGGTCGGGATTTTCAGCGAGTTGTCCAGGAGCCCCCGCGCGATCTCCATCCGTCCGCCGGAGAAATAAGAATCAAAGATGAATTTTTTCCCAGCAGGACAATTCATGTAGTAGTTCTGATTCACGAGCTGGTGCGGATTGATAAATTGGCAATTGAAACATTTCAAACTGCATTGATAGATATCCCACCGTTTTGCTTGTAATTTTTTCAGCGCGATTTTCGACATTATCCAATCCTCCTAAAGTTTCAATTGACCTGGATTCATTATCTCATTTGGATCCAGCATCATCTTGATTTTCCTCCAGAACTCGTAATATGCCCGATTTCGCGAATACACCATCTGAGCCCAAGGGCCGTAAGGTCTATCGATGACGCCTCCGTAATCAAGCACACTTTCACTCAGCTCCAGAAACAATTTCTGCCGCTTGGCTTTCTCCGAGTCATTTTCTGGGTTATAATAGACATTGAAATCGTAATAACAGGTATGGGCTTGCTCAATTGGCATGAAATACCCGTACAAATCTGCTGGTGGGTAGGTATACTTCTGGCAAATGTCTTCAGCCCGCTGGTTGAATGCCGGAATTTCATTCAAACTCACATAGAACGGAATATGCAGGCATTTACCTTTGTATTTCCTGAAATTATTCAATCGATTAGGTATTTCAAATTCTGCAAGAAAGAGTTCATTTAAATCTTTCTTGTTATAGGTGCATTCCGTCTGGAATTGCACTCCGAAATCCTTAAAATCTGCCAGATCAATTTGATATTTCTCATCGGAATCCTCTTCCAAGCCGATAACAATCATCCAAGCCGGTAACTCCTTCCGAAGGTTCTCCACCTCGTCTCCGCTTTCAGCGAGCATCAGTGCTAAATTCTTCTGGCAAACCCCTAAAAACTCACGCCCTTTATCATAATACTGGATTTGATAGCTGAGTTCGATAATATCATTAAACTTTTGAAAAGGAATAAAGACACACTTCTTGATTTGAGGGGCATATTTCGCCTTGATAATCAGATCAGTGGCAATTCCGAGGGTCCCTTGAGCCCCGGAGATCAATCTCGAAAGATCAGGACCGCTCACAGGTCCCGTCGGCAGAAAGGAGGGCCGATCGGTGCACCAGGATGCAGTCCCCGTATTCACAAGCATGCCATTCGGAAGCACCATCTGGATGTTGAGAATGCATTGCCATCCTTCCGATATAAGAATCTTCGGTCCCGATAACAATGGAACCCGTTCCAGATACGTCGAAACCACGGATGCGGAACCAGGAAATCCCAAAGGCACCATGATTCTTAAACCTTTTTTCTTCAATTCTTTTTGAACTTGTTCATAGGTGACGCCTGCCTCAACCCGAACATACCGTTCATCGGCGTCAATCTCTAGAATTTTATTCATTTTGCGTAAATCTACAATAATCCCTCCATCCTTCGGAAGGCTTGCTCCATAATACTTTTCCGTAGAACTCGATGGAATGACCTCTATCTTATATTTGTTCGCCACCTTCAAAATTTCTTGAATATCCTCGATTGTCAGAGGCGTTGCCACAAGGTCCGGCAGTTTCCTTGCTTGGAGACTATCGTCGGTGCAAAACTGCTTCAACAACTCTTGTTTATCTGATACTTTCTCGCTCCCTAGTTTATTTTGGAGCTCTATCATTACTTGTTTGATATTTTGGTTCCGCATATTGATCCACGACCCAATAACACAGTTATAAAAATCCTTATTCTAAAATTACAAACCAAGATAGGATTTTAAAGGTATCAGTAATTGAAATTTAGACTTCTACTTTCTTTTAGAAGTAGCAGAAAATTAGAAATAGGCTCATTCGTAAAACCATTGAAAGAAGAACTCCCAGATTCTAAACTCTCTCTGAAAAAATTTATGAAGATTTCTATCCACGGTCTTTTTTAACCCTGAAATTTACATTCTGGGTTCTGGTTATATTTAAACGCTACCTAAGGGAGAATAAAAGCATTTAAAAAGAAGAAAATTGTATCAGATTGTAATTGAATTGATTTAAGTCTATAGAAATCAGAGCGTCCATTAGTAAGAAAGAAATTAGCAGCAGGTAACTGGTTTTAGACCGTTATCAAAAATGAGAAGCCGAAGTGAGAAAATGTCAGATAAGAAAGCGGATCTTGCAGGTCCAGGTATTGGAGATTATGATGAACTGGAGAAAGTTTTACCTCCGAATTACAGTTCATTACTGACGCCCAAGGATACACAGAAGGCTATCACGTTAATAAAAACAGATATCGAAGCCGGTTTGTGTAAAGAACTCAATCTGATACGTGTGACGGTACCACTAATAGTTGATGCGGAAAGCGGTGTGAATGACTTCCTGGACCGCGATGGATCTCGGACTCCAATCCAATTTCACATTTCAAATGATCATAATAAGCATCCAATCGAAGCTCAAGTTGTGCAAGCTGCCACGAAATGGAAGCGGATGGCCCTAAGGCAGTTCGGGATGAAAATAGGAGAAGGCTTATACACCGATATGCGCGCCGTCCGCAAGGATTATTTCTTGGACCACGACCATAGCTGCTATGTGGATCAGTGGGACTGGGAGCTTGCGGTCTCGCCCGAGCAACGAAACCTCAAGTTTCTAAAACAAGTGGTAGAGAAGCTCTGGAAGGTAATTAAGGGGGCGGAAACGCATGCACAGAAGGTCTTCCCCCAGCTGAAGACGGATAAGTATCCCGATTTACCTCAGAAACTGACTTTCATCCATGCCGAAGATATCCTCGACAAATACCCTAACTTACCCCGAAAACAGCGTGAGACGAAAATCGTGCAGGAATTCCCTGCGGTCTTCATCATTGGAATTGGTTATACCCTCAAGGATGGCTACCCACACGAAATGCGGGCCGCAGACTACGATGATTGGGTCTGCGAAACTGTAACTGAGGATGGTAGACCGATGCACGGGATCAATGGTGATATCCTGGTCTGGAACCCTGTTACCCAGCGCCGCCACGAGCTGAGCTCGATGGGAATCCGTGTGAATGCCGAGGACCTGAAAAAACAGCTGGAGATCACTAATCAGCTGCATTTCCTTAAATTTCCCTATCACCAAGCCATCATGAATAACCAGATTCCACTCAGCATTGGGGGCGGTATCGGGCAGTCGCGCACCTTCATGGCCTTGCTCAAAAAGGCACATATCGGCGAAGTGGAAGCCAGCGTCTGGCCCAAGATCCTCAGGGACATGTGTACGAAAAAGAATATCCACATTATCGAGTAATTTTCAAAAAATTCTCCTTTTTTCCCTTAATTGATTAAAAAAAGGAGTTAATAGTGTTCCTATTTTCTTTAAAAAGAGAAAGAATTTAATTTGCCATTGACTTAGAAAGGTCTTCGATAAATTTCAGTTGTTCTTCGGGGGACAATGTTGATAATTCCGCAATAATTTGGCGCATTTCTTCCGCGGGGATGGGCAATTTCCCGAGGGTTTCAATGATTTCGAGTGACAGTCCACCCATGGGGGTTTCCAGCAATTTCTTAATTTCGGGGTCAGCAATATCTTCTACAGGAATACCCTTTGAGATAATCATTTCAACCTTATCCGCTAAAGCCATTCCAGCGGGGAAAGTGGCTTCCATACCGCCGATCCACTTTGGTCTTTGTGTGGGACCACTGACTGCGGGTTTCCGAGATCTCACATATAAAACGGTAATTGCAACGCCCGCTACTGCACCAACTGCGATAATAATATAAATCCAATAATTGCTTGGCGCCGTCGGCTTTATAATTGAGAAGAACCCGGTTACATCCACACTGCTATGCCCTGCTGCATCCGTGGCAGTAATCCTGACAAGGCATTCTTCCGCATCCACCGAAGGAATCGTCCATGCTTCCGTTTCATCGTTAAGAGAAGAATAGACCCCTGCATTGATTTCCTGCCAGCTCCCACCGTTATCCAAGGAATATTCTAGTTTTATGGTCACGGTGGTAAGATCCGAGGAGGACCAGATGATGAACTGCGTGCTGCCGCCCGTAAAGGTGGGTTTTCCATCGGCAAAGGAAGTATCACAGGTTGGTGATGTTTGATCGATAGTAAATAATCCCGAGACGGTAGACCTTATGTGAAGTGCTTGGTCGGTGACACTGATCCGGATTCGACACTGGGTTGATTCGGTTAAAGGCACATTCCACGGTTCAGAGCCGTCATCCGCGTGTGAATAAGAGCCAGAGTTAATGGATTGCCAATTCTGCCCATTATCTGGTGAATATTCGATAAGAACAGTGCGCGGGCTAACACCAGTGCTACTATTCCATACTATATTGGAAGAGATGCCTGCCCTGACTACTCCTCCCAGCGTGGGGGTTATTATCGTGGCATTCGGATACGTGCTAAAAATAAGGAACGCGTTATCACTCTGATCCATGCTGTTTAGCCCAACCGAATCCGTCGCCTGAATGCGAACCAGACACTGGGCTGCATCCAACAAGGGGAGCGTCCAAAGTTCGGTACCATCATTTGCATGGGAATAGTTGCCGCTGATCTCCTGCCAACTTGACCCGTTATTCGCCGAATATTCAATAATTACGGTACAGGGAGAGTAATCCAAAACATTCCAAGTGATATTCAGTCCATCGCCGCCTGTATACATTGTCCACATAGTCGGGACAATGACATTCACATTGGGCGCCGAGGTATCCACCGTCACGGCGATAGAGGCACTATACAAATAGTTATTCGCATTATCAAATACCCGAATGTAAAGGTCATGCGGCCCCTCAGTGGTCGTCCCGGTATTCCAAGTCACCGAGTACGGGGAAGTCGTGTCCGTCCCGATCACGGTGCCGCCGATCGCATCCAGATAGAAGGTGACGTTCTTGACTCCGATCGCATCCGCCGCAGTCGCATTGATTGGGATAGTCCCCTTCACGTAGGCACCCGCAGCAGGCGCGGTGATAGTGGCGTTGGTCGGTGCTGTATTATCAACAGTCAGACCGCGCGCAGTGCTATCCAAATAGTAACCGCTATTATCAAAGACGCGCAGATAAAGATGGTGCCACCCATCCGTGGTCGCTCCGGTATTCCAAGCCACTGAATAGGGGGAAATGGTGTCCGTCCCGATCACGGTACCGCCGATCGCATCCAGATAGAAAGTAACATTCTTCACTCCTATTGCATCTGCTGCATCCGCGTTGATCGAAAGGGTGTCCCGCACATAGGCGTTTGAAGCAGGAGATATAATTATCGCAGTAGTCGGATTGGTATTATCCACAGTCACGGCGGTTCCGGCGCTGTCATAGTAGTTTTCGGCGTTATCAAACACCCGGATATATAAAACATGGCTGCCATCTATCGTACTACTGGTGGTCCAATCAACTGAATATGGCAGGCTCATATCCATCCCGATCACGAATCCCCCAATGGCATCCAAATAAAAAGTAACATTCTTGATCCCTGAGATAGCATCCGTTGCATTTGCCACAATCGAAATCATCCCATGTACATAAGCGCTATCAAGAGGCGAAATAATATTTGCTGTCTCAGGAATCATGTTATCCACCCTCACGGGGTTAGCGGTACTATCCAAATAGTTATTCGCATTATCAAACACCCGGATGTAGAGGTTGTGCCACCCATTGATGGTCATTGTGGTATCCCAAGTCACCGAATACGGCGAGGCGGTGTCTGTCCCGATCACGATGCCGCCGATCGCATCCAGATAGAAGGTGACGTTCTTGACTCCGATAGAATCCACGGCAGTCGCATCGATTGGGATAGTTCCCTTGACGTTGGAACCCTCGACAGGCGCGGTGATAGTAGCGGCAGTCGGCGCCGCGTTATCCACTGTCACGGCGGTAGCGGTACTATCTAAATAGTTATTCACATTATTGAATACCCGGATGTAGAGATTATGCGTCCCATCAGTGGTTGTCCCAGTATTCCAAGTAACCGAGTATGGGAAAGTCGTGTCCGTCCCGATCACGGTGCCGCCGATCGCATCTAGATAGAAGGTAACATTCTTGACTCCGATAGAATCCGTGGCAGTCGCATCGATCGGGATGGTCCCTTTGACGTAGGCACCCGTGGCAGGCGCGGTGATGGTAGCGTTGGTCGGCAGCTCGTTATCCACCGTCACGGTGGTGGCGGCGCTGTCTAAATAATTATTTGCATTATCGAACACCCGGATGTAGAGGTTGTGTGCCCCATCGGTGGTTGTGGTAGTAACCCAGCTCACTGAATAAGGCGAGGTAGTATCCGTCCCGATCACAGTGCCATCGATCACATCCAGATAGAAGGTGACGTTCTTAACTCCGATCGCATCAGTGGCAGTCGCATCGATTGGGATAGTCCCCTTCACGTAGGCATCCGTGGCAGGCGCGGTGATAGTGGCGTTGGTCGGCGCCGTATTATCCACCATCACGATGGTGGCGACACTGTCCAAATAATAATTCACATTATCGAACACTCGAATGTAGAGATTGTGAGTCCCATCGGTGGTCATCGCAGTATTCCAAGCCACCGAGTACGGCAAGTCCGTGTCCGTCCCGATCACGGTGCCGCCGATTGCATCCAGATAGAAGGTGATGTTCTTGATACCTATAGCATCCGTGGCAGTCGCATCGATTGGGATAGTCCCCTTGACGTAGGCACCCGCGGCAGGCGCGGTGATAGCGGCGGCAGTCGGCGCCGCGTTATCCACGGTCACGGCGGTAGCGGCACTATCTAAATAGTTATTCGCATTATCAAACACCCGGATGTAGAGGTTGTGTGCCCCATCGGTGGTTGTGGTAGTATCCCAACTCACTGAATAAGGCGAGGTAGTATCCGTCCCGATCACGGTGCCGCCGATTGTATCCAGATAGAAGGTGATGTTCTTGATACCGATAGCATCCGTGGCAGTCGCATCGATCAGGATAAGCCCCTTGACGTAGGCATCCGCGACAGGCGCGGTGATAGTGGCGGCAGTCGGCGCCGCGTTATCCACGGTCACGGCGGTAGCGGCACTATCTAAATAGTTATTCGCATTATCAAACACCCGGATGTAGAGATTATGCGCCCCATCGGCGGCCGTGGCGGTATTCCAAGCCACCGAATAAGGTGCGGTCGTATCCGTCACGCCCGCGGGCCCCCCAATTGCATCCAGATAGAAGGTGACGTTCTTAACTCCAATCGTATCTGCAGCGTTCGCATTGATCGAAATGGTTCCCCGCACAAAGGAGCCCGCGTCGGGTGCAGTGATGGTAGCGGTGGTCGGCGCCGTATTATCGACGTTAATGGCAGTGGCAATGCTATCTAAATAATTATTTGCATTATCAAAGGCTCGGATATAGAGGTTATGCGCCCCATCAGAGGTCGTGGCGGTATTCCAAGCCACCGAATAAGGGGTGGACGTATCCGTTCCGATCACGGTTCCACCGATTACGTCTAAATAGAAGGTGACGTTCTTGACCCCAATCGCATCCGCCGCAGTCGCATCAATCGGAATCGTTCCCCGCATATAGGAGCCCACGGCGGGTGCAGTGATGGTAGCAGTGGTCGGTGCCGTACTATCGACCATCACGTTAGTGGCGCCGCTATCTAAATAATTATTCGTATTGTCATACACCCGGATGTAGAGATTGTGACTCCCATCGGTTGTTATATTAGTGTTCCAGCTCACCGAATATGGAGAAGTGGTGTCCGTGCCGATCACGATTCCTCCAAGGGTATCTAAAAAGAAGGTGACATTTTTCACGCCAATCGCATCCACCGCATTCGCAGTAATCGGAATCGTGTCCTTCACATAGGAGCTCGCGGTAGGTGCGGTAATAGTGGCAGTAGTTGGAGCCGTATTATCGACCGTGACGGCAGTAGCAGCGCTATCTAAATAATTATTCGCATTATCATATACTCGGATGTAGAGATTGTGCGCCCCATCGGTGGTCGTGGTAGTATCCCAACTCACCGAATAAGGCGAGATAGTATCCGTGCCAATAACGGTTCCACCAATTGTATCGAGATAGAAAGTGACGTTCTTGACCCCAATTGCATCCGCCGCAGTCGAATCAATCGGAATTGTCCCCTTCACATAGGATCCAGCGGCAGGAGCAGTTATATCTGCCGTGATCGGTGCGGTATTATCAACCGTCACACCAGTGGCAACACTATCCCGGTAGTTTCCAGCATTATCAAAAGCTCGGATATATAAATCATGCGGTCCATCGGTCGCGGTCCCGGAATTCCAGGTAATTACATATGGCAAGGTCGAATTCACTCCGATCACAGTCCCCCCAATGGCATCTAAGTAGAAGGTGACATTCTTAATCCCCGAAGTGACATCCGTTGCAGTTGCAGTAATTGTGAAGGTCCCTCTGATATAGGCCCCTGGGAGAGGCATGGTGATAGTGGCAGTAGTCGGAAGCGTGTTATCCACTGTTATAGGAATGGCAACGCTATCTAAATAGTTAGCATTATA
>Ga0316628_100002741_pt1 | contig 13227 bp, 9 predicted proteins | sample OWC_Aug_M2_C1_D5_FD_207648 | JGI IMG/M metagenome (GOLD analysis project Ga0316628, IMG submission 207648) | Wetland soil microbial communities from Old Woman Creek delta, Ohio, United States - OWC_Aug_M2_C1_D5_C | ecosystem: Environmental > Terrestrial > Soil > Wetlands | place: USA: Ohio... | reverse complement strand
AGGCGATGGTGGAGGGCGGGGCGCACCAGGGCGTGGCGGCGAGGCTGCGCGAGTTCGCCTACGCCGGGCTCGAGGACCTGCTCGCCCGGGCGAAGGCCTCGGGGCGCCCGGCGCTGGTGGTGGTGCTGGATGGGCTCCAGGACCCCCACAACCTGGGGGCGGTCATCCGCTCGGCGGACGCCCTGGGGGTGCACGGGGTGGTGCTCCCGAAGGACCGCTCGGTGGGGGTGACCGCCACCGTGGCGCGGGCCTCGGCCGGGGCGGTGGAGCACGTCCCGGTGGCGCGGGTGACCAACCTCTCCCGGGCGCTCGAGGAGCTCAAGGCGGCGGGGCTCTGGGTAGCGGCGGCGGACCCCGAGGGGGACCAGGCGCTGTGGGACGCCCGGCTGGACGGACCCCTGGCGGTGGTCATCGGGGCGGAGGGGGCGGGGGTGCGACCCGGAGTGCTGAAGCACTGCGACCTGCGCCTGCGCATTCCGATGGCCGGACGGGTGGCGTCACTGAACGCCTCGGTGTCGGCGGCGCTGGTGCTGTACGAGGTCGCCCGGCAGCGGGCGGCGCCCAGGGCGTTCGCCTTGACTCCGGCCAAGTCCGTCCCATAAAAGGCCCAGCCCTTCCGGGGCCCTGGCGAAGTGTACCCTGGGGACCACGGCGAGCTGCTTGCCGGTGTAGCTCAGCAGGTAGAGCAACTGATTTGTAATCAGTAGGTCGCGGGTTCGACCCCCGCCGCCGGCCAGGAGGCGATCAGGACGGCGCAGGAGAGGAGAGCGGCAGCAGCTGGCGTACGAGACGAGTCATGGAGGGGTACCCAAGTGGCCAAAGGGAGCAGACTGTAAATCTGCCGGCTCTACGCCTTCGTTGGTTCGAATCCAACCCCCTCCAACCAGGCACACTGGAGCAGCAGGCGGGAATAGCTCAGTTGGTAGAGCGTCAGCCTTCCAAGCTGAATGTCGCGGGTTCGAATCCCGTTTCCCGCTCCAACACGAAGGCGGAGCGAAGACCAGCAGCAAGCCCTGATAGCTCAGTTGGTAGAGCGCATCCTTGGTAAGGATGAGGTCTCCAGTTCAATCCTGGATCAGGGCTCCATTCGAGGTTCGAGATAGAGGAGCAAGATGAGCAAGGAAAAGTTTGCGCGCACCAAGCCCCACGTGAACGTGGGGACCATCGGGCACGTCGACCACGGGAAGACCACGCTGACCGCGGCCATCACCAAGGTGCTGGCCAAGCAGGGCGGAGCCCAGGCGCTGGCCTACGATCAGATCGACAAGGCCCCCGAGGAGCGGGAGCGCGGCATCACCATCTCCACGGCGCACGTGGAGTACGAGACCAAGAACCGGCACTACGCCCACGTGGACTGCCCGGGTCACGCCGACTACGTGAAGAACATGATCACCGGCGCCGCCCAGATGGACGGGGCGATCCTGGTGGTGAGCGCGGCGGACGGTCCGATGCCCCAGACCCGCGAGCACATCCTGCTCGCCCGTCAGGTGGGCGTGCCCTACATCGTGGTCTACCTGAACAAGGTGGACATGCTCGATGACCCCGAGCTCCGCGAGCTGGTGGAGATGGAGATCCGGGATCTGCTCAAGAAGTACGAGTTCCCGGGCGACAAGACCCCGATCATCGCCGGCAGCGCGCTGAAGGCGCTGGAGGGCGACCCCAGCGAGATGGGCGAGGGCTCCATCATGAAGTTGATGGACGCGCTCGACACCTACATCCCGACCCCGGAGCGGCAGACGGACAAGCCGTTCCTGATGCCGGTGGAGGACGTGTTCTCCATCGCCGGCCGCGGCACCGTGGCCACCGGCCGCGTGGAGCGCGGGAAGATCAAGGTGGGCGAGGAGGTGGAGATCGTCGGCCTCCGCCCGACCACCAAGACGGTGGTCACCGGGGTGGAGATGTTCCGGAAGCTGCTCGACGAGGGCATGGCCGGGGACAACATCGGGGCGCTCCTCCGCGGCCTGAAGCGCGAGGACGTGGAGCGCGGGCAGGTGCTGGCCAAGCCGGGCAGCATCACCCCGCACACCAAGTTCAAGGCGCAGATCTACGTGCTGACCAAGGAGGAGGGCGGGCGCCACACCCCGTTCTTCAAGGGTTACCGGCCGCAGTTCTACTTCCGCACCACCGACGTGACCGGGACGGTGAAGCTCCCGGACAACGTGGAGATGGTGATGCCGGGGGACAACATCGCGATCGAGGTGGAGCTCATCACCCCCATCGCCATGGAGAAGGAGCTGCGGTTCGCCATCCGTGAGGGTGGCCGGACGGTGGGCGCCGGGGTCGTCGCCGAGGTCCTGGAGTAGGAGTAGGATTGCCGGCCCCCGGAAGGGGGTCGACGGTCGCGGAAGGGGGAGGCCACCTGCCCAGGTGGCTTTCCCCTTCGTGCCGTTCTGAGGACGAGGGAGTCATGCCGAAGGGAAACAGGAGCATCATCTCGCTCGAGTGTCCGGTGTGTAAGCGCCGGAACTACTCGACGACCAAGAACCGGCGAAAGAGCCAGGACAAGCTCGAGCTGAGCAAGTTCTGCCCCTGGTGCCGGAAGCACACGGACCACAAGGAAGGAAAGGTCTGACGGAGCGCAGTTCTAGGCCAGTAGCTCCAATGGTAGAGCAGCGGTCTCCAAAACCGCGTGTTGGGGGTTCGAATCCCTCCTGGCCTGCCATTTCGAGCACCCGCGCGGGACCAAAGACGCCATGGCAGCCAACGACGCAACGACCGTAGCCAACCGCTCCGCGATGACCCCCGAGCGGCTGGTGGTCATCTTCACGCTCTGCCTGGCGATCGTGCTGGTGCTGTTCCTGAAGCACGTCGTCGGCCCGGTCTGGGTGGCGGTGGGGCTGCCGGACCGCCCGCTGATCGAGGGTGCGGAGGAGTGGACCTACAGCTCGCTGGTGGCGGTGGCGGTCACCGGGGCGCTGCTCGGCGCGGCCTGGGCAAACTCCAAGGTGCGGCGCCTGGCGTTCGAGACGGCCTCGGAGCTGATGCGGGTGACCTGGCCCGGCCTCGCCGAGACGCGGGTCTCGACGGTGGCGGTGGTGGTGGCCTCGCTGGTGGCGGGGGTGGTGCTCTTCGGCATCGACACGCTGTCCTACAAGCTGATGGTGGAGTGGCTGCCCGCCCTGTGGGGGAAGCTGTGATGGCCGACAAGCGCTGGTACGCGGTCCACACCTACTCGGGCTTCGAGAACAAGGCGAAGAAGAGCCTGGAGGAGAAGATCCGGATGGAGGGGCTCCAGGACTCGTTCGGCGAGATCCTGATCCCGGTGGAGCAGGTGGTGGAAATGGTGAAGGGGGAGAAGAAGACCTCCAAGCGGAAGTTCCTCCCCGGCTACATCCTGGTGCAGATGGAGATGAACGACCGGACCTGGCACCTGGTGAAGAACACGCCGAAGGTGACCGGGTTCATCGGGGCGGCGGCGAACGAGCAGCCCCCGCCGATTCCCGACCGGGAGATGGAGCGGCTGACCACCCAGATCTCCGAGGGGACGCTCAAGCCCAAGCCGAAGGTGCAGTTCGAGGAGGGCGACACCGTCCGGGTCATCGATGGCCCGTTCAGCAACTTCAACGGGACGGTGGAAGAGGTGAACCCGGACAAGGGCCGGGTGAAGGTGCTGGTGTCCATCTTCGGCCGGGCGACCCCGGTGGAGCTGGACTTCATGCAGGTGGAGAAGACGAGCACCTAGCCGGCGCTCGGAGAAGTGAAGTGGGCCGCGCGGAGCGCCTCTGCTCCGACAGCGTGTTCGGCCGTGGGAGGGCAGCCCGCCCGCATGCACCACGGTGAGGTCAGACGATGAAGAAGGTCACCGGACAGGTGAAGCTGCAGATCCCCGCGGGCAAGGCCAACCCGGCCCCGCCCATCGGGCCGGCGCTCGGCCAGCAGGGCGTCAACATCATGGAGTTCTGCAAGCAGTTCAACGCCGCGACGCAGGCGCAGGCGAAGGAAGGCCTGATCATCCCGGTGATCATCACCGTGTACCAGGACCGCTCCTTCACCTTCGTCCTGAAGACGCCTCCGGCGGCGGTGCTGTTGAAGAAGGCGGCCGGGCTGCACACCGAGAAGAAGAAGGGCTCGGGGGCGCACAAGCCGGGCAAGGAGAAGGTCGGTCAGGTGAAGAGGAAGCAGCTGGAGGACATCGCCCGGCTGAAGATGCCGGACATGACCGCCGGCTCGCTCGAGGCGGCGATGGCCACCATCGCCGGAACCGCCCGCTCGATGGGCATCGACATCGTCGACTGACGGCTCCCCCGGAGACTCCTGACATGACGACCAAGACTGCGAAGAAGTTCCGTGCGGCAGCCGAGCTGGTGGACCGCAACAAGCGCTACACCGTCGACGAGGCCTTCAAGCTGCTCAAGGAGACGGTCTCCAGGCGCGGGGTGAAGTTCGACCAGACGGTGGACGTGGCGATCAACCTGGGGGTGGACCCGAAGCACGCCGACCAGATGGTGCGTGGTGCGGTGGTGCTGCCCAACGGCATCGGAAAGACGGTGCGGGTGGCGGTGTTCGCCAAGGGCGAGAAGCAGCGCGAGGCCCAGGACGCCGGCGCCGACGTGGTGGGCGAGGCGGATCTGGCGAAGCGGATCGAGGAGGGCTTCATGGACTTCGACACCGTCATCGCCACCCCGGACATGATGGGCGTGGTGGGCCGGCTGGGGAAGGTGCTCGGTCCCCGCGGCCTGATGCCGAACCCGAAGGTGGGGACGGTGACCGCGGACGTGGGCAAGGCGATCCGCGAGGCCAAGGGCGGCAAGGTGGAGTTCCGCGCCGAGAAGGCGGGCATCGTCCACGCCCCGGTGGGCAAGGCGTCGTTCCCGGCCGAGAAGCTGACGGAGAACTTCAACGCGCTCATCGAGCTGGTGATGAAGCTCAAGCCGTCGACGGCGAAGGGCGTGTATCTGAAGGGCGCGACCATCAGCGCGACGATGACCCCGGGAATCAAGCTGGACGTGCAGGAGATCGGCGCCCGGTACCGGTAGACGCTGGGCCGCGAGCCCTCGGCCGGGCGGGCCAGCGTGAGGCCTCGTGCGGGCGGGCACCGACGTGCTCGTCTGGACTGGAGCGCCGAGGTGCCGGCTCCGATGGAAGCCGGGCCCGCCGCGGGGTGGGCCAGCGTGCAGAAGAGTCGCTGGCCTCGGCCTCGCGGCGTGGCGGGTTGTCACGGGTGCGTGGTTCGATCTGCGCGAGTGTTTCGCGAACCCGAGTGGGAAACCGTTTGGGACGGTGGGGGGAGGGAGGGGTCGCAAGGTCCGTCCGGGCGTTCCAAACGGTTTCCCGGGTGCTCTTGGGGACGCTTCAGGAGCTGCCCTGCCTGCTTCAGTGACAGCGGAGCGGTTTCCCCAACCCCGTCTGGGAACCATTTTCGAACGGCAAACGGGACCTTGCGACCTCTCCCCGGGGGGACCGTCCCAAAATGTTCCCCAAACCGACCTTCGGAGTCATTTCCAGCCATGGAGGACTCCGGGCCGTGGCGACCCGCCAGGCGAGCGGACTTGGCGGCATGGCGTCTCAACCCGGCCGCCCGGCAGGGCTTTGACATCCGGCCCGGCCCTTGCTAGATGCGCCGGTTCCGCCGGGAGCGACAGCCCCCGGCAACCCCCTGGTCCAAGACCGCAGGGACGGGTGCGACCCCCGTCGAAATGGAGGCTGGCGACGGCCCGACCTCCAGCCCTGCCGAGACGAAGGGAGCGCTGGGACCCGGACGCGGGACCCAGGATGCGGGTCTTCCCCGCACAAGAGGACGCCCCCGAGGCGTCCCTCTCGCTCTGCCACTCTGGCTCAGGGCAGCACGCCAGGCCGTCAAGGCCGGCACGATGGGAGGTGAGACAGAGTGGAGAAGAGCGAGAAGGAAGTGATGATCAAGGAGCTGAACGAGAAGTTCGCCCGGGCCCGGACGGCCATCGTGGCGGAGTTCTCGAAGCTCAACGTGGACACGGTCACCCGGCTGCGGAAGAAGCTCCGCGACTCCGGGGTGGACTACAAGGTCCTGAAGAACACGCTTGCCAAGCGGGCTGCCAAGGGCACGCCCGTCGAGGTGGTGAGCGACGACTTCACGGGCCCGGTGGCCATCGCCATCGGCTACGACGACGTGGTCGTCCCGGCGAAGGTCCTCCAGGAGTTCATCAAGGATCTTGAAACCATCAAGGTCCGGAGCGCCGTCGTCGAGGGCAAGAAGATCAACGCCGCGGGGGTGGCTGCACTGGCGAAGATGCCGGGGCTGCCGGAGCTCCGGGCGAGGATCCTCGGAATGCTCAACCAGCCGGCGGGCAAGCTCGTCCGGACGGTGGCCGAGCCAGGAAGCCGCCTCGCCCGCCTGATCAAGGCCAGGGCAGAGGCGCTGGAGAAGACAACTTAATTGAAGCGATAAGTCCCCTAACCCTTTCACCTGGGACCGCTCTGCCGCACAGAGTCAAGTCCCGTTAAGAGGCTGAATTCCGCCATGGCAGACCTGAATCAAATCGTCGACTCGCTGTCCTCCCTCACCGTGATGGAGGCCGCCGAGCTCGTGAAGAAGCTCGAGGAGAAGTGGGGCGTGTCCGCCGCCGCCGTCGCCGTCGCCGCTCCTGGCGCCGGTGCGGGGGGCGCGGCCGCGGCTCCGGCCGAGGAGAAGACCGAGTTCACGGTCGTCCTCGCCAACGCGGGTGCGAACAAGATCAACGTCATCAAGGAGATCCGCGCCATCACTGGCCTGGGCCTGAAGGAGGCCAAGGACCTGGTCGAGGGCGCTCCCAAGACGGTGAAGGAAGGCGTCAACAAGGACGACGCCAAGAAGATCAAGGACCAGCTCACCGCGGCTGGCGCCACCGTCGAGATCAAGTAATCGGCGAGCGGATTGGGCGTCGTGCCGGGGCCCACGTCCCCCGGCACGCTCGCTCCGCGCTTTTCCGTGTCTGGCGTGCCGGTGTCCTCCTCCTGAGCGAGGGGCGCCGGCATCGCCCTTTTGAGAAACCAAAGCTTCCCGTCGTCAGGGAGACCGAATGCCCGCCAGCGTCCAGAACAACTTCCGCACCCGGAAGAGCTTCGCGAAGATCCAGAAGATCATCGACATCCCCAACCTCATCAACATCCAGAAGCAGTCGTACGAGAAGTTCCTCCAGGCGGACGTCGCACCGGACAAGCGCGAGGACGTTGGACTGCAGGGCGTCTTCAAGTCGGTCTTCCCCATCCGTGACTTCAACGAGACCAGCTCGCTGGAGTTCGTGAGCTACAACCTCGAGCGGCCGAAGTACGACGTCGACGAGTGCCACCAGCGCGGGATGACCTACTCGGCGCCGATCAAGGTCGTGGTCCGCCTGGTGGTCTGGGACAAGGACGAGGAGACCGGCGCGCAGTCGATCCGCGACGTGAAGGAGCAGGAGGTCTACTTCGGCGAGATCCCGCTGATGACCCAGAACGGGACCTTCATCATCAACGGGACCGAGCGGGTGGTGGTCAGCCAGCTGCACCGGAGCCCCGGCGCCTTCTTCGACCACGACAAGGGCAAGAGCCACAGCTCGGGCAAGCTGCTCTACAACGCCCGCATCATTCCCTACCGCGGCTCGTGGATCGACTTCGAGTTCGACCACAAGGACCTCCTCTACGTCCGCATCGATCGCCGCCGGAAGCTGCCGGCCACCGTGCTGATCCGCGCCCTGGGCGCCGTGCCGGACACCGCGAAGAAGAACCCCATCGAGTTCCGCGGCACCACCGAGGAGATCCTCAACTACTACTACGCCACCGAGACCATCTACCTGAACTCGGCGAGCGACTACGAGAAGTCGGTGGAGCTGGAGCTGCTCCCCGGCCAGCGCGCCACCCGCGACATCAAGACCAAGTCCGGCGAGGTGATCGTCAAGAAGAACCGCAAGTTCACCCGCGGGGCGATCAAGAAGCTCGAGGCGGCGAAGATGCGCACGCTGCCCATCGACCAGGACGAGCTGTTCACCAAGGTCTCGGCCTACGACGTGGTGGACGAGGCCACCGGCGAGGTGATCCTCGAGTGCAACGAGGAGGTCAGCCAGGAGAAGGTGGACGAGCTCCTCAAGCGCAACATCAAGGAGTTCAAGGTCCTCTTCATCGACAACCTCAACGTGGGCCCGTACCTGCGTGAGACGTTGATGCTGGACAAGATCGACTCGCCCGAGCAGGCGATCATGGAGATCTACCGGCGGCTCCGCCCCGGCGACCCCCCGACGCCCGAGACGGCGATCAACCTCTTCACCAACCTCTTCTTCAACCCCGAGCGCTACGACCTCTCCAAGGTCGGCCGGCTGAAGCTGAACTTCAAGTTCGGGCTCGAGGAGCCACTGGACGGGCAGATCCTCACCAAGCGCGACATCCTCGAGGTCATCCGCTACCTGATCGACCTCAAGAACGGTCGGGGGACCATCGACGACATCGACCACCTCGGCAACCGCCGGGTCCGCGCGGTGGGCGAGCTGCTGGAGAACCAGTACCGCATCGGGCTGGTGCGCATGGAGCGGGCGATCAAGGAGCGGATGAGTCTCCAGGAAATCGAGACCCTCATGCCCCACGACCTGATCAACGCCAAGCCGGTCACGGCGGTGATCAAGGAGTTCTTCGGGTCGAGCCAGCTGTCGCAGTTCATGGACCAGACCAACCCCCTGTCCGAGGTGACGCACAAGCGCCGCCTCTCGGCTCTGGGCCCGGGTGGTCTGACCCGCGAGCGCGCCGGCTTCGAGGTGCGCGACGTGCACCCCACCCACTACGGCCGCATCTGCCCCATCGAGACGCCGGAAGGGCCGAACATCGGCCTCATCGCGTCGCTGTCGACGTTCGCCCGGGTCAACGAGTTCGGCTTCGTCGAGACCCCGTACCGCAAGGTCGAGGCCGGTGCGGTCACCGGCGAGACCGCCTTCTACTCGGCACTGGAGGAGGAGAAGCACACCATCGCCCAGGCGAACGCCGAGTTCGACAAGAAGGGCAAGTTCATCAACGAGCTGGTGTCCAGCCGGCGCGGGGGCGAGTTCGTCCAGGCCAAGCCCGAGGACGTCGATCTGATGGACGTGTCGCCGAACCAGCTGGTCTCGGTGGCCGCCTCGCTGATCCCCTTCCTGGAGAACGACGACGCCAACCGCGCGCTCATGGGCAGCAACATGCAGCGCCAGGCGGTGCCGCTCCTCCGCACCCAGTCGCCGCTGGTGGGCACGGGCATGGAGGCGGTGGTGGCCCGCGACTCGGGCGTCACCTGCGTGGCGCGCCGCGACGGCATCGTGGAGGCCGTGGACGCCAGCCGCATCGTGGTGAAGGCGGACATGGGCAACGTCTCGGACGTGGCGTCCGAGGTCGACATCTACAACCTGCTCAAGTACCAGCGGAGCAACCAGAACACCTGCCTCAACCAGAAGCCCATCGTGAAGAGGGGCGACCGGGTGCGGAAGGGCGACGTCATCGCCGACGGGCCGGCCACCGAGACCGGTGAGCTGGCGCTGGGGGCGAACGTGGTCGTCGCCTTCATGCCCTGGCAGGGCTACAACTTCGAGGACTCGATCCTGCTCTCGGAGCGGCTCCTCAAGGACGACATCTTCACCTCGATCCACATCGAGGAGTTCGAGTGCATCGCCCGGGACACCAAGCTCGGGAAGGAAGAGATCACCCGCGACATCCCCAACGTCGGCGAGGAGGCTCTCAAGGACCTCGACGAGTCGGGGATCATCCGGATCGGCGCCGAGGTGAAGCCGGGCGACGTCCTGGTGGGGAAGATCACCCCCAAGGGCGAGACCCAGCTCAGCCCCGAGGAGAAGCTCCTCCGGGCCATCTTCGGCGAGAAGGCGGGCGACGTGCGCGACAGCTCGCTCCGCGTCCCCCCGGGCGTCACCGGCACCATCATCGGGGCCAAGGTGTTCAGCCGGAAGGGCGTGGAGAAGGACGAGCGGGCCAAGCAGATCGAGTCCGCCGACGAGGCCAAGCTCCTCAAGGACCAGAACGACGAGATCAAGGTCATCCAGGACTCGGCCTTCGCCCGTCTCCGGAAGATGCTGACCGGCAAGGAGGTCGAGGGCCGGCTGATCGACGACAAGGGCAAGGTGCTTCTCAAGAAGGGCGACGTCCTCGACGACGCGCTGCTCTCCACCGTGCCCTACCGGTACTGGAACGAGATCAGCGTGGGCGAGCCGCTGGACAGCAAGGTCCGCGACATCCTGCGCAGCCTCGAGGAGCAGAAGGAGGCGGTGAAGCTCGTCTTCGGGGAGAAGATCGCCCGCATCAAGAAGGGCGACGAGCTCCCGCCGGGCGTCATCAAGATGGTCAAGGTGTACGTGGCCATCAAGCGCAAGCTCGCGGTGGGCGACAAGATGGCCGGTCGCCACGGGAACAAGGGCGTGGTCAGCCGCGTCCTCCCCGAGGAGGACATGCCGTACCTCGAGGACGGCCGTCCGGTGGACATCGTCCTCAACCCGCTCGGCGTGCCGAGCCGGATGAACATCGGCCAGATCCTCGAGACCCACCTGGGCTGGGCCGCCCGCGGGGTGGGCGAGCGGCTGCAGAAGTTCATCGAGGAGCGGTGGAGCGGCGAGCAGCTGAAGAAGGAGCTGAAGACCATCTACGACGACCGGGCCTTCGGGGAGTTCATCGACGGGCTCCCGGAGAAGGAGATCGTCACCCTCTGCCAGCGGCTGCGCCGTGGCATCCACGTGGCCACCCCGGTGTTCGACGGCGCGCGGGAGAACGAGATCCACGCGCTGCTCGACGAGGCGGACCTCCCGCGCTCCGGCCAGATGGTGCTCTTCGACGGGCGCACCGGCGAGCCGTTCGACCAGAGCGTCACCGTGGGCGTGATGTACATGCTCAAGCTGCACCACCTGGTGGACGAGAAGATCCACGCCAGGAGCATCGGGCCCTACAGCCTGGTCACCCAGCAGCCGCTGGGCGGCAAGGCGCAGTTCGGCGGACAGCGGCTCGGGGAGATGGAGGTCTGGGCGATGGAGGCCTACGGCGCGGCCTACACGCTCCAGGAGTTCCTCACCGTGAAGTCCGACGACGTGGTGGGCCGGACCCGGATGTACGAGGCCATCGTCAAGGGCGACAACGTGCTCGAGTCGGGCCTGCCCGAGTCGTTCAACGTGCTCCTCAAGGAGCTCCAGTCGCTGGCCATGGACGTGGAGCTGCTGGAGACCGCCCCGCCCGAGCGGCAGCGGTCGATCGGTGACGGGTTCGACGGCGGGCCCAGGAAGTCCGGGACGGACGGCTGACCTTCCGGCGCCCCGCAGCACGGGGGGCGCCGCCTACTTCTGATTCGAGTGGCCGGCAGACCGCGCCTCGCGCGACTCCGGCCGGACGTGAACGAAAGACTTCGGAGGCAACGTGAAGGACATCTTCAACTTCTTCGAGAAGCCGAAGGACCCGCTGTCGTTCCAGGCCATCCGCGTGGCCCTGGCCAGCCCGGACAAGATCCGGCAGTGGTCCCACGGCGAGGTGAAGAAGCCCGAGACGATCAACTACCGCACCTTCAAGCCGGAGCGGGACGGGCTCTTCTGCGCCCGCATCTTCGGCCCGGTGAAGGACTACGAGTGCAACTGCGGCAAGTACAAGCGGATGAAGCACCGCGGCGTGGTCTGCGAGAAGTGCGGCGTGGAGGTCATCCAGTCCAAGGTGCGGCGCGAGCGGCTGGGGCACATCACCCTGGCCACGCCGGTGGCGCACATCTGGTTCCTGAAGAGCCTGCCCAGCCGGATCGGCAACCTGCTCGACATCACGCTGAAGGATCTGGAGAAGGTCCTCTACTGCGAGAGCTACATCATCATCGATCCCAAGGCCACGCCGCTGGTGAAGGGCGAGCTGGTCAGCGAGGAGAAGCTGCACCGGCTCTACCAGGAGCACGGTGAGGAGAGCTTCTCCGCTGGGATGGGCGGCGAGGCGGTCCGCGAGATGCTGCGGGGGATCGACGTCCACAAGCTCTCGGAGGAGCTCCGCCGCGAGATGCGGGAGACCAACTCCGAGGCCAAGCGGAAGAAGATCGCCAAGCGGCTCAAGGTGGTGGAGGCGTTCCGCATCTCGGGCAACAGGCCGGAGTGGATGATGCTCGACGTCATCCCGGTCATCCCGCCCGACCTGCGCCCGCTGGTGCCGCTGGACGGGGGCCGGTTCGCGACCTCGGACCTGAACGACCTCTACCGCCGGGTCATCAACCGGAACAACCGGCTGAAGCGGCTGCAAGAGCTCAACGCGCCGGACATCATCATCCGCAACGAGAAGCGGATGCTGCAGGAGGCGGTGGACGCGCTGTTCGACAACGGCCGCCGCGGCAAGACCATCACCGGCCCGAACAAGCGGCCGCTGAAGTCGCTCTCCGACATGCTGAAGGGCAAGCAGGGCCGGTTCCGCCAGAACCTGCTCGGGAAGCGCGTGGACTACTCCGGCCGCTCGGTGATCGTGGTCGGCCCGGAGCTGAAGCTCCACCAGTGCGGCCTGCCGAAGATCATGGCCCTCGAGCTGTTCAAGCCGTTCATCTACAACAAGCTCGAGGAGAAGGGGTACGTCACCACCATCAAGAGCGCGAAGAAGATGGTGGAGCGCGAGCGCCCCGAGGTCTGGGACATCCTCGAGGAGGTCATCCGCGAGCACCCGGTCCTCCTGAACCGCGCGCCCACGCTGCACCGCCTCGGCATCCAGGCCTTCGAGCCGGTGCTGATCGAGGGCAAGGCGATCCAGCTGCACCCGCTGGTCTGCGCCGCGTTCAACGCCGACTTCGACGGCGACCAGATGGCCGTCCACGTCCCGCTCTCCGTCGAGGCTCAGATGGAGGCGCGGGTGCTGATGATGTCCACCAACAACATCCTCAGCCCGGCGAACGGCAAGCCGATCATCGTCCCCACCCAGGACATGGTGCTCGGCATCTACTACATGACCCGCCCGCGCGAGTTCGCCAAGGGCGAGGGCCGGGTGTTCGCCTCGCCCGAGGAGGTGCGCGCCGCGTACGACCACGGCGAGGTCGCGCTGCAGGCCAAGGTGGTCTGCCGCATCGACGGGGTCCGCAAGGAGACCACCGTGGGTCGGGTCCTGCTCTCGGACATCGTCCCCAAGAAGGTGGGCTTCGACGCGATCAACAAGGTCCTGGGCAAGAAGGAGCTCGGGGCGCTGATCGACCTCTGCTACCGCCTCACCGGTGAGAAGGAGACCGTCCTCCTCGCCGATCGCATCCGGAGCCTCGGGTACACCAACGCCACCCGGGCCGGCGTCTCCATCGCCCTCAAGGACATGAAGATCCCGGCCCGGAAGCAGGAGTTCCTCGAC
>Ga0316628_100002740_pt1 | contig 13230 bp, 15 predicted proteins | sample OWC_Aug_M2_C1_D5_FD_207648 | JGI IMG/M metagenome (GOLD analysis project Ga0316628, IMG submission 207648) | Wetland soil microbial communities from Old Woman Creek delta, Ohio, United States - OWC_Aug_M2_C1_D5_C | ecosystem: Environmental > Terrestrial > Soil > Wetlands | place: USA: Ohio... | reverse complement strand
CCCAGCGGCGCACAGGTATATTTCGTTGAGGACCACGATCTGCCGATGCTGGACGTGGCAGTGAATTTTCCGGCAGGCAGCGCCTTCGACAGCGCGGGGACATCTGGCTTGGCCGCCCTGACTCAGGGCATGCTGGATCATGGAGCGGTGGGCCTGAGCGAGGACGACATCTCCCGCAAGCTGGCCGATGTGGGCGCGGAACTGGGGGGAAATTTCGACCCGGACCGCGCCGCCGTCAGTTTGCGCACCTTGAGCCGCGCCGCCGAGCGCGATCAGGCGCTCGACATCCTGGCCAGCCTGTTGCAGCACCCGGCCTTTCCCAAGGATGTCCTGGCGCGCGAAAGACAGCGCACCATGGCGATGCTGAAGGAAGCCGACACCAAGCCGGAAGAAATTGCCGCCCAAGCCTTCGGCCGGGCAGTTTACGATGGACATCCCTACGGTCTGCGGCCGACCGGCGAGGTTGCCACGGTGAGAAAGATTCAGCGCGCCGACGTGGAAGCGTTTTACCGCCAGCACTATGGGGCCAAATCCGCGGTGGTGGCATTGATGGGCGACGTGACACGCGCCCAGGCCGAGGCCATCGCACAGAAACTCACCGCGCAACTGCCCCCGGGCGGCGCCTCGCCCATCGTCCCGCAGGTCAACCTGCAGATCAAGGCGAGCGAGCAGCGCATCGCACATCCGGCCACCCAGAGCCACATTCTGATGGGGGCGCCCGGGATCAGCCGCACCGACCCGGACTACTTCACGCTGTATGTGGGCAACTACATCCTGGGCGGTGGCGGCTTCGTGTCGCGCCTGATGCAGGAAGTGCGCGAAAATCGGGGCATGGCCTACAGTGTGTACAGCTACTTCATTCCGCTGCAGCAGCCGGGACAGTTCCAGATCGGCTTGCAGACCAAGAAGGAGCAGGCGGATGAAGCGCTGGGCATGGTGCGCACGACCCTGACCAAATTCATCAGCGATGGGCCGAGCGAGGCAGAGCTCAAGGCAGCCAAGGACAACATCATAGGGGGCTTTCCGTTGCGCATAGACAGCAACAGGAAGATCCTCGAGTATCTCAGCGTCATCGGTTTCTACGGCCTGCCGCTGACCTATCTTGATGACTTCACGGGCAAGGTTGAGCAGGTGAGCGCCGGGCAGATACGCGATGCCTTCAGGCGCCGGGTGAACCCGGAGGCCATGGCGACGGTGATCGTCGGCGCTCCCGAGGCAAGGAAGGAGAGCGGCAAATAAACCGGGTGCGCATCATAGGCGGCGAGTACCGCCGCCGCCTGATCGACTTTCCCGATGCCGAGGGGTTGCGCCCCACGCCGGACCGCGTGCGCGAGACCCTGTTCAACTGGCTGGGACAGGAGTTGTACGGCAGGCGCTGCCTGGATCTTTTTGCGGGCAGCGGTGCGCTGGGGTTCGAGGCGGCGTCGCGCGGCGCGGCGCAGGTGGTGATGGTGGAAAAGAACCGCAAGGTGTACCAGTCCCTGCAGCACAACCTGAAAACGCTGGGATGCATAAACGTGGCGCTGCACTGCGCAGATGGGCTAGAATTCGCCCGGCGCGACGCCGGAAGCTACGACGTGATCTTCCTGGACCCCCCCTTCGACGCCGGATACCTGCCGCAGCTCATGCCGCCTCTTGCGGAACGGCTGGCGGCGGATGGCGTGGTGTATGTCGAAAGCGGCGCGGCGTTTGAGCCGGGTGCCGGCTGGCAGGTGTCCAAGCGGGGGAAGGCGGGCGCAGTGCATTATCAATTATTGAAGTACCAAGAGACAGCATAGTGATCAGAGTAATCTATCCCGGAACTTTCGACCCGATTACCCGCGGCCATGAAGATGTGGTGCGCCGCGCCGCAGGGCTGTTCGGCGAGGTGGTGGTAGCCGTGGCGCAGAGCCGCGCCGGCACCCTGTTTACCCTGGAAGAGCGCGTGGCGATGGCGCGCGACGTGTTTGCCGGCTTCGCCAATGTGCGCGTAGACGGATTTTCCGGCCTCCTGATGAACTATGTGCGCAGCCAGGACGCGCGCGTGGTGCTGCGCGGCTTGCGCGCCGTGTCGGACTTCGAATACGAGTTTCAGATGGCAGGAATGAACCGCAGCCTGCATCCCGATGTCGAAACCGTTTTCCTGACACCTGCGGAGCAATACACCTTCATTTCCGCGAGCATGGTGCGCGAAATCGCGCGGCTGGGCGGCGATGTCGGCAAATTCGTGTCGCCGCTGGTGGCGCAAAAACTGGCGGAAAAAAAGCTATTTTGAAATTGGAAACAAGGAGATAAAGCATGGCCCTGCTGATTAACGAAGAATGCATCAACTGCGACGTGTGCGAACCGGAATGCCCCAACGAAGCCATCTCGCAAGGCGACAGCATTTATGTGATAGACCCCAACAAGTGCACCGAGTGCGTGGGGCATTACGACGAGCCGCAGTGCCAGCAAGTCTGCCCGGTTGCCTGTATCGAGAAGGACGACGGTCACGCGGAAACCAGGGAGCAGCTGCAGGCCAAGTTTGAAAAGCTGATGGCGGCAAAAGGCAAGTAACACAACGCAGCAAAGATTCCGTTCATCGTCGCGCCCGAAACGGGATGACAAAGCCCTCTTATGACGTGGTTATAAGAGGGCTCTTTATTTGACGCGCCCACGTAATAACGATCGGGAAGCGCAGCCCGGCCGGTTCTGTATCCCGCCGTGAGCATGCTGACCGGCTGCCAGCGCCTACGCGTTTCTGCGTATTCTTAAGTGTCCCGCAATGACGTAAATTATCCGGGTTGCCCAACAGGTGCGAGCCTTTCCTACGGAGGCACGGATGAGGGTGGAACGTCGTATTCTGCAGTTCGCGCAGCTGGCCGCGATCTCCATGGTCGCGTTCGTGTGCTTTCAGGTCCTGAGCCCGTTCATTCCCTCCATCCTGTTCGCGATGGTGGCATGCACGTCTACTTGGCCGCTGTACCTGCGCGCGCGCCGGGCGCTATGGGGAAGGCCGACGCTGGCGGCCCTGCTGATGGCGTTGCTGCTGGTTGTGGTGGTGATCGGTCCGTCCGCATTGCTTGCGGTCAGCATGGCATCGAATGTGAAGTCCATGGCGAGTGCGGCCACGCTGCTGGAGAGTCAGGGCGCGCTCAATCCGCCTGCCTGGCTCAAGGAAGCGCCGGTGCTCGGCGCGTACCTGGACAGCTACTGGGAAGATATCCTACTGGGCAAGGAGGAAGCCGCAGCGCTGCTCAGAAAACTGCTCGAACTGTCCATGACTTTCCTCCTCGATGCAGGCCGGGCGATCGGTGCGAGCCTGCTGCAGATGCTGCTTACGGCGTTCATCGCGTTCTTCTTTTACCGCGACGGCGAGTTCCTGGTCCATCAGTTGCGGAGGGGACTGACCAAGCTTGCCGGGGAGCTTGGCGCAAGATTGCTGGATTCGCTGCGCGACACGGTGGCGCGCGTGGTGCAGGGCATTTTCGGCGCGGCGCTGGCGCAGGCGCTGGTGGCCTGGATCGGTTTCCGCATCGCTGGCGTGCCTGGCGCCTTTCTGCTCGCAGCCGCCACTTTCTTTCTTTCGCTGATGCCGATCGGGCCCCCTCTGGTGTGGGGTGGGGCCACGGTGTGGCTGCTGTACCAGGGTTCCTGGGGCTGGGCAGTTTTCATGTTCCTGTGGGGCTTGCTGGCGATCAGCACCATAGACAATGTCGTGAAGCCGTATCTCATAAGCCGCGGCAGCAGCTTGCCATTTCTCCTGATCGTCATGGGCGTGTTCGGAGGTGTATACGCCTTCGGCTTCATCGGCATCTTCATCGGCCCCCCGATACTGGCCCTGGGCCTTACCATGGTGAGTCTGTGGACGTCGCATTCGCAGGCGGACGATGCGGGCTCGATTCGCCGATAGTTTGCGAAGCCGATCTCCTGGGATGCATCGTGAGACGCACCATATCCTTCGATTTATGCAAATGCGTGGCCGCAGGAGAATGCCGATTTGCCGGAGCATGCTCCTGGGTGTGCAGCCAATGGGTTGCGGGCAGCGGCGAAGGGCGCATCCAGCCGCTTGATCAGCGGCTTGTGAGCGGGGGTGGCTGTTCCAGAAGCGAGATTTCGGCAGGAAAGCGCAGACCCCCTTGCAACCTCGTTGCAAGGGGGTTTCTCATTGCGTTGTGCTTTCTGTAAACGCGAAACAATTCGATCAAGCTATCAGTTCTGATAGGTTTCAACAAAAACCGAACGGTATAGAATCGCCGTCACATGACCGGACGGGATCGCATCTATCCAGTGTGTACCGTCAGAGATATGGCCTGTTGGCATATCGATGATAACTGGGCGGCCCTGTTCGAATTGCGTCCGTTGGCATGCGTTCCAAGGCGTGCGACGTCTCAATATTGTACTAAAGCAGACAAAGGAGAAATCATGGAACAAGTCGATAAATACATCCGAACGGTTTTTGCAGCGAGCGTTGCACTGGGTGAGGAAGAAATATTTGGCGAGAACCTGACGCTGGCGCAGATCATGGCCCGCTCCGGCAAATTGCATAACAGCATCGACCTCATGGAAGCGTTTGCGCGCACCGCAAACGGCCTGAAAAAAGAGCACGGGGTGAAAGTGCGTCTTCCCGCCTTTCCATTGGATACGCACATCTCGGAGGTGCTGGCATCGTTCATGTCCGAGGTGGAAAAAGTCGCCGCTTGAGCCAGCAGGCATGGTCCAACGCATTCAATCGAAAACAACCAACACTGGGGAGCCGGCCATGGCGTTTGCCGATAGTCTACTCGACAAAGGGGAAATCATCCCCGATCTGTACGATGCGTTTTCAAAGAAAGGCAGGTCCTTGATAGACGTAACATGGGAGCAGCACAAATTTCATGAGCAGCGGCGCTGGAGTGCGGCGGAACTGCTGAAAGACGTCAATTTCGACAACCTGTCCAAGGTGGACATGGTCTGCCTGTGGAACGCAGGCAAGGCAGAGCTGACCACCAAGCCGGGGGCCGACCGGCTTGCGCGCGTTGCCGACACCGAGTGCAGGCGCTGGCTGAAGGAGGACCCAGCCCTTGCCGCGTGTATGCAGGCGTGCGGCACATGGAGCCGTTACTGGAACGAAGAAGAGGCCTACCACGAAAACATCTTCAACATGATGGCGGAAAGGCTGGGGCTGGAGCACATCTCTGACGAGACATTCATCGAATACCGCAAGGTGTTCCCGGACGACAATGCGCTGCGCACCATGTTCCTGCTGGTGACCTCGGAAATCATCGCGACCGTCAACTACCTGCGCTGTGCGGCGGCCACGCAGGAGCCCGGCATGCAGGCGATCTTCAAGCAGGTTGCCGCGGACGAGGCGCAGCACATGCGGTATTTCATCTCCTTCGCCAAGGCGCTGGTGGACAGCGGCAAATATCCCGCCAAGGATGCTTTCGCGATCGCGCAGTTGTTCCTGCGCGAGGACGGCGAGATGCAGGGGCACAAGAGGAAGCAAATAGAGAACCGTGGGACCCATGTCAATTGGTGGGATCATCTAGAAACCGGCGATATTGTTGCCCCGGACGATGTCGGGCAGAAGCACAAGATGATTTTCAGCGCGCTGGAAAAGGTGACCGGCATCCGCGTGTCCTGCATTGCGGAGATCGAGGAAACCTGGATGGAGCTGGTTTCCGCATGATCTCCATCGGTATAGACATCCAGTCCATCGACGAGTTTGCGGCGGCGCGCGGCCTGCTCGAATCCGGTCTGTGCTTCACCGAGGCGGAACGGGTGCATGGTGAGCGGGCGGCTGCCGGGGCTGCATCCTCGCTGGCGGGAATATTCGCCGCCAAGGAGGCTTTGCTGAAAGCGCTGCCCATGCGGCCCCCGTGCTACTGGGACGAGATCGAGGTGGCGCACGACGCGAGCGGACGCCCGAAGTTCCGGCTTTACGGCGCGCTCGAACAATGGATCAGGGGACTGCACTGGACCGTGACGCCATCCATTTCGCACAGCGGCGGTTATGCGCTGGCGGTTGCCGTGGTTGACCGCGAAAAATGAGCGGATTCCGCAAGACAGTGACGCAACTGCCGGTCCGTCCCGGCGATCTGGATAGCGTCGGCCATGTCAACAATGCCCGCGCGCTTGAATATCTCGAACATGGCCGCTGGGACTGGCTACGCCGCAACAACCTCTCGCGGGGCACCAATGTCATTCCCGTCGTGGTGCGTATCGAGGCGGACTACCGCGCGGAAATCCCGTGGGGCGACATCCGCGTGGAAACCGACATGCAGGACGGCGGCGACCTGACCTTCAAGGCCATATTCAACCAGCTCATTTACGCCGGTTCGCCGGATCAGTTCGCCGTCAAGGCGGTGGTGCACGTGGCTTTTATTGATGCCGCGGCCCGGAGCGTCTGCACCTTGCAGGATTATCTCGACGATGCGGGCGCCATGGCGGCGAATACAGCGAGGTAGTATGCCGGACGCCAAGCCGTTGGAATACACCGATAGCATCGAATGGGTGGGCACTCCGGACGGGCACCAACTGGCACTACGTGTCCTCGCGCAGAAGGACAATGCGCGCCCGCAAGCCGCGGTGCTCTGTTTGCACGGCGTCTTCTCCGATGGCAGGTTCTTCCTCAATGCACGGCAAATGGGGCCCGCCAGCGCATTCCTGAAACAGGGGTATCGAGTGTATGTCGGCGAATTGCGCGGCCATGGGCGCAGCAAATGGCCGCCGTCATCGCGCCAATGGGACTGGAGCTTCGATGAGTACGCGCAACAGGACATTCCCGCGCTCATCAATGCTGCCGCGGCATTGCACGACGCGCCGCTCTTCGTGCTGGCCCATAGCATGGGTGGCTATGCACTGCTTGCCGCGCTGGGGCGAGATCGCGCGCTGCATTCCAAGGTGTCTGGCGTCTGCCTACTTGCATCGGCGGTAAACGACTATTCGGAGATGGGGATGCGCAAACGGCTGCTCTTCCCTTTCGCTGCCATTCTGGGCTGGATCCTGGGGCGCTTTCCGGCGCGGCTTCTGCGCATGGGGGTATCCGACGAGCCGCCGGGCTTGATGGCGCAACTTGCCCAGTGGGCGCCAGAGCGCAAGTTTTCCAGCCGGCGGGGCGATGTGGACTACTGGAAGTGCCTGGCCAACGTAACGCTTCCGGTCTGGGCGGGGGTCGGCACGGCAGACAAGTTTCATGCATCCGTGAGGCGGGGCAGGTCGCTGGTTGACCGGCTCCGCTCCAGCGACAAGACATTTGTGGAAATAGGCATCCAGTCCGGATTCTCGAAAGCGTTCGATCACATTGGCGTGCTGCGGGGAGAGGCCGCCGAGCGGGAGGTCTTGCCCCGGCTGGCGGCATGGATGGACGCCAGGGCCGCACATCAAGGCAAGAGCCATGGCTGATACGATTTTGTCCCGCCTCATTCTTCCACTGCGGGAACGCGCGCCTCGCGCGGGCATCTATCTGGATGATGACAACAACGGGCAGTCATTCGCCGCATACCGCGAGATTTATCAGAGGGTGCAGGCTGCCGCCGCAGCTTTCCGTAATGCCGGCATCGGAACAGGAACCCGGATCATCATTCCTTTCGACACGAGCTTCGACTGCATCGTGGCGTTTCTGGCGCTGGCCGGAATCGGTGCAATACCCCTGTCAGTCAAGACGCCTGCGTCTGGCGGCAATCCAATGGAATACGGGGAGTACCTGCGCCTGCTGATCTCCAGGTTTGGCGCCAGTTTCGTTGTTGGCGCACCGGGGCTGGCCACAGAGGGGCTGAGCGTGCCGCGGGTGCATCCGGGCGAGGCCTCTGCTGGCGGCGATTTCTCCGGTTGGGCAGATCCCTCCGAGGCGGATATTGCTTTCGTTCAGTTTTCCTCGGGAACCACCAGCGAACCCAAGGGTGTCGTCATCAAGCATGGCCAGTTGATCCGGCAGCTCGACATGATCGTCACGCATGATCGCAGGACGGAGCAGGATGTGGGTTCCTGCTGGCTGCCGTTGTTCCACGACATGGGGCTGGTCGGGACGCTGCTGACGCCCATTTATGCGGGCCATGATTTGCGCCTGTGTTCTCCCGCCAGATTTCTCCTGGACCCGGTGGATTGGCTGCATGGGCTGTCGGAACGGGGCGTTTCGATTTCAGCCATTCCCAATTTCGGATTGGCCTACTTGCTGAAAAGGCTTGAGGAGCCGGACGTTGACCTCTCGGCTTTGCGCCTGGACAAGCTCCGGCGTATTTACATCGGCAGCGACACCATTGATGCGGATGTCGTCTACCTCCTGGCGCGCAAGCTCGCGCCGTACGGGCTTTGCGGTAATGCCTTTTCCCCGTGTTACGGCATGGCGGAAGCGGTGTTGATGGTTTCCTGCAAGCCGCAGGAGGAGGCGGTGCGCGTGTCCGATAGGGCGGGGGCCGCAGTCGTATCCGTTGGACCCATCCTTGAGGGATTCGAGCTAAGGCTGGTCAGTGCCGACGGCACGACTGCCAGTCCCGGAGAGAACGGGGAGATATTGCTGCGCGGCGGCTCGATCGGCGACGGCTATTTCGAGAGCGACCGTCCGATGCTGGATGCGGAAGGTTATTATCATACTGGCGACATGGGATTTGTCGAAGACGGGCAACTCTATATTTCGGGAAGAATCGGCGACCGCGTCAAGATTAATGGCCAGAATTATTTTCTCCCCCATCTCGAAAATGCGCTCCATGCTCACCCCGAACTGCGCCCCGGCGGTGCAGCCATCATTCAGACATCGGGGGAGTTGGCCGTGTTGGCGGAGCCATCCAATTTCCGGTCCGGCGAACGGCTGATCAGCCTGCGCTCCGAATTGGCCGAGGTTCTGCTGTCAACCACGGGAGTGAAAGTGCCCGCAGAGCGGATCTTCTTTGTGCGCCGGGGCCAGATCAAGCGCACGAGCAGCGGAAAGCTGCAGCGAAATCTGGTCGCGCGAGCGTTTGTTGACCGGCAACTGAAAATATTCGAAATCACCCAGGACGCGTGAGTTGCGGGAACCCGCTCCCGGGTGTGTTTCCTAGGTTTTGCGGGCGGCGGTAAAGGCAGCATCCAGGCGCTTCATGAGTGGCTTGTGCAGCGACCGGGAGTAGCTGTTCCAGTATTTCATTGCGCGCTCAATTTCCCGGTACTGTTCATTGGCGGCATCCAAATCGCCCATGCCCAGCGCCCATATTGCATACTCCGCCCGGACTTCCACGCTGCCAAACCGGGTAGCGGCGGAGATGAACTCCGCTCGGGCGTCTTGATGTTTCCCCTCCAGCGCATATGCCCGCGCGAGCGCCAAGCCCGTTTGTTCCGGACGAAAATCCGGGTTCTGTCTCCGGATTGCCTCAAGCAGCTCCAGCGCCGCAGCGCCATGGCCGCTTTGCAGCCTTGCCCTGGCAGCCCCAAGACGAATTTCCAGGTCATTGGCGAACGGCCCCTTCAGGCAGGACTCAAAGTGTTCAGCTGCCTTGGCGGAATCGCCTGCTTCGAGAAGTGCGCTGGCAAGGCGCATCTGGTTCTGCGCGGTCGGCGTCATGTCGAAGGCCCTCTCGGCCTCGCGCAGCTCTTTTCCCGGATCGAGGACCTTGGCCGCAGCGGCGGTCGCGCGCCGGACATCGTGGTGCAGGCGGGTGTCAGGCAAATAAACTGCGAAGAAATAGACTATGCTCCCGAGCAGAGGGAATGCGAACAGGATCATCAGCCAATACATTTCGCGGCGCGTGCGCACGACGTGAACAGCGAAGAAAAGCGCAATGAGGACGTGAATTCCTAAACCCATGTATGGCATGCCTGCTCCTTGATTGAATTCAATTTCGAGTAACTCGGTATCTTACCTTTGGCGCGCCCAGGGGAAAAGCGGTTCGCGCCGGGGCTCGCAGCCTCGATCTGCATGTCTTCGCTCACTGCCCCAGGCATCAATAATGTTGTGCAATCGCATAGACGGCCTGTACCACTTTTGCCATGCGCTGATAGTCCAGTTTTTCATAGGTATCGCCTGCCTCGTGGTAATTGCGGTTTCTGTAGAAGGCAGTGTCAGTGACCATGAGCGCAGGGAAGCCTGAAGCCGCATAACTGCGGTGGTCGGAGAAATCCATTCCGGGGATAAACGCGGGCGCGTTTATGGAGCGGACTGGCAGATTCGTTGCGCCGCTCATGAGGGACTTTGCCCGGCGAGTGGCGCGGACGTCGCCAAATCCGCCCACCAGCCCGATGAAGTTGCCCTGATCCGGGTAGAGAATCCCCAGTCCAAAAGGAATGCTCTGGCTGTTTGGCGTATCGCTGAAGTAGCCTATCATCTCCAGGGACAGCATCAGCCTGACCTCGCGTTTCGCCTCGACCAGGGAGCGCGCGTGCCAGACGCTGCCCATGTCCTCGGTCGCGAAGTGGGGGGGCTCCTCCAGCGTGTAGGCGACCAGTTCCACCGGGCGCGAAGGCGGGTTGCGCTGGAGCAGTCTGGCAAGCTCGAGCAGCCCGGCAACCCCGCTTGCGTTGTCATCCGCGCCGGGCGTGTGCGTTTCCGGAGCATAGCCAAGGGGATATGCAGAACCGGCTCCCGGATCACCGTGCGAATCATAGTGCGCGCCTATGACCAGCACAGGCCCGTCTCGCGGCCCGAAATGCGCGATGACGTTGGCGTAACGGGTTTCCTCTGCGATGACGCCCTGTTCCGTCACGGCTGCACCGGCGGCGGCGAATTCCTGCTTGATATATTCTGCCGCGAGCCTGATGTTCTTCAAGCGCTCGAAACTCCTGGGGTAGAGGTCGACCGAAAGGTGTTTTACATGGGCTTGCAGCCGCTCGGGGCTGACCTCAGGGGGCTTCGAGGCATCAGGTGACACGAACGGCTGCGTGAGCAGCACCGCGAGCATGGCGAGCAGGACCGCTGCGATGGCAGCGGCGGCGAGGGCGGTCTTGATGAGCATGGTCAGGTGAAGAGATGACGTCAAGGTTGTCGGGAAAATGGTTGCCCGGCGAGGTCACTCAGGCTGAAAAACCACATTGTAGCGGTGGCCCGCCGAAAACCGTACAGGAATTCGCACGCCCCGATCGCCGACACGGTTCAGCGCCAGGATTGACTAGCGCTGGCAATGCGGGCAATAGAAGCTCGACCGTTGTCCCTGCCGGATTTGCCTGATCGCCGTTCCGCATTTTCGGCATGGCTCACCGGCACGGCCATAAACGAAGTAGTGCTGCTGAAAGTAACCGGGCTCGCCCGAGCTGTTGGTGAAGTCGCGCAAGGTGCTGCCGCCAAGCCTGATGGCATCACGCAGCGTTTCGCGTATCGCCAGCACCAGCTTGGCGCAGCGCGGCCGCGTAAGTCTATTTGCCCCCAGTTGCGGGCGGATACCGGACCGAAACAGCGCCTCGTTGGCGTAGATATTGCCGACGCCCACCACGACGCGGCTGTCCATGATCACTTGCTTGATCGCTGCGCTGCGCCTGCGCGTAGCTTCATACAGATGCGCCCCATCGAATTCCCTTGCCAGCGGCTCGCAACCGAGCGCGGCAAGCAACGGATGTTGCGCGACGTCGCCCTCGTGCCACAGCACAGCCCCAAACCGCCGCGGGTCGCGCAGGCGCATCAGTTTGCCATTTTCCAGCACCAGGTCGAAGTGGTCATGCTTGCCGGGCGGTGTGCCCGCAGCCAGGATGCGCAGGCTGCCGCTCATGCCCAAGTGCAAGATAAGGGTGCCGCGGTCGAACTCCAGCAGCAGGTACTTGGCGCGGCGCCTGAGACTGAAAACGCTTTTTCCCCGCAGCAGCCGCGGTAGGTCTTCCGGGACGGGCCAGCGCAGTTGCGGATGACGGATCACCACATCGGCGACGCGCTGCCCGACCAGGTGCGGCGCAAGTCCGCGCAGCGTGGTTTCTACCTCGGGCAGTTCCGGCATGAGGATCTTCCGAACATGGGCATGGTACCTTTGCCGTCAGCCTATCGCCCGGTTGCCAAAAGGGACAAAGAGACGCGCAACGTATGCGGTCTGGCCCTACGCCGCATTTCCCGGAATGACTTCCCATTCCGCGACGCCGGGGGCGCACCGCAAGGCGTTTGCCCGGTTGTCCCAGTCCCCGAGCACCCAGCGTTCGCAGGTGTATCCGTCAACATGGAGCACATGATGCCCCAAACGGTGGGTATGGCCGTGGACCAAATTGGGGTAGTTGTGCTCACGCAGGAGGTTGATGACGGCTCCGCCATTTACATCCATGATTTCATGGCTTTTTGTTTGCTTCTCGTCCTGGCTGCGCGCACGCAACTGAGCGATGAAGGCCTTGCGCGCCGCCAGGGGTTGCGCCAGAAACTGCCGTTGCCAGGCGGGATCATGCACCTGCTTGCGGTAGGCCTGATAGGCCTGATCGTCGGTGCACAGCTGGTCGCCGTGCGAAAGCAGGGTGGGTTTGCCATACAGGTCGATCAGGGTGGGGTCGGACAACAGCGTCGCGCCACACGCACGTTCGAGATCCTTGCCTATCAGCAGGTCGCGGTTACCGCGCATCAGGTAGACACGGGTGCCGCCGGACGAGAGCTTATGCAAGGCAGCAATGACGCGCTCATTGAATGGATCATCCAGATCATCATCGCCAGCCCAGGCCTCGAACAGGTCGCCGAGGATGTAAAGGGCCTCCGCCTGCGGGGCGGCATGCTCCACAAAGCGCATGAACAACTGGGTACTTTGAGGATGTTCGGCGCCGAGATGCAGATCAGAGATGAAATAGGTATGGCGCATGGCAGGCATCCGGGATGGGGAGGCAGCATGTTGCAGCCGCCCCGATCGGGAATAGTTACTTCACTACTTCGGCCTTGATGATGACCACATTCTCTTCCGGAACATCATCGAAATACCCGCTGCGCCCGGTCCTGACCTTCTTGATCGCATCAACCACGTCCTTCCCGTCCACCACCTTGCCGAACACGCAGTAGCCATAGCCTTCGCGGGTGGGCGCAGTGTAGTTGAGGAAGCTGTTATCCTTCACGTTGATGAAGAATTGCGCGGTGGCCGACTGGGGATCGTTGGTGCGCGCCATGGCAACGGTGTAGTTGTCATTGGTGAGGCCATTGGCCGCCTCGTTCTTGACGGGAGCGCGGGTAGGTTTCTGTTTCATGCCGGGTTCAAATCCGCCGCCCTGGATCATGAAATTATTGATCACGCGGTGGAATATGGTGTCGTTATAGAAGCCGTTGTTCACATATTCCAGAAAATTCTTGACGGTGTCAGGCGCTTTTTCGGCGTTGAGCTCAATGGTGATGTCGCCTTTGCTGGTTTGCAGTTTGACCATGTTGTGTTTTCCTTT